>Ga0299913_10004909_pt1 | contig 11322 bp, 7 predicted proteins | sample RVTome_9_FD_201360 | JGI IMG/M metagenome (GOLD analysis project Ga0299913, IMG submission 201360) | Soil microbial communities from uranium-contaminated site in the Upper Colorado River Basin, Wyoming, United States - RVT155D38 (version 2) ... | reverse complement strand
CCGAGTCGTGCAGGTGGGCGGCGAGCTCGGCCCGCTCCTGGGAGCGGATCCGGGCGGCGCGCTCGGCGCTGAGCCGGCGCAGCAGCCCCCACCACAGCGGCGCCGAGATCAGGGCGACGGCGGCGATCACGACGAGCGCCGCCAGCGCGGCGTCGCCGGCGCCCTCGAAGATGCCCTTCCCCCACAGGATCAGGAGCGCCGCCGCGACGACGAGCGAGATCCCGAAGCCCGCGCGCGAGATCCGGAGCGCCTTCTCGCGCGGCTCGGTCGCAAGCGCCGCCGGCTCGCGCTCGTCGTCGGGGCGCTCGGGCCTGGTCAGGCTCCAGAGCAGGGCGACGCCGAAGCTCGCGAGGGTGAGCGGCCAGACGAGCGCGTCCGACCACCAGACGCCGAGCTCGCGGAAGGCGAGCAGCAGGCTCAGCGCGAGCAGGGCGACCCCGATCGCGATCCGCCAGCTCCCTCGCCGTCCGAGCGAACGCGGACGCTGCGCGGCGGAGCCGACTCCGGCTGCCGGCAGCACGCCCCATGCGATCAGATAGGCGATCGCGGCGAATCCGCCGGTGACGATCACGAGGACGACGAGCCCGACCCGCAGCAGCAGCGGGTCGAACCCGTAGCGGCGCGCGATCCCGGCGCAGACGCCGCCGAGGATCGCGCCGCTGGGATCGCGCAGCAATCGGCCCTGGTTCTCGCTCACGGCTTCATCTTGCCGCGACCGCAGCCGCTAGGGCTCGCGGGCGCCGATCCCGCTCGCGACGAGGGCGGCGCCGCTGAGTCCGGTGACGGCGGCGAGCAGCCAGCCCGAGCCGAAGTCGACGGTGCCCTCGGCGTCCAGCATCAGGACGGCGCCGAGGACGGCGATTGCGACTCCGGCGGCGAGGGCGGCGATCCGGTAGCGGCTCATCGCTCGCATGCCTCGTCCTGGCGGGACTTCTGAGCCTCGTCGTCACCTTCGTCGTCGCGGTCATCGCGGCGTTCGAATTCGTCGGGGTTCTCGTCGGTGACGACGAGCTCGCCGAGCTGGACCTCGCCGTCGAGGTCGAGCCGGCGAGGATTCGCGGCCGGCTCCCCGCGCTCGAATTCCGGGTCGACACCGCCGTTCGATTCACCCCTGATCAGGAGGTGGCCCGCCTTCGCGTCTGCCTCGCCGGTGACACAGACGTCCTCGGGGACCGATACGACCAGCTGCCCGATCCCGAGGTCGGCACGGAGCGGCACGACCTGGCCCTCGGCCCAGGGGAGCTCGCGGAGATCGACGACGAGGCGGCCCATGCCGTGCTCGTAGCCGTCCGCTGGAATCTCGGCGACTGAGGTCGGCGTGTACTCCTGCTCGCCGATCCCGCCGTCGAAGCGGACGTCGGCGGCGGCGGTCGCGCCCGCTGGGAGCGCGAGCACCAGCGCCAGCGCGAGCAGCCAGGGCGCGGCGCGGCGTGCATCGGTGAAGAACGCGGTCGCGCCGAGCGCGACGCCGAGCGCGATCACGACGCCGGCGATCACGGCGCCGCTCCCGGTCGCGGTCGCCCAGACGGCGACTCCGGCGAGCGCGCAGGCGCAGCAGATCGCGAGCACGACGAGGGCGATCAGGGCGAGGGCGCGGGCGATCCGCGGCGGCTCGGCCGCCTCGGCGGTCGGCTCCTCGCTTGCGGCCTTGCCGCCGCTCGCTGCCTTCGCTGACTCGCTCCGATCTCCGCGGCCGAACAGGTTCAGCGGGCGGCCGCTGAGCGCGCGGTAGGCGAGGACGCCGGCGACGATCAGGAGCGCGAGCCAGAACGGCCCCGCGAAGCCCCACCACCAGCCGCCGTCGTGGTCCCAGCCCCAGAAGAACGGGCCCGGAAGGATGAAGATCACGGCGATCCCGAGCAGGACCAGCGCCCAGGTCGGTGGACGGCGGCCGCTGACGGGCTTGCCGCTGCCGTCGTCCTCGGGGACGACGACGGCCATCACGAGGTAGGCGAGGAATCCGAAGCCGCCGAAGAACGCCGCGGCGACGAAGCCGAGGCGGACCCAGGTCGGGTCGACCTTGAGGTACTCGGCGAGCCCGCCGGCGACGCCCCACAGGACCCGCTCGCTGCGGGACCGAAGGAGCCGCCGGGGGGCGGGCGGCCGTTCCTGGGTTTCCGGGGTGTCCTTCTTGCTCTCAGCCATGGCATCAAGATGCCGCGCCGGCGCCGTTTTCACAATCGGGAATGACCCCTAACGCCCCCTAGCTAGGCTCGGGGACGATGGCGCGTCGCATCGTCGGCTCCCACTTCAACAAGGACGGCCGCCCGAAGCGCGGCTACCGGAGCGAGGACGTCGCGAAGCGCGAGGCGGCGCGGTTCGGGATGGCGTACTACCGGTGCGACGTCTGCGATCGCTTCCACCTGACGAGCAAGGGCTAGCCCCGGCCCGGATCTGGCGGCGATATCGTCGCTAGCCGCGATGCTCGAGCTGACGCCATTGCTCGCGGACGCCGGCTCCAACCTGCTGGCGGCGCGCTACCAGATGGCGTTCACGCTGGGCTTCCACATCATCCTCGCCTGCTTCGGGGTCGCGTTCCCGGCGATCATGCTGATCGCCGAGTACCGCGGCCGCAAGCACGACGACGCCGACGCGCTCCTGCTCGCCCAGCGCTGGTCGAAGGTCGTCGCCGTCCTGTTCGCGGTTGGCGCGGTCAGCGGCACCGTCCTCTCGTTCGAGCTCGGGCTGCTCTGGCCGGAGATGATGAATCGGTTCGGCGACGCGTTCGGGGTCGGGTTCGCGATCGAGGGGATCTTCTTCTTCCTCGAGGCGATCTTCATCGCGATCTACATCTACGGCTGGAAGCGGCTTCCCGGCTGGGCCCACTTCTGGAGCGGGATCCCGATCGTGCTCTCGGGAATCGGCGGCGCCGCCGCGGTGATCGCGGCGAACTCGTGGATGAACACGCCGCAGGGGTTCGAGCTCGGCGCCGACGGCAGGGTCAGCGACGTCGACGTCTCCCAGGTCCTCTTCAACCCCGCCTTCGGCCACGAGTTCCCCCACATGCTGCTCGCCGCCTACATGGTCACCGGCTTCGTCGTCGCCTCGGTCTACGCGGTCGGGATGATCCGCGGCCGCCGCGACCGCTATCACCGGGTCGGGTTCATCATCCCGTTCGCGGTAGCCGCCGCGATCACGCCGGTGCAGCTGTTCGTCGGCGACATCGCCGCGCGCGAGGTCTACGACGACCAGCCGGTCAAGTTCGCGGCAATGGAGTGCATCTACGAGACCGGCGACAACCAGGCCGAGCACATCGGCGGCATCTGCACCGACGACGAGGTGAAGGGGGCGATCTCGATCCCCGGCCTCGATTCGCTGCTGGCCGGGTTCAGCACCTCGACCGTGGTCCAGGGCCTCGAGGATTTCCCCGACGACGAGGAGCCGCCGGCGCTGAGCCTGCTCCATCTCTCCTTCGACGCGATGGTCGGGATCGGCACAGCCCTGCTCCTGCTCGCGGCCTGGTTCGCGATCGCCTGGTACCGGAGGAAGGACCTCCCGGACACGATCTGGTTCCTGCGGGCGTCGGCGGTCGCCGGAGTCGGGGCGATCGTCGCGATGGAGTGCGGCTGGATCGTCACCGAGGTCGGCCGCCAGCCCTGGATCGTGCACGGCTACATGCGAACGGAGGATGCGGTGACCGGCGCCCAGGGACTGTGGTGGGTGTTCGCGGTGACGATGCTGATCTACGCGACCCTGGCGGTGGTGGCGGCGATCGTGATCCGCGGATTCGCGCGCCGCTGGCGCGAGGACGAGGCCGAGCCCGGGCTGCCCTACGCGCCGCCGAGCGAGGGGAGGGGAAGGTGAGCGAGGCCGATCTCGTCGCGGTGATCCTCTGGGTCGGGATCACCCTGTACGCGGTGTTCGGCGGCGCCGACTTCGGCGCCGGGATGTGGGACCTGCTCGCCGGGCGCGAGCGGCCGCGGGACCGCCGCCGCCGGGCCCCGCTCACCGAGCGCGCCCGCGACCAGATCGACCGCTCGATCGGGCCGGTCTGGGAAGCGAACCACGTCTGGCTGATCTTCTCGCTCGTCGTCCTCTGGACGGCCTTCGCCGAGGCGTTCGCGGCGGTGATGACGACCCTCTACATCCCGCTCGCGCTCGCGGCCGTGGGGATCGTCCTCCGCGGATCCGGGTTCGCGTTCCGGCACGCGCTCCCGGGACCGGTGCGGGGCCCGGCGACGCGCGTGTTCGGAGTCTCCTCGCTGCTGACGCCGTTCTTCATGGGGACGGTCGCCGGCGCGGTCGCCTCGGGCCAGGTCCCAGCCGACGGCAACGGCGACCCGACCGCGAGCTGGACCGGGGCGCTGCCGCTGCTGACGGGGGCGATCTTCGTCGCCTCGGCCGCCTACCTCGCCGCCGTCTTCCTCGTACGCGACGCCGGCGCAGCCGGCGACCGGGAGCTGCAGCGCTACTTCGCCCGGCGCGCGCTGGCGATGGCGGTGATCGCCGGCGTCCTCGCCGTCGCCGGAGTGTTCGCGCTGCGCGACGAGGCCCGGTTCGTCTACGACGGGCTGGTCGGGCCGGGGCTGCCCCTCGTCGTCCTCTCGGCCGTGTGCGGACTCGGTGCGCTCGCAATCCTCGCGCTCGGCCTGAGGCGCGAGTTCGACCGGCGGATGATCCTCGCCCTCCGCCCCGCGGCGGTGGGAGCCGTAGTCGCCGTGATCTGGGGCTGGTTCGTCGCCCAGCACCCGTATCTGCTCCCGGAGGAGCTCTCGATCGCGGACGCCGCCGGCGCCGAGGCGGCATTGACGACGGTGATCGTCGTGTTCGCGATCGCTGCCGTGCTCGTGATCCCGTCGCTGCTTCTGCTCTACGTCCTCGCCCAGCGCGACGTCCTCGACTGACCCACACCTGTTCGGGGGATAAAGTCACGCGCGGATGAAGTGGCGGCCGAGAAAGGGCGGCTCCGACGTCGAGGATCGCCGCGGGCAGGGCGGCGGCGGGTTCGGCGGGATGGGGGGCGGCGGCGGACTCCCGATCCCGATGGGGCGCAAGGGCGGCAGCGCCGGCATCCTGATCCTGGTCGTCGTCGGCTTCCTCATCCTCCGCGGCTGTGGCGGCGGAGATGGCGGCGGCGGCGGGTTCAGCTTCCCCGGCCTCCCCGACCAGACCGGCGTACCCGCGCAGGAGACGGGCGGCCAGGCCCCGGAAGGCGCGCCGCAGGGCGACGAGCAGGCGCAGTTCGCCGAGTTCGTCGTCGGCGACGCCCAGGACTTCTGGCAGCAGCAGTTCGATTCGAGCGGCGATCGGTTCAAGCGCGCGAAGCTCGTCCTCTTCACCGGCGCGGTCAACACCGGCTGCGGCCAGGGGAGCGCAGCGACCGGCCCCTTCTACTGCCCGCTCGACCAGAAGGCCTACATCGACCTCGGCTTCTTCAACGAGCTCAGCAGCCGCTTCCAGGCGCCCGGCGACTTCGCCCAGGCCTACGTGCTCGCGCACGAGATCGGCCACCACGTCCAGCAGCAGCTCGGGATCGAGCAGCGCGTCCGCGACCAGAGCCAGTCGAACCCCGACGACGCGAACGAGCTCTCGGTGCGGCTCGAACTCCAGGCTGACTGCTTCGCCGGGCTCTGGGGCCGCTCCGCCTACCAGGCCGGCGCGCTCGAGGACGGCGACCTCGACGAGGGGATCGTCGCCGCCGAGGCAGTCGGCGACGACCGGATCCAGGAGCAGACCCAGGGGCGGATCGACCCCGAGTCCTGGACCCACGGTTCCTCCGAGCAGCGACAGAAGTGGTTCCGCGCCGGCTTCGACTCCGGCGACATCAATGCCTGCGACACGTTCTCGGTCGACGAGGTGTAGCTCGCGCCTGGCCGCGAAGGCAGCCTGATTTACTCACTTCTATGCGCTGTCCCTCATGCGGAACCGAGAACCGCGAGGGGGCGCGCTTCTGCGACTCCTGCGGCGCCTCGCTCGAGACTCCGGCCGCGGCCGAGGGCCCCCGCGACGAGCAGCTCCCGGCCGACGTCCCCGATCGAGTCGCCGGCCGCTACCGGATCCGGAGCTTCCTCGGCGAGGGCGCCCGCAAGCTCGTCTACCTCGCCGACGACACCGCCGCCGACCGCGAGGTCGCGGTGGCGCGGTTCGACACCGCGGGCGCGTCCGCCGCGATCCAGTCGCGCGCCCGGCGCGAGGCGCAGGCGATGCGCAAGCTCGGCGACCACCCGCACGTCGTCAGCGTCCTCGACACCGGCGAGGAGGAGGGGAGCCCGTTCATCGTCAGCGAGTACATGTCGGGGGGCGACGTCGAGGCGCTGCTCGCGGCCGAGGGCGGGCACCTCGACGCCGAGCGCGCCGTCGCGATCGCCTCCGACGTCACCCGTGCGCTCGAACACGCCCACGCGCGCAACATCGTCCACCGCGACCTGAAGCCGGCGAACGTCTGGCTCGACGAGTCGGGTAGCGCCCGGCTCGGCGACTTCGGGCTCGCGACGACCGAGGGCCGCTCCCGTGTCAGCGGCGGCACCCTGGTCGGGACGGTCGCCTACCTCTCGCCTGAGCAGGCACTCGGCGAGGCCGCCGGCCCCGAGAGCGACATCTACTCGCTCGGGGCACTGCTGTACGAGATGCTCACCGGCCAGCCGCCGTTCCCGGGCGACGACGCGGTCTCGATCATCAGCCAGCACCTCCACGCCGAGCCGGTCGCGCCCTCGCGCCACAACCCGGAGATCCCGGCGGCACTCGAGCGCGAAGTCCTCGCCCTGCTCGCGAAGCGGCCCGAGGACCGCCCAGCGAACGCCGCCGAGGCGCGCGAGCGCCTTCAGGCCGCGCTCGCCGAGCCCGAGGCCGAGCCGGCCGCCGAGCCCCGCAACCCGCTCGAGAGCCTCGCCGGCGGTGTGTTCGTCGGTCGCGAGCGCGAGGTCGAACAGCTCCGCGACTCGCTCGAGGGCGCGCTCGGCGGCTCCGGGTCGCTCCAGCTCCTCGTCGGCGAGCCGGGGATCGGCAAGACCCGCACCGCCGAGGAGCTCGCCACCTACGCGCGCCTCCGAGGCGCCCGCGTCCACTGGGGGCGCTGCCGCGATGACGAGGGCGCACCGGCCTACTGGCCCTGGGTCCAAGTGCTGCGCGAGCTCGTCCGCGAGTCGGACCCGATCGCGATCGCCTGGCAGATCGGCGCCGGCGCCGCCGACGTCGCACAGCTCGTCCCCGAGCTCGCCGAGCGCCTCGAGGTCGAGCCCGCGAGCACGGCCGAGAGCGAGGAGGCCCGCTTCCGCCTGTTCGACTCGGTCACGAGCTTCCTCGTCGCCGCCGCCCGCGACCGGCCGATGGTGCTCGTCCTCGACGACCTCCACTGGGCGGATGAGCCCTCGCTGCTGCTGCTCAAGTACGCGGCCGCCGAGCTCGCCGACACCGGCCTGCTCGTCTGCGGCACCTACCGCGACGTCGAGCTCGGGCGCCACCACCCGCTCGCCAGGGTTCTCGGCGAGCTCCGGGGAGGCCGGATCACGCTCCGCGGCCTCGGGACCGAGGACGTCGAGCGCTACGTCGAGATGACCACCGGCACCGAGCCCCCGCCCGGGCTCGCCGCCGCCGTTTACGCACAGACCGAGGGCAACCCGTTCTTCGTCGGCGAGGTCGTCCGCCTGCTCGCGAGCGAGGGGCGCCTCGCCGAGGCCGACCGGGGTACCTGGGAGGCCCAGATCCCGCAGGGGGTCCGCGAGGTCGTCGGCCGCCGCCTCGACCGTCTCTCTGAGACGACGAACGAGGCGCTCAAGGTCGCGGCCGCGGTCGGGCGCGAGTTCGACGCCGAGCTCGTCGTCCGCGTCGCCGATCTTGATCAAGAGGCGCTGATGCGTGCGGCTGGCGAGGCCGTCGCCGAGCGTCTCGTCACCGACCTCGGCGATGGGCGGTTCTCGTTCTCGCACGCGCTCGTCCGCGACACCCTGCACGAGGAGCTGAGCGCGGCGCAGCGCGCGCGGCTGCACGAGCGGATCGGGCTCGCGCTCGAGGAGCTTGGCGGCGACGATCCCTCGGATCTCCTCGGCGAGCTCGCCGATCACTTTCTCGCCGCCGCGCCGCGTGGCGACATCGAGAAGGCGCTCGACTACGCCGAGCGCGCCGGCGAGCAGGACATGGACCAGCTCGCCTACGAGGAGGCGGCTGAGGTGTACGGCCGGGCGCTCGAGGTCCTCGACCTCGCCGAGAGCCCGGACGAGGCGCGGCGCTGCCGGCTCCAGCTCTCGCTCGGGGGCGCCGCCGCAAGCGCCGCCCGCGTCTCGGAGGCGCGACGTGCGTTCGGGGCGGCGGCGGAGGCGGCACGGAAGCTCGGTGACGTCGACAGGCTCGCCGGCGCTGCGATCGGAATCGCGATGCTGGGCGAGGCCGGGACGGTGGACGAGCGCCTAGTCGCCCTGATTGACGAAGTACTCGAGGCGATCGGCCCCGAGCAGAGCGCCCGCCGCGCCTCGCTCCTGTCGGCGAAGTCGCAGGAGCTCTACTGGGTCGACGCGCAGGGGATCGCGGCGCCGCTCGTGGAGGAGGCGATCGAGATCGCGCGCGCGGTCGACGCCCCGACCACGCTCGCGGCGGCCCTGCACCGCAAGATCTTCCTACCGATCGGCCCCGACGCCGCTCGTGAGCGGCTCGCGATCGCGGATGAGATGCTCGAGCTCGGGCGGGACAGCGGAGACACCGAAACGGTGCTGCGCGCGCACGCCTATCGGCTCCAGAACCACCTCGAGCTCGGCGAGGTCGAGGCCGGCGACCGCGACCTCGAGGCGTTCGCCGAGCTCGCCGAAGAGCTCCGGATGCCGCACCACACCTGGCACGTCCACGCCCTTCGCGGGATGCGGGCGATGCTCGACGGCGACATCGCGACCGCCGAGAGCCTCGCCGAGCAGGCGCGGCGCGAGGGCGAGCGCGCCGAGCAGCCGCTCGCGCGCCAGTACTACGGGATCCAGCTCGTCCAGATCCGCAGCCTCCAGGGCCGGATCGCCGAGCTGCTGCCGCCGATCCGCGAGCTCGTCAAGCGGTTCCCGGGGATTCCGGCCTGGCGCAGCGCCCTGGTCACCGGCCTCGCGCGCGCGGGCGAGGTCGACGAGGGACGGCGCGAGCTCGAGCGGTTCGTCGGCGACGACTTCTCGGCTGTCCCCCGCGACGCGAACTGGCTGCCCGCGATGAGCCTGGTCGCCGAGGCGGCGGCGATGCTCGGCGACGCCGAGCGCTCCGAGCTCGCCTACCAAGAGCTACTCCCGTTCGAGGGGCTGGTGATCGTCGTCGCCCGCGCCGCCGCCTGGAACGGACCTGTCGACCGGATCCTCGGCCTGCTCGCGCAGGCGCGCGGGCGCCGCGACGACGCCGAACGCCACCTGCGCAGGGCGATCGACATCTGCGGGCGCCTCGGAGACCGCCCGGGGTCGGCGGTGACGCAGGTCGACCTCGCCGAGGTCCTGCTCGGGCGTGACGGCCGCGGCGATCGCGAGCGTGCGCTCGAGCTCCTTGACGAGGCGCTGCCCTCGGCGCGGGAGATGGGCGCGCGCTGGGTCGTCGACCGGGCGCTGGCGCTCCGGCTCGAGGCGCAGGGACTGGCCGGGGTCGACGTCACCACCTCGATCGACGAGGTCGTCTCGGCGCTCGAGAGCGAGCGCCCGGACATGCGCGCCCACGCCGCCCCCGACGGCACGGTCGCGATCCTGTTCAGCGACATCGAGGACTCGACCCTGATCACCGAGCGGCTCGGCGACGAGCGCTGGCTCGAGGTGCTGCGCGCCCACAACGCGATCTTCCGCGAGCAGATCGGGCGCCACGGCGGCTACGAAGTGAAGAGCCAGGGGGACGGGTTCATGCTCGCCTTCCCCGACCCCGCCGAGGCGCTCCGGTGCGCGATCGACGTCCAGCGTGCGTTCGCCGAGCGCGGGGAGGAGGACGAGGCACTACGGGTGCGGATGGGCCTCCACACCGGCGAGGTGATCGCCGAGGAGGGGGACTTCTTCGGCAAGAACGTGATCCTCGCCGCACGGATCGCGGCGCAGGCCACGGGCGGCGAGATTCTCGTCTCCGACAAGCTCCGCGACGCCTGCAGCGGCGACGACGGGATCGGCTTCGACGACGGCCGTGAGCTCGAGCTCAAGGGCCTCGCCGGCACCCACCGCGTCTTCCGCGCCCACTGGGAGCCCGAGGCGGCGGCGACCGCCTAGCACCGGGCCCTTCCTTAACCTGCCCCGATGCTCTCGGCCCTGCTAGCGGGTGCCCTGATCACGGGCGCGGCCCTGGCCTGCGGCCAGGCGATCATGCTCGTCGCGGGGCGCGAGCGGTTCTCGCCGGTCGCTCCGGCCGCGGGCTTGTCGGTGCTGCTCGTCGTCTGCGGGATCGCGGTCAAGCTCCCCGGTCACGGGACGACGGCCGCGATCGCCGCCGGGATCGCGGTCGCCGCCTCGCTTGCGTTCCTGTGGAGGGCGCGAGGGGAACTCGGCGAGGCGAGGATCGGAGCCGTCGCCGCGGCGTTGCTCGCCGCCGCGATCGTCGCGATCCCCTTCCTCGTCAGCGGCCGAGTCGGGATCCTCGGCCAGGGGCTGGTCAACGACGACATGGCCTCCCACCTGCTGTTCACCGAGTGGGTCGATACGCGGGAGGGCCCGACCCCGGACCTGGTCGAGGACGGCTACCCGCTCGGTCCGCACGCGATCGTCGCGGCGATCTCCAAGGTGAGCGGCGCGGGTCTGATCGAGGGCTTCGCGGGGCTCACCGGCGCGATCGCGGTCCTGACCGCGCTCACCGCGTTCGGGGCGCTCGGGGGCGTGCGCCCGGTGCTCCGCGCGCCCGCCGCCGCCCTCGTCGCGGTTCCGTACCTGAGCGCCGCCTACTTCGCCCAGGGCGCGTTCAAGGAGCCAATGCTCGCCCTGTCGCTGCTCGGCTTCGCGCTCTGGCTTCCGGCCGTCCGCAAGGCGTGGGAGGGGCTTCAGCCGACCTACATATCCACCCTGCCCGACCGCGGTCGGGGGTGGATGAAAGGCCAGGCGCGGCTGGGCGTCCCGGCCGGCGTCCTCGCCGCCGGCACGATCTACAACTACAGCTTCCCGGGCCTCGCGTGGCTTGTGCTGGCGGCGGGTGTGTGGGGGCTGATGATCGCTTGGCGGGAGCGACCTCGGCGCGAGTGGAGCCTGCAACTGCGCGCGCGCTACCGGTGGTCGCGGTTCATGCTGATCACGGCGGTCGCGATCCCCGTGATCGCTGCGCTGGCCGACGTACTCAGCCTGATCCGCTTCGCCAACTTCGAGGCGTTCAGCCCCTCTGGCGAGGGCGGGAACACCGGCTTCGGCAACCTCCGCCAGCCGCTCAACCCGCTTGAGGCGTTCGGGATCTGGCCGTCGGCCGAGTTCCGGA
>Ga0299913_10004908_pt1 | contig 11323 bp, 12 predicted proteins | sample RVTome_9_FD_201360 | JGI IMG/M metagenome (GOLD analysis project Ga0299913, IMG submission 201360) | Soil microbial communities from uranium-contaminated site in the Upper Colorado River Basin, Wyoming, United States - RVT155D38 (version 2) ... | reverse complement strand
CACCTCGTAGCGGGCAAACGTCAGCCGGAACGGTCGCAGGACCGTCTCGACATCTGCGAGCAGGATCTGCTGGACGCGCATGATCGACGTGACGACGGCCATCCCATCGGCGGCATCGAACCAGCCGCTGGCGCACCAGTTGTCACGCGCCAAACCGATCGGATCGTCGCGCAACGGCTCGCGTGATCCCATCCTTCGACGGTAGGCCGTCCGCCACCCACCCACCACGCACCGTCGACACGATGCGTGCGGAGCCACCACGCAACCGTCGACCATCGTCTCGCCCGTCCATCCCGTCACCCAAGACGCAGGGGCCCGGAAGCACAGCGCTGCCGGGCCTTCCTCGAACCTAGGCTCTGGCCATGCCGTCTCCGAAGCGCGCCGACCTCGACGACTACTACGCCCAGCTCCCGGCGTTGGCCGTTCCACATCTCACGAAGCTGCGTGAGCTGTGTCGCCAAGGACTGCCAAGGGCCGACGAAGCGCTCCACTGGAACAACCCCGCCTTCGTGCAAGACGGGACGCGGCTGCTGATGCTCCAGTCGTACAAGCAGCACTGCTCGCTGCGGTTCCCGACACGTCAGTTCGCGTCGGAGCGCGACGCGGTCGAAGCGGCCGGATATGAGGCGGGCGAGGGCTTCATCAAGCTCCCGTACGACCGCGATCTTCCGGTCGCCCTGCTCGAGCGACTCATCACGGCACGCCTCGACGAGTTCGAAGCCACGGGCGCCGGCTGGTAGCGCCGCGAGCCGCCCCGACCATCGCTCCGCGGGGCCGATCCACGTACCGGCCCTCCGGAGCCATCTCAGACGGCGCCAACGAGGCGGCCGAGCGGGTAGCTCCACGTCCTGCCGTCGATCAGTTCTCGTGTTGCGTCCAGGTGCCCGGCATGCGTCGCCGACTCGACGAGGACGTGCTGCAGGACTTCGAACAGCGAGTGGAGCCGCCACGGTCCGAACAGATCGACCGGCCACCACGCCGGTGGAGCGTCGAGGGGCAGGTGGCGGACCAGGTCGTGGCCACGGGAGGTGGCGAGCGAGTACTGCTCGACGAGCTCGGCGATCGACACGTCGTCGGCGAGCGCGAAGTCGTCGCCCTCGGCGACGAGCTCACTGCCCGACATGATCGTCTGGAACCAGAAGTTCGTCATCCCCGTGAGGTGCTGGATCATGCCGCCGCACGACCAGCCCGAGGGCAGGATCGGGCGGCGCATGGTGGCGTCGTCCAGGTCGGCCACGATGGCGACGATGCGCCGCTGCTGGGCGGCGAGCTCGGTGAGAAGCGTCGGCGTGTCGATCGCCGGCACGGGGCTGGTGGATGCGGGGCCGGTCGATGTGGCGATGTTCGGGTTGATGGACATGGTCGATGCCTCCTCGGCAAAGTAACGACAGGGACGGGACACCGGAGACGTCGGAGTCGACCGCGCTGGATCGACATTCGCGGGCAGGATGTCGAAATCCCGGCACCCGCTCCGACGTCCTCGTCATCCGACGCATCGTCGGTGACCGCCGACGACAGGAGCTGACCATGAAATACGTGATCCTCATCCACGCCAACCCGAACCCGTGGGGTCACCCCACCGGCCACTTCACCGACGAGGGCCGCCGGCTCGACGCCACGCAGCGCGCCGCGATGGATCGCAAGTTCGACGAGCTGATGGAGACCGTGGCGGCGTCCGGCGAACTGGTCGTCGGCGAGGCGCTCGCCGATCCGGCGTCGTCGACGATCTACCGCTGGGAAGGCGACGCCCACGTCGCCACCGACGGACCGTACGCCGAGACCAAGGAGCACCTCGCCGGGTTCTTCCTCGTCGACGTCGAGTCGCGCGAGCGAGCCGAGGAGATCGCTGCGTCGTTCGCCCATCCGGGCGACGTCATCGAGCTGCGACCTGCGATGTGGGCCGGCGGCCCCGACGCGTGAGCGACCCCAGCCTCGACGTCGTCTGGCGGGCGTGCGCACCGCGCGTGCTCGGTGCGCTCGTCCGTCGCTACGGCCATTTCGACGCCGCCGAGGAAGCGCTGCAGGATGCGCTCGTCGCCGCCGCTCGGCAGTGGCCCTCCGAGGGTATGCCCGACGATCCGAAGGCCTGGCTGATCCGGGTGGCGTCGCGCCGGCTCGTCGATCGGCTGCGCGCTGACGACGCCCGCGCCCGGCGCGAGGAGCGCGTCGCCCGACGCGCCCCGACGAACCCGCTCGGGCCGATGGGGCCCGCGGACGCATCGGTCGACCGCGACGACACGCTCGCGGTGATGCTGCTGTGCTGCCATCCGATGCTGAGCCGGCCGTCGCAGGTCGCGCTCACGCTGCGTGCCGTGGCCGGTCTCACGACGGCGCAGATCGCTCGCTCGTTCCTCGTGCCGGAGTCGACCATGGCCCAGCGCATCGTGCGCGCGAAAGCACGGCTGGCGGAGGTGGCCGATCCGTTCGGCCTGCCGCCCGTGACGGAGATGCCGGCGCGCGTGGCTGCCGTGGCCCACGTGCTGTACCTCGTGTTCACGGAAGGGCACTCCGCGACGGCCGGGGGCAGCCTGACCATCCCGTCGCTCGGCGCGGAAGCCATCCGCCTGGCGCGCGAGCTGCACCGGTCGCTCCCCGACGACAGCGAGGTGTCCGGCCTGCTGGCGCTGATGCTGCTCACCGATGCCCGCCGTAGCGCGCGCACCGGTACCGACGGATCCTTCATCCCGCTCGCCGAGCAGGACCGCGGGCGCTGGAACCGCGACCAGATCACCGAAGGCATCGCGCTGGTCGACGCTGCACTGCCATTCGGACCGGTGGGTCCGTACCAGCTCCAGGCAGCCATCGCCGCCGTCCACGACGAGGCCGCCACCGCCGAGGCGACCGACTGGGCACAGATCGAGCAGCTCTACGAGATGCTCGAGCGCATCGCTCCCGGACCGATCGTGACGCTGAACCGCGCCGTCGCCGTCGCCGAAGCCCGCGGCCCGCTGGCTGCCATGGAGCTGATCGACCCGCTGCTCGACGACCGGCGGCTGCGGCACACCCACCGCCTCCACGCCGTCCACGCCCACCTCCTCGAGCTCGCCGGCCGCCCCGACGACGCCCGAACCGCCTACCTCCTCGCCGCACGCCAGGCGACGAGCATCCCCGAACAGCGTCACCTGCACGCCGCGGCCCGACGACTCGAGCCGGAATGACGAAGCCCTCGGTGGCGATGGCCCGCCGGCGAACACGGTCCCCGCGGACCCGGCGCAAGCCGAGGTCACCGACGCGGTGCGATCGCTGCTCGCTACGGCGACGACGCCGGAGGAGATGGCCGAGGGGATCGTCGACGGTGAACGGTTGGCGGACCAGATCGGGGCGTTCAAGCAGTTCTTCGTCGACAACCTGCCCGGCGAGGAGTACGAGGGCGACACCCCGAACGTGCGGATCGACGGCGACGTGGCCGAGATCGAGTTCTTCATCGTCGTCGCCGGCGAACCCGTCGTCGAGGCGATCAGCGGCACCGCGGTTCGCCAGGAGGGCCGCTGGATGTTGAGTGCCGATTCGTTCTGCCGCCTGATCGCCACCGGCGGCATCGAGTGCCCGGCCGACCTGGGAGGTTCAGGATGAACAACCGACAGCACGGCGGCCTGGCGCCCTCGTCGTGCTCACCGAAGCGACATCGCACGACTCGGCTCCAAAAGCGTTGACGTCCTCATCGCACACGATGCCCGTCCAGCGTGAAGCTGGGGGGCCTTCAGGCGATGGCGGGTGCAGGGCGCGGAGGGTGTCGGGCGCGGTCGCGAACGAACTTCGTCCGAGGGGCTTGAACGTTCGCGTCCGGCGTCGTTGCCCGGGTTCGCAGTGGTGCGGGGTCTGTCAACATGCCAGCGTGGGAGGGTTGGAGCATGCGCATCGAGGACTACGGGCTGATCGGCGACACGCAGACGGCTGCTCTGGTCGCCATTGACGGGTCGATCGACTGGCTGTGCCTACCGCGGTTCGACTCCGGCGCTTGCTTCGCGGCGCTGCTCGGCGACCGGTCCCACGGCCGCTGGCGGCTCGGCCCGACGGCAGACGACGTGCGGGCCGAGCGGCGCTACCTGCCCGGAACCCTCGTGCTGGAGACGACGTTCCACACGCCCGACGGCACGGCGCGGGTGGTCGATTGCATGCCGATCCGAGGCTCCGCGCCCGACGTCGTCCGGATCGTGGAGGGCGTGTCGGGGCGCGTGGAGATGGAGATGGATCTCGTCGTCCGCTTCGACTACGGCTCGACGGTTCCCTGGGTCCGTCGCCTCGACGGCACGTGGTCGCTGGTGGCCGGGCCCGATGCATTGGAGCTGTTCGCCGGCGTACCGGTGCACGGGGAGGACCTTTCGACGGTGACGTCGTTCGCGGTCGGCGCCGGTGACCGCGTGCCGTTCGTGCTCACATGGCATCCCTCGACCGAGCCGGCGCCCCGGCGTGCGCAACCCGACCGGGCCGTGCCCGACACGGTCGCTTGGTGGGAGGCGTGGTCGGACCGCTGTGTCGGTGGCGGACGGTGGGAGACCGAGGTGCGCGACTCGCTCGTGACGTTGAAGGCGCTGACGTACGCGCCGACCGGTGGGATCGTCGCCGCCCCGACGACGTCGCTGCCCGAGGTGATCGGTGGCGTCCGCAACTGGGACTATCGCTACTGCTGGCTGCGCGACGCGACCTTCACGTTGCAGGCGTTGCTCGCCGCAGGATACGACGACGAGGCGGTGGCGTGGCGCGACTGGCTGCTGCGGGCGCTCGCCGGCGATCCCTCCCAGCTACAGATCATGTACGGCGTGGCCGGCGAGCGGCGCTTGCCCGAGCTCGAGCTGGGCTGGCTGCCGGGGTACGAGCGCAGCCGCCCCGTGCGCATCGGCAACGGCGCCGCGACGCAACGTCAGCTCGACGTGCCGGGCGAGGTGATGGACGCCCTCCACCAGGCCCGGCTCGCCGGGATCCCACCCAGCACAGAGGCGTGGGAGATGCAGCGCGCGCTGCTCGACTGGCTCGAATCGGGTTGGCGCGAGACCGACAGTGGACTCTGGGAGGTGCGCGGCGAGCCGCGCCACTTCGTCCACTCCAAGATGATGTGTTGGGTCGCCTTCGACCGTGGCGTGCGGGCGGTGGAGCGGTTCGGTATCGACGGTCCAGCAGCCCGGTGGGCTGGGCTCCGCGATGCGGTGCACGCGGAAGTGTGCCAACGGGGATGGGATGCACAACGCGGCACCTTCACCCAGTCGTACGGGTCGGCGGAGCTCGATGCCAGCCTGCTCATGATGCCGATGGTCGGTTTCCTGCCTCCGAGCGACCCTCGAGTGGTCGGCACGATCGAGGCCGTCCAGCGTGAGCTCAGCGTCGACGGGTTCATCGAGCGCTACCCGACCCGACCCGACGTCTCGGTCGACGGCCTTCCCGGTCGCGAGGGCGCGTTCTTGCTGTGCACGTTCTGGCTCGCCGACGCGCTCACCCTGATCGGTCGTCGCGACGAGGCGACCACACTGTTCGAGCGGTTGCTGGCGCTCCGCAACGACGTCGGGCTGCTGGCCGAGGAGTACGACCCGTTGTCCAGGCGGATGCTGGGCAACTTCCCCCAGGCGTTCTCCCACATCGGCCTCGTCAACACGGCGCTGAACCTGTCCCAAGCCCACGGGCCGACCGAGCGCCGGAAGGAAACCTGATGAAGGCGATGACGGTCGTACCCGGGCAGGCCGGCAGCGCCGCGGTCACCGAGTTCGCCGAACCGATCGGCGAAGGCGAGGTCCTCGTCCAGGGCCTGGCGGTCGGCATCTGCGGGACCGACGTCGAGATCGTCAGCGGCCAGTACGGCACCCCGCCCGACGGTGCCGACCGGCTGGTGCTGGGCCACGAATCGGTCGGCCGCGTCATCGACGCGCCGCCCGACTGTGGGCTCGCCCCGGGCGAACTCGTGGTGGGCATCGTGCGCCGTCCCGATCCGGTGCCGTGCGAGGCGTGCGCGGCCGGCGCGTGGGACATGTGCCGCAACGGGCGCTACACCGAGCGCGGCATCACCGGGCTCCACGGGTACGGCGCCGAGCAGTGGCGCGTCGAACCGGGCTTCGCGGTGCCGGTGCCCGATCGGCTCGGCGAGCTGGCGGTGCTCGTCGAGCCGGCCAGCGTGGTCGCCAAGGCATGGGACCACATCGAGCGCATCGTCGCCACGATGCCAATCGCGCCGCGGACCGTGCTGGTCACCGGAGCGGGTCCGATCGGGTTGCTGGCGGCTCTGTTCGCGGTGCAGCGTGGCCTCGACGTGCAGGTGCTCGACCGGGTGACCGACGGGCCGAAGCCACGCCTCGTCGCCGATCTCGGAGCCGCGTACCACACCGGTTCGGTCACCGACCGGCCGCCCGCCGACATCGTCGTGGAGTGCACCGGCGCTCCGGCCGTCGTCATCGACGCGATGCGGAGAAACTCGCGCTGCGGCGTGACCTGCCTCACCGGCGTCTCGAGCGGTGGACGGACGCTCGAGCTCGATGTCGGTGCGGCGAATCGTCGGATCGTCCTCGAGAACGACGTCGTGTTCGGCTCGGTCAGCGCGAACCGCGCGCACTACGAGACGGCCGCGGCGGCGATCGACACCGCCGACCGAGACTGGCTGACTCGGCTCGTCACCCGCCGCGTGCCGCTCGACTCATGGACCGAAGGGCTCGAGCGCGGCCCCGACGACGTCAAGGTCGTGGTTCAGCTCAACCGACCGTGACGAACGGTGGTGCGACCGCTGCCAACGAGATCGAGGCCGGCCGCTACATCGCCGCAACCAGCCCGGCGATTCACGCGGGCATCAATGCTCAGGTTGGGGCAGCGATGTCGATGCTGGTGCCGACGCTGTTCTGGATGAACGCGTCCGGGAATCGATTGGCGATCGCGTGTGTCGCTTTCCAGCCGGTGCAGTGGGTGGGGATCAGCACTTCCGGGTCGATCTCCGCGAGATCGGCGAGCGTGGGTTCGATCCGTGGTTCGAACAGCGGTCCGGTGAGGTGGAAGCCGCCCATGACCGTGTGGATCGGATCGACACCAGTGAGGCGACGAACGGCGCGCAGTGTGTTGATGAGGCCGGCGTGGCCGCATCCGGTCAACACCACCAGACCACGGTCTCGGACATGGACCACGAGGGCTTGGTCGTCCCAGGTGTCGGGGTCGGGTAGCCATTCGCCGTGGCGGCTTGCCTGTTGAAGCGGAAAGCCGGTCTCGTAGGCGACGTCACGGGCGATCTCGCCGGTGATCAACACCTGGCGGTCGGCGAGCAGCGTCGGCCCGCGCTGTTCGACGATGTCGAACCCGGCCTCGGTCATCCGATTGCGGTCGATCGTCGGCATCTCGATGATCTTCTCGCCGAACACGAGGCGGCGTTGGAGCCAGAAGTCGGGATGCACGACGAAGGGGAGTCGGCGTCGTCCGAGGACCTCGGCAAGGTTGTCGAGGCCGACGGTGTGGTCGAAGTGACCGTGGCTGCACGCGACGGCATCGATCGTGTCGACGTCGACGCCGAGCCGAGCGAGGTTGGTAGCGCACCCGTCGGGGGTGATCCCGAAGTCGAACAGCACTGTGTGATCGGTCGCGCCGCTCGTGACGGTGACGAGGGCGGAGAAGCCGTGTTGGGCGACGGGGGCGTCGATCACGTGGTGTTCGCGCATCACGTCGGTCTCGAGTTGACGTGCAACGCCGCCTCGGCCAAGGATCCGGTGGGCGGGGCCTTCGTCGAGCAAGAAGATGTCGATCGTGTTGTCGCACACCGTCAACACCGAGACACGGTCGACCGGCATCAATGCCGATTCCAGCGTCGACGCGGCAGCTGTCGGGCTCGTCGTACCCATCAGCTGTTTCCCTGCTCGCTATGGACGATCGTCTTGTGACGATGACGACGATGGGTGATCCAGATCGTCGCCACCATCACGACCGCGACGTCGGCGAACCCGGCGATCGACGCCCACGGTAGCTCGATGTCGCCGGCGTCGACGTTGTTGTAGAACGCCCCCAACGGCGTCAGCAGCGGCCACAACACCAACACGTTCACCACGAGCCGGAACGCGATCGCGTAGACGACACCGAGCCCGAACAAGAACACCATCTCGTCAGCACCCATCCCGTATCCAACGTGGTACAGCGAGTACAACGCCGCCGCACCCAACACCGCCGGACCAGCACCGAAGCTCGCCTCCAACCGTCCCTGGATGAACCCTCGGAAGAACACCGCCTCGAACAACCCGACCACCAGGCTCATCACCAACAACGGGATCCAGTCGACCGGCTCGGGCAGGTCGTATCCCCACAACGTCATCGCGAACTGCAGCGCCGCCAACACCACCCCGAACACGACGGTCGACCGCCAGCGACCTGTCGTCAACCCCAACGCCGCCATGGGTTCACCGCGCCGCCACACGACCCACACCAGCGGCCCCACCACCCCGAGCACCATCCCCGCCGCGAACGCCAAGAACAGCCCAGCCACCCGATCGGTCGTGAACACTTCGAACGCCAGCCAGAACGCGCCCACCACCAACACATACAGCACCCCGACCAACGCCAGATCCGCTCGATCCGGAACCGCCCGACCCGCCACGCGAGCCCACGGCAACACCGCCCACAACAGGACGGCAGCACTCGGCACCACGACACCCCACACCGGCAAGTCCACGAGATCCAACGACGCCAACGCGACCACCACGAACCCGAGCCACACCAGCGTGGCGCGGCGCGACAGCCCGGAATTGAACGCGTCGCTCCGCTGGACCGCCTCCGCTTCGACCCGCCGGTCGACACGCGTCTCGACCACGATGATCACCTCCGTCGAGCGTGACCTACCATTCCACGGTCGCGCCAATCCGCCACCCGACATAGGGCCCAACGTCACCACAAGCCTGACTGCGTCGAACAGGCGACAGACCGCCACCCAGAACGCGCGCTGCCAACCGCCGCTGGGTGTCACCAAACGCCGGGTCCGGGCGATACCCAGACATTCGTCGTCCGGCGACGCCTATGTCGGGTGACTCACACCGGTGGTACCGGACACGGCGCGCCGGGATTCGGACGCGATGGCGGGGTGGGCTGACTTGAGGCTCGCGGTGTCGGTGGTGGTCGACCTCAAGGCGATCCACACCAGCAACACCTGGACAGGCAGGCGCAGCCACCGGTAGACGCCGCCTGGTTGACCATTCACGTCGACGTCAGCGACGGCGACGTACACGTTGGCCGGGAACACCGCCACGAGGTACGCGGCGAGCAGCCGTCCCACGCCTCGACGGTGCCGGACCAGGCCGACGAGAGCGGCTCCGAAGGCGATCTCGATCACGCCCGTGGCGGCGACGATCAGCTCCCGCGCCGGCACCCATGTCGGGACGTGGGCGATGAACGGGTCGGGTTTGGCGAGGTGGGCGAAACCGGCGAAGACCATCGCCACCGCCATTCCGCGTCGCAACGCGGTGGGCCACCCGGAACCGCGCCCGAAGGCGGCAGCCACACAAGCTGCGCTGGCCAGGATCAACAAGAACATCATCTCAACTTCTCCTCTGAACTAGACACTGACTAGACTACCTATCCATGATCAAACTTGTCAATGCCTAGATTGAGGTAGGATGAGGCATGCCCAGAAACGACGACCGGCCTTACCACCACGGCAACCTCCGCCGCGCCGTGCTCGATGCGGCCCTCGCTGTGATCGCCGAGGGCGGTCCCGACGGGCTCAGTCTGCGGCAACTGGCGACTCGCATCGGCGTCTCGCACGGCGCTCCAGCGCATCACTTCGGTGACCGCGCTGGCCTCCTTACCGCCGTCGCGGCCGAGGGGTACGACCTGCTCGGTGACGCACTCGAGGTCGCCCGCCAGGAGGGTGGCTTCCTTGAAGTCGGCCTGGCCTACGTCCAGTTCGCGATCGGCCACCCGGCCCACTTCCAAGTGATGTACCAACCGACTCTGTACCGCTCCGACGACCCTGCCGTGCTGGCCGCTCGGGCGAGGGCTGCCTCAGCGCTCTACGCCAGCGCCACCACGATCGGCGCCGCCGCGCCCGCGACCGACGTGGGACTCGCCGGCTGGTGTCTGATGCATGGGTTGGCGACCCTCTGGCTCGCCGGCAACCTCCGCGCCGTCACCGACGATCCGATCGCGCTCGCCCGCTCGATCGCGACGTCGACCTTCTCCTCCGGAGCGTCGCGAAGCCGCGGCCTCGAACGACGTCCGGCCAAGAGTTCAAGACGCGAACAGTAGGTTCCGGCGATACCCAACCAGTCCGACGGCTCGAGAACCCTCGCACGCATAGCGTCATCGCAACCACCGGCGGACGCGGGAGATCGGGCTGGATAGCCATCGACAAGGGTCTCGCGGAGTCCATAGGATTCGGGTGTCGATAGTTGGCCGTCTGGTCGACTCGGTCGGCTGACCGGCCATCCACGTCGCACACCAAGCGAGCGCAAAGGGGTAGCCGCGATGAACGTGCATACTGGCGATCGAATTGAAGTCACATCCAACGTCTTGGGTGTCCCACCCCGCTATGGCAGGGTGCTCGACGCGAGAACCTCTGCCGGGCTCCGCGTGCGATGGGACGACGGCAACGAGACCGTGTTCGCCCCGGCGAGCAACTGTCGAGTTGTGTCGCCCGACGAGGACGACAGCGATGGAGTGGTGACGCTCGGGTGTCACGTCGACGTGACGCTGGTCGAAGAGGACGACGAATGCAAAGCGACGGCGAGTGTCGTCACCACTCGTGGCCTCTTGCGAGCCGATGGAGTAGCCCGGCGAAACCCATCCGATCCGCAGATCCCGATGATCGGCGAGGAATTGGCGTTCGGTCGGGCGCTCGGCGCACTCAGCGAACAACTCATCTCCGCGGCCGCCGCTCACATCTCAATGCCACCGTCCGACCGGGAGCATCTGGTCAGCTGACCCCACCTCGCGGCGGAACTGGGCCGAGCGCGACGGTCGCGCCGAACGTCGCACACGACGCGCGCCGCGTAGCTCGGTCAGGTTTGGTGGTGCGGCAGATCGGTTGCCGATGGTGGGGGTGTGACGTGGACTGTGGTGAGGTTCGTGGTCGCGGGTCCGTTGATGACGTGGCCGTCGAGTGCGAACCGTGATCCGTGACATGGGCAATCCCACGTTCGCTCAGCGGTGTTGAAATGAACGATGCATCCGAGGTGGGTGCAGGTGGCGCTGACGGCGGTGATGGTCCCGTCGTCGTCGCAGAAGGCGGCGACGCGGTGACCGTCGACGCTTACCACGGCACCCTCGTTGGGACCGAGTTCGCCAATGTTCGGCGCGGTGACCGCCGCGATCCGGTCACCGATGATCGACTTGATCGTGTGCGCTCCTTGGGAGAGGACCGTACCGATCGAACGAGATGCGT
>Ga0299913_10004907_pt1 | contig 11323 bp, 6 predicted proteins | sample RVTome_9_FD_201360 | JGI IMG/M metagenome (GOLD analysis project Ga0299913, IMG submission 201360) | Soil microbial communities from uranium-contaminated site in the Upper Colorado River Basin, Wyoming, United States - RVT155D38 (version 2) ... | reverse complement strand
ACCAACCCGCGTGCTTCGCTTCGGGGAGCCGAGGACCCCGCGGCCGCGATCTCGCGCCGAGCCGCGACGCGCCGACGAGCACGAGGACCGTCAACGCCGTCAGGACGAGGCCAACCCGGCCAGGCCAACCGGCGCTCCACTGCAGCGTGAGGCTGCTCGATCGCGGGGTCACGAGCATCATCCCGGGCGCCACGAGATGGATGGCGGATCCATCGGACGCCTTCCATCCTGGATGATAGCCGACCTTCACCAGCAGAGGGTGCCCTGGAGTGTCGGTCTCGATTCGGATGGCCTGGTCCAGGACTTGGGCCCGCACGGCCGGCCGGCCCGCGTACACAGTCCGAGGCAGTCCGCCGGGGCGATACCGATCGACCGAAGGCCACGCCGACACGGCAGTTTCGCCGAGGATCAGAGGGATGTCGAGATCGGTGCCCGCCCGGAACCAGTCGTAGGCCTCACTGCGCCAGTCGGGCCACACATCTACGACCGGGTGAACGCCGACCGGCTCGACGATCGGGGGGGGGTCGGCCAGCGCGAAAATCTCGTACACGCCCGAGCGCTCGCGGCTCTCGAAGTCCAATGAGCGAGCGAGAGAGTGTTTGAGTGAGTCGGTGTAGGCGACGAGCTGGCCGGCCCCGAGGAGGCGCAGATGGTCCACCGCCGTCTCGGGATCGAAACGGCCGCACTCGTAGGCAGGCAGGGGGCACGAGGGATGGAGGCTGAGCTCCGACTGCAGATAGAAGACTGCCGGGGCCAGCACGGCGCTCTGGAAATAGAGGCCCTCGAGGGTCGCCCGCCGCGCGAACCAGGGTAGCAGCTCGAACGCGCGGATCGTTCCGGCGGCGTTGTGGGCAGGATGGTGTTCCCATGCTACCCGGGGCTGGTCGATGCTTCCCTCGACGGCGTCCATGACCCCGCGGAAGTCCGGCCACCGCGATGTCTGGTTCATGCCCCCCATGTTCCATCGAACCCACGAGGGCACGTATCGGACGCCGAGGATCGTGACCGTCGAGATGGCGGCGATGCAGGCGGCGGTAAGCAGCGGCCGCCGTGCGGGAGCCGCGAGCGCGATCCAGGCGCCGAGCTCGAAGCAGCCGGCGAGCACGAACGCGCCATGCATCATCGGGAGGAAGCGGACGTCGACGACCCCCAGGCTGTAGCCGAGCTTGTAGACGACGAACAGTGCGATCGCGAAGGCGACCAGCCAGACCTGCCCTGGAGCGAGCAGGGGGCGGCGTTTGGTGCCGAGACGGCCGATCACGCCCACCAGCAGGACCAGGCAGGCGACCAGGACGGCGTGGGGCAGCAGATCTCCCAGCCCGCCGATCTCCCAGCTCTCGCGGAAGCCGTTCGTCCACGGCAGGTTCCCGAAGAGCGGTACCAGCCACCACGCGAGGAGCCCTAACGCGACAAGGCCGATCCGCATCACGTGCCAGCACCGTCGCCACCACAAGCGCGGGTGGATCACCAGCAGCCCGATCCCCAGCGCGGCGCCGATGAGGGTGTAGCCGTGGGCCAGGCCGGCGAGGGCGAGGAGCGCGGCGGCAGGCCACCAGCCAACGTCTCGGTCGCGGGTCTTCCAGGCATGGGTGGCGGCCAGCCATGCAAGCGGAAACCCCAGCCCGAAGGCGAACTCGCCGGCCAGGAGGCTGGCCAGGTTTCCGCCCCAGGTGGAGTGGGTCTCGATGAGAAGAAAGGCGAGCGCCCCGGCCGGCGCCAGCCACCGCGCCGGCCGCGGCGCGTCCAACCAGCGCAGCGCTTGTACCCAGGCCAGCGGCAGGAAAAAGGCGCCGGCCAGCGAGCCGATCTTCATGGCGACCGTGAGCGGCAGCGCCACGCTCAGAAGGACGATCAGCAGGAAGATGAGCGGAAAATAAAACAGGAAGAGCGGAAACCCGGCATACTGATCCATGCTCCATCCATAGACCCGTCCCGAGGGCAGCAGGACCTCGCGAAGCTGATCGAGCGCCACGATGTGGCTCGCGTAGTCCCCGCCTGCCGGTGTCGTGTCCAGGACGAGGAGGTGGGGCGGAAAGACCATCAGCCCCGCGGTCCCCAGGCACACCGCCGTGGCTAGCGCGGGGAGGGTGGCCATCCGCGGATCGCGGGGCGGTCGGGGTGCGGCGTCCCCCCCGCTCCGCCGGGACGCGACCGCCGTGGCCGCCAGCCAGGAGACCAGGCAAAGACCCACCCACCCGGCAAGGAGAGGAAGGTCGGGTCGCCATAGGCTGCGAAAGGACCGGGCATCGATCCGGACCGGAACGATCTTGCCCGGAGTCGCGGGATCGTCCGGCAGCACGAGGAGGAAGACCGTGGTCTCCCATCCGGTGATGTCCGTCGCGGGCCGGAGTCGACTCTCGACGAACGCGGCACCGTTCCTGGACCGCCACCGCTCGACGCCATCGAGATTCAATTCGGCGGGGCTCCACCAGACCGCCCGGCCTCCACCGGACGCTTCCGGCCAGGTCACCTCGACGCGGGGTTGGTCGGGCCATGTCGGTCCGTCGATGGTGGCCCCGGCTCTGGCTCCCCCCACCGTCACGCTGCTGGCCCATGTGCCGGAAGCGTCATGGTAGCGGATGCGGAGGGCGGCGATCTCCCGCAGCTCCGCCCGGAAGCGATCCGCATCCACTTCCCACACGATCTCCGCCTGCTCGGCCGACTCGAGCTCGCCGGTCAGCGCCCGCGGCCGGGTGTCCACCCCTCTCAGCTCGGCGGTGACTTCGTACGCAGGGTTCCGACCCCGGTTGTGGACGATGGCAAGGATCCTGACCGTGTGCGGGGAACGCTCGACCGTGAGGGAGGTGTCGAGCCGGATCGTCTGAGCGGGGAGAGAGGAAGGGAGCGCGACAGCGACCAGACAGAAGAGGACCGCGGCGCCCATGAGCGCACGCGGTCCTCGACAGGATCTACTTCGACTCCGGACTCCTGGTTCGGGCGGCCCCATATCGAGGCGGGCCCCCCGGTGCCGTTACGTGGTCGTCGTCGTCGACGTGTCCGTGGTCGAGGTCGACGTATCCGTGGTCGACGTATCCGTGCTCGATGTCGTCGTCTCGGTGCTCGTCGTGGAGGTGTCCGTGGTCTGCGTCGTCGACGTGCTCGTCGTGGTGGACGTCGGCGTGATGGGATCGTCGTCGCCGCAGTCTCCGGCGGTCAGGAGCATGAACGCGAAGGCGATTCCCATGAAGCGTCTCAGATATCCCATTCGTCCCCTCACTGGTTCCCGCATTGAAAGGCCCATACAACCCCAACAACCCTACGCTAGATCAGCCCCCGTGGCAAGAGGTAGTTACTCTATTGCTTGTCAGACCACGCTCCAGTTCGCATCTGGTGACCCCAACGGGATTCGAACCCGTGTCGCCACCTTGAAAGGGTGGAGTCCTAGGCCTCTAGACGATGGGGTCGGAGGAAGGCCTTAGAAGGTAGAAATCGGCCCCGGACGTGTCAATCGAGCGTGGTTGGCGCCCCGTCACGGCGGTCGTTACGTTCAGCTGAGGCGCTGTTTCCTCGGTCGACGGGTGCGCGGCGGGTGAGGTGGTGGGATCGACCGACCGCATCTCGCTCCCCGCCGTTCGGCATCCTCTAATTCAAAGGAGGATCTCATGGCACATGAAGTCCCGCCGCTTCCCTATCCGTTCGACGCGCTCGAGCCCCATATCGACGCGCGCACGATGGAGATCCACCACGACAAGCATCACGCCGCCTACGTCAACAATCTGAACAAGGCGCTCGAGGGCCACGCGGACCTGCAGGAGAAGAGCGTCGAAGAGCTCATGCGCGACATCAAGAAGGTGCCCGAAGACATCCGCACCGCGGTCCGGAACAACGGAGGCGGGCACGCTAACCACTCGCTGTTCTGGACGATCATGTCGGCGGACGGGGGGGGCGAGCCCGGCGGGGATCTGGCCACGGCGATCAAGTCGACCTTCGGCGGCTTCGACGAATTCAAGCAGAAGTTCTCCGACGCAGCGACCAAGCGCTTCGGCAGCGGATGGGCCTGGCTCGGCGTAAAGGGCGACGAGCTGCACGTTGGGAGCACGCCCAACCAGGACAGCCCGCTCATGGAGGGGCACATCCCGATCCTGGGACTCGATGTGTGGGAGCACGCGTACTACCTCAAGTACCAGAACAAGCGCCCGGACTACATCGCCGCGTGGTGGAACGTGGTGAACTGGGACGCGGTCGCGCAGGGGTACGCAAGCGCCAAGGGCTAGCGCCCGAGGCACCCCCGTGCGCGCGTATCAGCGGAACTGATAGGTCAGTCGCGCGAGCACCAGCCGGCCGAGCTCCGGGGCCCCGACGAACTCGCGATGCACCCTGTCCAGCAGGTTGTAGGCGGTCAGCGAGACCGAGGCCCCGGCCACCCAGGGGATGGCGACCTCCATGTTGGCGTCCATGAGCCCGTACCCCGGCACGCGCCCGATGAACACCCCGGTGTTCATGGGGAACCCCGCGACGAAGCGGCCCTGAACCTCGGCGGTGAAATCGTGGGCGGCGTCCCGATAGCGGACGCCCAGCGATCCCTTCCGCTGGGGGGCGTTCAGCGAAACGTCCAGCAGGCCGGAACAGCCCGGTACCTCGTCGAACTCGAAGCACTCGGTGCTCACCCACGAAGCTGACCCCTTGAGGGACCAGGCGTCGTCGACCAGGAACTCGGTCGAGATGTCCGCCCCCCAAAGGTCCACATCCCCGAAGTTGCGGTAGGCGAGCAGCACGTCGGGCTGATCCACCTGGTCGGGGACGATCGTGCCGACCGGCACCTGCGCCAGCGCCGTCGTGAGCTGGGTCACGATTGCGGCCAACTCCTCCGGCGTCATCTGCCCGCCGAGGACCAGGGGAGTCAACCGATCCTGCAGGAATGCGGCGGTCGAAGCCGGGTCGAAGAACACCGTCGGGGTCTCGACCCGCAGGGGGGTGACGAAATCCTGCACGTCGCTGCGGTAGATGTCGGCCGCCAGCAGCAGCCGGTTGCCGATCAGGCCCTTGTAGCCGATCTCGGCGGTCGTCGTAATCGTCGGCGTGATGCGCTCGATATTCACCGGGCCGAGCGCGTCGGGCACGAACGTCCGCGCCGTGCTGTCGAACCGGCGCAGCACCGTCTCCACCGCCGCGCCCGGGTCCTGCACGAGGGGCAGGAGCGGTCGGACCGCGGCGGGAGCCAGCGCGTCGATGATCCCGTTCCACAGCAGCGAGGCGTTGGCGGGCAGCTCCATTCCCGGGGCGAACGGCGAGCGCATGCAGAACCCGCCGTCGAAGCCGCCGGGGCAGTCCCGCGAGAACGTGAACCCGCTCTCGGGCGTGCCCAGCGTGCGGACGTCGTATCCCACTGGCCCGACCGGGATCCGCCCCCCTACGAGATCCAGGAACAGGTTGTTGGTGGTGGGAGTCGAGAACGCGCGGTTGTACGTGACGCGCAGGTTGTGGGTCTCCTGCGGACGGTAGACGAGCCCGGCGCGCGGCGAGAACACCAGGTCCTCGAGGCGGTTGTGCCAGTCCAGGCGCGCCGCGGCCACGAGTTCGAGCTGCTCGGTCAGGCTCGTCTCGGAATGCAGGTATCCGCCCAGCTCGTTGATCGTATCGTCGTCCTCGTTCCGCCCTGTGATCGTGCCCTCGGTGCGGGGGACCGTGTGCTGCCAGTCGACCCCGTACGTCAGACGCTCCCGTGTCCCGAACTCCATCGCGTGCTGTCCCTGCGCCGCCCACACGTACGACTCGTCGATGATCGGCATCCCGGTCGGCAGGATGAACGTCTCGCCTGACTCGCTGAAGTTGGCGAACGTCTGGGCGAAGAAGTTTCCTTTGCGGAGACGCGCCTGGGCATACGTGTAACGCCAGTCCTCCGCCTGCCCCGCGCCGAGGCCGGTCAGCTCGATCGATGACAGTTGGGTGTTGACGCCCGCCGAGAGCACGACCTCACCGTCGTCCCACGGACGCAGGTCGAAGCGACCCTCCGCCGACCAGCGTGCCTGGTCGAAGTCCCGGAGGCCGATTTTCGTGTCGGGGTCGGTCTGGAGCGCGATCTCGCGTGCGGCGGCTTCCGCCGGATCGATGTAGCGCCAGTCGTTGCCCTGGAAGTACTGGCCCGAGACCCGGATCCCCATGTCGTCCCGGATCCGCTGCGCATGGCGCACCTCGCCGTGGAACACGGCGCGCTCGCCCGCGGCCATGCTGACCGTCGTGCCCGGATCGTCGATCGGAGAGGATGTGATCATGTGCATGACGCCGTTCGCGCTGTTGGGGCCGTACAGCGCCGCACCCGGGCCGAGCACGATCTCCACTCGCTCGAGGTCGAGATTCGTGGCGGGGATGAAGTTGTACGCGTTGACGCGCAGCGACGGAACCTGCGCGTAGCGGTAGTCGGACATGACGAGCATCGCGCCGGAGAAGATGTTGTTGAAGCCGCGGGTCACGACGTTCGACTGCGCCAGCCCCGTCTGCGCCACGTCGACGCCCGCCTCGCCCTTGACGTGGTCGATCACGGTAGGGGCCGCCCGCTCGCGGATCTCCTCCTTGTCCACGACCTCGACCGCCGCCGGGGCATCGAGCCGCTTCTGCGGCCGCCGCGAGGCGGAGACGACGATCGGGTTGAGCTCCACCGCTTCCACCACCAGCGCGATCGACATCGGCTCGGCGACGCCCGCAGCGACGGTGGCCTCGATGCGGCGCGTAGCGAAGCCGAGCGAGGTGACCTCGACCTGGTAGTCTCCGGCCGGGACCTGGAGCTCGAACCGCCCGTCGGAGTCGGTCAGGTCGCCCGCGATCTCGCGCCCGTCGGGGCCCAGCACGCGGACCACGGCGTTGGCGATCGTCTCGCCGGACTCGGCGTCCATGACCCGGCCTGACAGCGTGCCGGTCTGCCCGAGCGCCGGGACGAACGAGAGGAGTAGCAGGGCGAGCACCGCCGTGAGCCGGCCGAGGACCGCACGCATGGACGTCTCCTGTGGGGTTGTGGAGGGGTCTCTATCGGGCTGTACGTATCTCTCGCGGATATTCAGGTGTTTGTCAAGCGATCCGCTTCCGCTACCACGGCCGCGGCCAGAGCGCGGGCCGACTCCGGGGCGAACGGGTTCAGGCGCAGGATGTCCTCGTAGAGCTCGTCCGTATCGGCGGAGGTGAGGTGGAGCGCGGACCACACGCGCCGCTCGGAAGGAGTGCCGAACTCCGAGCCTTCCAGTCCGGCCGCCGACAGCGCCCGCGCGAGCAGGAACACCAGCGCTTGCGACCTGGCCATCTCGCGGTCGTGGGTTTCGGGGTCAAGGCGCAGCGGCTCGAGCCCCATCCGGCGTGCGACGACCTCGACCGAGCGCGCCGCCGACTCGTGACCCTCGGCCTCGCAGACGACGATGCGTTGTCCGGCGACGCTTCGCTGCGGGGCGCTCTCCGGGCCGAACAGGGGGTGGGTTCCCACCCATGCCACGGTGGGCGGCAGGAGCTCCGCCATCCACCGCATCGGCTCGACCTTGACCGAGGCCATGTCGATCACCGTGGCCCCGGGCCTCAAGTGCGGGGCCATGGCCCTCAGGACCTCCGGCATGCGGCGGACAGGCACGGCCAGCAGCACGGTGGGACGGGAGGCGCACGCGGCCAGGTCGCCCCACCCCACTCCCCGCGCCGTGGCCTCGCTGGCCACATCCCGCGTGTCGCTGACCACCACCTGGAAGTCCGACTCCAGAACTTCCGCCGCCAGCTGGCCGCAGCGGCCGTACCCCACGATCCCCAGCTCGGGCCTCACGACGACCTCATTCGGCGCCGAGCTTCTGTCCCAGCTGCTCCACGATCTCGCGCTCCTCTGCGGTCAGCTTCTCCGGCACCTTCACCTGGATCTCCACATACTGATCCCCCTTCGTGTCGTCCGCGGCCAACCCCTGCCCCTTGAGTCGCAGGCGGGTGCCGTTCTGCGTGCCGGGCGGCACGCGGACCTCGACTTTCGTCCCGTGGATCGTGCGCACGCGGATCTTCGCGCCCAGCATCGCCTGGACGATCGAGATCGGCACCGTGCACTGGATGTCCAGCCCCTCGCGGCGGAAGAACCGGTCCGGCTTGACCCGCACGGTCAGGATGAGGTCGCCGGGGGGCCCTCCCGCCGGACCCGGCTCGCCCTGACCGCGGATCCGGATGCGATGGCCGTCCTCCGTCCGCGCCGGGATCCGCACCTTGACCCGCTTGCGCTCGGTCACGGTCCCCTCGCCCCGACACCTCGAGCAGGGCTCCTGGATCAGCGTGCCGCGGCCGAAGCAGCGGGGGCATGGCCGCTGGACCGCGAAGCCGCCCTGCACGAGCGACACGCGGCCCGCGCCGCCGCACTGCGGACACGTCTCGACCGGGGTGCCCGGCTCGGCGCCCCGCCCCTCGCAGCGAGGGCATTCCACCTCGAGTGGCACGCGGATCTCGATCTGGCCGCCCAGCGCGGCGACCTGGAACGACACCCGCACGTCCATCCGGCGGTCGGGACCCTTGCGCGGTTGCGGCGCCGCCGACCCCTGCGGGCGCCGGCCGCCGAAGATCGACGAGAAGAGCTCGCCCAGGTTGAACCCGTCCGCCCCTCGTAGATCCTCGAGATCGATCGTCCGCCACTCCCCGCCGGCTCCCCCCTGCCCGAACCCGAAGTCGCCCCCGGGACCCCCGAAACCGGCGCGCGCACCCGCCGTCCGCATCGCATCGTACTGCTTGCGCTTGTCGGGATCGGAGACCACGCGATAGGCCTCCGAGATCGCCTTGAAGCGTTCCTCCGCGGCCGGATCGTCGGGGTTGGCGTCGGGATGGTACTTCCGCGCGAGCTTGCGGTACGCCTTCTTGATCGCGTCCGCATCGGCGTCCTGCGGGACGCCCAGGACCTGGTAATAGTCCTTCGCCGCCACTAGCCGCTACCTGCCATGTTCGATGTCCTGCCCACTCAGGAACGGTCGGCGGATCTGTACTCGAACACCTGTACCTGAGCGGGTCGCAGCAGCTGGCTTCCGAATTCGTACCCCGGGATCGCCACGGCGGCGACGGTCCCGTCCAGGTCCGGGGAAGCCGTAGGGAGGATGGAGATCGCCTCGTGGCGGTGAGGATCGAACGGCTCGCCGATCTCCCCGATGCGCTTCAGGCCCTCGCGCTCGAGCGCCCCGGCGAGCTTCCGCTCGACGAGCGACACGCCGTCGATGAGCACGGAGGCGGGCGAGCTCCCGGGGTCCAGGTTCGTCACCCGCTGCAGGTCGTCGAGCGCCCCGAGCAACTTCTGGGCGAGATCCGCCTTGGCGCGCGCCCATGCGGCCGACCGCTCCCGTGCCTCCCGCTTGCGGTAGTTGTCGAACTCGGCCTGGAGCCGGAGGTAGCGGTCCTGGAGCGCCTCGAGCTCCTGCTCCACGTCTTCGGTGGCGACCGCGCGCTCCTCGCCGGGCGCCTCCTCCGGAAGCGAACCGGCGCCCTCCGGGGCGGCTCCGGCGTCGGGATCCTCGATCGGGATCTCCTGGGGCTCGTCCTGCGGGCTCATCGTGTCGAATATACACGGGCCTCCAGCGGGCTCCCAAGCCGCGGCCCGCGGCTCAGCCCAGAAGCGCCCGGAACGCCTCTTCGTCGAGCACGTCGACGCCGAGATCGCGCGCCCGATCGAGCTTGGTGCCCGGCTTCTCGCCGGCCACAACGTAGTCGGTCTTTTTCGACACCGAGCCGGTCACCCGACCCCCCCGATCCTCGATCGCCTGCGTGGCTTCGGAGCGGCTGAGCGAAGCCAGGGTGCCGGTCACGACGAACGTCTTGCCCGCCAGCGGACCCGAGGCCGGTGCCCGCCGCTGGGCGGTCATGTCGATCCCGTGGCCGGCAAGTCGGGCCGCGACGGCGCGGTTCTCGGGCGCATCGAAGAACTCCCGCACCGATTCGGCGAGCGTGGGGCCGATCCCCTCGATCTGCTCCAGCCGATCCGGATCCGCGGCCAGCAAGTCCTCCATCGATCCGAAGGCCTCAGCCAGCGCGCCCGCCGCCGACACCCCGACGTGACGGATGCCCAGCCCGTAGAGCACGTGGCGGAGCCCGCGGGACTTCGAGCGCTCGAGCGCGGCCACCAGATTTCCCGCCGACACCTTCCCCATCCGCTCCAGGCCGGACAGCGTCTCGGCGTCCAGCTCGTAGAGATCGGCCAGGTCGCGCACCACCTGCTTCTGGACGAGCTGCCGGGCGAGCATGTCCCCCAGCCCGTCGATGTCCATCGCTCCGCGGCTCGCCCAGTGCAGGATCCGCTCCCGGAGCTGGGACGGGCACGACGCGTTCGGGCAGCGGTGGGCCACTTCCCCTTCGAGCCGCACGATCTCGGCCCCGCACGCGGGGCAGCGGCTCGGCATGTGGAAGCGCCGCGCCCCCCGCGGCCGCTTCTCCTTCACCACCCGGACGATCTGCGGGATCACCTCCCCGCCCCGCGCGACGACCACGCTGTCGCCCACCCGCACGTCCTTGCGGGCCACCTCGTCCGCGTTGTGGAGCCCGGCCATCTGGACCGTCACCCCGCTGACCTCGACCGGCTCCAGGACGGCGGTCGGGGTCAGCTTCCCCGTGCGCCCGACGGTCACCATGATGTCGCGGACCACCGTGGTGGCCTCTTCGGCGGGGAACTTGTAGGCCACCGCCCAGCGCGGGTGCTTGGCGGTGGCCCCGAGCGCGGACTGCTGCTCGAGGTCGTCGATCTTGACCACCACCCCGTCGATCTCGTAGTCGAGCTCGTGGCGCCGCTCCTGCCAGTCCAGGCAGTGGGCCACGAGCGGCTCGCGCTGCTCGAACCTCCGCCACTCGGGATTGACGGGAAACCCCCACTCCCCCAGACGCTCGAGTCCCTCGGACTGCCGCGACACGTCGCTCTGGAGCAGCGTGTAGGCGAAGAACCGCAGCGGGCGCGAGGCGGTGATCCGCGCGTCGAGCTGGCGCACCGAACCCGCCGCCGCGTTGCGCGGGTTGGCGAACGGGGCTTCGCCCGCCTCCTCCCGCACCTCGTTCAGCCGCTGGAAGCCGCTGCGAGTCATGTACACCTCGCCGCGGACGATCATCGCCTCGGGGGAGCCCGCGCCCTGCAGGCGGAGCGGGATCTCCCGCACCGTGCGCAGGTTCACGGTCACGTCTTCGCCGATCGTCCCGTCGCCGCGGGTCGCGCCGCGCACGAGGACACCGTCCTCGTAGCGCAGCGACACCGATAGCCCGTCGATCTTGTGCTCCGCCACCCAGGCGAGTGCGTCCGGATGGTCGACGGCACGCAGCGACCGGTCGAGCCACGTCTCGAGCTCCGCGGCGCCGTTGGCGTTCTCGAGCGAGAGCATGGGGATCTCGTGGGGCGCGCGCGGGAAGGAGGCCTGGGGCG
>Ga0299913_10004906_pt1 | contig 11323 bp, 10 predicted proteins | sample RVTome_9_FD_201360 | JGI IMG/M metagenome (GOLD analysis project Ga0299913, IMG submission 201360) | Soil microbial communities from uranium-contaminated site in the Upper Colorado River Basin, Wyoming, United States - RVT155D38 (version 2) ... | reverse complement strand
GCGATCCAGATCACGTTCGTCACCGACGCCGCCCCGGACGACCAGGTCGTCGACATCGGCGCGCCCGCCGGCCTGTTCCTCGAGCCCGTCACGGCCGAGCTGCTGGAGGGCCAGGTGCTCGACGCCCACACTGACCGGCACGGTCTCGCCAGCTTCTTCCTGCGCCCGCAGCGCCCCGCCGGCGACGGCTGACGCGCGAGCGCGGCGGCCCAGGCGGCGAGGCGACGCCCGCGGCAGCCGCCGATCCGCGTCGAGAGGGCCGCCGTCAGCGCGGCGCGTCTGCGCGCTCGCGCGCGTAGCCGAGCACCGCTCCGCCGACCGCCACCAGCGGGGCGGCGATCATCGCGCCGATGATGCCGGCCAGCACGCCGCCGGCGGTGACGCCGGCCGCCGACGACCAGCGCCGCGGCGAGCAGCCCTCGGCGCGGCCGGCGCATCGCGCCGGCCGCGAGCCCTCAGCCAGCGCGCCGGTGGCGCCAGGAACGGCTCAGGATCACGGCCAGCAGGACGGGCAGCACCACGAGTCGCAGCTGCGAGGCGACGTGCGCGAGGGCCACGACGGCGACCCCGATCACCAGCGACCACAGGCAGATCTCGCCGATCCGCTGCAGGCGGCGCCGGGCCCGCCGGGACGTCGCCGGGCCCGCCGGCTCGCCTCCCGCGTCCGGCGTCCGGCGTCCGGCGTCCCGGCGTCCGGCGTCCGGCGCGCGAGCGTGCAGGGACCGATGACCGGGTGTCCCACGACAGCGGGCATGCCTCTGCGCACGGCTTCGTCAGAGCCGCCCGTCAGCGCGATGACGGCGGCCGGCGACGCTCGGCGGCTCGACCGCACCGTCTGCGACCTGACCGCGCCCGGCCGCGGCGCGCCGGCCGGGTGATGCCCGAGAGGCAACGACCGAAAAGGAGGCACCCATGTCCACGATGCATGACGCCGGTCGCGGGTCGGGTGCACAGCACGGGGTCCTCGGACCTCCGGACACGCCGGCGCAGGCCTTCGCGGCGATCAGCGGCGCGTTCCTCACGGCGCTCGGGGCGCTGACCCTGTTCGCGCGCGACGTCGGCTTCGGCGCGCTCGAGGCCGGCGCGGGTCGGGCGGAGCTCCTGCTCTGGACGGCAAGCGGGTGGACGAGCGTTCTGTGGATCGCGATGGGCGTGCTCGGGTTGCTCTCGATGGCCCAGCTCGACACGGCCACGGCGTACTCGCTGCTCGCGGGCGTCGTCTTCGCCGTCGTCGCCGTCTGGGGCTTCGTCAACGGGAGCGAGGTCGCCGGCATCATCGTCGCCGGCATGCCGAACAACGTGACGCATGCGATCCTCGCCGGCGTCGGGCTGGCGGCAGGGATGCTCCCGCGCGAGGCCCAGGGCCCGCAGGAGCCGGCCACCAGGACCGACCCGCCCGTCGCCCGGCGGCGCCTCGACGCCGAGCAGCCACCCCGCTCGTTCGATCGCCGGGCCGCCGGCCGGCGCTGACCTCGTGCGAGCGGGCCCGCACGGGGCGGCCCGCTCGCGAACCCCGCGGTGCGGGGCGGCTGTCAGCCGGGTGACGACGCGGCCGCGCCACGCACCGGGCCGGGCAGGGCAGCGAGATGAGCGGCCGGTAAGGGGTCGACTCGACCAGGAGGTACGACGTGAGATTTCGATGGGCAGTGGTACTCGGGGCGGCGATCGCCCTCGGGGGCGGCCTCGTCGCGTGCGGCGAGGACGAGGACGAGGGAGGCGGCAACGGCGCCGCGCAGGCCCCGCCCGAGGCCTCGTTCGAGTTGACGATCGGCGATCTCGTTCCGCTCACCGGCGACCTGTCGGTGTTCGGCCCGGCCGGCCGCAAGGCGGCCGACCTTGCCGTCGAGCAGATCAATGCCGCGGTCGGGGAGGTCGGCAGCGACATCACGGTGGCGGTCGAGCACGCCGACACCGAGACCGCCTCGCAGGCGGCCGTGCAGGCCGCCCGGCAGCTGATCTCCAACGGCGCCTCCTGCCTGACCGGCGCCTGGGCCTCGTCGAACACGATCCCGGTCGGCACGTCGGTCGCCTCGCGCCAGCGCGTGCCGCAGATCTCGCCGGCCTCCACGAGCGCCGAGATCACCACGCTCGAGGACGACGGCTTCGTGTTCCGCACCGCGCCGTCGGACAACCTCCAGGGCGTCGCGCTCGCCGACACCGTCGAGGAGGAGCTCGGCGGCACCGACTTCACGGTCAGCCTCGCCGCCCGCAACGACGCCTATGGCGAGGGCTTCATCAACCGCTTCCAGGAGGCATGGGAGGAGCGCGGCGGCTCCACCACCGGTCCGGTCCTCTACGACCCGCAGCAGCCGAGCTACAACAGCGAGGCGGGGGAGATCGTGGCCGACCAGCCCGACGCGTACGTGATCATCGACTTCCCCGACACCTACGCGCGCATGGGCGCCGCGCTCGCCCGCACCGGCGACTTCGACGCCAGCGCCCTGTTCACCGCCGACGGCCTGGCGGCCGACGAGGTCCCTGAGGGCGTTCCGCAAGAGGCGATCGTGGGCGCCAAGGGCACCCGGCCGGGGACGCCGGAGACCGGCGACGTCGTCGAGCAGTTCAACCAGCTCTTCGAGGAGGCCGGCGGCCCCGCACGCGGCACGTTCGACGCGCAGAACTTCGACGCGGTGATGCTGTGCTTCCTGGGCGCCGCGGCGGCCGGCTCGTCCGACGGCGGCGACATCCAGGAGGCGCTCACTGACGTGAGCGCACCGCCCGGGGACAAGTACACGTACCTCGAGCTCGCGGACGCGGTCCGCGCGCTCCAGGAGGGCCAGGACATCGACTTCGACGGCGTCACCGGCCCGATCGACTTCGACGAGAACGGAGACCCGACGACCGCGACGTACGAGGTCTGGACGTACGGCGACGACGGGCAGCTCGAGGTCATGCGGCAGTTCGAGGCCGCTCAGGACGAGGGCTGACGGAGGAGAGCCGGCGGACCGCGGCGCGCCTACGGGACGTCGCGGTCCAGCCGGGCGCCGCCGAGGTAGAGCTCGGCCACCTTCGGGTCCTCGAGCAGCTCGCGGCCCGGCCCCTCGAAGCGGTTGCTCCCGAGGTCGAGCACGTAGCCGCGGTGGGACATCGCGAGCGCGCGCCGCGCGTTCTGCTCGACCATCAGCACGGTCACGCCGACGCGGTTGACCTCCAGGACCTGGTCGAAGATCGCGTCGACGAAGGCGGGCGCCAGGCCTGCGGACGGCTCGTCGAGCAGCAGCACGTCTGGGCTCGGCATCAGCGCGCGCGCCATCGCCACCATCTGGCGCTCGCCGCCGGACATCGTCCCGGCGGGCTGACGGCGGCGCTCGGCCAGCCGCGGGAACAGCTCGTACATGGCGTCCATCCGCTCGGCGCGACTTGCGTCGCGTCCGGCGATCGCGCCCATCTCGAGGTTCTCCTCGACGGTCAGGGTGGGGAAGACGTTGTCGAGCTGCGGCACGTAGCTCATCCCGCGCCGGGTGATCACGTGCGGTCGCTCGCCGGTGATGTCCTCGCCCCGCAGCAGCACGCGGCCGGTGCGCGGCGGCAACAGCCCGAACACGCACTTGAGCAGCGTCGACTTGCCGGCGCCGTTCGGTCCGACGATCGTCACGATCTCGCCCTCGCGGACCTCGGCGTCGACGCCGGTGAGGATGTCGACCTCGGGGACGTAGCCGGCCGTGAGGCCCTCGGCGTGCAGGACCGGCGCGCTCACCGCACGTCTCCCAGGTAGGCGTCGATGACACGCTGGTCGCGCCGCACGCTGGCGGGATCGCCGTCGGCGATCACGTCCCCCTGCGCCATGACGATCACGCGGTCCGAGTGGCGCATCACGACCTCGAGGTCGTGCTCGATGAAGAGGAACGTGACGCGCCGGCGCTCGCGCAGCTCGCGTATGTGCTCGAGCAGCCGGGCGCCGAGCGTCGGGTTGATCCCGGCCATCGGCTCGTCGAGCAGCAGGAACCGCGGCTCGACCATCAGCGCGCGGGCGAACTCAAGCAGCTTGCGCTGGCCGCCCGAGAGCGTGCCCGCGTACTCGTCGGCCTTGTCGGCGAGGCCGAACACGGCGAGCCGCTCGAGCGCGCGCTCGCGCACCTCGTGCTCGCGCGCGCGGCACGCGCGCGGGTGCATGATCAGGTTGGCGAGGCGCTCGCCCGGCTGGGCCGGTGCGGCGAGCATCATGTTGTCGATCACCGGCATCGCCGCCAGCGCCTTCGTGATCTGGAACGTCCGGACCATGCCGCGGCGGGCGATCGCGTGCGGAGCGCTGCGGAAGATGGAGCGGCCGTCGTAGGCGATGCGCCCGGCGTCGGCGCGCAGGAAGCCCGTGACCACGTTGAACAGCGTCGTCTTGCCCGCCCCGTTGGGACCGATCAGGGCGGTGATCGAGCCGCGGGCGACGTCGAACGTCGCGCCGTCGACCGCGTGGATGCCGCCGAACGACTTGCGGACACCGGCGACCTCGAGGATCGGGCCGTCGTCAGTCACCGAGCACCATCTCCCGGCGCTTGCCCAGGATCCCTTGGGGCCGGTACGCCATCAGCAGGATCAGCAGCAGCCCGACGAGCATGAAGCGCAGCGCCGCCACCTTCTCGGCGGCCAGCGGAAGGTCGAGGAAGCGGGTCGCCTCGAGCAGCGTCCAGAGCACGATCGCCCCGAGCGCCACGCCGGCGTAGCTCGCGAGCCCGCCGAGGATCAGCACGGCGTAGCCGATGAAGGTGAACAGCGGCTCGAACGACTCCGGGCTGACGAACGCGAGGTTGAGGGCGAGGAAGTAGCCGGCCAGCGCGCCGAGGGCGGCGCCGATCATCAGCGACTGCAGCTTGTAGGCGAACGTGTTCTTGCCCAGCGCTCGCGCTGCGTCCTCGTCCTCGCGGATCGCCCGCAGCACGCGGCCCCACGGCGTGCGCTGGACGACGCTGAGCACGGCGATCAGCACGAGCGCGGTGATCCACGTGACGAGCAGCAGCGGCAGCAGGAACTGGTCGCCCATCCCGATCGCGTCGAGGCGGTCGAGGATCCAGAACGAGACGTCGGCCCAGGCGTCGTCGTAGCCGAGCAGACCCTGGTTGCCGCCGGTCAGCTCGCGCGCGTTCTGCGCGACGTAGCGCACGATCTCGGCGAAGGCGATCGTCACGATCGCGAAGTAGTCCGCGCGCAGCCGCAGCGAGGGCAGGCCGATGAGCAGGCCCGCCGCCATTGCGACCGCCGTGGCGGCCGGCAGCGCGAGCCAGAACGACCAGCCGGCCTTGACCACCAGGATGCCCATCGTGTACGCGCCGATCGCCATGAAGCCGGCCTGGCCGAAGTTGACGATCCCGGTGAAGCCGACGTTGATCTGCAGGCCGAGGGCGAAGATCGTGTAGGTGCCGGCCAGGATCCCGACGCCGATCCAGAAGTCGATGTCGGTGAACGCCTCGAGCGTGAAGGCGAACGTCGTCACAGCGTCCGCTCCCGGCCGAAGATCCCGGACGGCCGCACGACGAGGACGGCGATCAGGATCGCGAAGCCGACCGCGACCTTCCAGCGCGCGTCGAGCACGAGCGTCGACCACTCCTGCGCGAGCCCGATCACCATCCCGCCGACGAGCGCGCCGTACGCGTTGCCGATGCCGCCGAGGATCACGGCGGCGAACAGGCTCAGCAGGACGAAGAAGCCGATGTTGATCGTCATCGAGCCGATCGACGCCACCAGCAGCACGCCCGCGAGCCCCGCGAGGCCGGCGGCGAACACCCAGGTGGCGACGACGATCCGGTCGGTGTCGATGCCCGTGACCTCGGCGAGGTCGAAGTTGTCCGACAGCGCGCGCATCTGCTTGCCGAGCAGCGTGTGGCGCAGCATCAGCACGACGCCGGCGAGCGTGGCGAGGCCGACGACGACGGCGATCAGCTCGGTGCGGCCGATCCGCAGGCCGAGGAAGGCGATCGACGTGGTGACGTCGACGTCGAGCCGCCGCGGCGCCGTGCCGGCGACGAGCTGGATCGCGTTGCGGATCACGAACGCCAGGCCGATCGCCATCAGCAGGAGCTGCAGCAGGCCCGCCCGCTTGGCCCGCATCGGCCGCCACATCACGCGGTCGGACGCGACGCCGAGCGCGGCCGTCACCGCGATCGCGCACAGCGCGGCCACCACGATCGGCAGGCCGATCGTCACGTTGAACAGGAACGCGACGTACGCCCCGAACGTGAGCATGTCGCCGTGCGCGAAGTTGACGAGCTTGAGCGTGCCGTAGACGAGCGTCAGCCCGACGGCGCCGAGCGCGAAGTAGCTGCCCGAGACGACGCCGTTGATCGTCCGCTGCGCGAGCGGCTGTATGCCGTACGCGATCGCCAGCGCGAGCATCGCGGCGAGCAGCAGGCCGCCGGCCGCCTGCGCCGGGTTCGCGCGCGGCCAGGCGAGCGCACGGCGCGTCAGCGAGCCTGCGATGCCCGACCGCGGTGCCCCGGCCTCCATGGCGAGGGGATGTCCCGCACGCGCGCTCGTGCGCGGCATCCGTACGCCGGCTGACATTTCCTGGGCGCGTTGGCCGCCACGGGGCAGCGCCGTTTCGATGGGCCGGATTCTCCTGATCCTGCTGGCGGTGGTCGCCCTCGCCGTGCCCGCGGCCGGCTGCGGGGGCGACGACGAGGACGACGAGCAGGCGCCGGCCGCCGGCGGCGTCGAGACCGTCGAGCAGGGCGTTCTGACCGTCGGCTCCGACATCCCCTTCGAGCCGTTCGAGTACCGCGAGGGCGGCGAGCTGACCGGCTTCGACGTCGAGCTGGTCGAGGAGCTGGCGCAGCGGCTCGACCTCGAGGTGCGGTGGGTCGACACCGCGTTCGACACGATCTTCACCCAGCTCGCCGCCGGGCGCTACGACGTCGTTGCCTCGGCCACGACGATCACCGAGGAGCGTGCGCAGACGGTCGATTTCACCGAGCCCTACTACGCCGCGCAGCAGACGGTGACGGTCAACATCGAGCAGACGCCCGACATCGCCTCGGTCGACGACCTCTCCGGCGGCGACACGGTCGCCGTCCAGAGCGGGACCACCGGTGAGGCGTGGGCGCGCGAGAACCTGCCCGAGGGCGTCGAGCTGCGCTCGTTCCCCGAGGCGCCTAACACCTACACGGCCCTCGAGGCCGGCAACGTGACGGCGGTCGTGTTCGACGAACCGTCCGCGGTCACCGAGGCCGAGCGGCGACCGGCGGTCGAGGTCGTGCAGACGATCGACACCGGTGAGCGGTACGGCTTCGGCGTCGACCCGCAGAACCCCGAGCTGCTCGACGCGCTCAACGGCGCCTTGGCCGAGATCAAGGAGGACGGCACCTACCAGCGGCTGTACGACCAATTCGAGCAGTTGCCGCCGGGAGGCAACATCCTCGAGGCCTGACACCCCCGATGGCCGTTGCCCAGGAGGGAGCGTCCGGTGGCGAGCGGCAGCGCCCGGACCGTGGACCGAGATGGTTCGTGGGCGAGCAGACCCCGCTCTCGACGCTGACTGCCGTCACGGGCGGTGCGGCGCTCGCGGTGCTGGTCGCCGGGAGCATCGCCGTTCTCACGATTCACGGCTGGACGCCGTCGGAGCAGCTCGCGGAGGGCATCACGAGCGACGCGCAGCGGGCCGTACTGATGGCGACGATCGCGCTCGGCGTGCTCGCCGCCGGGCTCGGCATGCGCTTCCGGCGGATGCCGACGCGCCCGAGCCGCGAGGCCTCGATCTCCGGCGCCGTGCTCGGGCTCCAGGCGATCGCCCTGGCCGGGCTCTACCTGTGGTTCCGGGCCGGCGACGTCGAGACCTTCGCGCGCAACTTCTTCGAGTTCCAGCTCGTCGGCGAGTACCTGCCACGGTTCGCGCGCGCTGCGCTCAACACGCTGATCCTCGCGCTCTCGGGCGAGGCGCTCGGCATCGCGCTCGGGCTCGTGCTGGGCGTCTTCGTCCTGTCCGACCGCCGCGTCGTGCGCGCGCCGGCGCGCGCCTACATCAACTTCTTCCGCGGCACGCCGCTGCTGTGGCAGCTGAGCTTCTTCTTCTTCGGGATCGCGCTCGGGCTGCGGCTGAACCTCGGCCCGTTCGAGGTCGCGATCCTGGTGCTCGCGCTCAACGCCGGCGCGTACTCGGCGGAGATCTTCCGCGCCGGCATCCAGTCGATCGAGCGCAGCCAGTTCGAGGCCGCGCGCTCGCTCGGGCTGAGTCACTTCCGGGCGCTGCGGCTCGTCATCCTGCCGCAGGCGATCCGCCGCGTGATCCCGCCGCTCACGAACGAGTTCGTGATCCTGATCAAGGACACGTCGCTGGTGGCGGTGCTCGGCCTGACGCTGTCCCAGCAGGAGCTGATGGCCACCGGCCGCGACATCTTCTCGCAGACCTTCAACGCGACGCCGTTCCTGATCTCGGCGGCCGGCTACCTCGCCGTCACGCTCCCGATGATCCGCTTCGTCACCTGGCTGGAGCGGCGGCTGCGCAGCGGCCTGACGGGGATCGGCGCATGAACCCCGACGGCTCGCTGGCCCGGCTCGAGGACGTCCACAAGTGGTTCGGGGCGGACCTGTACGTGCTGCGGGCGATCGACCTCGCCGTGGCGCCCGGGGAGGTGCTGGTCGTGATCGGGCCGTCCGGCTCGGGCAAGTCGACGCTGCTGCGCACGATCAACATGCTCGAGGAGCCGACCGAGGGGCGTGTGCTGTTCGACGGCGTCGATCTGACCGACATCCGGACGGACCTCGACCGGGCGCGGGCGGAGATCGGGATCGTCTTCCAGCAGTTCAACCTCTTCCCGCACATGACCGCGCTGCGGAACATCACGATGGCGCTCGAGAAGGTGCTCGGCCTGGACCGCGGCGAGGCGCGCGAGCGCGCGCTGGAGAACCTGCGCCAGGTCGGGCTCGAGGAGCGCGCCGGCAGCTACCCCGGCCGGCTCTCGGGCGGCCAGCAGCAGCGCGTGGCGATCGCGCGCGCGCTGGCGATGCGCCCGAAGCTGATGCTGTTCGACGAGGTGACGTCGGCGCTCGATCCCGAGCTCGTCAAGGAGGTCCTCGACGTCATGCAGCGGCTGGCGACGGAGGGGATGACGATGGTCATCGTCACGCACGAGATGGCATTCGCGCGCGAGGTCGGCAGCCGGCTGCTGTTCATGGACCACGGCCGGATCGTCGAGGAGGGCAGGCCGCGCGAGGTCTTCGCGGACCCGCAGCAAGAGCGCACCCGGCAGTTCCTCGCGCAGGTCCTCTGAGATCGCGACTCAGGCAGCGGTCGCCGCCGGCTCGCGCTCCCTCGGCGCCGCCGCCGGCTCACGCTCGCCGATGTGGGCGGCGACGCGCCCGGCGTCGCGGCCGACCCCGCCGATCAGCATCGAGGCGAACGAGAACAGGAACGGGAGGCCGACGAAGTACAGGCCTGGCGCGGACTCGCAGACGCCGCGTTCCTGCTCGGGCCAGCCGTCCTCTCCGGTGACGGGCAGGTCGATCCAGCTCACGTCCTTGCCGAAGCCGGTGCACCAGATCACGTTCGCGACGTCGAGCGCGCGCCCGGCGCCCAGCACCGGCATGCCGTCGCGCACGTCCTCGACGCGTTCCTCGACGTGCTCGACGCCGGCCTCGCGCAGGTCGGCGCGCTTGATGCGCAGCAGCGGGCCGCCGTGCGCGCGCACCTTGCCGCGCACCTTGCGGCCGATCGGCGTCCGCATCGTGAGCACGTGGTTGGCGACGCGCCACAGGATCGGCAGGGCGACGTGCGCCGCACGGCCCTCGATGTCGAACGGCATCTCGCCGTTGACGCGGCCCGACAGCACGGTGGGGTTGCTCGCGGCCACCTCGTGCGCGATGTCGGCGCCCGAGTGGCTCGCGCCGACGACGAGCACCGGCCCCGGCCGGAGCTGCCCCGGGTTGCGGTACTCGCTGGAATGCAGCTGCAGGATGGCCGGGTCCAGCCGGGCGGCGAGCTCGGGCACGATCGGCTCCTGGAAGGTCCCCGACGCCACGACGACGTTGTCGGCCGTGAAGCGGTGCGCGCCCGCGCGCACGCTGTAGCGGTCGCCGTCGCGGCGGAGCCGGTCGACGCGGACGCCGCAGATCACGGGCAGCTCGAAGCGCTGCGCGTACGCCTCCAGGTAGTCCGCGATCTCGTCCTTGGTCGGATAGGTCCACGGGTCGAGCGGGCCCGCCCAGCCGGGCAGCGCGTTGAAGCGCGCCGGGCTGTAGAGGCGCAGGGAGTCGTAGTGCCTGCGCCAGCAGTCGCCGATCCGCTCGTTGCCCTCGAGGACGACGAACGACCGGTCCCGCTGCGCCAGGTGGTAGCCGACGGCAAGCCCGGCCTGCCCGCCGCCGATGATGACTGTCTCGAAGTGCTCGCTCATCGCGGTCTCCTTCTGTCGCTTCCTGCGACCGTAGGAGCGCAGCGGTGCGCGCGCATCGGGCAGACCACGCAAGTCGCACCGGCGACCGGCCTACGTGGTTCCACGCATTCGCGCCCTCAGAGCAGCCGGTGCTCGTACGCGTACGCCGTAGCGGCGGCACGCGTCGCGACACCGAGCTTGGCGAACGTGTTGGTGATGTGCCGCTCAACGGTGCGCTCGCTGAGGACGAGCTCGCCGGCGATCGCGCGGTTGGTCCGGCCCTCCGCCACGAGCCGGAGCACCTCGAGCTCGCGCGTGGTCAGCCCGTGGCGCTCGTCGCGGCCGGCGAGCGCCTCCGCGCGGGCCACGTCTGGCGCCGCGCCGAGCGCCTGGAACGCCTGGCACGCGGCCTCGACCTCCCGCGCTGCGGCCTCGCGGTCGCCGAGCTCCCGGCAGCCCATGCCGACCAGCAGGCGCGCGCGCGCCGCCTCGTACGGGGCGTCCATCTCCTCCCAGACCCGCAGCGCCCGCCGCAGCCGTGGCAGCGCCGCCTCGACCTCACCGGCCGCCAGCTCGACCGCCCCGCGCGTCTGTGCGGCGATCGTCCGCAGCACGCCGACCTCGTGGCCGTCGGCCACTGCGTCGAGCTCGTCGGCGGCGCCCCGCGCCGCGTCGACGTCGCCGGCCGCGAGCATGATCTCGGCGCACGCCGGCAGCTGCGCGACGCGCTCGGCCGGGTCGGTCGTCTCGGCGAGCACCCGCCGGATGGCGGCGACCGCCGCCCGCTCGTCTCCCTGGGCGAGCCGCAGCAGCGCGGACCCGGGCTGCGGCTCGCGCCCGCTCTCGCTCGCCCGGCGATAGGCGTCCTCGGCCTCCAGGAACGCGCCTCGCAGCCGGTGGACCTCGCCTTGCAGGTACGCCGCCTCGGCGATCGCCGAGCGGTGGTTCCCGCGGCTCGCGCGGTCCGCGGCGCGGCGCGCCTCCTCGAGCGCGTCGGCCCAGGCGCCCTCGAGCTGCCTGAGCTCGGC
>Ga0299913_10004905_pt1 | contig 11323 bp, 10 predicted proteins | sample RVTome_9_FD_201360 | JGI IMG/M metagenome (GOLD analysis project Ga0299913, IMG submission 201360) | Soil microbial communities from uranium-contaminated site in the Upper Colorado River Basin, Wyoming, United States - RVT155D38 (version 2) ... | reverse complement strand
GAGCCCAGCGGCAGGACGGCCCACAGCGCGAGCGGCAGTGCCGCCACCGCGAGCAGGAGGCTGAGTCGTCGACCCATGCGGCGGGCCATGCTAGGCGCCCGCCCGGTCGGGGACCAGCGCAGTGGCCCTCGTTATGGAGCGTGCAACGAATCCTGCAACATGCAGGGCTTTTCCGCGAATGCGCGACGAGCCGTTCACCATGGGCGGTTCCTGATCGCCTACGGGGTTAGCTGACGGGCTCGCGCGATGCGCTACGCGGCCATCAGGCCGCGACTCGCCCCGGGACTTCCTCTGGTTCCCCCGCTCCACGGGCTGGTCGCCCCGTGGACTCGGCAGGCCGCAATCTACCAGCGATCGCGGCCAGGTAATCAAGGCGCTCGCGCGAGCTTGCGAGTGCGAGTAAGCCGCATACGGTCCGCTCGCACGAGCATGCGAGTGCGAGTCAGCCGCTTAAATATTCATCAACGAAGTCGCGCGTCTGCGACCATCTAAAGGCACATGCCCAGACCCACATCCTTCGGCAAGGACACCGGACTCCAGATCCGGATGACCGTCACGATGTTCCTGCTCGGCCTCGTCTACGTGGCGCTGGTCGTCGCGCTGCTCGCGGCCGGCGCGAACGGCGTCACCGTCGCGATCATCGCGGGCGGCCTCGCCGCGCTGAACCTGTTCGCCTCCGACAAGCTCGCGCTGGCCGCCATGGGCGCGCGCGTCGTCACCCCGCAGGAGGCGCCGCAGCTGCATGCGATGGTCGAGCGGCTGTGCGTGCAGGCCGACCTGCCGAAGCCCAAGGTCGCCGTGGCCAACACGCGGATGCCGAACGCGTTCGCGCTGGGCCGCTCGCCCAAGTCGGCGACGGTCTGCGCCACGACCGGGATCATGGAGCTGCTCACGCCCGCCGAGCTCGAGGGCGTGATGGCGCACGAGCTCACGCACGTCGCCAACCGCGACGTGCTGGTGATGACGCTGGCCGGCTTCTTCGCGACGATCGCCGCCTACATCGTCCAGTTCGGCTTCTTCTTCGGCGGCGGCGCGATGGGCGGCGACGACGACGACAACCCGAGCTTCTTCGTGCTGCTGCTCGTCTCGCTCGTGGTCTACGTCGTCTCGTTCCTGCTCATGCAGGCGCTGTCGCGCTACCGCGAGTTCGCGGCCGACCGCGGCGCCGCGATCATCACCGGCCGCCCGAGCGCGCTTGCCTCGGCGCTGACCAAGATCGCCAGCGGGATGAACCGGATCCCGCAGAAGGATCTGCGCGCCGCCGGCGAGCTCCAGGCGTTCTTCATCTTCCCGGCCGCCAAGGGCTCGATCTCGGGTCTGTTCGCGACCCATCCGCCGATGGAGAAGCGGATCGCCGCCCTCCAGCGTCTCGAGGCGCAGCTCCAGGGCCAGATCGCCGCGTAGCCAGTGGGCTTCCTCGACATCCTCCGCGGCAAGCGCGAGCTCAAGCAGCCGGCGCCCGACCGGCTGTTCGCGATGTCGACCGCGTACGTCAAGCTCGAGATGGAGCTGCACCTGACGAGCACGGGCAAGGCCGCGATCGTCTTCCAGCCGCTGGCGACGGCGGACTTCGAGCAGCTCGTGCGCGACATGGAGGAGATCGTGCGCAGCACGGGCTCGGAGAACGAGGGCAGCGTCAAGAGCAGCGACGACGAGCACGGCTACCGCTGGATGATCATCACCGACCGCGACTTCGAGGATCTCGTGGTCGGCGTCAACGCCGTCTCCAACGAGATCCAGGGTGGCGGCTACGGAGACCGGATCCTCGCCGCCGTGTTCGCGTTCCGCGACGAGAAGGACCGGCCGCTGTACTGGATCTACAACTACAAGCGCGGCGCGTTCTACCCGTTCGTGCCCTCCGGGGGCGGCCAGCAGCGCGACAACGAGCGCGAGCTGCGGCTGAAGGCGCAGATCGGCCAAGACCTGCCGGTCGAGCCCGAGCTCGAGCGCTGGTTCCCCTTGTGGGGGATCCCGATCTAGCGGCGGGCTTCGGCGAACGCAACTGCGCTGGGTCGGGGAAGCGGGAGCGCCGGCGCGGCAGATCTCTGCGGACCGTCCTGCCCTGTGGTCGTCTGACGACCACTATGGCCGAAATCCTCGCCGCGCGGCCGACTCACCAGCCTCCCCTACCCAGCCGCAGTTACATCCGCCGGCTACTCCGCGAGCAGCGGCGCCACCTGCAGCACTACGCCGGCGGCCACGTACTCCTCCACGACCGCCTCGTCGATCCCGCCGTCGGTCACCACGACGTCGAGCTCGCGCGCGGGCACGACCGGCACCAGCGAGGCCCGCCCGAACTTCGACGCGTCGACGAGTGCCACCGTCTGCGCCGCCGCGGCGCGCGCGGCGTTCAGCGTGTCGGCCACCTGGCGGCGGGTCGTCGTCAGCCCTCGCTCGAGGTCCAGGCCCGCGCCCGAGAGGAACGCGACGTCGACGCTCACCCGGCGCAGGAACTCGACCGTCCAGCCGTCGGCGACCGCCCGCATCCGCAGGTCGACCTCGCCCGGGACCATGATCACCCGCACGGGCCCGCTCTCGAAGCCGAGCGCGACGGCCGGCGAGTTCGTGACGATCGAGAGCTCCTCGGGCGGCTCGAGCTCGAGCCGGTGGGCGAGCGCGAAGCAGGTCGACGACGCGCCGAGGAAGATCGTCGCGCCGTCGGCGATCAGCGCCCGCGCGTGTGCCGCGATCGCGTCCTTGGCGTCGCCCGACTCGCGCAGCCGCCGATCCCAGGCGGTCTCTATCCGCCCGCCGCCCGGTCCGGCGATCGCCCGCGCCCCGCCGTGGAACCGCTCGACCAGGCCTTGCCGCGAGAGCTGCTCGAGGTCGCGGTGGACGGTGATCGCCGACACGGCATGGTCGCGCGCCAGCTCCGCCAGCGACGCGCCACCGACGGTCTGGATGTGCTCGAGGATCCGGGCGCGCCGCGCGGGAGCGGACAGCGGCCGGTCATCCGGCTCGGGCACCTGGGTCGCTCCTGGTCGCGGACATGGCGCAGGGATTATCGCGGGACCGCCACCCCGGTGTCCGCGTCGAACAGGTGCGCGCGGTCGAGGTCGACCGCGACCGCGAGCCGCTCGCCGGGCCGGCCGCCGGCCGACGGGCGCGCCTTCACCTTGACCACGACGCCCCCGACCTGCACGTCGACCAGCGTGCGATCGCCGAGCGGCTCGATCGCGTACAGCTCGCCGTCGAGCGACGACGCCTCGTCGCGCCGGTCGAGCGAGAGGTCCTCCGCGCGCAGCCCGAGCAGCAGCGGCCGCCCGGGCTCGACGGCGGCCCACGACGGCCGCGGCAGCGACCAGCCGCCGTCGCCCACCAGCCGGTCGCCGTCGGCGCGGCAGCTGAGCAGGTTGATCCGCGGGCTGCCGACGAACCCGGCGACCCAGCGGTTGGCGGGCCGCTCGTAGACCTCGCGCGGCGCGCCGGTCTGCTGTACGCGGCCCTCGCGCAGCACCGCGACCTGGTCGGCCATCGACATCGCCTCGACCTGGTCGTTCGTGACGTACAGGAACGTCCCGCGCAGCGAGCGGTGGATGCGCGTGAGCTCGGTCCGCATCTCCACGCGCAGCTTGAGGTCGAGGTTCGTGAGCGGCTCGTCCATCAGGAACGCGCGCGGCTCGCGCACGAGCGCGCGGGCGAGCGCCACCCGCTGCTGCTCGCCGCCGGACATCTGCGCCGGCCGGCGCTCCATCAGGCGCTCGATGTGCAGCAGCTCGGCGACCTGCCGCACGCGGTGGGCGATGTCCGCGCGCGGCAGGCGCCGGGCTCGCAGCGGCGATGCGATGTTCTCGAACGCCGTGCGCTTGGGGTAGAGGGCGTAGCTCTGGAACACCATGGCGAGGTCGCGCGCGGCCGGCGCGGCGCGCGTGGCGTCGAGCCCGTCGAGGTGGACGGTCCCCTCGTCGAGCCGCTCGAGGCCGGCGATCGACCGCAGCGTGGTCGTCTTGCCGGCGCCGGACGGGCCGAGCACGACGAAGAAGGCGCCGTCGGGCACGTCGAGACTGACGCCGTCGAGCGCCTCAACGTCCCCGAACGCCTTGCGCAGGCCCTCTGCGCGGATCGAGCCCATCAGGCCACCACCTGCTCGGTCCCGGGGTCGTAGACCGGCGGCGGGCCGCCGGCGTGGCGGATCCCGACCGGCGCCTCGGACCCGTAGTGGGTCGTCGGCGGCATCCGCACGTGCAGGTCGGTCCCGCCCGTCTCGATCACGTAGATCACCTCGTCGCCGAGCATCTCCTCGGAGACGACGCGGCCCGCGACCGTTCCCTCGGCGCCGGGATCGGTGACGTCGAGCGCTTCGGGCCGCAGGCCCGCGACCAGCCGCACGCCGCGCACGAGCCCGGCCGGCGGTTCGATCGCCAGCCCGCCCGGGCCCGTCAGCGCGCCATTGGTGAGCTCGACGTCGACGAGGTTCATCGGCGGGGAGCCGATGAAGCGTGCGCAGAACAGCGTCGCCGGCCGGTCGTAGACCTCGAGCGGCGTCCCGAGCTGCTCGAGCCGCCCCTCGCGCATGATCGCGATCCGGTGCCCGAGCGCCATCGCCTCGACCTGGTCGTGGGTGACGTAGACCATCGTGGTGCCGAGCCGCTGCTGGAGGTGCTTGAGCTCGGCCCGCATGTCGGCTCGCAGCTCGGCGTCGAGGTTCGTGAGCGGCTCGTCCATCAGGAACGCGCGCGGGTGGCGCACCATCGCGCGCGCGAGCGCCACGCGCTGCTGCTCGCCGCCCGAGAGCCGCCCGGGGCGGCGGTCGAGCAGTCCCTCGAGCCGCAGCATCCGCGCGGCCTCGGCGACGCGGTCGCCGACGTCGGCGTCGCGCAGGCCCTCGGCGCGCAGCGGGAACGCGATGTTCTCGCGCGCCGTCATATGCGGGTAGAGCGCGTAGAACTGGAAGACCATCGCGATGTCGCGCTCGGATGGCCGCAGGTCGTCGACGAGGTCGCCGCCGATCCGGATGTGGCCGGCTGTGTGACGCTCGAGCCCGGCGATGCAGCGCAGGGTGGTGGTCTTGCCGCATCCCGAGGGCCCGAGCATCACGAACAGCTCCCCCTCCCCGATCGCGAGGTCCAGGTGCTCGACGGCCAGCGTCCCGTCCGGGAACCGCTTCTGGAGCCCTTCGATCGAGATCTCCCCCATCAGCGCCTCACGGCTCCGAGGGTCACGCCGGCCACCAGGTGCTTGCGCACCAGGAAGGCGAACAGCAGCACCGGCACGGCGAACACCATCGCCGACGCCGCCACCAGCCCCCAGTCGATCGTGGTCCCGCCGATCAGGCCGGCGATCGCCGGCGGCGCCGTGCGCGCCTCCTCGCTCGAAGTGAGGAAGACCGCGAAGACGAACTCGTTCCACGAGAAGATCAGCGCGAACACCGCGGTCGCCGCGATCCCGGGCACGAGCAGCGGCAGCGTGAAGCGATGGAAGGCCTCGAAGCGCGAGTAGCCGTCGAGCATCGCCGCGTCCTCGTACTCGGACGGGACCTCGTCGACGAAGCCCTTCATCATCCAGATCGTGAACGGCAGGTTGAACGCGGAGTAGATGAGAATCAGCCCGAGCTTCGTGTCGATCAGGCTGAGGTCGCGGTACATCAGGAAGATCGGGATCACGACCACGACCGGCGGCATGAAGCGCGTCGAGAGGATGAAGAACAGCTGGTCCCTCTTCGCCTTCAGCGTGAAGCGGCTGTACGCCCACGCCGCCGGCACACCGAGCACGGTCGCGATGATCGTCGACAGGCCCGCCACGAGCACGGAGTTCTGGAAGCTGACCGCGAGGTCGGAGGCGCCGGTGCCACCGCGCTGGACGAACACGTCCTTGTAGTGGTCGAACGTGACGTCGAAGCCGAGCAGCTTGGCCGGCACGGCGTAGACGTCGCGCCCCTCCTTCAGCGACGTCTCGAGCATCCAGACGACCGGGAACAGCATCACGACGAGCAGGACGGCGAGCAGCACGATCTCGACGACCGAGCGCAGCGAGCGCCGGCGGCCGGGCGGGGGCGCCGCCGACCGCGCGGTCGCCTCGACCGGGACCGCGTCCTCGACCCGGACCGCCATCAGCGCCCCTGGAGGCGGTTGAGATAGCGCAGGTAGAGCTGCGCCATCACGATCACGACGATCACCATCAGGATCCCGTAGGCCGACGCCCGTCCGGTGTCGAACCCGAGGAACGCCGTCTTGTAGACGTGGAACGACAGCGTCTCGGTCGCCACGCCCGGCCCGCCGTTGGTGAGGATGTAGACGAGGTCGAAGAGGCGGAACGCCTCGATCGCCCGGAAGAGCACCGCGATCAGCAGCAGCGGCCAGACGAGCGGCAGCGTGATCCGGCGAAAGCGGAACCACTCCGACGCGCGGTCGATCTCGGCCGCCTCGTAGAGGTACCTCGGCACCGCAGTCAGGCCGGCCAGCGCGATCAGCATGATGAACGGCGTCCACTGCCAGGTGTCGACCACGATCACCGACAGGAGCGCCAGCCGCTGGTTCGTCAGCCACTCGACCGAGCCGAGCCCGAGCGTGTTCAGGAACGAGTTCACGACGCCGAACTGGGCGTCGAGCATGAACTTCCAGAACAGTCCGACCACGACCGGCGACAGCATCATCGGCGTCAGGAACAGCGTCGTCATCAATCCACGCCCGCGCGCGCGGCGCGAGATCAGGTAGGCGATCGTGAACCCGAGCACGGTCTGGAGGCCGACCGCGCCGATCACGTAGACCGCGGTGGTGACCGCCCGTTGGTGGACCTGGTCCGACGTCAGCAGGTCGACGTAGTTCTCGAACCAGATCCACTGGGCCGGGACGTCACGGGTCACCGAGTAGTCGGTGAACGACAGGTACAGCGCCCACAGCAGCGGGAAGACCGACAGGAACAGGAGTAGGCCGAGCGCCGGCGAGATGAACAGCGCCGCGAGCCCGCGGTCGCCCAGCCATCCGAAGCGCCGGGCAGCCGGCGGCGCGGAGAGGGGCGCCGCCGGCTGGAGGGTGCTGTCCGGCGCGGCCACTGGCTACTCGGCGCTCTCGTCGAGAATCGCCTGCTGCTCGGAGGCGATGTCGTCGAGCGCCTGCGCCGGGTCCTTCGTCCCGTTCAGGGCCGCATTGACGTTGGTGCTCTGAACTTCGAGCAGCTTCGCGTACTCGGGCAGGTTCCAGAAGTCGCGCAGGCGCGGGACCGAGTCGGCGTAGACCTGGTTCCACGGCGGGCCCTCGAGGAACTCCGGCGAGGACAGCGCGTCCTTGCGCGACGGCACGCCGCCGGCGGCCGCCCACTTGCGCTGCACGTCGGCCTGCTCGAACCACTTGATGAAGTTCAGGGCCTCGTTCTGGTTGGCCTCGGGCGAGTACTTGGAGATGTGCATCCCCATGCCGCCGAGCGGGACGTAGTCCGTGTCCTGCTCAGGCAGCGCCGCGAAGCCGAGCTTCTCCTGGATCTCCTCGGGGGTCTTGCCGAGCGTCGACTGCTCGGGGTCGAGCTGGCCGCCCAGCGTCGCGACCCAGTTGAAGGCGACGCAGACCTTGCCCTGCGCCATCGCGGCGTTGACCTCGTCGATGAACCAGTTGCCGGAGCCCTGTGGGGTGAGGGGCCGCATCCGGTTGACGAGCACGTCCATCGCCTTCTGGCCGGCGTCGTCGTTGACGATGCCCTCGATCTGGCGCTCGTCCGGGTTCCACAGCTCGCCGCCGTAGACGCCGTTGACGGTGTTGTAGGTGACGGCCGCGGCGTCGGAGTCCTTGGACTGGTGGAACGCCATGCCGCTCATGCCGGGGTTCTCGTCCTGGCACTTCTGGGCCGCCGCGATCATGTCCTCCCAGGTCGCGGGAGGCTCCTCGCCCATCAGGTCCTTGCGCCACATCATCGCCCACGTGTCGCCGAGCAGCGGCAGGCCGTAGAGCCGGCCGTCGGGGTCGAGCTCGCCCGTCTGGCCCTGCGGGTACTGGCCGTACGCGGCGAGCAGGTACGGGTCGTAGGCGTCCTTCTCGATGTTCTCGTTCGCAAAGTCGGTGAGGTCGAGGATGTTCCCGTTGGTGACGGCCTCGCCGATGTACTGCGAGTCGAGCACCGGGATGTCGAAGTCCGTCTTGCGCGCCGCGAACTGCGTGAAGATCGCGTCGTGCCAGTTGGCGATCGGGACGGTGTTGACCTTCACCGTCACGTTCGGGCGCAGCTGCTTGTACTCGCTGTTCGCGAAGTCCTCGAGCGCCTGCGCCGGCGGCCACTCGAACCATAGGAACGTCAGCGTGACGGGCTCGTCGGAGAGCGCGGGGATCGCTCCCGGTGCCGTGGTGCCGCCTGCGGCCGCACCGTCGTCGTCCGACCCGCCGCACGCCGCCACCGTGCCCGCGCACAACAGCGCGGCGATCCCGGCCACGAGCGGGCCGGCCAGCTTCCTGCGACGGGCTCCCCTCGAGCCGGTCAGCGCCTTCTCCACGACTTCCCTCCTCCTCGAACGAATAGAACACTTCACATTCGCCGCTAGAAACATTACGGTTTGCGCCGTGGAGTTGTCAAACCTCTTGCAGGAGGAGACCTGGAACGGGCCCACGGACCTGCTGGTGGGGGACCGCTGGCGGCCCGCCGACGGCGGTGGCCGGATCCCGGTCCTCGACCCGGCAGACGGCTCGGTCGTCGCCGAGGTGGCCGATGCCGGCGTGCCCGACGGCCTCGCCGCGGTCGACGCCGCCGCCGAGGCCGCCCCGTCGTGGGCTCGGGCCGCGCCGCGCGAGCGCGCCGAGGTCCTGCGGCGTGCGTTCGAGCTGATGCGTGCGGCGCGCGAGGAGATCGCCCACGCGATCACGCGCGAGATGGGCAAGCCGCTGGCCGAGGCGCGCGGCGAGGCGGCCTACGCGGCCGAGTTCCTGCGCTGGTTCAGCGAGGAGGCCGCCCGCGCCGGCGGCGAGTACGGCCGCTCCCCGGCGGGTGACGCGCGGATGCTCGTGCTCCACCAGCCGGTCGGCGTCTCGGTGCTCGTGACGCCGTGGAACTTCCCGGCTGCGATGGCCACCCGCAAGATCGGGCCGGCGCTGGCCGCCGGCTGCACGGTCGTGCTCAAGCCGGCCAAGGAGACGCCGCTGACCTCGCTGCTCGTCGCCGAGCTGCTGCGCCAGGCCGGCGTGCCGCCCGGCGTCGTCAACGTCGTCACCACGAACGCCTCGCGCGACGTCGTCGCGGCGATGGTCGACGACCCGCGCGTGCGCAAGCTCTCGTTCACCGGCTCGACCGAGGTCGGCCGCGAGCTGCTGGCGCTCGCGGCGCGCAGCGTGGTCAACGTGTCGATGGAGCTCGGCGGCAACGCGCCGTTCGTGGTGCTCGACGACGCCGATCTCGACGCCGCGGTCGCCGGCGCGCTGGTGGCGAAGCTCCGCAACGGCGGCGAGGCGTGCACGGCCGCGAACCGCTTCCTGGTCCACGAGACGCTCGCGGAGGCGTTCGCGCATCGCCTGGCCGCGGCGATGGGCGCCGTGGTCGTCGGCGCGGGCCTAGAAGCGCGGACCCAGCTCGGCCCGCTGATCAACGACGCCGCGTGCCGCAAGATCGACGCGCTGCTCGCCGACGCCCGCGACCGCGACGCGCGCGTCCTGACCGGCGGCGCCCGGATCGACCGGCCGGGCTTCTTCTACGCGCCGACCGTCATCGACGGCGTCGCGCCGGACGCCGCGATCGCGCGCGAGGAGGTGTTCGGGCCGGTCGCGCCGGTCACCGCGGTCTCGGACGAGGCCGACGCCGTCGCGCTGGCCAACGACACCGAGCACGGGCTGGTGGCGTATGTCTACACGCGCGACCTGGCGCGCGGCCTGGCGGTCGGCGAGGCGATCGAGACCGGCATGGTCGGCCTCAACCGCGGCATCGTCTCCGACCCCGCGGCGCCGTTCGGCGGGGTCAAGCAGAGCGGCCTCGGCCGCGAGGGCGGGCACCACGGCCTGCTCGAGTTCCTGGAGCCCAAGTACTTCGCGTTCGACGAGCCGCACCTATGATAGGTTTCTTTCAGCTAACGAGAGGAGGCGGACGTGCCCAGGGCCCTGATGCTCACCGGCGACGCGGCCGAGGAGCTCGACGTGATGTACCCCCTGTACCGGATCCGCGAGGCCGGCTGGGACGTCGACGTGGCCGCCCTGAGCCGGCGCGACGTGCAGCTCGTGATCCACGACTTCGACTCGAACTCGGACGCCTACACCGAGAAGTACGGGCGCAAGCTGCCGGTCGACCTGGCGTTCTCGGAGGTCGAGGTCGAGCGCTACGGGGCGCTGGTGATCCCGGGCGGCCGGGCGCCGGAGTACATCCGCACCGACCCGCACGTGCGCAGGATCACCGAGCACTTCTTCGCCAAGGACCTGCCCGTGGGCACGATCTGCCACGGCCCGCAGGTCCCGGCCGTGTACGGGCTGCTGCGCGGGCGCACGACGGCGGCGTTCCCGCCCCTGACGGGCGACATGGAGAACGCCGGCGCCACCGTCGTCGACGCGCCGGACGTGGTCGACGGCAACATGGTCTCCTGCCGCGGCTGGCCGGACATGCCCGAGTGGTCGCGCGCGTTCATGGCGGTGCTGGACCGCGCCGCCGTGCCGGCCTGACCGAGCCGCGCACCGTCGCCCTCGACGGGACGGCGGTGCGCGTCCAGGTCCTCGGCTCCGGGCCACCTGTGCTCCTCCTGCACGGCTCGGGGCCGGGGACGACTGCGTGGGGCGCCTGGCAGAGCCTCTGCGAGGCGCTCGCCGGCCGGTTCGCGCTCGTCGCCCCCGACCAGGCGGGCTTCGGCGGCACTCCCCTGCCGCCGGGGCGCCCGCCCGGCCGCGCGCTGTGGACCGAGCGGGCCATCGCGCTGATGGACCTGCTCGGCCACGAGCGGTACGCCGTCGTCGGGCACTCGATGGGCGGCGCGGTCGCGCTGTCGGTCGCCGCCGAGCGCCCCGACGCCGTCCGCGCCGTCGTCGGGATCGGCTGCATGGGGGCGCCGATGCCGCTGCCGGACGGGCTCGACCGACTGTGGGCCGCGCGGGCGACGCGCGACGGCGCGCGCGAGGTGCTCGGGCTGATCGCGGCCGACCCGCGGGCGCCGGTCGACGAGGCGGCGGTCGACGCCCGGCTCGCGGCCATGCGCGGCCAGCCCGGCTACGCCGACCTCTTCCCGCCGCCCCGCGCGCGCTGGGTCGAGGACCTGACCGTGAGCGGCGCGGTCACCGCGCCCGTGCTGCTCGTCCACGGCGCGCGCGACCGGATCGTGCCGCTGCGCGAGGGGGCGCTGCCGCTCGTCGAGCGCCTGCCGGACGTGCGCCTGCACGTGCTCGGCGGCTGTGGGCACTCCGCGCACGCGGAGCAGCCCGCGACCGTCCACCGCCTG
>Ga0299913_10004904_pt1 | contig 11324 bp, 10 predicted proteins | sample RVTome_9_FD_201360 | JGI IMG/M metagenome (GOLD analysis project Ga0299913, IMG submission 201360) | Soil microbial communities from uranium-contaminated site in the Upper Colorado River Basin, Wyoming, United States - RVT155D38 (version 2) ... | reverse complement strand
GACGGCTCCTGCGGCGACCTATCGCCGCAGGAGCCCGTGGCCCGGATCGCCCACGTCATCCACGACGTCGCTCCCGACCACGTGTTCACCTTCGGTCCCGATGGGATGACTGGTCATCCCGATCACCAAGCGGTCTGCGCGTGGACGACGGAAGCGTTTCGCGCGGCGGCGAAGCCGGGGGCGCGGCTCCTGTACGCAACCGTCACCCCGGAGTGGCTCGACGAGTTTCGAGACGGATGGGCGAGCATCGGAGCCTTCATGAGCGACGAGGTCGTTCCGGTTACGCCGCGCGACGAGTTGGCGGTGCATTTTGAGCTGCCCCAGGACCTCCTCGAGCTGAAATTCCAGTCGCTTCGAGTGCAGGAGAGTCAGTCGGCCAGCACGATCGCACTGCTCGGCGAGGAGTGGTTGCGGCGCGATATGTCGGTCGAGATGTTCCGTCCGGCAGAAACGGCCTAGGCGCGCGTGACAGAGGAACAGGTTCGATCCCGCTCGGATGCACGCCATGAGTAGGACGTTGGTTCCGGCTCCCCTCGAGCGGATCCTCGCGGCGGGCTTTCTGTCCGAGGATTCGGACGAGGAGCGGCTCCGGAAGTCCACCCTGACTCTGGCAGCCCTGATCATCATCCCGCTCGCGACCGTCTGGGTGTTCACCTACCTGCGTCTGGGCCTTGGTTTGTCTGCCGCGATCCCGTTCGTTTATCAGATCGTCGCCGCGGCCAGTCTGGCTTACTTCTTCGTCACCAAGCGCTATCGCTTCTTTCGGTTCACGCAGCTCCTCCTGATGCTGTTGCTGCCGTTCCTCCTTCAGTGGAGCCTCGGTGGCTTCGTCCCATCCAGCGCGGTCATGCTGTGGGCCCTCCTGTCGCCTTTCGGCGCGTTGATGTTCAGCGGGGCGCGGGAAGCTGTGCCTTGGTTCCTTGGATACCTTGCACTGACCCTCGTCTCCGTGTTGATCGAGCCGAGTCTGCCGACCCACGAGATCCCTTCGGCGACCGTGATCGCGTTCTTCGGGTTGAATCTCGCTGCGGTGTCATCCACCACCTATCTGCTGCTGCAGTACTTCGTCCGCCAGCGCGAGAAGACGATGGCTGCCCTCGATGAGAAGCACCGGGCTCTCGAGATCGAGCAGGCACGTTCCGAACGGTTGCTCCTCAACATCCTTCCCGAACCGATCGCTCAGCGTTTGAAGCACGACGAGAGGCTGATCGCGGATTCGTTCGCCGATGTCACCGTCCTATTTGCCGACATCGTCGGGTTCACGGACTATTCCTCGGACAGATCTCCGGAAGATGTCGTCTCCCTGCTCAATGCGGTGTTCTCCCGCTTCGATCGTCTGGCCGAAGACAGGGAGCTCGAGAAGATCAAGACGATCGGGGATGCCTACATGGCAGTGGGGGGGCTCCCGATCCCTCGCCCCGATCACGTGGAAGCAGTGGTGGAGATGGCGATCGCGATGCAGACGGAGGCGAGAGATCTGGGAGTAGAGCTACGCATCGGGATCGATACCGGCCCGGTGGTTGCAGGCGTGATCGGAACCCGCAAGTTCAGCTATGACCTGTGGGGCGACACGGTGAACACCGCCAGCCGGATGGAATCTCACGGGGTACCGGGCGAGATCCAGGTTACGCGCGCCACTTACGACCGCGCCAGGGATCGTTACGGCTTCAAGGTGCGCGGAGAGGTCGACGTCAAGGGCAAAGGACGGATGACGACCTATCTGTTGACTACGGTCGGGGGCCTCGGCAGTGACGTGGCGCTCTAGGACCGGGCCGCGAGCAGGTCTTTGATGCCCTGATCGAGGCTGCGGGGGCTGTAGCCGAGCTCCCTCACGGCTTTCTCGTGGGTCGCCCAGAAAGTTGCTCCGTCAGAGGCGGTCGCCTCGCGCAGATTGGGCGGAAGGTCGAGCAGCGGCCCGATCACAGGGCCCAGGGGAGCCATGGCCTTGAGCACGAACGTCGGCAATTCGCGTGGCGGCTTCCGCCCCAGATGCTCCGCGAGCTTGGCGACGAAATCCCTCTGCCGCGCGATCTCGCCGCCGAGCACGTAGCTCTCGCCCGTCCGGCCCTTGTCGAGCGCCAGCAGGATGCCCGAAACGATGTCGTCGACATGTCCGTAGTTGCCGCCCAACGTCGGTAGCGGCAGTGCGGGAAGCTTCTTCGCCACGAACCGATCCACGAGATCTCCCAGAGCCGACGGATCGTCGGGACCGTAGGTGACTCCGGGCATGACGATGATGCCGGGAAGACCCTTCTCGATGAGCTCGAGCGCGACCTGATGTGCCTGGTACTTGGTCTCTTCGTAATAGGTCCCGAAATCGCCGGACGAAGGATCGGTCTCGTTCAGGACCCGGCCCTTCGTGTCTCCGAAGATCCCGATCGTCGAGATGTAGATGCTGCGTGGGATGCCGAGCTCGAGCGCGGTCCCCAGGACGTTGCGGGTGCCCATGACGTTGGCCTCGTGCATGGGGCCGCGCTCCGAGGCCCTGATCCCGACCTCGTACATCGCGGCCGCGTGGATGACGGCCTGGGAGTCGGACATGCCCGCTCTGAGAGCGGCCTCGTCGCCCAGGTCGCCGGGGATCAGATCGCATCCCGCCTGCTCGAGTTGCGTCGCCTTGGCCGGCGTTCGGACGAGCGCCACGACGGAGTCGCCTCGTTCCGTCAGCTGCCGCGCCACCGCCGACCCGATGAATCCGGTTCCGCCCGTGAGGAAGACCCTCATCCCGCCTCCGATCGATCGAGCCCGCTTCCCTCGGCCCCGGATGCTAGTCGGACCGCCCACGTGTCACCAGGCGTGTCATTCCAGGCGGGAAGTGAAGGGCATTTATCCGAAATAGGAAGGTATGTCGCTTTCGGCAAAGAAGGCATCGAGGGTCGGAACGACCCAGGGATCTTAGGAGGCGGATGCTCGTGTCCAGACGGATGATCGCAGTGGTGCTGGCGATGGGACTGCTGGCCGGCGCCATGACCATGCCGGCCGATGCCGCGAAGAAGAAAAAGAAAAAGAAGCCAAAGCCGGTCGCCACCACCGTGTTCATGGAGGGCGGGGCCTCTTTCGGTGAACAAGACCAGCTGGGCGACGGGACTTTTCTGCAGCTGGTGGCGGCGGAAGGCTCGGGCGAGAAGTCGATGGGGATGCCGAATCTAGTCGCTACGCCCAACATGAATTGTGCGGGCAATTCTCTGTGGCCTGTTTTTGTGGGCGCGATCTCCGGTCGCGTCTTGGGCGATATGAAGGTTTCCTTCCCGGCTTTCGGTCAGGGAGGAGAGGTAGAGGTAAGGGTATGGCCCGACATCGGGGCGCAATCCTGCAATGACAGCTACGTGGAGCCGGCAGGTTTTGTTGTCGTAGACATGCCCACGGGCGAGGGTTTGGTCGAGGCAACGATCGAGGGTCTCGATTTCACGGCGGAGAGCCTGATGATGATCCAGCTGACCCCTGTAGTCCAAGCGCCGCCGACCTACGGACGCGCCTTCTACGGCACCGCAGACAGCAAGGTCGAATTCGAGTGCCTTCCACCTAAAGGCGAAAAGGCGTGCATCGCCCCTGCGGAGCCTGAGGAATAGGAACCCTTTCAGGCAAGGTCTTCACCAAGAGGCCGGGCCCTGCGCTCGGCCTCTTGCGTTGCCGGTAAAACGACTTTGGGCGAATGGCCGGGGTTCGACCACGGTTGTTCGACAATCGTCATGTGATCGTCCTCAGCAGAACAGTGACCGTCATCGTCCTCCTTGGAGCGCTGTCGGGGTGCGACGGCGATGGTTCACGTGCCCCAACGCCCCCGGCAGATGATCCTCCTTCCGCATCGGGGACGCCGCTCGAGCAGGAGACGGATCTGACTCGGTGCGTTAACCAGGAGGAGGCCGCCACCGCGGGGACCAGGCTGGGCGGCGATGTCGGTGCTGACGTCACCGGGGATGGAAGCGAGGATCTCGCCTATCTCGTACGCGATGACGACGGCGAGACCGGGTGCCGCGATTTCCTGGTCGTCGAGACCGAAGACGGATCGCTCGTGACCCCGCTGAGCGATCCGGGACAGGATTACTCGCTGCCGGCGCCGCGCATCAACGCTCTGGTCTCGGTGGACGACGCACCGGGCGCCGAGGTACTGGTCGATCTCGAGCAAGGAGCCTCCACCCAGTTCGTCGGGATGTTCACCGTGACGGACGGAGCGTTGCAACGCGTGCGAGTCCGGGACCGCGGCATCGACGACCTTTTTCCCTACGGCGGGAGCGTCGGGCATATCGAGGCCTCCGACTGCACCGACGAGACCGCCACCGTGATCGTGTCGGTCGCGACGCCGTTGCGGGACAGGTACGAGGTGAAACGGGCCGTCTATCGCTTCAGCGGAAGCGACCTGATCCCGGACGAGGATGCGAGCGAGACCGTCGTGCTGGCACCGCAGAGGGTCATCGGGTTGCCCGAGTTCCAAGCCTCGCCCTTCGGCAACTGCCCGCGCTCCTAGCCGCTGGGGGTCCGCCCCAGCCTTTAGGGTCGTTACATGCAGCGGGACTATGACTTCAAGGCGATCGAGGAGCGCTGGTCGAAGGCGTGGGTGGCCGACAAGGCCTGGAGCGCGGGGGCCAAGCCCCAGGGAGACAAGCGCTACGTGGTCACGATGTTCCCGTATCCGTCCGGCGACCTGCACATGGGCCACGTCGAGATCTTCACTATCAACGATGCCATCGCTCGCTTCTATCGGATGCGCGGCTACGACGTACTGAATCCGATCGGGTGGGATGGGTTCGGGCTCCCCGCCGAGAACGCCGCCATCAAGCGCAACATCCATCCCAAGACCTGGACCTACGACAACATCGCGAAGCACCGGATCTCGATGGAGAGACTCGGCTACTCCTTCGACTGGGAGCGCATCTTCTACACGTGCGATCCGGCTTACTACCGGTGGAATCAGTGGTTGTTCCTGAAGTTCTACGAGCGCGGCCTCGCCTATAGGAAGGCGGCCGCTGCCAACTGGTGTCCGAACGACAAGACCGTCCTCGCCAACGAGCAGGTCGTCGCCGGCCGCTGCGAGCGCTGCGGCGCTGCCGTCGTGCGCAGGTACCTGACGCAGTGGTTCTTCAAGATCACCGACTACGCGGATCGGCTGCTCGACGATCTCGAGCTGAACACGGGGTGGAACGAGCGCTTGAAGATGCTCCAGAGCAACTGGATCGGACGATCGCAGGGGGCGGAGGTTCTCTTCGAGATCGAAGGTCAGGGCGAGCCCATAGTCGTGTACACGACCCGGCCCGACACGCTGTGGGGGGCGACCTTCTTCGTCATCGCGCCGGAGCATCCGCTGGCGGACGAGCTGGTCGAGGGCGCCGGCAAGGAGCAAGAGCTGGCGAGCTTCCGCGACGAGGTCGGCCGGTTGACCGAGATCGACCGCATGTCTACGGAGAGGACCAAGAAGGGGCTCTTTCTGGGCAAGCATGCGATCAATCCGGTGAACGGCGAGCGCATCCCGATCTGGGTGGCCGACTACGTGCTGATGGAGTACGGGACCGGCGCGATCATGGCGGTCCCCGGCCACGACGAGCGCGACTTCGAGTTCGCGCGGCAGTACGACCTCCCGGTGCGCCGCGTCGTGCAGGAACAGTCCGGCGATCCGGATGCCTCCGAGGTGACCGAGCCGTTCTCCGGCGAGGGCTTCTTGGTGAACAGCGGCGACTTCGACGGCACGCCCACCAGCCGCTCCGTGAAAGACGTGACCGATTGGCTCGAGTCCAAGGACCTCGGCAATCACGCCACCAACTTCAGGATCCGCGACTGGCTGATCAGCCGGCAGCGCTACTGGGGTACGCCCATACCGATCGTCTTCTGCGACGAGTGCGGCGAGGTCCCCGTCCCGGAATCGGAGCTGCCGATCGAGCTTCCCGACGAGGTGGACTTCTCCCCGCAGGAAGGCGCATCCCCACTCGCATCGGCGACCGAGTGGGTCAACACCAAGTGCCCCCAGTGCGGGGGACCGGCAACGCGCGAGACGGACACGATGGACACCTTCGTCGATTCGTCGTGGTACTTCCTGCGTTACACGGATCCTCACAACGACGAGGCTCCGTTCGACCCCGAGCTGGCGAATGCGTGGATGCCGATCGATCAGTACTCCGGTGGGATCACGCACGCCGTGATGCATCTGATCTACGCCCGCTTCTTCCAGAAGGTTCTGAAAGACATGGGCATGCTCGAGGACAGCGAGCCGTTCCCCGCACTTCTGAACCAAGGGATGGTCACGATGGGCGGCAAGGTCATGTCGAAGTCCCGAGGCAACATCGTGGAGCCCATCGAGGCCTTCGAGCTCTACGGGAGCGATGCATTGAGGCTCTACATGCTGTTCTCGGGCCCTCCCGAACAGGACTTCGACTGGCCCGAGGAGGGCGTCGAGGCGATCGGCCCCCGCGCGTTCAAATGGCTCCAGCGGGTCTGGCAGCTCTGCGAGGAGAACAGAGATCTCGTCCACATCGGAGAGCTGCACGAAGGTCCCGCGGAGATCGCTTTGCGCAAGCAGGTCCACCGAACCATCAAGATCGTCACCGAGGACTTCGAGGCACTCTCGTTCAATACCGCGATCTCGCGCCTGCAGGAGCTCGTCAATCAGGCGTACAGATACAAGAAGGTCGGCGGTGGACACCCGAACGTGATGGCCGAGTTGATCGAGGCCCTGTTGAGGATGCTCGCTCCTATCGCTCCGTTCCTAGCCGAGGAACAGTGGCGGCGCCTGGGTCACGAGGGCTCGATCCATTTCGAGGCGTGGCCGAGCTTCGAGCCCTCGCTCGCGGCGGAGGAAGAGGTCACGATGGTCGTGCAGGTGAACGGCAAGGTGCGCGACACGATCCAGGTCCCGCCGGACATCTCCGAGGACGAGATGGTGAGACGGGCATTGGCCTCGGAGAAGGTGAAGGGCTACCTGAACGGCGGCAAGCCGTCCAAGGTCATCGCGAAGCCCCCGAAGCTGGTGTCGCTGGTCGTGGCCCCCTAGAAGTTCTCGACGCACCAGGGGGCGATGTCGGTCCTGAATATCGCGTCGGCGCGGCGGATCGCTCCCTCCGTGCACTCGTCCAACCGCACCGCCCTCTGCAGCTCCCCGAACGTGAAGCCGCCCAGAAAAACCGCGCCGATCGAGGCGGTGTCCACCGCGAGATCCGGTTCGCCTCCACGCCGGACGCGTCCGCTCCCGTCCTCTACCGTCAACGTCCATTCGCCTTCGTTCCAGGGGCAGTACTCGTCGGTGACGGCGAAAGAGATCGCTCCGTCGCTTGCGTATCGCCTCGCCTCCAGGGCCGCCTTCAGATCTACGATCCGCAGCCAGAGGCTGTCGCTCTTCGCGAAGCGCAGACGGCGCGGCTCTTCGAGCATCAGCGTCAGCGGAAGGTCCGCCGGGAGGTACCAGGCCTTGATGCGGTCGACGAGGTCGATGTTGAAGAGGAATCGCCACATCTCGCGATACGCGACGCGATCGCCGGCCACCACTTCCCTGACGTTCAGCCATGCGTCCGGCGTCGAGTCATCGGCCCAATCACCTCCTGTGCGGTAGACCGCGTAGGCCTCGTCTCGACCGTCGATCGACAAGACGGAGCAGAACTTCGGACTTCCGCCGGCGCGATGTCTGGGCGGGTCGGACAAGGTGTGGTTGCGCCACCAGACCTCGTCGCGGGCGAGCATCCCGGGCCGGGTCGGTCGAACGCTCTCGTAGATGGGTGGCAGGACCTCGGCGGCCTCCTCGAGTGTGATGAGACGGGTTTGCCCTACGGGCTCGGGACGTCCGAGGAAAACGGCTCTGTGCTTCTCGATCGAGATATGCCCCTGGTCCGACGCCAGTCCGAAGCCGAAGCGCTGGTAGATCGACTCCTCGCTCGCCCAGAGGATCGCGACCGGCTCGTCGCGCGTTCTGGCGTCGTCGATGAGCTTGCGCATGAGGCTGCTCATGACACCGCGGCGACGGTGGGTCGGCAGGACCCCGATCATCGTGACGCCCGCTGCCGGCACGGTGCTTCCGGGAACGGTCATCTCGAAGGAGAAAGCCGACCCTGTTGCGATCATGTGGTCGTCCTCGTAGCCCGCGTAGGAACGCTCCAGCTCGAGGACCTCCTTGAATCGGGGTATCTCCTCGTCCGGGATGGGCTCCCCGAAAGCGGACCCCAGTACGGCCAGATAACGGCCCAGCTCGTCTTCGGCGCAGGTGCGGATCTCGATAGGCATGGAGAGCGATCATGACATCGCGGAGCTAGTGCCCGGTCACTGGGTAGCGGTACAGAACGCGCATCTGCGGGCCCCGCTGGGGATGCTGCTGAGACATTCCGGACAATCCTTCGTGGGGCTCTCGACGTCTGGCTGCGTCTTGTGCCGCGCCATCAGAGCGTTGATCGGCTTCACCACGAAGAAGAAGACCGCCGCCGCAATCAGCACGAAGGCGACCAGGTCGTTGACGAAGACCCCGTACCTGAACACCCCTCCTCCAAGCGTGAACTCCAGGTCGCTGAAGTCGGTTTGACCCGGCACCGCGATGAGAGGCGTAAGGATGTTGGCGACGAACGATGTCACGACCGCGCCGAAGGCGGCGCCGATCACCACGGCGACCGCAAGGTCGACCACGTTTCCTCGCAGCAGGAAAGACTTGAACTCTTTGATCATGAACCGCTCCTTTCGTGGTCGGACCGTGGGGAACCTACAGCCGGCCTCGTTTCGCCACCTGCGCTGTGCGCAGCGTCACAGCGAGGCGCCCGGCGACCGGGTTGGATCGGTGCATGGACGAGATCGTGATCACCTCGGGATGGCGCGCGACCCTGCAGGACCTCGTCGCTCGCCGGAGGGATTCTTGGCCCTTGCTCCTGCTGATCGGCGCGGTGGCGCTCTTTGCGATCGTCCTCGGTGGTCGCGACGCTCCGGCCCAGGTGGCGCCGCCGGCGACAGAGGAAGCGGGACCCTCTCTTTCTTCCACCGCCGGAAATGGAGCCTCCGGCACACTGCTCGTGCATGTGGCGGGAGCCGTCCGCAAGCCGGATCTGTACGAGTTCCCGGAGGGAGCGCGCGTCGCCGACGCGATCGAAACCGCGGGTGGGCCGCTGCCCAGAGCGGACGTGGACGAGCTCAACCTTGCCGCTCCGCTGTCGGACGGGACGAAGGTCCTCGTGCTGAAGTTAGGAGAGCACCCGTCGCCGGGTGCGACATCGTCGTCGGTGGAGACATCCCCGGTACCGGTGAACGCGGCCGACCAGGCGCAGCTCGAGACACTCCCCGGCATCGGACCCATCACCGCGCAGGCGATCCTCGAATACCGCGAGCGGGTCAGGCGGTTCGACTCGCTGGAACAGTTGCTCGACGTGGACGGGATCGGACCCGCGACCCTCGACGACATCCGTTCCTATCTGACCCTCTAGGCGCGGCCGAGCCGAGTGGGCGGCTCGCTTCTGCGCGTCTGGCTCGTGGCCGTCGCCGTCGGCGTCGGGGCCGCGTTCGGCGGCGGCGGATCATCCTGGCTGCGGTTCGCGCTGGTGGGCACTGCTCTGGGCTGCGCGCTCGCGCTCGTGCGACGGCATCCGGCGGTGGTGTTGCTAGCCCTGATCCTCTTCGGCTTCGCCTGCGGCGCGGGGGCCGCGGGTGCGCAAAGACGATCCTCGGCGGCGGCCGTGCTGGCGGGAGATGTGCCCGGCTGCAGGGTGACGGGGAGGATCCTCGAGAGCTGGGGTGGCTTGGGCACCGCGCTGGCGCCCGATCTTCTGGCCTGCGAAGGGCATCCTGCCGTCCGCGACCCCGGTCCGATCGTCGCCGACCTGGTCGCTCATCCCGGCTCGACCTTCGTCGCCACCGGGTGGCTGATCCCCCTGGGAGACGACCATTTCGATCGGGCGCGGACTCGGGCCGGGGCTACCGCCGAACTGGCGCTCACGACGATCGAGCTCTCGCCTCCCCGGGGTCTGCATTCGGTGGCGGCGGCCGTGAGGGAAGGCTTGGTCGAGGCGGCCTCAACGGTCGCTCCGCCCGAAGCCGGGCTCATCCGAGGGCTCACGATCGGCGACACCGAAGGGATCGCCGCTCCTACGCTGCAGTCGTTCCGTCGTTCCGGTCTGTCGCATCTGCTCGCGGTCTCCGGAAGCAACGTCTCGATCGTCCTGGGGGCCGTGATGCTCGTCGGGGCTCGCTTGCCGTTCCGTCTTCGGCTGATCGGTGGCGTTGCGGCGCTCGGCCTGTTCGTACTCGTCGTAGGTCCGGACGCGTCCGTCCTTCGAGCCGCCGCCATGGGCGCGATCGGACTCGTGGCCCTGGCGACGGGCCGCCGCTCTGAGTCTCTGCACGTGCTGGCGACCGCGGTGGCGGTGGTGATTGCGGCTCGGCCACCGATCGTGTTCTCGGTCGGGCTCCATCTCTCCGTGCTGGCGACCGCGGGCATCATCCTCCTTGCTCCGATAGCGCTGGATCGTTTCCGATGGATGCCGCGCCCGCTGGCTCTTCCGCTGGCCGTGACGATCGGCGCTCAGGCTGCGGTCGTACCGCTGCTGGCGGTGGTCTTCGAGGAGATGTCTCTGATCGCTCCGGCGGCCAACCTGCTTGCCGCGGTGGCGGTCGCTCCGGCGACGATCCTCGGGCTGGCCGGTGGAGTTGTCGCGGTGGTCCATGCCGGCGCCGGTGGATTGTTCTTGAGAGCGGCCGAACCCTTCGCGTCCTGGATCCTCGCCGTCGGAGAGCTGGCGGGGGAGCCCTCGTGGGCCAGCGTGCAAGTGTCCGCGGCGCTGGGCTTGGTGTTGACCATTCCCCTGACGGCCATCTTCGGGTGGGCGCTGCGAAGACACACCCGGGGATTACCCTCGAGACCATGAGTGCCTGTCGCTGGATACTCCTCGACGCAGCCGGCAACGAGCTCCGTCGCACGGAGGACTTCGCCTCGAAGGAGGAGGCGGAAGCCTGGATGGGGACCGAGTGGGCCTCGCTTCTGGAAGAGGGGGGCGAATCGGTGGTGCTGCTGCAAGGTGACCGGCGCCTCTACGAGATGGGACTGCGGGAGGCATGAGCGATCCGGTCGGCGCCTACCTCCTGTCCGGCGAGGCCTATCTCGCAGATGAGGCTCTGCAGCGCATCCGGCGCGAGCAAGACATCGATCCGTACGGAGAGACGACCATCGACGCCGGAGCCTCGACCGCGCAGCTGCTCGAGGCGGTGGGCACGGGGTCGTTGTTGGGTGGGCGCCGCCTGGTGGTCGTCAACGACGCCCAGGATCTGAAGAAGGAGCAGGCCGAGGCACTGACGCGTTATCTCGAAACTCCGTCGCCCGACACCGTATTGGTGCTGGTCGCGTCCGGGCGAACGAAGCTCGACGCCGCGGTGAAGAA
>Ga0299913_10004902_pt1 | contig 11327 bp, 8 predicted proteins | sample RVTome_9_FD_201360 | JGI IMG/M metagenome (GOLD analysis project Ga0299913, IMG submission 201360) | Soil microbial communities from uranium-contaminated site in the Upper Colorado River Basin, Wyoming, United States - RVT155D38 (version 2) ... | reverse complement strand
AGTATCTGGTGCGCCTCGGGATCGATTCGATCAGCCTCTCTCCCGATACCGTGCTTCGCATCACCCTGGCCGTCGCGGAGCTCGAGAAGAAGCTCGGCCGGAAGCGCCCGGCCACAACCGCCTGAGAGCCGACATCGGGGAATGCCCTAAGAAGCGACGTCTCCAGTCGCGGTCGTTGGATCGCGCGTTCAATCCTTCATACTGGTCCATGAAAAGCCGGCGCCCGCCACAGCAGCGCTCGGTTGCTGTCGAACTTCGCTGAGGCAGATCAATGACGCGACGCGAACAATCCCTTCCAGCCGTGACGGCGAGTCCGCAGGACGCCTATCCGCCGGCGCAGATCGCCCGATTGGTCGGCGACGTCGGCGTGCGCAAGGCGACCATGCCGACGATTCAGATAATCATGCTGGGGGTACTCGCCGGCGCGTTCATCGCCTTCGGGGCCATGTTCTTCACCCTGGTCATGACTGGGAACTCACTCGGGTTCGGACCGGGTCGGTTGCTTGGCGGGCTTGCCTTCTCTCTCGGTCTTATCCTCGTGGTGGTCGGGGGAGCCGAGCTGTTCACCGGCAATAACCTGATCGTTATGGCCTGGGCTGAGCGCAAAGTGACGACGCCCCAACTGCTTCGCAACTGGAGTCTCGTCTATCTGGCGAATCTCGCAGGCGCTGTTGGCACCGCGCTGATGGTTCACTGGTCCGGCACGCTCGCGCTGGGCCCCGGGGACATCGCCGCGACCGCAATTCGGTTCGCCGAGGCCAAGACCACCATCCCTTTCGGTGAGGCGTTCTTCCGCGGCGTCCTGTGCAACGTCCTGGTCTGTCTCGCCGTGTGGCTCTGCTTCGCGGCGCATGACGTGGCGAGCAAGATCCTGGCGATCCTGTTTCCGATCAGTGCTTTCGTGGCGCTTGGTTTCGAGCATTCGGTCGCCAACATGTACCTCATTCCGGTCGCCTGGCTCGCCGGAGCCCAGAGCATCACCCTTGCGGGTTTCGTGACCAGTCTCGTGCCAGTCACGCTCGGTAATGTGGTTGGCGGCGGCTTGTTCGTCGCTGCGGTGTACTGGGTGATCTACCTGCGTCGACCCGACGCGCCGCACGACACGGAGACCGACGGCAGTACGCGTTCCTCCTGTCGGTGAGAGGGAAGGCAGTCCAGCCTCAACGAGCCCAATGGGCTGCTGGACGCGCGCCAAAGCTGTCCGAGGGGAAGATCCGGCTCCCGGACTCTGATGGTGCGTTGCGTGGTATGACGGTCTGGAAGACCGCCTAGGTCGGGGTAGGCGGAGCAAGCAGATTCGGGATTACCCCTGAGGGCTTGTCGGAGGTCATGGACGCGACGGACGCCTGGACCGTCTTCTTCGCAGCCCTCATTACCGCCGTTGCAACCGGGCTTGGGGCAGCGCCGTTTCTGTTCGTGAAAGAGATGAGCCGCTGGTGGCTGGGCGTCTCCAACGCGATCGCCGCCGGGCTGATGCTCGCCGCCAGCCACGGCCTCCTTGTCGAAGGCTCTGTCTACAACCCCTGGCGTACCATCGTCGGCCTCTTGCTTGGAGCCGGTTTGATCGCCGGCGCCCGGAGGCTCGTGGCGGAGCGTCGGGACCTCCACCTGGGAGCCTTGCGCGGAGCAGATGCCCTCAAGGCTCTGATAATGGTGTGCGTCATGACCGTGCATTCAATGGCGGAGGGCATCGGCGTCGGGGTGTCCTACGGCGGGGGCGAGAAGCTGGGAGTTTTCATCACCACCGCGATCGCCGTCCACAACATCCCGGAAGGTTTAGCCATCAGCCTCATCCTGGTGCCCCGGGGTGTGGGAGTGTGGAGCGCCGCTGGTTGGAGCGTCTTTTCAAGTTTACCCCAACCGGCTCTTGCCGTGCCCGCATTCATCTTCGTCACTTTGTTCGAGCCGCTGCTGCCGATTGGTCTGGGACTCGCCGCCGGGGCCATGATCTGGATGGCGCTCGCGGAGCTGCTGCCCGACGCCCTGGAGCAGGCCTCTCCCGCCATGGTTGCCAACACCGTCCTCGTCTCGGTTTGCGCCATGCTGGCTTTTCAGCAATTTCTGAAGACCTGACGAGGAGCTCATTCTGCCTGAAGCGCCTGCCGCTTCGGCGCGCCCTGGGCAACGGGACGCCGCGCTGATCGAGGTGACGGTCGTGGACAGGTTCGAGCTTGGCGTGTTCCAATTTCTGCCGAGCGAGCCTTGGCAGGAGCTGCTCGCCTACTACGATCCCAGGTGCGGCTGCTTCGGCCTTGGTTAACTCACCAATACTGGTCGCGCCAGCCGCGTGTGTTGCGGCGCAGCGGCCCAAACGATCCGAATGAGCGAGCGATGTCGGTCCGCAATCTCGAGGTCCTGTTCCATCCGCGCTCGATCGCCCTGATCGGCGCGAGCAAGCAGCCCCGGTCGGTCGGCGCCGTGCTCGCGCACAATCTGCTGTCGGCGGGCTTTGACGGGCCGGTGATGCCGGTCAACCCGCACGAGGTCGCGATCGCCGGCGTGCTGACCTATGCCTCGATCGAGGCGCTGCCGCTGGTACCCGATCTCGCCGTGGTCGCCACGCCGCCGGCAAGCCTGCCGCGGATCGTGGCCGAGCTCGGCGCCCGCGGGACCCGCGCCGTGGTGGTCATCACCGCGGGGTTCGGCGAGCTGGGCGAGCAAGGCCGGCGCCTGCAACAGGCGATGCTCGATGCCGCCAAGCCGCATACCCTGCGCCTGGTCGGCCCCAACTGTCTCGGGATCATGGTCCCCGGGCACGGCCTGAACGCGAGCTTCGCGCAGGCCCAGGCTCTGCCGGGCGATCTCGCCTTCGTCAGCCAGTCCGGCGCGGTGCTGACCTCGGTCCTGGACTGGGCCACCGCCCGGCGGATCGGCTTTTCCCACATGGTCTCGCTCGGCGGCATGGCGGATGTCGACTTCGGCGACATGCTCGACTATCTGGCGACCGACCGTCACACCCGAGCGATTCTCCTCTACGTCGAGGCCGTGACCTACGCGCGCAAGTTCATGTCGGCGGCTCGCGCCGCCGCGCGCTCGAAGCCGGTGGTGCTCATCAAGGCCGGACGCAGCAGCGAGGCCGCGCGGGCGGCGCAGTCGCACAGCGGCGCGCTGGCCGGGTCCGATCGGGTCCACGACGCCGCGTTCCAACGAGCCGGCATGCTCAGGGTGGAAACGCTGGACGAGCTGTTCGCTGCGGTCGAGACCCTCGGCAGCGGGGTGCGCGTCGCCGGCGATCGCCTGGCGATCGTCTCCAATGGCGGCGGCATCGGCGTGCTCGCCACCGACAGCCTGATCGAGGAAGGCGGGCGGATCGCCGAGCTGGCGCCCGCAACGGTCGAGCGCCTGAACGCCGTCCTTCCTGCCACCTGGAGCCGCGCCAACCCGATCGACCTCGTCGGCGACGCGCCGGGTGAGCGTTACGCCGCGGCTCTCGAAGCGGTCCTGACCGATCCGAGCAACGACGCCGTCCTGGTCCTGAACTGCCCGACGGCGGTGGCCGACAGCGCCGATGCCGCGCGCGCCACGCTGGGCGCCGCCGAGGCGCACAGCCGGCCCCTCTTCACGAGCTGGCTCGGCGCCTCGGCCGCCACCGAGGCGCGCCAGCTCTTCGCCCAGCACCGCATCCCCACCTACGAGACACCCTCAGAAGCCGTGCAGGCGTTCATGCATCTCGTGCGCTATCGCCGCAATCAGGAGATGCTGCACCAGGTGCCGCCCTCGATTGCCGAAGCCTTTCACCCCGACATCCCACGCGCGCAAGCGGTCCTGCACCATGCACAGGACGAGAAGCGGGCGTGGCTCACCGAGGTCGAGGCGAAGGAGGTGCTGGACGCGTATGGCATCCCCGTCGTGCCGACGACCGTGGTGACGGCCCCCGACGAGGCGGCGCGTGCCGCCGCGGCCGTCGGCCGTCCGGTCGCGCTCAAGATCCTCTCGCCCGACATCACGCACAAGTCCGATGTCGGCGGCGTCATGCTCGGGCTGGCCGATCCCCGGAAGGTGAGCGAGGCCGCCAGGGCCATGCTCGAGAACGTGCGCGCGGCGCGGCCCGACGCCCGTATCGAGGGCCTCACGGTGCAGCCGATGGCCGACACGCGAGGCGCTCACGAACTGATCGTCGGCATCGCCGAGGATGCCGTATTCGGCCCCGTGATCCTGTTCGGCCAGGGCGGCACCGCGGTGGAGGTGGTGCAGGATCAGGCGGTCGCCCTGCCGCCGCTGAACCTCCACCTCGCGCACGAGCTGATGCGCGGCACGCGGGTCTTTCGGCTGCTGCAGGGCTATCGGGACCGGCCGCCGGCGGCGCTTGACGCGATCGCGCTCACGATCGTCAAGCTCGCGCAGATGGCCGCGGATCTCGACCCCGTCGCCGAGCTCGACATCAACCCGCTGCTCGCCGACGCCAACGGCGTGGTGGCGCTCGATGCCCGCATCCGGATCGCCGAGCCGGTGCGCAGGGGCACCGATCGCTTCGCGATCCGACCCTACCCGAAGGAGCTCGAGCGCACGCTCGCGCTGCCGAACGGCCGCGAGTTCCTGGTCCGGCCGATCCGTCCGGAGGACGCCCCGGCGTTCCGCCGCATGGTCGAGGAGCGGACCGACCCGGAGGACAGGCGGCTCCGCTTCTTCACCGTCTTTCGCACGCTTGCTCCCGAGCTGTGCGCGCGTCTCACGCAGATCGACTACGAGCGAGAGATGGTGCTGGTCGCGATCGAGCCCGGGGTCGAGGTGGAGGATTCGTTCGGCGGCGTCGTGCACCTCGCCGCCGACCCGGACCGCGAGCGCGCCGAGTACGCGATCCTGGTGCGAAGCGACCTCAAGGGTCGGGGGCTCGGCACGGCGCTCATGGGTGCCCTGATCGACTATGCCAGGGCGCAGGGCGTGGGGGAGCTGTTCGGCACCGTCCTGCACGAGAACCGGGCCATGCTCGACCTCGCCGAGAGGCTCGGCTTTTCCTCCCAGCTCGAGGCGGGAGCCTCCGACGTCGTGGAGCTCCGGCTGCGCCTGCGGGAGGCAGCTGACGCTCCTGCGTGATCAGAACTTCCGGGCGCCGCACGGGTGCCCGGGTCAGCAATCCCGTGTCGACGCAGCGCGCCGATCGGCGCGCCGCCGCCACCATTTCTCGAGCCCGATCACCGGCATGATCAGCACGCCCACAAGCGCCGCCTCGAGCCATCCCCGGATGCCGAGCGGCGCCGAGCCGAAGACCGCGTTCATGAACGGCAGGTAGACGAAGGCGGCCTGCAGCAGGAGAATCGTCCCGATGCCGACGAAGATCCAGGGATTTCTGTAGAGCCCTATGCGCAGAAAGGATTCCTGGAAGGAGCGGCAGTTCAGCAGATAGAAGATCTGAAAGAAGATGACGGTCGTGACCGCCTGGGTCTGCGCCACGGCATAGCCGGGTCCCACGCTCTCGCCGTCCGTCGCGCCGGGCTGCTGGGCGAGGAAGACGCCGAGTGCGCCGGCCGCCATCAGGACCGCCACCACGACCGTCCGCCTGACCACGAACGGGCTCATCACCGGCGCGTCCGGCGGCCTCGGCGGTCGGCGCATGAGATCGGGCTCCATGGCCTCGAAGGCCAGCGGCAGCGCGAGCGTGACAGCGGCGACGAGGTTGATCCAGAGGATCTGGACCGGCTGCATAGGCAGGACCGGCTCGCCGCCGGCGATCGGGAAGACGGCGACCGCGACCACCAGGATGAGGGCGAGGCCGAGATTGGTCGGCAGCACGAAGGCGAGCGCTTTGATCAGATTGTCGTAGACCCGGCGGCCTTCCTCGACCGCCGCCTCGATCGAGGCGAAATTGTCGTCGGTCAGGACCATGTCGGCGGCCTCCTTGGAGACCTCCGTACCGGTAATCCCCATCGCCACGCCGATGTCCGCCTGCTTGAGCGCCGGCGCGTCGTTGACCCCGTCGCCGGTCATCGCCACGACCTGGCCTTCCGCCTGCAGGGCCTGGACCAGGCCGAGCTTGTGCTCGGGCGCCACCCGGGCGAAGACGTTGTGCTGCAGGGCAAGCTCCCGGATCTCTTCTGTTTCCTTCCCGGCGAGATCCTTTCCGGTCACGGCGACGTCGTCCTTGCCCGCCAGGCCGAGCGCCTCGCCGATGGCGCGCGCGGTGGCGCCATGATCGCCAGTGATCATCTTGACCACGATTCCGGCTTCGCGGCAGGCGGCGACCGCGTCGACGGCTTCGGAGCGCGGCGGATCGATCATGCCCTGAAGGCCGAGAAACGCGAACCCGCTCTCGACGTCCTTCTCGTCGAGGCGCTCGAGGGCGTGGTCCGGGCGGCGGGCCGCGAAGGCGAGCACACGCATGCCTTCGCCGGCGATCCGCTGGACCGCGCCGCTCACGCTCTCCCGATCGAGCGGCCGATCGCCGCACATCCTGCTGCAGCGCTCGAAGACGACCTCCGGGGCGCCCTTCAGGTAGACGACCTTGCCGCCTCCCTCCTCGTCGTGCAGCGTCGCCATGAACTGGCGCTCGGATTCGAAGGGGATGGCATCGCGCCGCGGCCAGCGGTCCCGCAGCGCGTCCGCCGGAAACCCCAGCTTGTGCGCCGCGACCACCAGAGCGCTCTCGGTCGGATCGCCGATCGCCTGCCAGCCCTCCTCCTCCTCGAGCACCGCGGCATCGTTGCAGAGCGCCCCGGCGCGGACGAGCTCCTCGACCGCCGGCGGGACCTCGCGCACGGGCGTATCGTCGTCCTGACGCAGCTCGCCGTCGGGGGCATAGCCGATGCCGCTCAGGCGGTAGCTGCCTTCCGGCGTCCACAGCGCCTGCACCGTCATCTCGTTACGCGTCAGCGTGCCGGTCTTATCGGTGCAGATCACGGTGGTCGAGCCGAGGGTCTCGACCGCCGGCAGCTTTCGGACGATGGCCCGGCGGCGCGCCATGCGCCGCACGCCGATCGCGAGCGAGATGGTGACGATCGCCGGCAGCCCTTCCGGTATCGCCGCCACGGCCAGGGTCACGGCCGCGAGGACGGCGTCGCCGATCCCGTAGCCGCGGAGCAGGCCGACGCCGAGGAGGATCACCGAGACGAGCAAGACGGCGAGCGCGATCCAGCGCGCGATGACGCCGAGCCGGCGCGTCAGCGGCGTCTCGAGATCGCTCGCCTGGCCGAGCATCTCCGAGATGCGGCCGAGCTCGGTGCCGGCGCCGGTCGCGACCACCACCGCCTTCGCGGTGCCGTAGGTCACCGCCGTCCCGCTGTAGACCATGGAGCGGCGGTCGCCGATGACCGCGTCCTCGGCGACCGGTGCCGCGGCCTTCTCGACCGGCATCGACTCGCCGGTCAGCGCCGCTTCCTCGACCATCAGGCTGCGCTCTTCGACCAGCCGCATGTCGGCCGGCACCTTGTCGCCGGACTTCAGGAGCACGACGTCGCCCGGGACGAGCTCGGCGGCGGCGACGGGGCGCTCGCGTCCTTCCCGGATCACGATCGCGCCCAGGGGCGCCATGGCGCTCAACGCCTTGATAGCTTTGTTCGCGCGGTATTCCTGAACGAAGCCGATAGTGGCGTTGAGGACGACCACGCTGCCGATGACGAGGCCATCGAACACCTTGCCCGCGAGGATCGCGAGCGCGGTGGAGGCGAGCAGAACGTAGATCAGGGGATCGCGGATCTGCCGCAGCAGGATCGCGAGCGCTTCGTGGCCGCCGCCCGAGGGCAGCGCGTTCGGGCCGTGGCGCTCGAGGCGTCGTGCGGCTTCCTCGTCCGTCAGCCCGGCACTCGAGGTCTGCAGCCGCTCGAGGACGCTCTCGGCCGGCAGGGCATGCCAGGCGACGGTCGTCCCGGCCTCGTCCGTCCGGGCCACGGTCGCCGGGCGGTCAGCGGCGCTCGACATCGTCGGGCCTCGAGTTCGGTCGCGCTCGGACACCGGCCCGGGACGAGGCCGATCCGCCTACGTCCGATCGCGCGGTACGCCGGGGCAGCATGACAAGAAAAGGTGCATCCTCCGGTGCGCTGCGCCTCGCGCAGTCGCGTTCTTGCGGCTCGGCTCGTCTGTTGCACCCGAACGTATCGACAAGTTCCGAGTTCCTCAGGCCTCGTCAGCGCGCGCAAGAGCGTTTCCGGCTGCATGCCGAGGCGCGCCCCGACCGAATCGATTCCGTAAACTCGGGAACCGCTCTAGCGCTCGCTCCGCTTGGCCTCGACCAAGGTCCCGAGCTGCTTTTCGAGAGCCTCGATCTTCTCGGTCAGCTCCTTGATCTCCTTGGCCGTGCCGGGCTGCTCCTCGCTCCGGGGCGCGGCGTGCTGCTGGTCGGAGTTGGGCTCCTCGGCATCGCCCTGCAGCGGATTGAAAATGGTGGCGGCGCGCTGGAACAACGCCATGTTCTGGCGCGCCATGTCCTCGAACTGGCCGACCGGGAAGAAGCGGCCGAAGGTGCCCTCGATGTAGCGCCGGATCTGCTCCTGATTGCGCGCGAAGTTCTCCATGCTGAGCTCGAGATAGCGCGGCAGGAAGGCGCGCAGGCTGTCGTCGTAGAAGGCGATCAGCTGGCGCAGGAAGTTGATCGGCAGAAGGTTGCGGCCCTTGCTGTCTTCCTCGAGGATGATCTGGGTGAGGATCGAGCGGGTCAGATCGTCACCGGTCTTGGCGTCGTAGACCACGAAATGCGCGCCGGCGCGGACCATCTTGCTGAGGTCCTCGAGCGTGACGTAGCTGCTGGTTGCGGTGTTGTAGAGGCGCCGGTTGGCGTACTTCTTGACGACCGCGACCTTCTCGTCGCGCTCGTCGCTCTTGGATCGCATCTCTGCCATGGCCCGACGCGGCCTCCGCTGGACGCCGCCGAAGCCTAGATCAAAACCGGTCGGACAAGCCAACCCTTTTTATCGCATTGCAGCGTGAGGGCCGGTCAAGCTTGCTTTTGGTTCACGCGGGGCCGGTCGGCTCCTCGAATTCCAGCCCCATGCCGGCCAGCTCCTCGCGCGCCGCCTCCTGCTCGGCCTCCTGCTCCGCAGCCCGTGCGGCGGCGAGGCTCGGGTCGGCCTGCATCTCGGCCTCCTCCCGGGAGCGCGCGATGTTGACCGAGATCTGGACGTCGACCTCGGGATGAAGGGCGACCCGCACCCGATGGATGCCGAGCACCTTGAGCGGGGCGTCGAGGCGGACCTGCCGCCGGTCGAAGGTGACGCCTGCTTCGGCGAACGCCTCGGCGATGTCGCGCGCGTTGACCGAGCCGTACAGCTGGCCACCTTCGGCCGCCTGGCGCAAGAGCGTGACCGAGCGGCCCTCGATTCTCGCGGCCGCGGCCTGCGCCTCGTCTTTGCGCGCGAGATTGGTCGCCTCGAGATGGGCGCGTCGCTGCTCGAACTCGGCCAGATTGGACTTGGTCGCCCGCATCGCCTTGCGCTGCGGCACCAGGTAGTTGCGTGCGAAGCCGTCGCGCACGCTGACGATGTCGCCCATCTGGCCGAGCTTCTCGATGCGCTCCAGAAGAATCACCTGCATGGTCGAAGAGCCTCCTGAATTCAGATCAAACGCCGGCGCAGCTGCGCCCAGTCCTCCACGAACCCGAGCAGCAGGACGCCCAGGATCGGCCAGCCGAGCAGGACGACCCCGCTATAGACGGCGAGCAGCGCGAGGCCGGGATGCGACAGGCGCCGCGAAAGCGCATGGATCACCGCGAGCCCGAGGAAGACATAGGGCACGACCAGCACGATCAGGAGCGAGCGGCCGAGGAAGCCGAGCCCGGTGTCGTCGAGCGCGCTGAGCAGCGCCAGCAGCGCCGCGCCGGCGATCGCCGGCCAGAGCCAGCCCGGCAGCTCGAGCGCGGCGAAATCGGGGCTCGGACGCCGGTTCCGGCCGAGCCGCACCGCGAGGCCCTGGGCCAGGACCGCGTTGATCGCCACCATGATCAGCCAGGAGGCCGCCATAAGGCCCGGGAACAGATCGGCCCAGAGACCGAGCTCCGGCGGTGCCTCCGCCGTCGCCTCGAGGGCGCCGAGATCGGCCAGCGCCGCGATCAGGAACCGCTCGATCGCACCTTTGAGCCCGCCCGGCTCGCCCATCATCAACAGGAACACCGCGCTGGTGCCCAGCGCGGCGAGCACGGCCAGCTGCGCCAGCAGGAGGCCCGGCGGGAACCACTCCATCGCGCCGTCCTGCTGGCGAGAGAGCAGGGCCTGACGCACCACCACCACCGCCGGCACCGCCTGGATCAGGGCGTAGATCACGGCCGCCACGACGCCGGCGATCACGCCGCTGACCACCACGGCGCCGGCAACCGCGATCACCGATCCCGTGACCCCGAGCGTGAGGCCGACGAGCATCAGCGGCAGCTGCATGAAATAGGCCAGCACAACCATGCCGGGCACGCCGGTCAGAAGGGCGAGGAACAGCGCAGCGCTGACGACGCCCCCGAGAATGGCGAGCCCGGTGGCCTGGGGCATCGCGCGCTGCGCTCGCAGTGCGCGCGTCAGCGAAGGACGAACGGCAGCAGCGCCAGCTGGCGGGCGCGCTTGACCGCCTGGGCCAGGTCGCGCTGCTCCTTCGCGGTCACCGCGGTGATCCGCCGCGGCACGATCTTGCCGCGCTCCGAGACGAAGCGCTGCAGCAGCTTGACGTCCTTGTAGTCGATCCTGGGCGCGTCCTTGCTGGCGAACGGGCTGGTCTTGCGCCGACGGAAGAACGGTCGCCGGATGGTGATGTTGGGCGGCTCGCCCGGGCGATGGCGGTCGCCGTACCGGCCGCCGCCTTCGCCGTAGCGCCGGGCACCGCCGCCGGCGCCCTCCTCAAACCGCCGTGCCGGGCCCGTCTGCTCTTCGGATCGCCCGGAAGCGCCCGTGCCCTGGGAGCCAGTCTCAGTCTGATCCATGTCGTCCCTCGATCATCCCTCGCCGCGGCTGGCGCCGGCCTCGGCACCGCCGCCCGCGGCGTCACCGTCCTCGGACCGTCGCGGCCGCTCGTCGTCGCGCCGCCGTGGCCGATCGTCCTCGTCGCGTCGTCGTGGCCGGTCGTCGTCGTCGCGCCGCCGCGGCCGGTCGTCGTCGTGGCGGCGCGAGCGCTCCTCGCGCGACGAGCGCGCCTGCATCAGCACCGAGGGGCCTTCCTCCACCTGCTCGACCTTGACCGTCAGATAGCGGATCACGTCGTCGCTCAGCCGCTCCTGGCGCTCCAGCTCGTCGACCGCGGCCGCGGACGCTTTGAGGTTGAGGTGGACGTAGTGGCCCTTGCGGTTCTTCCTGATCCGATAGGCCAGGTTCCTAAGGCCCCAGTATTCGGACTTGACCACCTCGCCGCCCTGCTCGGTGATCAGCGCGGCATAGGTCTCGGCCAGGGACTGCGCCTGCTGCGGCGACAGGTCCTGGCGGGCGATG
>Ga0299913_10004901_pt1 | contig 11328 bp, 13 predicted proteins | sample RVTome_9_FD_201360 | JGI IMG/M metagenome (GOLD analysis project Ga0299913, IMG submission 201360) | Soil microbial communities from uranium-contaminated site in the Upper Colorado River Basin, Wyoming, United States - RVT155D38 (version 2) ... | reverse complement strand
CAACTTCTGGTCGATGTAATCCTCGGCCTCGAGCTGCATCTTCGAGGCTCGCTCCTTGGCCTCGTCGTTGATCTTGTCCGCTTCCCGCTGGGCGGCGTGGACGATCTCCGTGCGCGACAGGAGCCGATCCCTCTGCTCGCGCGCCTCCGCGATGATCCGTTCCGCCTCCTTGCGCGCCCGGGCCAGAAGCTCCTCCCGGTCCTTCGCCATCCACCGGGCCTGGCGGATCTCGTCGGGCACCTCTTCCTTGAGCTGAGCCAGGAGGTCGAGGAACTCCTCGCGGCTGATCACGGCGCTGCTCGACAGCGGCACAGCTTTCGCCTCTTCGACCAGCACCTGAAGTTCTTCTATCCGCTCGATCAAGTCCATCGCAGTTCTCGCTTTCCCCTAACTCCTGGGAGCACTTTTCGCGTACTCAGGATGACACATCATTCAGGTTCCTTTGTGAATCGGGTTTCCAGAGCTTTCGCCACCCCCGGCGGAACCAAACCTTCCACCGCGCCACCGTAGCGAGCCACCTGCTTCACCAAACTGGATGACAGGAACGACCAAGAAGGCGTCGCGGTCACGAATATCGTATCCAGCCCCGGCAGCAACGTCGTGTTCATCTGGGCCATCTGCAACTCGTACTCGAAGTCGGAGACCGCCCGCAGACCTTTCACGATGACGGATATGCCGCGGGTCCGCGCTAGGTCGACGAGCAACCCGTCGAAGGAAGCGATCTCGAGATTGTCGACATGGCCAAGGGCTTCCTTCAGCATCGCCGTCCGCTCTTCCAACGAGAAGAGCGGGTCCTTGCCCGGGTTCTCGATGATTGCGACGACCACGGAATCGAAGTGCTGCGCGGCGCGTTCGATGACGTCGATGTGGCCGTTGGTCGGAGGGTCGTAGGACCCCGGGCAGAGGGCTACCCCCACTTCTCGCTCGAGACTTCGATCACTCCTCGTCCTCGTGACAGAACACGAGGATCCGGGCCTGCCCGTACTCCCGTTCCCACACGAGCTTGAGACCGAGCGGCTTGAGCTGCGACTCCTTCTGCGGGCGGTGGACGACGATCCGTCCTTCGTCGGCGAGGAAGCCCCCGAGCACGAGTGCTTCGAGGTCGGAACGCACCGACGCGACCGGGTTCGTATAAGGCGGGTCGAGAAAGATCAGGTCGACGCGTTTCTCCGCGCCGCGCGAAAGGAAATGATTGACGTCGGACCATTCGACCTGCGACTTGCGTCCGAACTGCGTCGCCTTGATGTTCTCTTCGAGCTTGACGATCGCGTCGCGCTCCTTCTCGACGAAGAGGGCCTTCTTCCCACCGCGAGACAACGCTTCGAGCCCGAGCGAACCGGAACCCGCGTAGAGATCGAGGACGGCCAGACCTTCGAGATCGCCGAGCGCGGAGAACAGAGACTCCTTCATCCGGTCGGTCATCGGCCGGGTTCCCATCGGGGGTGACTTGAGACGCCGCCCCTTCGCCTTGCCCGCGGTAACTCTCATCATGGCAGTGCAAGCCTATCCAATAGAGGGCGTGCCCCTATCCGGACTGGATCACATCGAGGGCTCCCTCGGGGAAACGGTCCCTCATCTCGCGCTCGATGGCCTGGTGCTCGAAGCTGGTCAGCTCGGGGTCTTCATCGAGGATCCCGATCGCCTCGTCGCGGGCCGCCTTCACTATGTGCTTGTGCTCCAGCACTCTCGCCATCTTGAGCTGGGGCATGCCGGATTGACGGGCGCCGAAGAGCTGGCCCTCGCCCCGCTGCGCCAGGTCGACCAGCGACAGCTTGAAGCCGTCGGAGGTCTCGCACACCGCGTTCAGACGTTCGGCCGCCAGCACCACGGCGTCGTCACCCGACGCCAGGTCCATATCGGTAGCGAGGATGCAATAGGAGTCGTGGCTGCCTCGTCCGATCCGGCCGCGAAGCTGGTGGAGCTGGGCGAGCCCGAAACGCTCGGCGTCCTCGATCAACATGACGGTCGCGTTCGGGACGTCCACGCCGACCTCGACCACGGTCGTAGCGACGAGGACCTGCGTCTCCCCCGAGCGGAACGAGGTCATCGCGGCTTCCTTGTCGTCCGAGCGCATGTCCCCGTGGACGAGGCCCACTGCGAGATCGGGGAAGACCTCGGCCGCGAGCCGCTTCGCCTCGGCCTTGGCGCTGCGGAGCTCGGTCTTGTCCGACTCGTCCCGAAGCGCGTACACGATGAACGCCTGCCGGCCGGCGGCCACCTCGCTGCGGATCAGCTCGTAGGCCTCCTCACGGGCGGGATTGCCAACGGCCAGACGGGTCGTGATCGGCCTGCGGCCCTTCGGTAATTCGTCCAGGATCGAGACGTCGAGGTCACCGTAGATCGTGACCGCGAGCGTGCGCGGGATCGGCGTCGCGGTCATCACGAGGATGTCCGGCTCCCCAACGGCACCTTTTTTTCTAAGGCTCTTGCGCTGGTGGACCCCGAAGCGATGCTGCTCGTCGACCACCGCGAGGCTGAGTTTCTGGAACGCGACGCTCTCCTGGATGAGCGCATGGGTACCGATCAAGAGGTCGATGGTTCCCGCGGCGACGTCGGCCAGGATCTGTTCGCGTTGCGCGGCCGGCGTCGACCCGGTGAGCAACCGGACGACCGGACGCCGGGAGATCCCGGCGAAGAGGTTGCGCGCCTCGTCGGCCCCGAACGCCCGATCGAGCAGCTCGGTGACGGTCAGGTGGTGCTGTTCGGCAAGGACCTCGGTTGGTGCCATCAGCGCGGCCTGGTATCCGTTCTCGATCGCGATCAAGCAGGCGTAGAGAGCAACGACGGTCTTGCCCGAGCCGACCTCGCCTTCAATCAGCCGGTGCATCGGACACGTGCGCGCCATGTCCGACGCGACCTCCTCACACGCTTTCCGCTGCGCCGCAGTGAGCTCGAACGGAAGTTCCGCAGCAAAGACGTCCGCGAGGGCTCCGGTCGCTCCCTTCTCGTGCTTGATGCCCTGAACGGTGCGCTCCAACTTGCGCTTCCGGTAGACGAGGCCGAGCTGCAAGGTAAAGACTTCGTCGAAGACGAGGCGTTCGCGCGCTTTGACGACTTCGTCGCGATCGTCGGGGAAGTGGATGAGGCGGATCGCGTCGCCGCGTGGCGTCATGCGCCGGCGCATGACGATCTCGGGTGGGATCGGATCCATGATCGGTCCGACCCGCTGCAGCGTCTCCCAGATCGCGCGGCGGACCTTCTCGCTGGAGAAGTCGGCCGTGGCCGGATAGATGGGGACGATGCGTCCTACGTTGAACGGTTCCTTGCCGGTCCTCACCAGCTCGAAACGAGGAGCCGTCATCTGAAGCTTGCCCTGGAAAGTGCCGAGGCGCCCGTAGAAGAAAGCCTCCACTCCCGGTTGCAATGCCCGGACCACCCAATCCTGGTTGAACCAGGTAACCGCGACCCGGCCGGTCTCGTCGCCGATAGACCCCTTGATCATCGTCCGGGGCTTGCGCGACTTGCTGTTCTTCGAGGGCCTCAGCGTGAACGGCCGGTTCATCGAGACGACGCGCGCGTGCACGGTGACATCGCCATCGAACCCTTCGGCCGCGGCGCCGCGCAGTTGCTCGATCGTGCGCAGGGTCGTCCGGTCCACGTGGCGGCGTGGATAGTGCTGCAGGAGGTCCTGGATCGAGGTGACCCCGAGTTTCTCCAGGGCCTCGGCCCGCTTGCCGGTGAACGGCAGGGGCTTACAGCGGCGCGCCGCGGCGAACAATTCGAGCCCGCGCGGCGGCGCGACCACTACTTCGCCCATGGCCGTCAATCTATTTCTGCACCGGTTCGAGCCGTGGATTTGGTACCCTGCTTGGCCTCATGGCTTCCGTCTGCGATATCTGCAAGAAAGACCCCCAGTTCGGGAACAACATCAGTCACAGCCACCGCCGGACGAGGCGGCGCTGGAACGCGAACGTGCACCGGATCCGCGTGATGGTCGACGGCGCTCCCAAGCGTCTCCACGTGTGCACCAAGTGCCTCAAGGCCAACAAGGTCGTCCGGGCGATCTGACGCCCCTTTTGCGCCTAGGTCATTCCGGGTAATCGTCCCGGCGTGGAAACGATCAAACGTCCTGCCGCCGAGATCAAGCTCCGGCTCCAGCGCGCCCGTGCCGATCACACCTGGGTCGACGTCACGTTTCGGACCTTCCGTCGTTTCGGCGAGGACGAGGGCGGCACGTTGGCTGCGGCGCTGACCTACTACACGTTCTTCTCGATCTTCCCCTTGCTGCTGCTCGCCGTGTCGCTTCTCGGCTACGTGACCTTCGGCAACGAGTCTCTCCAACAGGAACTGATCCGCAGTGGGCTCAGGACCGTGCCGCTGCTGCGGGACGCTCTGAGTCCGAACGGACTCGAGCTCATCATGGATCGGAAGGGATCGCTGGCGCTCACCGGGCTCGCCCTGGCGCTCTACTCCGGGTCGGGAGCCATCGTCGCGTTGGAGCACGGACTCAATCGCATCCATCACGTGGCAGACGAGCCCAACTGGGTACAGAAGCGACTGCGCTCCTTGGTATGGCTCGGGATCCTTGGCCTCGCCGCGATCGCGTCTCTGGGGCTGGGCATCGTCAGCGGTGCTGCCCCAGGGGTACTGGCCGCGATCACGGCAACGATCGGGGCACTGCTGCTGAACGTCGGCATCTTCGCCACCGCTTATCGCGTGCTTCCGAAGAAGGACCTGTCCTGGCGAGAAGTCCTGCCCGGTGCCATCGTTGCCGCCGTCGTGTTCGAGATCCTGAGATTCGTCGGAACGGCATATCTGGCACAGGGCGAGACCACGCGTAACGCGACGTTCGGGACCTTCGCCGCCGCCGCGGCCTTGCTGATCGCGTCCTATCTGATCGCCCAGATCACCCTGCTTGCGGCCGAGGTCAACGCCGTGCTTGCGGAAAGGCGAGCGACGCGAGACCCTTTTAGAGCGAACTAAGGAGGACCGATGAGCGAACGACCGACCAGCGACGACATCTTCGTGGGCAACGGCAACGTCGACCAGAAGAGCGCCGGCACGCTGATGAAAGAGGTGACGGAAGACCTCTCCACCCTGATCCGTAAGGAGGTGGAGCTCGCGAAGCAAGAGCTCGGCGAGTCGATCTCGGCCAAGGTCAAGGGCGCGGTGATCGTCGGGATCGTCGCCTTCCTCGGGATCTTCGCCCTGATGTTCATCCTGCTGGCGATGCGCGACGGTTTCGACGAGATCCTGCCGACGTGGGCCGCGGATTTCGCCGCCGCGGCGGTCATGATGGCGATCGGCGCGATCGGAGCCCTGATAGCGAAGCGCAAGCTGTCGACACCGATCTCCGCCGAGCTGACGAAGCTGAGCGTCAAGGAGGATGTCGAGACGCTCAAGTCGCTCGGACGGCGCTGATATCGTCGATGGCCATGGGACAGAATCCCGCAGAGACCGTCGCCGAGATCGAGCAAACGCGCGAAGATCTCGCGCGCAAGGTGGACGAGCTCGTCGACCGTGCCAAGGTCGAAGCCTCGGAGCTCGGCAAGAAGGTCGCCGTCGGTCTCGTTGCGCTGGGCGTGCTGGTCGCGGTTGGGATGTTCGCCAAGCGCCGGGTCGAACGCTAGACGGCCTCCGGCCCCACCGGGGACCTCGCCGCCACCCGTTCTTCGAGAAACCTGCCCAGCATCGGCGTGAGCTCGTCGATCTGTTCCTTTCGAAGGAACTCGTCGGCCCACCCCGGTTTCTCGTCGAGGAACGCAGAGAAAGCGATGATCGTGACGTGGGCCACGGCCGCGCGGATCGCCCTCGCCGCCGAATCACCATCCATCCGGGGCATCCTCTGATCCAAGATCACGAACGCTGGCAGGTAACGCTCGGCGAGATCAACCGCCATGACGCCGTCGTCCGCCTCGGCCACCACGTTGAAGCCCAGATGCTCGCAGTGCAATCGAAGGATCTCCCGGATATCGACCCAGTCGTCGACGAGCATGACGCTACGCGGGTCGCGCCTTTGAAGCGAAGGCGAGATTCCCTGCCGGCGGTCGATCGCGTACGTGGAAGAGGGATCTCGTTTCGCGACCTGCTTCATCTCGGCCGCTATGTCTGCCGCTTCGAGATGCGACGCGAAGCGGCGCTGCTCGCTGGATGCGATACCGATCGAGAGTGTCATCACGGGGAAGCGCGTGGTGCGCATCTGACGGTCGCGCACCCGGATGAAGCCTCGCTCGAGATCGGCGATGTCGTAGAGGGCCGTCACCCGTTCATCCCATAGCCGGATTATCCGCCGCGCCACGTTCTCCGCCGCTTGCGCTTCGATGACGATGGCGTAGTCGTCACCCCCTACGTGTCCCACGAAAGCACGCTCCGCGCCCGAGGACTTGATCACCTCCAGGACGCACGTGGCGAGGAGCCTTATCGCCTCATCCCCTCGCAACATGTTGTAGTGGTCGTTGAAGGCCTTGAACGAATCGATGTCGACGTGCAGCAGCGCGAAGGGTTCTTCCCATAGGAGCGCACCCGTTATCGCCTGATGTATCTGGAGGTTGCCCGGCAGTTCGGTAAGAGGATTCAGCGAGGTGCGGTCCCTGCAGCGCCGGATCGCCGCTCTAACTCGTCCGAGCAATTCCTCGGGATCGAACGGCTTCGTGACGTAATCGTCCGCACCTGCGCGCAAACCGATGAGCTTGTCGTCCAAGGACACGCGGGCGGTCACCATGACGATGCACATGCTCCCGGTGCCGAAGTCGTGACGCAGCCGCCTGCACACCGAGATCCCGTCGGCGCCGGGCATCATCACGTCGAGCAGGACCACATCGGGATGCCATTCGAGCGCGTGACGAACGGCGTCTCCTCCGGCAGGACAGACCCTTACCTCGAAGCCGTCGACTGCAAGGATGCCGCGCAGTACCTCCAGCACCGCGGGATCGTCCTCGACGATCAGTGCCCGGTCGCGCCTCGTATCGGTCGTCGCATCGGCCACCGGCTCCCTTTCGAGGGAGAAGTCTTAGGTACTTCGTCGTCACCCTGCGCGTTCGGCTTGATAGTCCGAAATGACTAGTCCCCCGCTTGGGTCGGCGACTCTCCGCATCTGGGTCCTGATTAGCGCCCGATGCGCCCGCGCCACCCCGGGTTCACCGGTCCGTAACCCTTGCCGAGCCGCAGACCGTGCTCGATCGCACCAGAGATGAACTCCTTCGCCGCGCGTACCGCGGCCTCGACGTCCTCACCGTGCGCGAGGTACGCGGTGATGGCCGCGCTAAGCGCGCAACCGGTCCCGTGGGTGTCTTCGGTGTCGAAGCGCGGCCCCTCCAACAGAGTGAGTCGATCCCCGTCGTAGAGCACGTCGATGGACAGCTCCTGCTGATCCTCGAGGTGACCCCCCTTGACCAGCACTGCGCGGGGGCCGAGGGAGTGGAGCTCCTTGGCGGCGCGCTCCGCGTCGTCCAACGTACGGACGTCCCAACCCAGCAGACCCGACGCCTCGTAGAGGTTCGGCGTTATCACCGTGGCCAGCGGGAAGAGGTCGCCTTTCAACGCGGCTATCGCGTCCGTGGCCAGCAGAGTGTCGCGATGCTTGGAGACGAACACGGGGTCGACCACCACGCGCTCGAGGCCCGCGGCCCCCAGGGCACCGGCGGCGGCGGTCACGATCGGTGCCGACGCGAGCATCCCCGTCTTCGCGGCCGCCACTGGAAGGTCACTCGTTATCGCCTCGATCTGCGCGACGACGAAATCGGGGGCTACCTCGTGGATGCCGGTGACCGCGACGGTGTTCTGAGCCGTCAGCGCCGTGACCGCGGAGGTCCCGTGACATCCGAGGGCGAAGAACGTCTTGAGATCTGCCTGGATCCCGGCCCCCCCGCCCGAATCGGAGCCCGCTATCGTCAGAGCGACGGGTATCTGCTCTACCGGGCGCGCAGGTGATCCCATGAACCCTCCATCCACGTCGTAAGCGGTTCACCGTCGATATTCCGCTCCCCGTCGGTCGTTCGTCCTATCAAGGACATGGTCGCGCCGGCGCGGTCGAACGACTCGTGGAGGGCCGGGATGCGATCCGGGTCGATCGTGAACAGCAACTCGAAGTCCTCCCCGCCGGTCAGTGCGAGCTTCGCGGGTTCGACCGGCTGGGGGAGGCGATCCATCGCCGGCGCGATCTCCGGGTCGATCGGGATCGCCGAAGCCGCCACCTCGCAGCCCAGGCCCGAGCCCTCGAGCAATCGGTTCAGGTCGATCGCCAACCCGTCGGAGATGTCGATCATCGCGGTCGCGCCATGCTTGGCGATCGATCGCGACTCCTCGAGGCGAGCCACGGGTCGAAGTTGACGTACGGCCAGGATCGCAAGCGCATCTGCCCCCGAGGGCTGCGCGATCTCAGCCTCGACGACTTCCCGGGAGACAAGCCCCGCTCTCAAGGCTGTGAGCCCGGCCGCGGCTCCTCCCAGCGTGCCGGTCACGCAGATCGCATCGCCCGCCCGCGCGGTCGAACGGCGCACGGGCTCACCGTCGAGCTCGCCGAGCAAGGTCAACGACAAGGACAGCTCCGTAGCCCTGCTGATGTCACCACCGACGATGTCGATGCCCCACCTGTGCGCGGCGGTAGCCATGCCTCGCACCACGTCGTCGAGCAATCCCAACTCCAGCTCGGGAAAGACGTTGAGAGTGGCAACGCCCTTTGTCGGTGTCGCTCCCATCGCGGCGACGTCAGAAACGTTCACCGCAACGAGCTTGAAGCCGACGTCCTCGCCGGAGGCCCACGACAGCTCGAAGTCGGTGTGCTCGGTCATCACGTCGACCGTCATGACCAGCCGAGGACCTGCTGCGAAGACGGCTGCATCGTCCCCGGTCCACAGCTCGTCGGCCGGAGCCGGGCCGAAAGCGGCCTTGAAACGCGCCGTGAGCTCGTCCTCCGAGTAGTCGGATAGCGTTGCCACGTCGCCGACCCTACTTATGGAGCGAGCATGAGCGTCCTGAACACGATCCACCTCACCGGAGTGTCCGCCGAGAGTTGGGGCGACGCCGCTCGGGAGGCGCTGAAGGAGGCATCCCGGACGATCCGTCACATCACCAAGCTGGAGGTAACCGGTACTTCGGCCGTCGTCGAGGATGCCACCATCATCGAGTACCACACCGAGGTTCGGATCTACTTCGAGATCGAGCGCTGATAACCACCAGCAGTAGTTAGCTCGGGCCTGCTTTCGTCACCTCGGCCGGCACCGAGTCCTTGAATCGTTCGAAGTTATCGGCGAACATCCGCGCCAGCTCGCGCGCCTTGGTCTCGTACGCGTCCGGATCGCTCCACGTCGCCTGAGGGTCCAACACCGCGTCGGGGACGCCCGGACAGCTCACCGGGACCTCGAGATTGAAGATCGGGTGCTGTTTCGTTGCGACGTCATCGAGAGCTCCCGAGGTCGCGGCCTCGACCATCGCGCGCGTGTAGGCGAGATCCATCCGTTTCCCTATCCCATAAGGGCCCCCGGTCCAACCGGTGTTGACCAGAAAGACCCGCGCCTTGTGCTCGTCGATCCTCTCGCCGAGCATCGCTGCATAGGTCGATGCGGTGAGCGGGAGGAACGGTGCTCCGAAACACGTCGAGAAAGTGGCCTGTGGTTCGGTACCGAGACCGGCTTCGGTGCCGGCGAGCTTCGAGGTGAACCCGGACAAGAAGTGGTACATGGCCGCGTCTGCCGACAACTTGGAGATCGGCGGAAGGACACCGAACGCGTCCGCTGTGAGGAAGACGATCGTGGACGCGTGGCCGGCGCGCCCTTCGGGCACGAAGCCCGGGATGAACTCGAGCGGATACGCGGCACGCGTGTTCTCGGTGATAGATGCGTCGTCGTAATCGACCTCACGGGTTTGCGGGTCGAGGACGACGTTCTCCACGACGGACCCGAAGCTGATCGCCTTCCAGATCTGGGGCTCTTTCTCTTCCGAGAGGTTGATGCATTTGGCGTAACAGCCACCCTCGAAGTTGAAGATCCCCGAATCGGACCAGCCGTGCTCGTCGTCTCCGATCAACCGTCGTCGGGGATCTGCCGACAGCGTCGTCTTCCCGGTGCCCGACAATCCGAAGAACAGAGCGACGTCGCCGGCCTGGCCCACGTTCGCGCTGCAATGCATCGGCAACACGCCTGAGAGGGGGAAGAGGTAGTTACCGGCCGAGAACATCGACTTCTTGATCTCTCCCGCGTAATGCGTGCCGCAGATCAGCACCTGGTTGCGTTCCAGGTCCAGGCCGACGAAGGCTTCGGAGTCTGTCCCGTCCCGTTGGGGGACCGCTTCGAAGCTCGGAGCCGAAACCACGGTGAAATCGGGCACGAGGTCCGCGCCCTCGGCCCCCGCGGGTCTCCGGAAAAGTTGACGCGCGAACAGCGCGTGCCACGCGAGCTCGCAGATCACCCGCAGGCGGATCTGGTGGTCCGGATCGGCTCCCAAGATCCCATCGACGACGAACACCTCTCGACCCTCGAGATGGTCCCGTACCCGGTCGAACAACGCGTCGAAGGCGTCCGCTTCGATCGGCTGGTTCACCTTCCCCCAGTCGACAAGCTCCTTGGACCGGCCGTGCGACACGATGAAACGATCGCTTGGAGACCGACCGGTACGCGCCCCCGTGGACGTCACCAGCGCACCCGACCCGGCGAGGATCCCCTCCCGGCGCTCCACCGCGCGCTCGACGAGCTCCGGAGCGCTGAGGTTACGGTGAACCTCGCCGGGCCGCCTGATACCGGCGAGACCGTTCGATGACATGACCGCAGACTCCTTGGTTCGTTCGGTGGCACGAGCTTACCCCGCGCACGTTTCGGCTAGACTCCGCGGACTTCCAAGCTTCGATCTAGATCGCGGAAAAGAGGGAGGCGTTCACGTGGCCGATGTGCAGGCTTACATCCTGATCCAGACCGAGGTGGGCAAGGCCGCTCAGGTCGCCAAGGAGGTGCGCGACATCGACGGTGTTGACGCCGCCGAGGACGTCACCGGTCCTTACGACGTGATCGTTCGGGCGAGCGCCGGTAACGTTGACGATCTCGGCAAGCTCGTCGTGGCCAAGATCCAAGCAGTCGAGGGCATCACGCGCACGCTCACGTGCCCGGTCGTCCATCTCTGAGCAAGCCCCCCGGCTTCGGCACTCGCGCGGTACATCCGCGCCGACCCACACCGCAAGGCGGAGAACCGGTCGCACCAGTCCTCGACCAGTCCTCGACCTACTCGTTCACCGATAGCGGGGAGTTCGCTCGCGCGTCGGCCGACAAGACCGGATCGGGCTATGTCTACACGCGCTGGGGCAACCCGACCCTCGAAGCGTTCTGCGAGGCGGTAGCCGACCTCGAAGGCACCGAGGCCGCGGAATCGTTCTCCTCGGGTATGGCCGCGATCTCGGCCGTG
>Ga0299913_10004899_pt1 | contig 11330 bp, 9 predicted proteins | sample RVTome_9_FD_201360 | JGI IMG/M metagenome (GOLD analysis project Ga0299913, IMG submission 201360) | Soil microbial communities from uranium-contaminated site in the Upper Colorado River Basin, Wyoming, United States - RVT155D38 (version 2) ... | reverse complement strand
GTGTCCTTCGAGGAATTCCTCGTCGAGGCCAAGCGACACGGACTCGGCACCATTCCCGGCACCGCGGCGGAGATCCTCGACGACGATGTGCGGTGGGTGCTGACCAAGGGCAAGCTGCCCGCCGACACGTGGGAAGAGATCGTGCGCACGGCCCACGGCGTCGGGATCCGAAGCTCCAGCACGATCATGTTCGGGCACGTCGACGCGCCGCCGCACTGGGTTGCCCACCTCCGGCGGATCGCGCGCATCCAGGCCGACACGGGAGGATTCACCGAGTTCGTCCCCCTGCCCTTCGTGCACCAGAACGCGCCGATCTACCTGTCGGGCAAGGCGCGTCCGGGGGCCACGTTCGAGGAGAACCTCCGGATGCACGCGATCGCGCGCATCGTGCTCGACGGGCTGATCCCGAACATCCAGGTGTCGTGGGTCAAGCTCGGCGTCGAGGCATGTCAGGCGATCTTGCGCGCGGGTGCCAACGATTTCGGCGGCACGCTCATGGAGGAGACGATCAGCAGGATGGCGGGCGCCGAGTGGGGCATCGAGATGACGCCGGAGCAGTTCGACGAGGCGATCCTCGCGATCGGGCGCACGCCCGCCGTCCGCACGACGACCTACGGCCGTGCGAAACCGACGCAACGTCAGGCTTCCTGACCGAAGTCGTCAGTCAGCCTGACGGCTGCGGAAGGTGCCCGATCGACTTGCACCTGGCTCCCGGGTTCGCCACGATGTCGGGCGTAGCACGAGGGATGAGGCAGAGAACTTCCTCGACAGAGGGCTTGTCACCGGGGCGGTTCTTCCCTCAGAATCACACGGATGTGATTTCGGGGGGAGACGAGCGTGCATCACTACATCCCTTGGCAAGAACGAGCGCGATGTCGCGAATACGACCCGGAGATCTTCTTCCCCGAGAAGGGAGGCTCATCGAGGGAGGCCAAGCGCATCTGCAGCGAGTGTCCCGTTCGCATCGAATGCCTGAACTACGCACTCCGACGTGACGAGCGATACGGCGTCTGGGGAGGCATGAGCGAACGGGAACGCCGACGCCTGAAACGCATGGCGTCCTGAGGAACGGCCACCGCCCGGTTCGACGAACCGCTCGACGAGACGACAGCAAGGAAAGGGGAGGAGGCATGGCAGCAGCCAAGAAGACGGCCGCGAGGAAGAAGACCGCGGCCCGCAAGCCCGCGGCCCGCAAGAAGACGGCCGCCCGGAAGAAGACGGCCGCTCGCAAGCCCGCGGCCCGGAAGAAGACCGCAGCGCGGAAGAAGACGTCGGCCCGCAAGAAGACCGGCGCCAAGAAGACGGCCGCGCGCAAGAAGACCGGCGCCAAGAAGACGGCCGCTCGCAAGAAGACGGCCGGACGCAAGAAGACCGCCGCCCGCAAGAAGTCGGGCGCTCGCAAGCCGGCACGCAAGAAGACGGCCGCTCGCAAGCCGGCTCGCAAGAAGACGGCCGCGAGGAAGAAGACCGCCGCGCGCAAGCCGGCAGCCCGCAAGCGCTGATCGCGGTCATCCGTGATCTCGAAGGGGGGCCCTCGGCCCCCCTTCCGCGTTGTCTGGGTGCCCCCGTGCTAGTCTCGCCGCCGCTCGGATGAGCGTTCGCATGACCCATCCCCACACCGCCGCCCCGGAGCGCACGCCCACCGTCCTCGTGGTCCTGGTGGCTCGTGACGCAGCCGCCTGGCTCCGCGAGACGGTGGCCGCGCTCGCGGCTCAGACCTATCCGCGCATGGCCGTGCTCGGGGTCGACGACGGCTCCGGCGACGAGTCGAGACAGATCCTGGAACAGGCGCTCGGCGAGCGGCGCGTGATCGCCCTCGACCAACCTCGTGGCCGTGCGACCGCCTTCCGCGAGGCCATGGAGCAGCCGGCCGCATCGGAAGCCGACCTGGTGCTGTTGCTCCGCGACGATGCGGCCCTGGATCCCGACGCGGTGCAGCGACTCGTCGAGGCTGCGATCGGCATCCCGACGCTCGATCGTGTCGGCATCGTCGGCTGCAAGGTCGTCGACTGGGACCGCCCCCGGCGCCTGCTCGATGTCGGCCGCTCCGCCGACGTGTTCGGGCACGCATACACCCCGCTCCAGCCCGATGAGATCGATCAGGGGCAGTTCGACCGAGTCCTCGAGGTGCTGTCGGTCTCGACGTCGGCCATGCTGATATCGCGCGAGGCGCACAAGCGAGCCGGGCTGCTCGACGAGCGGCTCGCCGAAGACCACCAAGCCCTCGACCTTTGCTGGCGAGCGCGGCTCGCTGGTTTCCGGGTGGTGATGATGCCGCAGGCCCGCGTGCGTTCTCGAGGCGATTCCGGCGCGGCCGAACGACGTCGTCACAGCGATCGCTACGAAGAGGACCGAGCGGCGATCGCGACGATGCTCAAGGACTACGGTCTGCTCTCGCTGCTCTGGGTCACGCCTCTTGCCCTCGCACTCGGGCTCGTCCGCCTGCTCTTCCTGACGCTGGCCAGACGGTTCGAGGAGGCCTACGACCTGCTGTCGGCCTGGGGATGGAACGTTGCCCACCTCGGCGGCACGCTCGCGCGTCGCCGGCGCATCCAGCGAGAGCGTCGGATCAAGGACCGGCAGATCCGTCGATTCATGGAGACCGCCGGCCTCCGGCTCCCGCGGTGGTTCCAGACGGCCGAGCGCATCCTGGAAGAGCAGCGCGAGATCGACGAGCGCGACGAAGGCGAGCCCGCTTCACGCCGGCTCCGCGACCGCACGGCGTCGCTGGTCGGGTCGCATCCCGTCGTGGTGGGATCGTTCCTCGGGGTCGTGTTGGGTGCGATCGCGGTGCGCGGATTGCTCGGACCCGAGGTCCTCGCCGGCGGGGTCCTTCCCGCGTTCCCCGGCAACCCCGACGGCTTCCTGGCCGAACTCATCTCGGCCTATCGCACGACCGAGCTCGGTGGCACCCTCTCCGCGAGCCCGGCGTTGGGCGCGATCGGCGGGCTGTCGTGGCTCTCGCTCGCGAGCACCGGCGTCGCACAGAAGGTCATGCTCGCGGGGGCGCCCGCGCTCGCAGCCGTGCTCGCCTATCGGGCGGCCGTGCGGCTGACCGGCCGTCCGGGTCCGTCGGTGCTGGCGGCTGGCGTGTACCTGCTCTGCGGCCTGATGCTCTGGTCGTACTCCGAGGGACGCCTGGATCTGCTCGTCGCGCTCGCCGTGCTGCCGGCGATGTACGAGCGACTCGAGACGGCGTTCGATCCGCAGGCGCCTCCCGACGGCCGATGGCGGTTCGTCGCCGGGGTCGGCGTCACGCTCGCGATCCTCGTCGCCTTCATGCCGGGGGCCCTGCTGGGCGTCGCCGTGCTCGCCGGCGTGCAACTGCTCTTGGGCACGGCTCGACTCCGCGGACTCGGCTCGCTCGCGCTCGCGTCGGCCCTCGCGGCCGTGCTGCTCTTCCCGTTCATGCCGACGCTCGTCGCGGGCGCAGGCGCCTCACTCGTGTCGCAGATCGGCACGACCGATCTGCCGATGCTGGCGAGGCTCGCACCGGGAGGCGGTCCGGGCACCTGGGTCGTTGCGCTCTTCCTGCCGGTGGCCGCGTTCGTCTCCTTCGCGACGGTGGGGGCCGAGCTGCGGATGCGGGCGGTCAGGGCGATGCTGGTCGCGATCTCGGGCCTTGCCCTGTCGTGGCTCTCCGCAGCGTGGTGGGTTCCCGAGCCCCTGTCGAATCCGCTCGCGTACCTGGCGGTGGCGGCGGTCGCCGAGGTGATGCTGGTGGCCTACGGAGTCTCGTCGGTGGTCACCGGCCTCGGCCGTGAGTCGTTCGGGTCGCGTCAGGTCCTGACGGTCGTGCTCGCGGTCGTGATCGGCGGCGGCCTCGCCATGCAGACGATCGCCGTCTTGCTGGGCGGCTGGGCCGTGGGCGGACCCGAGCAGGTCCCGGCAGCATGGTCGGTGCTCCGGAGCACGGCCAAGGGAGACTTCCGCGTCCTGTGGGTCGGCGAGCGATCCAACAGCCCCTTCCCGCCGCCCGGTGGCGACCCGCAGGGCCTCGCCGAGGCCGGCGACGCGACCCTGCGCTACGGGCTCACCGGCCGCGACGGTGTGGTGGCGATCGACATGGCGCGACCTTCGGTCGGCACGGGCGCCGATCGCCTCGACGAGGCGCTGTCGGAGATCCTCGCCGGCACGACTCGACATGGCGGGGCCTTGCTGGCGCCCTTCGGGGTGCGGTTCGTGGTCGCGGCCGACGAGGATCTGCCGGCCGCGGCGGAGGAGCTGCTCGACGCTCAGGTCGATCTCGATCTGGTGCCGGCCGCCGGACTGACGGTGTATCGCAACGCCAACGCCCTGGCCCCGGCGGCGGTGCTCCAGGACGATCCGGCCGTCATCGAGGCCATGCGTGGGCGTCGGCCCGCCGAGATCGTGCGCACGGCGCTTCGCCCCGGATCCTCGCTGCGTCAGGTCGAGGGCGGCTGGACCGGGGGCAAGGGGGCCGGGCCGGTCTTCGTCTCCACCGAGTTCCTCGACGCCTGGGAACTCGAGGGCGCCGACGACCCGCCCTTCGAAGCCTTCGGGTGGGCAACGGGATTCGATCGGCAGGAGGCGCCCGTCGCCGTCCTCTACGGCTCGCAGTTGCCCGCGACCGTCCAGGCGTGGCTCCTGGCGATCCTGTGGGCCGTCGCCCTGTGGGTGACGAGGAAGCCGGTGGCTCGATGAGAGCCCGCGGACAAGGCCTGCTCGCGCTCGTCGTGGCCGGCGTCGTTGCTCTGGGGGCCCTCTCGCTCGAGCGGCTCGGTTCCCGTGCGTCGTCGGCCGCGCCCGCCGGGTCCGCTCCGTCCGGAACCTGGTTGTGCCCCCACGGAGGCGGGAAGTCGTTTGAGGGCACCGTCTTCCTCGCGAACCCCGGCGCCGATGAGGTCGCCGCGCGGGTGAGCGGGCTCCGCGCCGGTGGCAGCGGCCGAAGCGAGGAGGTCGTGGTGCCGGGCGGCGCGCAGGTGGCGGTGAGCGTCGACGCCTCGACCAGATCGTCCTCGACGTTCGTCGAGACGTTCGGCGGATGGCTCGCCGCCGGGTGGATCGTGCGCGGGGCGGAGGGCGAAGTCGGCATCGGAGCCGAGCCGTGCGCTCCCGACTCCGGTCGGAGCTGGGTCTCGGGGGGGGCGACGACGGGGCAAGGCGACGACGCGTACCTGGTCGTGATGAACCCCTACGACGCCGACGCCGTCTTCGATGTCGCCCTCTTCGCCGCCGATCGCGCGCCGGTGCGCGACAGCAAGCTCACCGACGTCAGCCTGCGGCCGAGGCGGAGCGCGGCGATCAAGCTGAACGAGTTCGCGCAAGGCGAGGACGGGCTCGGGGTCTCGATCGAGGTCGCGTCGGGACGCGTCGCAGCCTCCACGCTCGTCGTCTCCGACGGTCGAGGCATCGGCAGCGTGCTCGCGGCGCCCGCTCCCGCCGCGCGTCACCTCCTGCTCACCTCGTCGGGCGCCGGGCGTTCGACGCTGGCCGTGACCGTCCCCACCGTGGCGGCCGCCGGGGCGACTCCGGCGCCGGCCGGGGCGCTCGGCGCGACGTTCTCCGCCACGCTGCGCTCCGAGGCGGCGCCGCAGCCCGCGGGAGGTCTGGCCGATCAGGCACAGGAGCCCGAGTCCTCGCAGGCCTATCCGGTGCCCACGACGGGACCCTCGGCGGTCGACCTCGTCGTGCGCGAGGGCGCGCCCGTGGCGGTCGCGCTGCGCACCTTCGGGGTCGGCAACGACGGGGGAGCGACCGGAGGGTCCACCGGCGCGGCCCGGCAGTGGCTGGTCACACCGACGATCGTCGGCGACCCTGCCAGGCCGGGGCTGCTGGTGCTCAATCCCGGGCAGGAAGATGCGACCGTCGCGATCGAGAGCATCCCCGAGAGCGGCGACGCGCCGCAGACGACGTCGATCCGTGTCGCCCCCGGGTCGGTCGCCAACGTGCCTCGCACCTTCCTCGACCAGGTCGGACGCGCGTCGCTGCTCGTCACCAGCGACGCCGGCGCGATCGTCGCGCTCGGCGCCTCGACCTCCCTCGGGAACGAGGGACTGAGTGTCTACGGTCTCGCCGCGGGCGTGCCGATACCGGCATCGGGAACCCCCTGATCGACCGACGGGAACGGGTTGCACCGTCGCGTATCATGAGTCGGCCGCATCCCGTGCGGACGAGACGTCGGAGACCTTGCCATGGCCAGAGGAATGCACGCCCCGTCGCGGAGACACCGCGCGATCGTCGTCGTGGCGATCGTCGCCGGCGTGCTCGTGTTGACCGCGGGGGGCGCCGCGTACTCGGCGTACCGATACGAGCGCTCCCACGCTGACCTCATCCTTCCCGGGGTGACGATCGCCGGTGTCGACGTCGGCGGCATGAACAAGTCCGAGGCCGTCACGGCTGTGCGCGCTGCGGCCACCGAGGCGCTGCAGCGCCCGATCGAGCTGCGCGCCCGCGGACGGACCTGGCAGGTCTCGCTCGAAGAGCTCGGTCAGCGGTCCAACGCGGTCGGGGCGGTGAACCGAGCGCTCGGCCTGGGTGAGTCCATGGGCACGTTCACCCGGTTCTGGCATCGGTTCAATGACGATCCCGTGAACCGGGAGGTGGAGATCAAGTTCTCCGGCGACGGCAGGGTCGACGCGGTGCTCGGCCGCATCGCCCGCGAGGTGGCCGTCAAGCCGGTGAACGCCGACATCACCTACGACGACGGCGAGGTTCGATTCGTGAAGCCGCGGCAGGGCCGAGCGCTCGACTTCGCGGAAGCGCGCGCGGCCGTTCGGGCGTCGTTGCGCGCCGGTGGCGCTTCCACGATCGCGCTGCCGATGCTGAGGGTGAGCCCGAAGATCACCGAGGAGAACATGCCCCGCACGATCGTGGTGCGGGTCGACGAGAACAAGCTCTATCTGTACGACGGGTTCGAGGTCCTCCGCACCTGGGGCGTCGCAACGGCGATGCCCGGGTGGACCACGCCACAGGGCGACTGGAACCTCTACCGCAAGGCCGTGAACCCGACGTGGTACAACCCCGCGCTCGACAGTTGGGGGGCGGACCTGCCGGCGGTCGTGCCCGGTGGTCCCACCGCGCCGATGGGCACCAGGGCCCTGTACATCACGGCGCCGGGGCTGATCCGCATCCATGGCACGCCGGCCGACAGCTCCATCGGCACCTACGCCTCGCACGGCTGCATCCGCATGCACAACGAGGAGATCGAGCGTCTGTACCCGATGGTCGACGTGGGCACCCGGGTGATCGTCGTGGGCACGCGCCCGAGCAACGCGGTCGAGGGAGACACACCGGCCTCGGTGAACGTCTGAACCTCCCTTCTTGTCACACTTTCTGGTCCGAACCGTTGCCGCGAGCGGGCCGCGAGGCGTAGGGTCTGAGGCGTACCCCGCAGCGACGCGATGGGAAACCGGAGCGCCACTGCGGGGTACATCTCTGTGCGGCGGCGTCGCGACCCGATCGAACCGGCGCAGGCATCCCCGGTGCTTGGCAGGTGCTTGGAGATCACACGTGTGTCATTTAGGCTTCGCTCGATGCGAACCTGCGCGAAGATGCGATGCGGCGCCGAGCCCGTGGCCACCGTCTCCCTGCGGTACGCCGAGCGGGAGGTGGCGATCGACGAGCTGCTCGCCGAGCGCGACCGCAACCTGCTCGACCTCTGCCGGGAGCACGTCGAGCGCATGACCCCGCCGGTCGGCTGGACGGTCCGAGATGCGCGAACCGCGTCGGTGGCCGCCGACGACGCGGCCGTCGCCGTTTGACGTCGCCCGCGAGCTGACGCCGGCATGGGCCGGATCGACCGGCAGTGTCCCCCGATCGGGGACGTTTTCGTCGGCAGCGGGCCACGGAATCGCGGCAGGCAGGCCTCAGGGAAATGGGTGCACCGTGCTATGGTGCGCGACCCCTTCCGGCGCCGACGATACCCACATGGAAACAGGAACCTGCCCCCAGTGCCGTGCCGGCGACCTCATCGCGATCTCGATGACGGTCGGTGGGCGCGACCTCTCCTTCCGGACCTGTCACCACTGCGAGGCGAAGTGGTGGTTCCGCGAGGGCGACGAGGTGCCGCTGGCGTCGGTGATCGGGCTCGTCGTCGAGCAGTGAGCCCGGCGACGGCGATCCTCCCCTGACGGCATCACCGCGCACTCCGTAACATGCGGGCGTGCGCAGCGACCTCGATCGCATCTTCAAGGCGTACGACGTCCGCGGCGTCGTGCCCGACGACCTCGACGCGGATCTCGTCCGCGACATCGGTGCGGCCTTCGCTCGGTGGGCGGGCGCCGCGAGCATCGTGGTCGGGCGGGACTGCCGGCTGAGCTCGCCCGAGCTGGCGGCCGCGATCGCCGAGGGAGCCACGTCACAGGGCACCGACGTCGTGGATCTGGGACTCGCCTCCACCGACCTGCTGTACTTCGCGTCGGGATCGCTGGACATGCCCGGCATCATGCTCACGGCGAGCCACAATCCGAAGCAGTACAACGGGCTGAAATTCTGCCTCGCCGGCGCCAAGCCGGTGGGCGAGGAGACGGGGCTCCGTGAGATCCGCGCCGCCGTGGAGCAGGGGATCGAGCCCGGACCCGGCCGCGCCGGCTCGGTCGAGCGACGCGACCTGCTCGATGCCTACGTCGAGCACGTGCTGTCGTTCGTCGACGTCGAGGCGATGCGACCGTTGACGATCGTCGCCGACACGGCCAACGGCATGGGCGGTCTCGTCGTGCCCGCCGTGATGTCGAGGCTTCCGGTGACCCTGCACCACCTCTATCCGGACCTCGACGGCACGTTTCCGAACCACCCCGCCGATCCCATCAACCCGGAGAACCAGCGGGACCTGAAGGCCGCCGTGCTCGAGCACGGGGCCGACGTCGGGCTCGCATTCGACGGCGACGCCGATCGCGTGTTCCTCGTCGACGAGGGGGCACAGGACGTGAGCGGATCGTTGTGCACCGCGCTCGTGGCGATCGCGATGCTGGAACGGGATCCGGGCGCGAAGATCGTGCACAACCTCATCTGTTCGTGGACGGTGCCGGAGGTGATCCGTGAGCACGGTGGGGTTCCCGTGAGGACCCGGGTCGGCCATTCCTTCATCAAGCAGGTCATGGCGGAGACGGGCGCCGTTTTCGGCGGTGAGCACTCGGGCCATTACTACTTCCGCGAGAACTACCGAGCCGATTCCGGGCTGATCGCCGCGGTCGCCGCGCTCGGCGTGTTGTCGCAGGGCGATCGGCCGTTGTCCGAGCTGCTGGCGCCCCTGCGCCGCTACGCCGACTCGGGAGAGATCAACTCGGTGGTCGACGACCCGCTCGAGCGCATCGAGGCGCTTGCCGCCAGGTATGCCGACGGCCGGCAGGATCGGCTCGACGGACTGACGGTAGAGTTCGACGACTGGTGGTTCAACGTACGACCGTCGAACACGGAACCGCTGCTCAGGCTGAACGCCGAGGCCCGCACCCCCGAGTTGCTGGCCGAGAAGACCGCCGAGCTGCTGTCGCAGATCCGGGTCGACGGCGACGCGTGAGATCTGCCCCACACGACAAGGAGGCACCGTGACCCTCGACCCGCAGCTGCTGGAGATCCTCGTGTGCCCGAACGACCGAGGCGACCTCGACTACCGCGAATCCGAGCAGGTGCTCGTGTGCACGACGTGTGGCTACCGATATCCGATCCGTGACGACATCCCGGTGATGCTGATCGACGAAGCCGAGAAGCCGGGCTCCGCGTGACCGAACTGAACGACGTCGAGGCATTGCGGGCGCTCGACGCCGGCGACATGCTCGGCGCCGTGGCGTCGCTTCCGCTGCACGCCCGGGCGGGATACGAAGCGGCGCTCGCCACCGACGGGCTGCCGCTGGGCGACGGCGTCACTGCGATCGCCTTCTGCGGCATGGGCGGGTCCGCGATCGCGGGCGACGTGCTGCGTTCGACCTACGCAGACCGCCTGACCGTGCCCGTCGAGATCGTTCGGTCACCCGTGCTCCCCGCGTGGGTGGGTCCACGCAGCTTGGTGATCTGCTCGTCGTACTCGGGCGGCACCGCGGAGACCCTCGCCTGCTTCGAGGAGGCCCGCGAACGCGGTGCACGCATCGCCACGATCGGTTCGGGCGGCGCGCTCGCCGAGCGCTCCGCCGAGTTCGGGTTGGCCGCCGTCGCGATCCCCGGGGGATTCCTGCCGCGGGCGGCACTCGGCTATCTCGCGTTCGCCCTGCTCGGCACCCTGGAGCGCGTCGGGCTCTTGCCGAGGCTCGCCGACGACGTGCACGACGCCGTCTCGGTCATGGAACCGCTCGCGGCAGCCCTCGGGCCCGAGGTTCCGGTGGAGCGCAACGACGCCAAGGCGCTCGCCTCCCGCCTGGGGTCCCGCCAGCCGGTGATCTGGGGTGCCGATGGGGTCGGCGCCGCGGCGGCGGCCCGCTGGAAGGCGCAGATGAACGAGAACGGCAAGGTGCCCGCCTGGGCCTCGTCCTTGCCGGAGCTCGACCACAACGAGGTCGTCGGCTGGTCGCCGGGACAAGGAGACCGCTCCTTCGTGATCGCCTTGCGCGACGAGCATGAACATCCCGACGTGGCCGTGCGCTTCCCGATCTCCCTCGAGATCGCCCGCGACGCGGGTGCGGTCACCGAAGAGGTGTGGGCCACGGGCACCGGCCGGCTCGCGCGATTCTGCTCGCTGGCCATCATGGGCGACTTCACGAGCTGCTACGTGGGCCTGGCGAACGGGGTCGATCCGTCGCCGATCGATGCCATCGTGCGGCTCAAGGCGGCCCTCGACGAGGTGTCGGCACCGTGAGCGGCAGCCGCCTCCCCGGGCCCGGCGACGACCTTCCCGCCCGGGGAGTCGCCGTGGTTCGAGCGCAGACCGACCTGGTCCCGCGAGCCGGGGTCGTGCTCGGCTCGGGCCTCGGCCCGGCGCTCGGCGAGGCGCTCGAGGAGGCTGCGAGCTTCTCCTTCACCGACCTGCCGGGATTCCCGCCCTCGGGCGTTCCGGGCCACGAGGGGCGGCTCGTGCTCGGCAAGCTCGCGGGTGTGCCGGTGGCCGCCTTCTTCGGGCGCGTCCACTTCTACGAAGGACACGGCATGGACGTGTCCGCGCTGCTGCCCCGACTCAGCAAGGAGCTCGGCGCCGACACCATGGTGCTGACGGCCGCGGTCGGCGGGCTCGTGCCCGGCGAGGCGGCCGGAACCGTCGTCATCCTCGCCGACCACCTCAACATGATGGGGGTCGCGCCGCTGCGCGGATGGCGCGATAGCGACGGCGTGCCCACGTTCATCGCGACGACCGGGGTCTACGACGAGGCGCTGCGCGACCTCGCCTTCGAGCGCGCACAGGCCCTCGGCATCCCCAGCTCGATCGGGGTCTACGCCGCGATGAG
>Ga0299913_10004898_pt1 | contig 11330 bp, 8 predicted proteins | sample RVTome_9_FD_201360 | JGI IMG/M metagenome (GOLD analysis project Ga0299913, IMG submission 201360) | Soil microbial communities from uranium-contaminated site in the Upper Colorado River Basin, Wyoming, United States - RVT155D38 (version 2) ... | reverse complement strand
GACCGCGCGCCCGGCGATCCGGCCCGCCGGGCCGCTCCGCGACCTGGCCCCGTTCGTGGGCCTCGGGCGGCGCGTCCGGGCGCTCGGCCGCGAGCGGATGACCGAGCTCTTCCGCGTCCTGCCGCTGCCGGCCGCCGATCTCCTGGACGACGCCTTCGAAGACGACCTGCTGAAGGGCGCGCTGGGCGCGCTCGCCGTCCACGGGGTCTTCCAGGGCCCGCGCTCGCCGGGCACCTCGCTCTGTCTCCTCCACCATCACGTGGGGAGCCCGGGCGGGGTGTTCGGCGTCCGCACCGTCGTGCGGGGAGGCGTGGGCGCGCTCGTCGCCGCGCTCGCCGCCGCGGCGCGGGAGCGGGGGGTCGAGATCCGCTGCGGCGCACCGATCGAGCGGATCGCGGTCGAGAAGGGGCGGGCGGTGGGCGTCGCGCTGGACGGCGGCGCGGAGATCCCCGGCCGGGCGGTCCTGTCGGGCGCCGATCCCGCGCGCACGTTCCTCGAGCTCGCCGGCACGACGTACCTGGATCCGGACTTCGTCCACGCGGTGCGGATGATCCGCTTCCGCGGCGGCCACGCGCGCGTCCACCTGGCGCTCTCCGAGTTGCCGCGGTTCGAGGGCCTGCCCGACGATCCTCAGGGGGCGATCGTGTTCGCCCCCCACCTCGATGCCGTCGAACGCGCCTACGACGACGCGAAGCACGGCGCCGCTTCCGCGCGGCCGGTGCTCGAGGCGCGCATCCCCTCGCTCGCCGATCCGTCGCTCGCGCCCGAGGGGCGGCACGTGATGTCGGTGGACATCCGGTTCGTGCCCGTCGGACACGGATCGTCGAATGGAGACGGGGCTTTAGCGAACGGCGGGTCGGCGAACGGCGGGTCGGCGGACGCGCTCGGCGACCGGGCCGTGGCGCTCCTCGCCGAGCACGCCCCCAGCCTGCCGGCGTCGATCCTGGCGCGGGAGGTGGTGACGCCGGCGGACCTCGAGGCGCGCTACGGCTGGACCGGCGGGGATCCGTACCACGGCGAGCTGGCGCTCGACCAGCTCCTGTTCATGCGCCCGGTGCCAGGATGGTCCGGCCACCGGACGCCGATCGACGGCCTCTACCTCTGCGGGCCGGGGACGCATCCGGCCGCGGCCATCACGGGCGCATCGGGCCGCCACGCAGCGACCGCGATGCTCGAAGACGGGGAGGGAACCCGATGACCATTCACGACCGATCCGCGAGCGAAGCGACGACGTTCCTCGAGACCCGGAAGAGCTACCGTCAAGGAGCCCGGACCCTGCCCGGGCGCTACTACACCGCCCCCGGAGTCTTCGCGGAGGAGGGGGAGCGCGTCTTCCGTCGGGCCTGGCTCTGTGTGGGACGCGAGGAGGAGATCGCGGGGGCCGGGGAATACTTCCTCGCATCGGTGGCGGGCGAGAGTCTGATCGTCGTCCGCGGCGAGGACGGTGCGGCGCGCGCCCTCTACAATGTGTGCCGCCACCGCGGCACTCGGCTCTGCGAAGAGGAGCGCGGCAAGCTCGCGCGCACGATCCAGTGCCCGTACCACGCCTGGACGTACGCGCTCGACGGGCGCCTGCTCGGGGCCCCCGACATGGACCAGGTGGCCGGCTTCGCGCGCGCCGACCACCCGCTCCACCGGGCCGCGCTCGCGTCGTGGGGAGGGTTCCTGTTCGTCCACCTGGGCGATGACCCCGAGCCCTTCGAGCAGGCGTTCGCCCCCCTGCGCGAGCGGTTCGCGCGCTTCGAGCTGGCGTCGCTGCGGTCGTGGCGGCGGATCGAGTACGACGTGCGGGCGAACTGGAAGCTCCTGTTCCAGAACTACTCGGAGTGCCTGCACTGCCCGGTGATCCATCCGCGGCTCTCGCAGCTCACCCCCCACCGTACCGGCCAGAACGACCTCGTCGAGGGACCGTTCCTCGGCGGCTACATGGTGCTCGGCGAGAAGGGCGGCAGTATGACGATGAGCGGCCGCTCGTGCGCGCGACCGGTGGGTGCCCTCCCCGCGGAGGACCTCGATCGGGTGTACTATTATTCGATCTTCCCCAACCTGCTCCTCAGCCTCCATCCCGACTACGTGATGGCGCACCGGCTGTGGCCGGCGGCCCCGGACCGGACGCGGGTCGTCTGCGAGTGGCTGTTCCATCTCGATGCGTCCGGCGATGCCGAGTTCCATCCCGACGACGCGATCGAGTTCTGGGACACGACCAACCGCGAGGACTGGCACATCTGCGAGCTCGCCCAGGCGGGAATCGCGTCGCGGAAGTACGGACCCGGATTCTACTCGCCGCGCGAGAGCCTGCCGGCGGCCTGGGACCGCGAGTACCTGCGGAGGTTCGAGCGGAACCCGTCCTGATCGTCGGTGCCGGGCCGACCGGGCTCGTCCTCGCGCTCTGGCTGACCCGGCTGGGCGTGCCCGTGCGGATCGTCGACAGGACCGCCGAGCCGGGCACGACGTCCCGCGCCCTGGCAGTGCAGGCGCGTACGCTCGAGCTGTACCGCCAGGTGGGAATCGCCGATGCGGTCGTGGGGCAGGGCGTTCGGGTTCCGGCCCTCAATCTCTGGGTAGAGGGCAAGCGGGCCGCACGGGTGCCGCTTCAGCGGCTCGGTGAGGGGATGAGTCCCTACCCGTTCCCGTTGGTCCACCCGCAGGACGCCCATGAGCGACTGCTGATCGAGCGACTCGATGCGGCGGGAGTGCGGGTCGAACGCCGAACGGAGCTGCTCGCGCTCGCGCAGGAGGATGCACGCGTCCGCGCGACCCTCGGGCGGCCGGATGGATCCGAGGAGATCTGCGAGTTCCTCTATCTCGCCGGCTGCGACGGCGCGTCGTCGACCGTTCGCGAGGAGCTCGGCATCGGCTTCCCTGGCGGGACCTACGAGGGTCTCTTCTATGTCGCGGACGTGGAAGCGAGTGGTCCGGCGATGGACGGGGAGCTCCACATTGATATCGAAGACGCCGATTTCGCGCTCCTCTTTCCCCTGCGAGGAGAAGGCCGGGCTCGGCTCGTAGGGAACGTGTTCGATGTACCGGGCCGGGACGAAGGCGGGCTGACGTTCGACGACGTGCGCGGCCGTGCGATCGAACACCTGAAGCTGGACGTGCGGGACGTGAACTGGTTCTCGACCTACAAGGTGCACCATCGGGTGGCCCACTCCTTCCGTGACCGACGCGTGTTCCTCCTTGGGGACGCCGCGCACATCCACAGTCCCGCGGGGGGTCAGGGAATGAACACCGGCATCGGCGATGCCGTGAACCTGGCGTGGAAACTGGCTGCGGTGCTGAATGGAAGCGCTGCGGTCGGTCTCCTCGATACCTACGAATCCGAGCGGGTCGGCTTCGCCCGGCGGCTGGTCGCCACGACCGACCGCGTGTTCACGATCGTGACGAAGCAGGGCCTCCTCGCCCAATTCGTGCGCACCGTGATCGCTCCCTTCCTCGTGCCGCTTGCGTTTCGGCTGCCTTCCCTGCGGCAGTTCCTGTTCCGCACGGTGTCGCAGATCGGCATCGAGTATCGCGAGAGTTCGTTGAGCGAGGGGCGGGCCGGTGCGGTTCGAGGGGGCGACCGGTTGCCATGGGTAGGAATCGCGCCCGGAGGAGACAATTTCACGCCGCTCACCTCGCTGGCGTGGCAGGTCCACATCTACGGAGAAGCACGAGCCGAGGCGACTGAACTATGTGCCACGCTTGGACTTCCGTTGTACGGTTTCGCGTGGCGACCGGAGATGGAACAGGCCGGCCTGCAGGCGGAAGCGCTCTATCTCGTCCGGCCGGACGGGTACGTCGCGTTCGCCGATCCACGGGCCGATCCGCGGCGGTTGCAGCGATATCTGGAGGAACGGGAGCTATTCGGGTGTGGACGTGGGACGTGAATTCCAGGGCGCGAAGCCGATGAAGCCGTCGTCGGTCCTCCAAGGCGAGGTGGGAACTGCGTCGGCGGAGCGGGGAGCGAGCGGGGCCAGGTCGTTCCAGGCATCCGCCGTGTACAGCGAAGCGAGGAGGCGCGCCTGCGCGCGCCCCACGCCGACCTCGAACATCCCGCCGATGTAGGCGTGCAGGTCGCGCCGCCGGCACTCCTCCAGGCACCGGAGCGCCTCCAGCCAGCCGCCCACCCGCGGCGCCTTGACGTTGACCGCGGCGGGCGGGATCTCGGGGTCGTCGATGTCGACGGCGGCCAGCACGTAGCCGTCGAGCGACACCCGCTCCCTCCACGTTCCCTCCCGATCGAGCGTCATCGCCTCCGCGGGCGGGTCCTCGAGCCAGGCCTCGGGAATCCATGCATGGGCGGTTCGCAGCCGGTCGGTGTCGGACTCGCGCTTGAAATCGAGAACCACGACGCTCCCGGTGTCCGCCAGCGCCTGCCAGATCGCGGGGGGCCAGCCCTCCGGCGGGACGTCGATCTTCAGCCGCGCCTGTGGGTCCTGCTCGAGGAGCGGGGCGATCGCCGCCAGGGGATCGAACTCGCGTCCGACCGATCGGCAGAAGGCGACGGCGGCCGCGGGCCGTCCCGCGAGCACGTAGAGGTTCGTGCCCGCCTGCCGCAGTGCGAGGTCGATCGCCGCGCCCTCGACCGCCGCGCGATGGTAGGGATCGTCGAGCTCGTCTTCGAAGAGCAGCGCGAGCTCCCCGACGGTGGTGGAGAGGGGCAGGGAGAGCCGTGCGCAGGCGGAGGCGAACTCGTCCTGCTCGCGCGGCGTCCAGGCCACGCACTCGCCGCGACCGGCTGCGCCGCCGCCACGCAGGATCGCCAGTCCGGTCGGCCTGGGCGCGTCGCCGTAGTAGGCAGGCAGCTCGACCGAGCTGCGCTCGACCGCGAGCGCCTCCACGTCCACCGGCAGGGCTGCGATCCGCTCCTCGAGCTCGCCGGGCTCGAGCGCGCGGCTCACAGGCGGTGCCCGCTCAGGCGTCGCGCGCGCAGCGCAGGCCCGCGAAGATCTGGCGACGGCCGGGGAGATCCCAGTTCCGGAACGTGTTACGGGCGACGATCGCGGCCGTCGCCCAGGAGCCCCCGCGCAGCGCTCGGTACCCCTTTCCGAAGTGGACCTCGGAGTACTCGGGGTAGGGAAACGCGGTGAATCCCGGGTAGGGAAGGAACTCGCTCGCGGTCCACTCCCATACGTCGCCGATCATCTGGTGGCAGCCGTAGAAGGATCGGCCGTTAGGATAGGCGCCCACCGGTGCCGGGGCGTAGGTCGCCGCGCCGAGGTTGGCCAGGCCCGGGTCCGGCGGCGAATCGCCCCAGGGCCAGAGGCGGGAGATCCGGAGCTCCGGGTTCCACGCCGCCGCCTTCTCCCACTCGAGCTCGGTCGGCAGGCGCTTCCCCGCCCAGCGGGCGTAGGCATCGGCCTCGTACCACGAGACGTGCTGCACCGGCCGGGCCAGGACCAGCGGCTCGACGTGGCCGAACTGCACGTCGATCCAGCCGTCGGGACCCTCGCGCCACCCCAGCGGATGCTGGCAGCGCTCCTCACCCAGCCAGGCACGGCCTTCGTCCGACCAGAGTTCCGACCGGGTGTAGCCGCCGTCCTCCATGAACGCGAGCCAGTCGCCGACCGTGACCGGCGCGGTGTCGATCCAGTACGCCGGCAGCTCCATCCAGTGGACTGGTCGCTCGTTGTCGTAGGCGCCGTGCTCGGGGCCGGCGCCGGCCGTGAAGCGCCCCGCCGGGACGACGACCATCGCGGTGTCGGGGAGGAGCTTCGAGCGCGGGGCGGCTATGCGGTGGGCCGGCTCGAACGGCTCGTCGTTCATCAGGGCGACCGCCTGCAGCATCGTCTCCTGGTGCTGCGCCTCGTGCTGCGCGAGCATGCGGTAGACGAAGCCGTCCTCGAGGAGAGGCGGCGGGTCGTCGAGGTCGGCGGCGTGAAGTCGCGCCAGCGCCTCGCGGCGCACGGTCCGCATGCGCCGCAGGAGCTCGATCCGTTCCGGGAGCGCGAGCGCGCCGCGCTCGGCGCGCGGGGTGTGGATCGCGTCGTAGATCGCTTCCAGCTGGCCCGGCGCGGGACCCTCGCCGGATAGCGCGTCGACCGCGCGCACCAGCCACAGCTCTTCGAACTCCGCCATGTGGCCGAGGTCCCAGGCGATCGGCGACAGGATGGGACTTACCTGGCTCGCCAGCCGGTCGTCCGACAGCGACTCCACGATGGCCAGCGTCTGGAGCCGGGTGGCCTGGAGCTCCCCGGCCAGGCGGCTCCTCAGGTCAGGCCCCTGCGCGCCGCCGATGCGGCGGCACAGGAGAAGCCCGAAGCGCTCCGCGCTGTCCGTGAACGCCCGCTCGACCGCGAAGCCGAAGCGGGCGAGGTCCGACGCCATGCCGGGAATCCGGTACTTGCGGCTGATCTCTGTCAGGACCATCTCGCCGGCGGCGACCCGGAAGGAGCGGGAGATCGACCGCAGCTCAATCCGGGATGCGCGGCGGAACCGCGCGTAGATCTCGATCCGCTCCAGCCGGTCGTTCCAGTAGGCGACGTGATCGACCGACTCCGGGTCGACGTCGGTGCCGAGCTCGCGGTTCATGCGCGCGAACAGGTTGCGGGTGAAGCGCCGGCTCCATCCCGCGGCGTCGTCGTAGGCCGCCTCGAGCGTGTCGACATCCTTGACGAGGTCGATCCCCAGGAGCAGCGAATCCTCGGGGCCGAGCGTCCGCCCTAGCCGCGCCAGGAAGGCGTCGGTCTCGTCGGGATTGAAGTTGCCGATCGTGGAGCCCAGGAACACGAGGCAGATCGGCGAAACGCGGCTCAGGGCCTCGAGCCCGCGCTCGTACGAAGTGGCGAGCCCGGTCACGACCACGCGTTCGTACTCGGTGGCGAGCTCTTGAGCCGAGTGGGTGACGACGGAGGGGTCGATGTCGATCGGGACGTAGTCGAGCTCGCCCGCACCGGCCGCCCGCGACCAGGCGTCGAGCAGATGGCGGGTCTTGGCGCCGGTGCCCGCGCCCAGCTCGACGATCGGCACCGGGCCGGCCAGCGCGCGGATCTCGTCCGCGTGAGCGGCGAGGATCTCGCTTTCGGCCCCCGTCAGGTAGTATTCGGGCTGCTCGGTGATGGCGGAGAAGATCCGGCTGCCCGCTTCGTCGTACAGGTAGCGGCAGTGAAGCCAGCGGGGATGGTCGGAGAGCCCACGAGCGATCGAGTGCGCGAAGGAGTCGTCGGAGGAGGCGGTACCGTCGCGGTGGACGGTCCAGCGCTCACCCCCGAGCGGCTCGGACGGGAAGGCGTCGATGCGGGCCAGGCGATCTTCGATCGTGCGCGTGCCACTCTCCATCGGTCCTATATTAGCGGAACCACGGTAAGGGCCAACCTGTTCGCTTGGAACGAGGCATTCATGCGCGAAACGCTGCGGGAAAAGGGAGTAGTGGCGAGCCTGGTTCTTCTCGCGCCCAGCGTCGCTTCCGCCCAGGCGGTAGAGCCGGGTACCTATCGCCTATGGCTCTGTGCAGAAGCTTGTACACCTGACGACTCCCTGCGGGCAGTCGCCGTGGCGATGATAGTTATCCTCGATGATTCGACCGCTCGAGCCCAGCCCGCGCGCTCTGAGTTGACGGCGTTGCCAACCATCGGGAGCATCTACGAGCCGGCGGCGATAGAAAACGCCTGCTTTCGCGTGACGCACCGTGGGCGGCGTATCGGGAACGAGGAGCTTTATTTCGGCATCCAACCGTTTGCCGCGACAGTGTGGCGGTACACGGCCAAGGACGGTTTTTCGCTACGTGTATACTGGTCGGTAGATGCGGGATACGTGTTACGATGGTCCTCCACCGGACCGCTCACGTTTGGCGAAGGTTGGTCCTATGGCTGGAGGCCTGACACTCCGCCTCACCGGAATGCCTATTTCGCAGCCATGCGACTCGGCGGCCCGGACCTCGATCATTGCTCGGAATGACGTATTCGGAAGGGAACCGCGAAAGGTCCGCGGTCGAGTTCGAAGGGGTCGGATACGCCCTGCCGGATGGTCGCTGGATCGTCCGCGGTCTGTCGCTCGCGGTGGGCGGGCGCGAGACCGTCGTGCTCGTGGGCCGCTCGGGCGCGGGCAAGACGACCGCGCTCAAGCTTGTCAACCGGCTCCTGGATCCGAGTGAGGGGCGGGTCGAGGTGGGCGGGACCTCGACCCAGGAATGGGATCCGGTGGCGCTCCGCCGGTGCACCGGGTGGGTGATCCAGGAGGTGGGGCTCTTCCCGCACCTGAGCGTGCGGCGGAACGTGGGGCTCGTGCCCGAGCTTCTCGGCTGGGAGCGGGAACGCATCGACGCGCGCGTGCACGAGCTGCTGAACCTGGTGGGGCTGCCGGCGGTCGAGTTCGCGGCGCGGCGGCCGCACCAGCTCTCGGGCGGAGAGCGCCAGCGCGTGGGTGTGGCGCGCGCGCTGGCCGCGGACCCGCCGCTCCTCCTCCTCGACGAGCCGTTCGGCGCGCTCGACCCGATCACGCGCGCGGAGATCCAGCGCGAGTTCCGCGATCTCGTCCATCGACTCGGCAAGGCCGCCCTGTTCGTGACCCACGACCTGCGCGAGGCGCTCGCGCTTGGCGATCGCGTGGGAGTGATGGCCGCCGGCCGGCTGGTGGCGATCGAGCCGGCGGGACGATTCCTCGAATGCGAGCATCCCGAGGCGCGCGCGCTGGCCGCCACGCTGAACGGAGGAGCGGGGCGCGATGGGTGACCTGATCCGGTACCTGTCCGCGAACCGCGGGCAAGTGGTCTCCCTATTCGGGGAGCACCTCGTGCTCGTCGGGATCGCAGTTGGGGCGGCGGTCGCGATCGGCGTCCCGCTCGGCATCCTCGCCACTCGCGACCGGCGGATCGAGGTCGGGGTCCTCGGCGTGACCAACGTGCTCCAGACGATCCCCAGCCTGGCGCTGTTCGGGTTCCTGATCCCCGTGCCGCTCCTGGGCGGCATCGGAGCCAGCACGGCGATCGTCGCACTCACCCTGTACGCGCTCCTGCCGATCGTCCGCAACACGCACGCCGGGATCCGCGGCATCGAGCCGGCGCTGACCGAGGCCGCCCGCGGGATGGGGATGACCGACCGGCAGCTACTCGCGCGGGTCGAGCTTCCGCTGGCCGCGGGCGTGATCGTGGCCGGGATCCGCATCGCGACCGTGATCTCGATCGGCATCGCCACGATCGCCGCCGCGATTGGCGCCGGCGGCCTGGGGGTTTACATCTTCCAGGGACTCGCCATGGTCAACGACACCGTCATCCTCGCCGGTGCCGTTCCCGCTGCGCTCCTCGCGCTGACGGCGGACGGTATCCTCGGCTGGCTCGCGCGCCGGCTCACGCCACCGGGCGCCCCCGGCGCGCGCAGCGCCACCACTGCCGCGAGGCCGACGTGAGGTCAACCCACCCGACGTGGCGGGCGACGGCTGTCGGGGTGGCCCTGGGGATCGCGCTCGCGGCCTGTGGCGGCGGGGGCCCGGTCGTCGTGGCGTCGAAGAACTTCGTCGAGCAGGACATCTTGGGGGAGCTCCTCGCCCAGGAGCTCGAGGCGACCGGCGTGCCGGTCGAGCGGCGGCTTCATCTGGGCGGCACGTTCGTCTGCCACAACGCGCTGGTGGAGGGGGAGGCCGACGTGTACGTCGAGTACACCGGAACCGCGTACACCGCGATCCTCGAGCGCACGGGCACCGCCGATCCGGACTCGGTCCTGCTCGTGGTCGAGAGCGAGTACGCGGATCGCTGGGATCTCGCGTGGGGCCCGCCGCTGGGGTTCGAAAACACGTTCGCCCTGGTGGTGCGCAACGCCGACGCAGAGTCCCTCGAACTGGCCACGATCTCCGACCTCGCACGGGTAGCACCCAGCATGACGGCCGGCTTCGGTCCCGAGTTCATGGCGCGCGAGGACGGCTACGCGGGCCTCGCGCGAGCGTACGGGTTCGAGTTCGGCGACGTGCGCCAGCTGGAGCTCGGTCTCATGTACCGGGCCCTGGAGGAAGGCCAGATCGACGTGGCGGTCGCCAACTCGACCGACGGGCAGATCGCCGGACTCGACCTCGTCGTGCTGCGCGACGACCGGCAGTACTTTCCGCCCTACCAGGCAGCCCCGGTGGTGCGTCGGGAGATCCTCGAGCGGCATCCAGCCGTCTGGGAAGTCCTGGTCGGCCTGGAGGGCGCTCTCGACGACGTGACGATGCGGGAGCTCAACCATCAGGTTGCGGTCGAGGGAAGGGATGCGGCGGCCGTGGTCCGGGCCTGGCGAGAGTCCCGATGAAGCCGCGGATCCTGCATACGATGATCCGGGTGAAGAACCTCGATCGCAGCGTCCGCTTCTACACCGACGTGCTGGGGCTCAAGGAGCAGCGCCGCAAGGTGCTGGAGAAAGCGGACGCCACGCTCGTCTTCCTGACCGACGACGCCGGCCACCACGCCATCGAGCTGACGTACAACCACGACGGGCGCGACTACGACCTGGGGAACCAGTTCGGTCATTTCGCGCTGGCCGTTCCCGATCTGGAGGTGGCGCGAGAGGAGCTCGCGGCTCAAGGCGTGGAGTTTAGCCGCGGCCCGTACCGGGTCTCGGCTGGGGGCTCGATGATCGCCTTCATCCGGGATCCCGACGGCATCGAGATCGAGCTGATCGAGACGCGTTGACCGAGACGGGGATCGGCGGTATTTTGATGGACCTTCGCCTGGCAGGATCGGCGGAGGAAAGATAAGCAGAGGCCCCCGGCTTCTCGCCTGACGGACGCCGCGCTCTTTACGCCACGGCTGTCCGCGGGTACCGACGTGCGACGCCTGCCCGATATCGGCTCGGGAAGGCGCGGCATGCGTTCGGCGGCGGGCTCCTGCATTTCAGCGGGTGGCCCGCTTTTTTCGCAGCGGCGCCCGCGGATCGAAGGCCGCGCCGCGGCCTCAAACCCCGACCAGGAGGTCGTACATCGCCAGCAATGAGCCGCGGATCAATGAGCAGATCCGCCTGTCACCTGTTCGACTGATCGATACAGACGGCGCCCAGCTCGGCGTCGTTCCCGTAGACGAGGCCATGGCCTCGGCCCGTGAGAAGGGCATGGATCTGGTCGAGGTCGCGCCCAACGCGCGGCCGCCCGTCTGCCGCATCATGGACTACGGCCGCTACAAGTACGAGCAGGCCAAGGCCGAGCGTGAGGCCAAGAAGAAGCAGCACGTCACGCAGATGAAGGAGATCAAGATGCGGCCGAACATCGAGGAGCACGATTTCGAGTTCAAGACGCGCCACATCAAGCGCTTCCTTCAGGAACGCGACAAGGTCAAGGTCACGATCATGTTCCGGGGCCGGGAGATGGCCCATACCGAGAACGGCAAGGAAGTGCTCGACGACGTGATCGAGGAGATCGGCGATCTGGCGATCGTCGAGCAGCAGGCG
>Ga0299913_10004897_pt1 | contig 11331 bp, 12 predicted proteins | sample RVTome_9_FD_201360 | JGI IMG/M metagenome (GOLD analysis project Ga0299913, IMG submission 201360) | Soil microbial communities from uranium-contaminated site in the Upper Colorado River Basin, Wyoming, United States - RVT155D38 (version 2) ... | reverse complement strand
CATTTTCTTCTACACCGACGGCCTCACGGACACCGAGAACGTGCGCGGCGAGATGTTCGGGATCGAGCGGCTCGAGACGCTGCTCACGAGTGAGCAGTCGCACGGCGTGGACACCGTGCTCGAACGCATCGAAGCCGCCGTGCGCGAGTTCCGCGGCGCGGCCGAGCCCTTCGACGACGCGACGATGATGCTGTTGAGGATGCGGGAATCCCTCATCCCTGGTCCCTGATCGCGAATCCCGAATCCCGAACCCGAATCATCCCGAATCCCGAATCCCGAATCATCCCGAATCCCGAATCAGGTATTCGAAAGATACAGCTCGGCGCCGGGCCCCAGGGGAAGCCCCAGCACGATCCACGCCACCAGCAGCAGCGTCCAGCCGGCGAGGAACACCGCCGAATACGGCAGCATCGTCGCGACGAGCGTGCCGAGGCCGGCCGACGGCTGGTAGCGCTGCATGAAGGCGATGATCAGCGCGAAATACGACATCATCGGCGAGATGATATTGGTCGTGCTGTCGCCGATGCGGTATGCCGCCTGTGTGAACTCGGGCGTGTAGCCGAGCAGCATCAGCATCGGGACGAACACCGGCGCCATGATCGCCCACTTCGCCGACGCGCTGCCCATGAACAGGTTGATGAATGCCGAGACGAGCACGAATGCCACGATGAGCGGGATCGTGCCGAGGCCGGAGGCCTGCAGCGCCTCGGCACCACGGATCGCGAAGATGAGCCCGAGGTTGGTCCAGTTGAAGAACGCGACGAACTGCGCCGCGAAGAAGACCAGCACGAGATAAACGCCGAGCGTCTCCATCGCCTTGCCCATCGCCTTGATGACGTCGCCATCGCTCCGGACCGTGCCCGCACCGAGGCCGAACGCGAGCCCGGTCAGCAGCCCTGCTGCGAAGATGAGCGCGACGATGCCCGACATGAAGGGGGACCGCAGCAGGCTCCCCGTCTGCGGGTCGCGGAGAACGCCGTCCCCGGGCGCCGTGCCCCACACGACCAGCCCCGCGAACAGCAGGGCGGCAGCGGCCGCGCACCAGAGGCCGCGGCGTTCCTGGACGGTCAGCGTGGTGACGCCACGGTCGTCGTGCGACGGTCCTTCGTATCCGCCGAGCCGAGGCTCCACGATACGCTCGGTCACGAGCGTGCCGAGCATCGCGATGAGGAATGTCGAGACGACCATGAAGTAGTAGTTCGCCGACGCGTTCACGCGGTAGTCAGGATCGATGATCCGGGCCGCCTCCTCCGAGAGGCCGGCGAGGAGCGGGTCCACGGTCCCGAGCAGCAGGTTCGCGCTGTAGCCGCCCGACACGCCGGCGAACGCCGCCGCGAGACCGGCGAGCGGGTGGCGGCCCACCGCCTGGAACGTGATCGCCGCCAGCGGGATGAGGAGCACGTAGCCCACCTCGCCGCCCGTGTTCGACATGATGCCGGCGAACACGATGGCGAACGTCAGGGCCCGGGGGGGCGCCGAGAGGACCACGAGCTTTAGCCCTGCCCCGATCAGGCCGCTCCCTTCCGCGACGGCGATCCCCAGCATTGCGACGAGCACCGTGCCGAGCGGTGCGAAGCCGGTGAAGTTCGACACGAGCTCGGTCATGATCCGGTGCAGGCCGGCGATGCTGAGGAGACTGACCGGCTGGACGCGCTGCCCCGTACCGGGGTGCACCACCGACAGATCGAACTGCGTGGCCACCGCGGACATGACGACGACGAGCAGCGCCATGATCGCGAAGAGCGTCGCGGGATGGGGCAGCGCGTTGCCGCCGCGCTCGATGATGGCGAGAACGCGTGTGAGAAGTGTGCCCTTGGCGGTCACTGATGGCCCCAGGGCGCCGGTGGGGGGTCGACTGCCCGCCCGAGATCGAACTCGACGCGGAACCGCCGCGCCGTTCCCTCGCGCCGGAGCGCGTACGCGAACGCGCGGCCGGGATAGACCTCGACCGCCCACACGTTCGTTCTGGCGGCGGGAATCAACCTCGCGGTGTCGGCGTCGGCGTGGAACTCCTGCCGCTCGGTGGTTCCCTCCGACGTGGTGTCGCCGCCGTACTGCGTGATCTCGTCCTCGCTGCCGTCCCCGTGGCGGTGATCGTGCTTGAGCCGGAGGCCGCTCCGATGCCGCGACAGCACCCACGTCCGGGAACGGTCGTCGCCGACGTGGAACGGAATGCGGATGGTGTCTGCCTCGCACGTCCGGACGTGCATGACGAGGCGCTGCCCCTCGAAGGTCGTGTCCCCCGCCGGCGCATCGAGCAGCCGTCCTTCGAAGGCCCGGCCGCATAGCGCCCGGAGGTTCGACCAGAACTGATCCTGGACGCGCGCGCGGCCCTGCCGTGCGGCCGCGTCACCACCGGTCGTCGCCAGCACCACGAGCAGCACCCAGAGGGGCGTCAGCATCTTCATGTCGCCAAGGGCTCCACGGTGCGATCCGCGTGTGCGCAGATCGCCAAGAGACGGCCACGATCATACCTGCAAGCCTCCGACGGGCCGGATACGCGACTTCAGAGGTCTCGACGCCTCAGAACTTGTCCATGTGAGCGAGCCGACGCCTCGATGGTCCGAGGCACAGCCTCGCTAGAATGGACAACGTGGAGACCCCGCCCTGCCGGATCACCGTGACGCGGCGACACGCGACGGACGTCCGCGACCGGCAGATCGTTGTCTCGCTCGACGGCGAGCCGCTCGCCACGCTGCTGTTCGGGGAGGCGGTGACGCGGGAGATCGCCGCGGGTGCGCACCGGGTCCGTGCGCACAACACGCTCTTCTGGAAGACGCGCGACTTCGAACTGTCGCCCGGCGAGCACGCGCGGTTCGAGGTCGTGAACGAGGCGGGACTGGGGACCTACTCGCTGCTTGGGCTGCTCGGCGCCGGGCCGCTCTACCTCACCTTGGAGCGGGTCGGCCGACAGACTCCGTAACGCGCCTGGCGACTTCGCCGTCGCACGTCACGTGACAAGCAGCACGTTGCACGTGCTCCGTCGCACGTGCGAGGCGGTCGGTCGCACGGGGCGAGGCGGCCGCCGGGCGCCCTGCCTGGTGCCGGGGGCGGGGATCGAACCCGCACGCCCCGAGGGGCACGGGATTTTAAGTCCCGAGCGTCTGCCAGTTCCGCCACCCCGGCTGCACCCTGATTCTACAGGCTGTACGGGTCGCCCGGACGCGGCCGCGCACCTGGCATCGGTACTGCTCCACCTGCTCGGAGCCCTGGAGGTGTAGGCCATGCTCTTCTCATTCATACGCGGACTGTTCCTCATCCTGGTCCTTGCCGTGGTCGCGGCCGTCCTGCTCGGCGGTTGGGGGCGCGACTGGCTCCGCGGCGAGACGCCCGCGGTCTCGACGCCGACCAGGGAAGAGGCCGCTGAACGGGCCCGCGAGATTGGTGAGCAGGTCGGAGAGCGTGCGGGGACGGTGGCCACAACCGCCGGCCAGGCGCTCGCCGACGGGAGCGTGACCGCCAAGATCAAGGCGAAGCTCGCGCTCGACGACCACGTTCGCGCGCGCGACATCGACATCGACACGGCCGGCACGACGGTGACGGTGTCGGGCACAGTGCGCACGGCCGACGAACGGGAACGCGTCCTGCGGCTCGCCCGCGAAACGGACGGCGTCACCGAGGTTGTCGACCGGCTGCGCGTCGCGCCCTGATCATCCGCCGCCAGAATCCGCCGATGCGCGTGCTGCTCGTCGTCATCGACGCCGCGACGCCACATGTCGTCTGTCCCGCGATCCGCACCGGACGCCTGCCGGTCCTGGCGCGGCTTGCCGACGCGGGCGAGCTGCACGAGCGATCCGTCTCCATCTTCCCGTCGATCACACCGGCCGCCACCACGTCCATCGTCACCGGCGCCTACCCGGCGGAGCACGGGATCGCCGGCGCGTCATGGTTCGACGAGGCCCGCGCGGAAGTCGCTTATTACGGTGACGACTTCTGGGTGATCGCGCGGCGCGGGTTCGGGCACTTCGTTCGCGACTTCCTGCTGCGTCTGAACGGTGACCGCCTGAAGGCGCCCACCCTCTTCGAGATGACGGAGCGCCGCGGGCGGACGGCCGCGTCACTGAACTACCTGGTGTTCCGCGGCAATCACCCGCACCGGGTCCGCGTGCCCCGGCTCATGGCGGCGCTCCCGGGCGTACCCCTGTCCGATACGGTCGTGGGCCCGTCGATGCTGTACCTGGGGGACTTCGCCGGAACGCGCGAGCACCCGCATCACGCCACGCGGAAGAAGCACGGCCTGCTGCACCGGTTCGGGATGGACGACGAGGCCACCGGTGCGCTGCTGCGGGACATGTTCGCGCACGAGCGGCCGGACCTCACGGTGGCCTACTTCGCCGACAACGACTTCCGCAGCCATCAGGTCGGGCCGTACGCGGCACTGCCCGTGGTAGAGGAGGTCGATCGCATGCTCGGCGATGCGTTCGACGCCGCCGGCGGGCTTGAACGCGTGCTCGCCGACACGTGCGTGATCGTCACATCGGATCACGGGCACTGTGACATCCATCCGGACGCCGCACGTGCCGTGATCCGGCTGGATCGGCTGCTCGGCAACTTCCGTCTGGCGACGCTCGGGCGGCGATGGCGCCCGGGCGATCAGGTGATGATCTGCCCGAACATGCGTGCCGCGCAGCTGTACCTCCGGGATCCCGGCGCCAGCCTGCTCCAAGCCGTCACGAAGGATCTCCTCACTGATCCGCGGGTGGATCAGGTGATCTGGCGCACCTCGCTCAGCGAGCCCGGCACCAGCGGCTACACGGTCGCCTCCGGACGCGGCCGGCTGCGTTTTGCTCGAGACGACCATGCCCGCACCACCGTGCTGGACGAGTTCGGCGGCAGATGGCGCGTGCGCGGTCACCCGGAGGTGCTCGATCTGAGTATCGAAAACGGGGTGGTCGAGTCGGCGACCTACCCGAACCCGTTCGAACGGATTGCCGGCGTGCTGGACCTCGATCAGAGCGGCGAGATCTGGGTCACTGCCGCGCCGGGCTGCGAGTTCGAGGTGCCCGGCGGCTCGGCACATGTGGGAGGAGCATCGCACGGCGCACTGCACGCCCTCGATTCCTTGAGCCCGCTACTCATCGCTGGTGCCCATTGTAGGAAGCTCCCCCGCCGGGTCCGGTCGGTCGACGTCGCACCGCTGTGCATGCAGGCGCTGGGACTCTCCATGCGGTACGCGTCGGGCATGCCCCGCCCTCGAGGCTGAGAGCCAGCGAAGGAAAGCGACTCCCACCCCGCGGATCCGGCTGCACGCACTTTGATAGGCTGGAGCAGAGGATCGCACCGTGTCGAGCGCCAACCCGATCACCGAGTTCCTCAGCGCGATGGAGCGCGCGGCGAGCCGCCAGGTCGACATCGCGCCGGTGGCACTCGCGACCGCGAGTGCGTCCGGTCAGCCATCGGTCCGCATGGTGCTCCTGCGCGGTGTCGACGAGCGCGGCTTCGTGTTCCACACCAACTACGACAGCCGGAAGGCACAGGAGCTGGACGCGAATCCCCTCGCGGCGCTGTGCATGCATTGGCCGACCATGGAAGAGCAGATCCGCGTCGAGGGACCGGTCGAGCGGCTCGCACCGGAGGAGTCGGACGCCTATTTCGCAAGTCGTCCGCGCGGGAGTCAGCTGGGTGCCTGGGTTTCGAGGCAGAGTGCCATCCTCACGACACGCGAGCAGCTCGAAGAGGAGTACCGCGCGACCGAGCGCCGCTTCGAGGGCAGACCGGTGCTTCGCCCGCCGTTCTGGGGCGGCTTCCGCCTCCGGCCACTGCGTATCGAGTTCTGGTTCGGGCGCCCCGACCGGCTGCACGATCGCCTGCTGTACGTCAGGCAGGCGGACGGCGGCTGGACGATAGACCGCCTGTATCCCTGATCCTATCCACGACACGCCTGGCCCGGAGCTCGCGTCGCCCGCCGCCTCACGCCGTCAGGCGATCCACGATGACGCGCCAGGTTCGACTGGCCGCGCTCTGCTCGTCCATGAGCGCCGCCCCGTACTGCACGTACTGGCTGTTTGCCGACGGCGCTGTCCAGACCGGCTGAACCGGCAGCTGCAGACCGATGCCGGACACCTCGATCTCGAATGCGGGCGGCAGCGGCGTCTCCGCGAGCACCTCGAGCCGCAGCCCGCCGTAGCCCACCTCCAGGACCGCCGCCGGATGGCCGGCGGCCGTGACCCGGAAGCCGCCGGTGATCCGCTTGCGCGGCCATCGCCGGTGGCGCCGGACCGCCGCCGCACACCGCGCCACCGTCTCCAGCAGCAGCGACGGACGGACAGGCTTCGGCACGAAGACCGCCTGATAGCGGCCGGCCTCCAGCTCCATCAATGGCGTCTCGTATCCGCTGATGATGATGATCGCGATGTCCGGGTGTTCCGCGCGGGCGCGCTTGACCAGATGCAGTCCGTTGAAGCCGCGCAGCCGGACGTCGACTACGAAGACATCGAAGCTGCGCTCGACGAGCAGCCGGCCTGCGGCGTCGTAGGTGGCTGCCCCGGTCACGTCGTACCCGGCACCGCGCAGCAGCTCGACCAACCCGTCCAGCGCGTGCTCGTCATCGTCCACGACCAGAATGCGATAGGGGATGTTCATGGAGCTCGCCCGCGTGGCGGGGCAAGCCGCATGCCGGAGCGTGCCGGGGCGATTCCGGGCAAGATTCACGAGGTGCCGCCCCGCGGGCACGCCGCGGGCGCGCGGATTCGTGCGCCGCACGCGAAGACTGCAATCAGTGCACGACGGGCGCGGTCGGCCGGGCGGCGTGCACGACGCGCCTGATCCGGCTGTCGAGTACCGGCTGCGCGACGGCAAAGGGTCCCGCCACCGCCGCGCCACTGGGGATCTCGATGGCGATGACGACCCCTCCCTCGCCGGTGGGCTCGACGATCCAGCTGAAGCCACGCAACGCGACGTAACGCTCCTCGGCCGCGGGGTTCTTCACGCGATCGATCGCGAGCAGCATCTGCTTCAGGACGTCCGCAACGTCGGCGTCGGTCCAGTTGGCGGGCGTGCGCTCGTCCGCATCGGCCGCCGCCGGCACGACGATGTGCTCGCTGACGGCGTAGTTGCGGTCACGGAGGACGATCTCGACGTCGAAGGTCATGTGGTGAGGGCCATGGCGAGCTCCGCCGGGTCGCTGACTGGCTGCCGGCATGTGAAGTGCCGGCAGATGTACGCGGCGGCGCCCGTGTCCCCCTGCATGCCGGCGATGAAGTCCACTCGCGCCGCGAGGGCGCGCTGATGCTCGCCCGGGGTCACGGGGAGCATCACGGCGAACGGCAGATACCGTAAGGCCAGCTGCCGCCGCAGCGCCCGTGTGTCCGCCCCGTCGGGAGCGCCAATCACGACGACCTGCCCAAGTCCATGATGCCAGGCCGACAGCCCGCACAGCATCATGGGTACGGCGCGCGCCGCGGACGTCATGCGTGGCGCGAGCCGTGCGAGGGCGCGCTCCGCGCGGCTGAGCGCGCCCGCGTCAGGAATCAGGTGCGCGAGCGTCAGCAGGTTCAGCACGGCAATCGAGCCCGCCGCCGGCTCCGCGCCGTCGTGATCGTCCTTCATCCGCAGCAGCACTGCGGGGTCGGCGCCGCTCGTGGCGAACCAGCCGCCTTCATCGTCGTCCCAGAAGCGCTCGTCCTGCGCCGCCCGCAGCGCAAGCGCCCAGTCGAGCCACCGGACGTCACCGTCGGCTTGCACGAGCTCCAGCAAACCCCAGACGAGATACGCGTAGTCCTCCGCGTATCCGGGAATGCCTGCCTCGCCGTCGCGGTACCGCCGCAGGAGGACACCTGTCTCGGGGTTCCAGACCGTGCGCTGCAGGAACGTCGCCGCCCGCGCAGCCGCATCCAGGTACTGCCCTGCGTGCGGGCTGTCTGGCAGGACGCGCGCGGCCCGCGCGAATGCCGCAATCGCGAGTCCGTTCCAGGCCGTCAGCACCTTGTCGTCCCGGTGTGGACGCGGGCGCGCGGCGCGCGCGGCGAACAGCGCCCGGCGAACGCGTTCGAGGGTCTCCTCCACCTGGGCGCGATCGCGACCCGTGCGAGCGGCGATCTCCCCTACGTCCTCCGCAATGTACAGCAGGTTCCGCCCGGCGAACTCGCCGTGCGGATCGTGCGGCGCATTGCCGGCCGACTCGATCCCGTAGCGGCGGCGGGCAATGTCCGCGTCCTCGCCAAGGAGCCCTGCAATCTCCTCGTCGCGCCAGATGTAGAAGGCGCCCTCGGTCTTGTGCGCATCCGGAACCGCGCTCTCCTCGGAAGGGATGCTGTCGGCGTCCTCGGCCGAGCAGAACCCCCCGGCGGGATCCGTCATGTCACGCATCAGGTACGCCAGCGTGTCTTCGGCGACGGCGGCAAGGAACGGATCAGCGGTCGCCTGCGCGGTCTCCAGACAGGCGAGCACGAGCTGCGCCTGATCGTAGAGCATCTTCTCGAAATGCGGGACGCGCCAGTCGGCGTCCACCGAGTAGCGGTGGAACCCGCCGCCGATGTGATCGCGCATTCCGCCGAGCGCCATCGCGCGCAGTGTCTCGGCGACCATCAGCAGCGGCGCCCGGCCGCTGCCGCCGGCGGCGGCCTGCCGTGCGTGTTCCCGCAGCAGGAAGAGCAACTCTGAGGGACGTGGGAACTTCGGCGCATCGCCGAATCCGCCGCGCCGAATGTCGAACGTCTTCTGGAACGATTCGACGGCTGCGTCCAGCACCTCGGTGCCCGGCACGTGCGACCCCCGCACGGGCTGATCGCCGGTGGTCACCGTGCGCAGCCGCTCGAGCAGCTCTCCGGCCGCCTCCTCCACACGAGCGCGTTCCTCTCTCCACACGCGCGCCAGCTCCCTCAGGAGGTCCGCGAAACCCGGACGGCCCCATCGCGACTGCGGCGGGAAGTACGTGCCTCCGTAGAAGGGTTTCAGCGCCGGCGTCAGGAACACCGTCATCGGCCACCCGCCCGCGCCGGTGGTCGCCTGCACGAACGCCATGTACACACGGTCCACGTCGGGCCGCTCCTCCCGGTCCACCTTGATAGAGACGAAGTCGCGGTTGAGGAGCGCCGCGATGTCGGTGCTGACGAACGACTCGTGCTCCATCACATGGCACCAGTGGCACGTGGAGTACCCGACGGAAAGGAAAATGGGCTTGTCGTCGGCGCGCGCGCGTGCGAACGCCTCTTCGCCCCAGGGATACCAGTCCACCGGGTTGCCTGCGTGCTGCAGGAGATACGGGCTGCGTTCCTGTGTCAGCCGATTCATCGATCGCTCGCGTCAGGCGCCGGTCAGGAACGCGAGCTTCAGCCGGTCCTCGTCACGCGGCCAGGTGAACAGCTGCTCGAGTCCGATCGCCGGCCGCGACGCCTCCGCCGTGCCGGAAACGTAGATGATCCCGTCGCGGATCTCGGCCGTGGCATCGCGAAGGTACGACTCGGCCAGCGTCCGCAGCGCCGGCTGATCGCCCTCGCCCCAGAAGACGAAACGATCGGCCTCGGGCTGAGGTGTGCCCGACAGTTCGTCGGCGAGATACTCCACCAGCGCCGTGCTGCCACGCTCCACGATGCCGCGCAGCGTCGCCGGCACGTGCCCGTCCGCACTGATCAACACGGTCTTCATACCTGCGATCGTACATCAAGGCCGGGCCGGTCGTAGGCGCACGCGGGCGTGCGCGATACAATCGCGGCATGCCGCTCGCGGGCAAACGGGTCGCTTTCCTGGTCGAGGCCGGGTTCGAGGACCTCGAGCTCATCGAGCCGCTGCAGCACCTGCGCGAACAGGGAGCCTCCGTGACGATCATCGGACCGCACGCGGGGCGCGACTATACGGGGAAGCGGGGACAGGTGGTCGTCTCCGACAAGGCGGCGATCCGCCTGAAACCCGCCGACTACGACGCGCTCGTGATTCCCGGCGGGCACGCGCCCGATCGGATGCGCATGCGGCACGCCATGGTGGACTTCGCACGCGAGATGCTGGCCGCGGGAAAACCGGTCGCCGCGATCTGCCATGGACCCCAGGTGCTCATCTCCGCCGACGTGCTCCGCGGCCGCACACTCACTTGCTGGCCCTCCATCGCCATCGACGTGCGGAACGCCGGTGGCCTGTATGTGGATCGGCCCGTGGTCCGGGACGGCAACCTGATCACCTCCAGGAAGCCTGACGACGTGCCACAGTTCACGGCCGCGCTGGTGCAGGCGCTCCAGCCCTGATGGACCTGGCGGTCGAGACCCGCGCGCTGACCCGGGACTTTGGCTCGCTGCGAGCCGTCGATGCCGTCGACCTGGCCGTGCCCACGGGCAGCCTGTTCGGGTTCCTCGGTCCGAACGGCGCCGGCAAGTCCACGACCATCAAGTGCCTGACCGGCCTGCTGCCGCCGACCGCGGGGACCATCCGGATTCTGGGCCTCGATCTGATCCGCGATCCGGTGAGCGTCAAGCGCCGGATCGGGGTGGTGCCCGAGGACCTGGCGCTGTTCGATCGCCTCACGGCGCCCGAGACGCTCGCGTTCATCGCCGAGGTCCACGGAATGGATCGAGCGGAGGCGCGGCGGCGATCCGCGGACCTGCTGGCGATGATGGATCTGCACGAGGCGCGGGGCGCGCTCGTCATCGACTTCTCACACGGCATGCGCAAGAAGCTCGCACTGGCCGCGGCGCTGCTGCCGGCGCCCCGGCTCCTGTTCCTCGACGAGCCTTTCGAGGGGATCGACGCCATGGCCTCGCGCCAGATTCGCGATCTCCTCCTGTCCTTCGTGTCGCGCGGCGGCACCATCTTCCTCAGCTCGCACATTCTCGAGATCGTGGAGCGGCTGTCCACTCACATCGGGATCATCGCCGGCGGCCGCCTCATCGCACAGGGACCGATCGACGAGCTCCGCCGCGAGGCTGGCGAGACTCGCAGCCTCGAGGAGCTCTTCGTGGACCTGGTAGGTGGCAGCGGGCGTGCGCACACGGCGCTCGACTGGATCTGAACCCGTGCTGCGGATCCTGCGCGCGTTCGCCTGGCTGCGCTGGCGCTCGTCGCTGAACGCACTGGAGCGGACCGGCAGCCGCGACACGCTGGCGCGCCTCTCCATCGCGAGCGACAGCCTCACCCCTCTGGTCGTCGTGATGCTGATGATCCCGACCGCGGTGACGTTCGCCGGCATCTCGGGATATGCAGGCTGGAGGCTGGCGCACGAGAACGGGCGCATTGTGGCGCTGGAGGTCGTCCGGTTTCTCCTTGCCGCGGGTTGTGTGCTCGTCCTCGCCTCTCCGATTCTCTTCCCGGCACGGGAGCGGCCGAATGCCGTGCGGCTGCTGCTCCTGCCGATTCACCGGCGGGTGTTGTACGCAGCGCATGCGCTGGCGCTGCTGAGCCATCCGA
>Ga0299913_10004896_pt1 | contig 11332 bp, 8 predicted proteins | sample RVTome_9_FD_201360 | JGI IMG/M metagenome (GOLD analysis project Ga0299913, IMG submission 201360) | Soil microbial communities from uranium-contaminated site in the Upper Colorado River Basin, Wyoming, United States - RVT155D38 (version 2) ... | reverse complement strand
CGCGTGGTCGGTCCCCATCTACACGTCGCTGACCCCCGACGAGGTGCAGTACATCCTCGCGGACAGCGGGGCCCGCGCGTGCGTGGTCTCGACCGAGCAGCAGCTGGCCAAGGTCGAGGAGACCCGGGCCCGCTGCCCGGAGCTCGCGTGCGTGATCGCGCTCGACCCCGTCGAGCGGGACGAGCCGTGGCTCCATACGGCCCGCGCGCTGGTGGAGCGCGGGCGCGAGGCGCGCGCCGCGCGACCGGGCGCGGTCGAGGAGCGGAGGGCGGCGATCGACCCCGAGAGCACCGCCACGATCCTCTACACCTCCGGCACGACGGGCCGCCCGAAGGGCGTCATGCTGTCCCACCGGAACCTGGTGTCCAACGCCATCGACTCGCTGGAGTCGCTGGCCATCACGTCCGGCGACCTGCACCTGTCGTGGCTGCCGCTCTCGCACAGCTTCGAGCGGCTGGCGGGCTACTACATCATGATCCATGCCGGCGTCTCGATCGCGTACGCGGAGTCGATCGAGAAGGTCGTCGACAACATGCGCGAGGTGCGTCCGACCCTCACCACCGGCGCGCCGCGACTCTACGAGAAGATGTACGCGGCGGTGCTGCAGTCGGCGAGCGAGGCGGGAGGCCTCAAGAAGACGATCGCGTTCTGGGCGCGCCGCGTGGGGATCGAGTACGCGGAGGCCGAGGTCGGGGGCGGTGGGGCGGGAGCGTGGCTGAAGCTCCAGCGCGGCCTCGCCGACCGGCTCGTGTTCTCGAAGATCCGGGAGCGGGTGGGCGGAAACATCCGCTTCTTCGTCTCCGGCAGCGCCCCGCTCGCCCCCGTGATCATGAAGTTCTTCTACGCCGCCGGCATACCGATCATGGAAGGATACGGCCTCACCGAGACGAGCCCGGTGGTCTCGGTCAACACGTTCGAGCACCTGAAGTTCGGCACCGTCGGGCGCCCGATCCGGAACGTCGAGGTGCGGATCGAGCCCGACCCCGAGCGGCCCGAGGGGGACGGGGAGGTGCTGGTCCGCGGTCCGAACGTCATGCAGGGCTACTATCACCTCCCCGAGAAGACCGCCGAGGTCATGAGCGCGGACGGCTGGTTTCGCACCGGCGACATCGGGATGCTCGACGCGGAGGGCTTCCTGGCCATCACCGACCGCAAGAAGGACCTCATCAAGACCTCGGGCGGCAAGTACATCGCCCCGCAGCCGATCGAGAACGAGATCAAGACCTCGCGCTACGTGAGCCAGGCGGTGGTCGTGGGGAACAAGCGAAAGTACGCCTCCGTACTGATCGTCCCGAACTTCGAGAACCTGACGTCCTGGGCGCGGGCCCAGGGCCTGTCCACCGAGGATCCCCAGGCGCTGCTCGCCGAGCCCGCCGTGGCGGAGCTGTACGACGAGGTCCTCGAGAAGGTGAATGCCCACCGGCCCTCGTACGAGACGATCAAGAAGGTCGGCCTGGTGCCGCACGACTTCACGATCGACGCCGGCGAGCTGACCCCGACGCTCAAGGTCAAGCGCGGGAAGATCGAGGAGAAATACTCCGCCCTGATCGACACGCTGTACGAGCCGGAGATGCCCGCCTCGCGGAACTGAGGGCCGTCCCCTGTGGTGGACGCCGATGACCTCTCCCGACCACGAACGGGCCCGGGAGGTCCGGTAGATTCGACCATAATCTGGTGTTCAGGGATAGACTTTCGGAGACCGCACCGGGTTTGGCACGCCCCCTGCCCTAACGCTACGCGCGAGAACGGCATTTGATACTCGTGGAGCGAGGGGGCAAATGAGCGCGAACACCGTCCGTACGCACCGCATCGAGCGCGTCCCGGCCGTGAGGCTCGGCGACACCGAGCTGGTCGAGCTCTACCTGGCGGGCGATCCCCGCCGGTTCCAGGAGCTCGTCGAGCGGTACGAGGGACGCATGGTCAACTTCATCCAGAGGTCCATCGGGGACCGCGATCGCGCCCAGGACCTCGCTCAGGAGGTGTTCGTCCGCGTGTACCGTCACATGAAGCGCTTCGACACCTCGAAGAAATTCTCGACCTGGATCTACACGATCGCGTCGAACCTGGCGAAGAACGAGCTCCGCAACCGCTCGCGGAACCCGCTGGTCCTGTTCCAGACGCTGACGTCGTCGTGGGACGACGACCATCGGCCGCTCCAGTTCGAGGACTCCTCGATGCGCCCGGACGACCTGTTCCGGAAGCGCCATCTGCAGGACCTCGTCGAGCGCGCGGCGGAGCAGCTGCCCGAGCATCATCGCGAGGTCTTCATCCTGCGCGAGATCGAGGGCAAGACGTACGAGGAGATCGCCGAGATCACGAACACCCAGCTCGGCACCGTGAAGTCGCGCCTCAACCGGGCGCGGAACCGGTTCGCGCAGATCATCGCGCCCTGGTTGGAGTAGGTCGGCAGTGCAGCCATAATCCCGGGCGGGGAACCATTCATAGGCGGGGAGCCGGGCCGCTCACCGGCTCGCCGATGCGGGGACCGGTTTCCGAATGGAGGCCGGTCCCTCATAGTTTCGGGACCGTTTCGGCCGGGAACCTTGGACGCGGGCCACGGTATGCATGGAGGAATGAAGGTCTCCATGATCCGTTGCGCCCCGAGGTTCTCGTGAGTCACGCCCCCCTGCCCGGCCCCTGCCGGGCCTTCCTGAACGATTTCTCCGCCTTCGTCGACGGCGAAGTGTCCGTCGAGCGTCGCGACGAGATCCAGGCCCACGTGGACTGCTGCCAGGCCTGCCTGGACCACCTCACCGCGTATCGCCGCGGGATCACGGTCCTGCGCTCGATCGAAGCCCAGGCGCCGGCCGACTTCTGGACCCGGCTCGAGCAGCGGCTCTGGCTGGGGCCGGAGCTGACGATCCTCGAGGGCGATCTGGGGAAGGCTCGTCGGCGAGGACCGCGCTGGTCGCTGCCCGCCGCCTCGCTGGCGGCGGCCGCCGTGCTGGGGCTCTTCGTCGTGGCCCGGGGGCTCGGGCCGGGGTCGCCGCCGGTCCAGATGGGGCCCGAGCGGATCCAGGCCTCGGTCGCGATGACGCTGCCGACGGTTCCCGGTTCCCAGGAGGCGCGGACCACCACGCTCGCTTTGGCGGGACCGAATGACGCGGGCCGGTCGCCGGCCCGCGCGTCGCGCGGCGCGGCGCCGGCTGTCGAGTCCGGATACGCGCCGGGTACGATCGACCCGCGCGCCGGCAGCTCGATCGAAGAGGAGATCCGCCGCTTCGAGGAGCGGATCCTCGAGCGGGGTCTCGGGCGCGGCTCGGAGAGCACCCTCCAGGCGGACGGCTGGCTCCAGCCGGTCCGCCTCGGGAACGACCGTTGGGGCGCACGGCTCCAGCCCGCTTCCCTCGTCCGCCCCGCCACGTCCGTGCGGCCGGCTCCCTGGAACGTGGACCGCGCCCTCAACCTGCCGTAGCGCCTCCGGGCCTACGCCCGGCCGCGAGCATCTCCCGACAGACCGCGCCTCCCGTTCCGTATAGCCTCGGGGTAGGAGGTGAGCGCCATGATCCGGGTCTGCGACACGTGCGCCATGATCTTCGACGAGGAATCGGTGATCGCGTCGCCCCACACGCGACGCATCTACGATCCGACCGACTGCACCATCCACGCGCCCGCGCCCCGGTGTCCGCACTGCGGGAGTCCGGTTAGGTTGTCCGCGTGGCCGGAGCCTTCCGTCGAGCCGTCTGCGCGTCGATCCTTCTCGCCGCCTGCGCCGGGGTGGAGCGCACCCTCCCGCCGCTCGCTCCGCCCGTCCTCACCTCTCAGCGATCCGGTACGAGCGCGCTCCTGATCGGGCTCGACGCGGTGGACGAGCGGGTGGTCTGGGCGGCCGGCACCGGCGGGACCTGGGCGCGATCCGTCGACGGCGGGTCGACCTGGTCCAGCGGGGTCGTGGCCGGGGCGGAGTCGCTCCAGTTCCGCGACGTCCACGCCGTGAACGACCGGACCGCATGGCTGCTCTCGATCGGCAACGGACCCGAGAGCCGGATCTTTCGCACCGACGACGGGGGCGGCCGCTGGTCGCTCCAGTTCCAGGCCGAAGACCCGCGCTCGTTCTATGACTGCTTCGACTTCTGGAGCGACACGGCGGGGCTCGCGTTCAGCGACGGCGTCGAGGGCGAGTTCCCGCTGATCGCCACCGCCGACGGCCGCACGTGGACGCCGTTGCCGACTGATCGCCTGCCGCGGGCCTCCGAGGGCGAGGGCAGCTTCGCCGCCAGCGGCACGTGCGTGGTCGCGCGGGGCGATTCGCTGGCCTGGTTCGGGACGGGCGCCGGAGCCGAGGCGCGGGTGTTCCGCACCGCTGACCGGGGCCGCTCCTGGGAGGCGGTGGCGACGCCGCTCGCGCACGGCACCTCGACCACGGGCATCGCCTCGCTCGCGTTCCTCGACGACTTCCGCGGCGCCGCGATGGGCGGGGACGTAGGGGCGCCGGACCAGCCGATCGAGAGCGTGGCGGTCACCGAAGACGGCGGCCGGACGTGGCGCCTGGCGGGGCGCCCCGCGCGTCCCGGCGCGGTGTTCGGGGGCGCGTTCGTCCCGGGGGCCCCCACGCCCACCCTCGTCGCCGTCGGCCCCGCGGGCGTCGCGTTCTCGACCGACTTCGCCGCCACCTGGACGACGATCGACACCCTGTCCCACTGGAGCGTGACGTTCGGCGGGGCGGGCGTCGGCTGGGCGGTCGGCCCCGATGGGCGCGTCACCCGGATCGACTTCCCCCGCTGAGCTCGCGATGCCGCACGGGCCCGACCCCGAGCGGGAGGTCCGCCGCCGGTACGACCGGTTGGCGGAGGAGTACGATCGGCGCTGGGCGCGGTACGTGGAGGCCTCGGCGGAGGGGACGCTACGGCGTCTCGACCTGACCGGCGTGGCCGCCGCGCTCGACGTGGGCTGCGGCAGCGGGGTGCTGCTCGAGCGGATGGCGCGCGCGCGCCCGGAGGCCCGGCTCGCGGGAGTCGACCTGAGCCCGGCCATGCTCGCGGTCGCGCGCCGGCGGCTTGGGTCGCGTACCTGGCTGGTGGCGGGGAGCGCGTCCCGCCTCCCGTTCCGCCGGGAGGCGTTCGACCTCGTCGTCACCGCGAGCGCGCTCCACCACTGGGCCGAGCCCCTCCCCGCCCTGGCCGAGATGCGCCGCGCGCTCCGCCCCGGCGGTCGGGTCGCGATCACGGACTGGTGCGCGGACCGCTGGCTCGGCCGGCTGCGGGATCGCGTCCTCCGTCGGGTGGAGCGGGCTCATCTCCGGGTCTACCGCTCCGCGGAGCTCGCGGCGCTCCTGGCGCAGGCGGGCTTCTCCGCCGTCCGCGTCGAGCGCTGGCGGATCGGCTTCCGCTGGGGCCTCATGACCGCGACCGCGGTGCGGGGCTAGTTTTTCGGCTGCACCGTGAACGTCTTGTTCACGATTCGCCACTCGCCGTCGATCTTGAGCAGCGACATGTAGTCGGTGAACAAGGCGTTCGGATAGTCGAGAACGACCTTCGCGACCGCCGCGTCGCCCGTCACGTCGACCATCGTGATCTCGCGCCGGCGCTGGGCCTCGTCGTCGGCCGGCTTCCCCGGCGAGCCCGCGATGTACTCGGCGCTCGTGCGGGTGTTGAGCGAGTCGTCCCGCATCCAGAACAGCTTCGCCTGCGGATGGAAGACCATCTCGTGGTGCGATCCGTCGCCGGTTGCGTGGGCGATCAGGTAGTGCTGGACCGCGGCGCGGACGGCGGCCTCCTCGTCGGCGGCCTCCTGGGCGAGAGCCGGCGCGGCGCCGGCGAGGAGGACGAGCGCGGCGATGAGGGCGATGCGGGCGGATGCGATCATGGGGCCTCCGGGTCGAGTGCTGGGGAACTAGCAGGTCTGGAGGCGGTCGTACCCGTCCGAGCCGGGGAAGTGCCGGGGCGTTTGTCTCGGACGGCCCGCCCGGCGATACTATCCTCACGGTGCGGGCAGCCCTGCCGCGCCCTCCCTACTTCCAGGAGATCCGCGTGTCGCTCTCGCACCACCTCGCCGCGGTGTGGTTCGCGGACGTCGTCGGGTACACGCGTCTGTCCGAGGAGAACGAGGGCGAGGCCGTGCGGCTGGTCCACGGCTTCCAGGGGGTCGCGCGCGAGGTCGTGGCGCGCCACGGCGGGCGGATCGTGAAGTTCCTGGGCGACGGCGCGCTGGCCGAGTTCTCCTCCACTGACATGGCGGTCCGCTCCGCCGAGGTCCTGATCCGGGCGTTCGCCGCGTCGGCCGAGGCTGAAGGGCTGGCGTCCGACGAGCTTCGGGTGGGGGTCCACGTCGGCGACGTGGTGGCGACGGAGGACGGCGACCTGTACGGAGACGGCGTCAACGTCGCCTCCCGGATCCAGGCCGCGGGCGACCCGGGAGAGGTGTGGGTCAGCGAGGACGTCCGCCGCCAGCTCCGGCAGCGGCCGGAGTTCCGGTTCGAGTCGCGCGGCGAGCGGGAGCTCAAGGGGCTCAAGCGCCCGCTCGCGATGCACGCGGTCGAGGTCATGGACGCGGCGTCGTGGGCGCCGCCGGAGACGGCCGCGTCGACGATCGCGGGCAAGCGGGACGGCGGATCCGCCGGAGCCGCAGGGGAGGCCCCCGGCCGCGGGGCCCGCCGCCGCGCGGTGTCGCTCTTGGGCGCGGGGATTCTGATCGCGGTCGTCGCCCTCGGGGCCTCCACCTGGTTCCTGAGCCGCGGCTCCGACGCCACGGGATCGGAGACCGTCCTCGCGGTTCTGCCGTTCGAGAACCTGAGCGGCGACCAGGACACCGAGCCGTTCGTCCTCGGTGTTCACGACGACCTCCTGACCCACCTCTCGCGCCTTGGCACGTTCAAGGTGATCTCGCGCACGACGATGATGGGCTATGAGGGCTCGACGAAGAGCGTGCCCGAGATCGCGAAGGAGCTCGGCGCCACGACCGTGCTCGAGGGCGGTGTCCAGCGCTCGGGCGACCGGATCCGGATGAACGTCCAGCTGATCGACGCGCGTACGGACGAGCACCTTTGGGCCGAGCGGTTCGATCGCACGCTGACGGCGGGAGACGTCTTCGCGATTCAGGCCGAGATCGCCGAGCAGATCGCCGGCGCGCTCGCGACCGCGCTGACGCCGGAGCAGAAGGCCGAAATCGCTCGCGCTCCGACCGAGAACCTCGAGGCGCTCGACCTCTATTACCAGGGCTTGGAGTATTACCGTACCCGCGCCGGCTATGGGTACGAGAGCGCGCGGCGGGCAGAGTCCACGCTGGCCGCGGCCGTCGCGGCGGACCCGCAGTTCGCCGCCGCGTGGGCGGCCCTCGCCCAGGCTCGTGCGTGGCAGGTCCGGCAAGGCGTCGAGACCGACACGACCGGGGCCCGCCAGGCACTCGATCGCGCGGCCGCGCTCGCTCCCGAGGCGCGCGAGACGATCGTGGCTGAGGGCGTGTACCTCTACTACGCCAAGGCCGATTTCGCGGCGGCCGACGCCCGGTTCCGGGAGGCCATCTCGCGCTGGCCGGAGGACGCGGACCTGGTCGGGCTGCGCTCGCTGGTCGTGCGCCGGCTGGGGCGCTGGGAGGAGGCGCTGGAGCTGGGGGAGAGAGCGCGCGCGATCGATCCGCGTAATCACGAGGTCCTCTCCTACCTCGGCGAGACGCTCGGGAACCTGCGGCGATACGAGGAGGCGGAGCGGATCTGGGACCAGGTGCTGGCCCTGAACCCCCGGGACGGGACCGCTCGATACTGGAAGACGCTCCTTCTTCTGGAGAGCAGGGGAGACATCCCTCGCGCGCGCCGGTTCCTCGACGCGTCCGCCGATGTCCTGGGCGCGGCGGGCCACGCAAGCCTCGGTGCCCAGATGTCGCTCTACGAGCGTGACTACGAGGGCGGGATCGCGGCGCTCGAGGGCAAGCCGGTCGAGCCCGACAACCCGACAGACGTGCCGGCCTTGCTCGCGCTCCTCGCTCACTGGGCGGGGCGGGAGGAAGACTCCCGGGTTTGGGCGGATTCGCTCCAACGAGCCGCGGACCGGGTGATCGCCGAGTTGGAATCCGGGCTCGACCCATTCGTCCAGCGCGCCGAGGTCTACGCGTATCGCGGCATCGCGCACGCGCTCTCGGGCCGGCCGGACGAGGCCGTGCGGGACGGGCGCCGCGCGATGGAGCTCCTACCGATCTCGCGAGATGCCGTGGACGCCTCGCGGAGGCATATCCTGGTCGCGACGGCCTTCGTGCTGGCTGGCGACCGCGACGCCGCCTTCCGCCTCCTCGACGCGCTGGCCGCGGTCCCTTCGCCCCTGTCGTCCGCGAGCCTCAGGCTCAATCCCGTCTACGATTCGCTGCGCGACGACCCGCGCTACCCCGAGCTCCTGGAGAAGTTGGAGGCCGCCGAGCGAAGCGGCTCGGGGACCCGATGAGCGAGGCGATCCCTCGGTGAGCGACACGATGCCTTCCCACCACCTGGCCGCGGTCTGGTTCGCGGATCTTGTCGGCTACAGCGCGCTGTCGGAAACGAACGAAGGGGAAGCGCTGCGTGCGGTCGGCAGGTTCCAGGCGATCGTCCGCGCGGTGGTCCAGACCCACGGCGGGCGTGTCGTGAAGTTCCTGGGCGACGGCGCGCTGGCCGAGTTCCCGTCGACCGAGCAGGCGGTGCGCTCGGCGGACACTCTGCGCGCGGACCTGGCGCGCGTGGCCGAGGCCGAGGGGCTCGGCGTGAGGGAGATGCGGATCGGCGTGCACGTGGGCGACGTGGCGGCGTCGGAAGACGGGGATCTCTACGGCGACGGCGTGAACGTGGCTTCCCGGATCCAGGCGGCGGCGGACCCAGGCGAGGTGTGGGTGAGCGAGGACGTGCGCCGGCAGCTGCGGCAGCGGCCGGAGCTGCGGTTCGCGTCCCGGGGAGAGCGGACGCTCAAGGGCCTCCGGAGCCCGATCGAGCTCCATGCCGTCGGAATCGGAAAGAGCGCCCCGACGGAGACGCCATTCGTCCCGGAGCCCGTCGGTGCCGCAACCCGCGCGGCTTGGCCCGCGAGCGGGGAACCCGCCGGGGGCGGGAATCGCCGGCGCGGGGTCGCGCTCCTCGGCGCGGGGATCCTGCTCGCGATCGTCGCGCTCGGCGCCTCGACGTGGTTCCTGAGCCGCGGACCGGACGCGGACCGAGCCGGCGCCGTCCTCGCGGTTCTCCCGTTCGAGAACCTGAGCGGGGACGAGGACACCGAGCCGTTCGTCCTCGGCGTCCACGACGACCTCCTCACGCACCTCTCGCAGATCGGCACGCTCAAGGTGATCTCGCGGACGTCGGTCATGGGGTACGAAGGCTCCACGAAGAGCGTTCCCGAGATCGCGGAGGAGCTGGGGGCGACGGCGGTGCTCGAGGGCGGCATCCAGCGATCGGGCGACCGCATCCGGATGAACGTCCAGCTGATCGACGCTCGCACCGACGAGCACCTTTGGGCCGAGCAGTTCGACCGCACGCTGACTGCCGAGGACGTGTTCGCGATCCAGGCCGAGATCGCGGGGCGGATCGCCGAGGCGCTCGCCACCGCGCTCACGCCGCAGGAGGAGGCCGAGCTCGCCAGCGCGCCGACGAAGAACCTCGAGGCGCTCGACCTCTACTATCAGGGTCTCGTCTATTACCGCGACCGTGCCGCGGGCGACAATTCCCGGCGGGCGGAGACCTCTCTTACTTCTGCCGTCCAGGCTGACCCGCAGTTCGCGGCCGCCTGGGCCGCGCTCGCTCAGGCGCGCGCGTGGCGGCTCCGGGTGGGGGTGACGACGAACGCGCGGGGAGTGCGCGAGGCGCTCGACCGGGCGATCGCGCTGGCCCCCGAGGCGCGCGAAACTGCACTCGCCGAGGGCATCTACCTGTACTACGCGAGGGCCGACTTCGCGGCAGCGGCGGACCGCTTCCAGAAGATCCTGTCCCGCTCGCCCGATGACTCCGAGGCGCTCATCGGATACAGCTTGGTGCTGCGACGTCTGGGACGGTGGGGTGAGGTGATCGAGGTCGGGGAGCGTGCTCGCGGGGTCGATCCGCGGAACCCCGAAGTCCAGCAGTATCTCGGGGTGAACCTCACCTACGTGCGGCGATACGACGAGGCGGGGGAGCCCTTCGACCGGGCCATCGAGTTGAGCCCCGACTTCCAGGGGCCACGGTACGGGAAGGTGATCTTGGCCCAGCTGAGAGGCGACACCGCGAGCGCCAGGCGCCTGGGAGCGGACCTTGCTGGTCGGCTCCCGCCGGAGGTCAGTGCCGCATTCGACGCCCAGCAGGCGTTCCTGAGCCGCGACTACGAGGCGGGAATCGCCGCCCTCGAGGGACAGCCTCTCGACCGGGACAATCCGTCCGCGGCGCTGCTCCAGCTCGCGGTCCTCCACCGCTGGGCGGAAAACGAGGACGCAGCGCGGCTGTATGCGGACTCGGTGGTGGTGGTGGCGGAGCGGAGGATCGCCGAGCTCGACTCGGATTCGCTCGACCCCTTCGCCCAGAGGGCGCTCCACATCGCCTGGAGGGGCCACGCGCACGCGCTTTCCGGCCGTCCGACGGAGGCCGCGCGGGACGCACGGCTCGCGCTCGACCTCCTGCCCGTGTCGAGGGACGCGGTGGAGGCCGAGAACGTCCTCCTCCCGGCCTCGAGGATCTACACCTTCATCGGGGACCGGGATGCGGCGTTCCGCGTCCTCGACACGCTCGCCTCCATCCCGTCGTTCCTCTCGGCCGCGATGGTACGGCTCGATCCTTCCTACGATTCCCTGCGCGACGACCCGCGGTACGACGCGCTGCTGCGGAAGCTCGAGGCGGCCGAGCGGAGCGGGACGGGGACGCGGTGAGCGAGGCGACACCACCGTGAGCGACGCGACCCCTTCCCACCACCTAGCCGCGGTGTGGTTCGCGGATCTGGTCGGCTACAGCGCGTTATCCGAGACGAACGAGGCCGAGGCGCTGCGCGCGGTCAGGCGCTTCCAGGCGATCGTCCGCGCGGTCGTCGAGACCCACGGCGGGCGGGTCGTCAAGTTCCTGGGCGACGGAGCGCTGGCCGAGTTCCCCTCGACCGGCCAGGCCGTCCGCTCGGCGGATGCGCTGCGTTCCGACTTCGCGCGCGTGGCGGAAGCCGAGGGACTGCGCGCGAACGAACTCCGGATCGGTGTTCATGTGGGGGACGTGGCGACGTCGGACGATGGCGACCTCTACGGCGACGGCGTCAACGTCGCGTCCCGCATCCAAGCGGCCGCGGTTCCCGGGGAGGTGTGGGTCAGCGAAGACGTCAGACGCCAGCTGAGGCAACACCCGGAACTGCGGTTCGCGTCCCGGGGTGAGCGCACGCTCAAGGGTCTCCGAAGTCCCATCGAACTCCATGCGGTCGGAATCGGCGAGAGCGCC
>Ga0299913_10004895_pt1 | contig 11332 bp, 11 predicted proteins | sample RVTome_9_FD_201360 | JGI IMG/M metagenome (GOLD analysis project Ga0299913, IMG submission 201360) | Soil microbial communities from uranium-contaminated site in the Upper Colorado River Basin, Wyoming, United States - RVT155D38 (version 2) ... | reverse complement strand
ACGCGACGCGTCTCCCTCGACGCCCGCGCTTCGTGACGACGACCGGGTCCGCCGGGCGCGCCACAACGGCACGCGAGCGGTCCGCGCCCTCGAGCACCGCACCCTCTCCTCTGTCAGCCGAACCAAACCCGACGGTCGCGCGGTACAAAAGGCCCGCACCGGCTCACGGGCGCGGATCTACCGACCCGCGGTCGAGTTGCTCCGCCGGGCGCCGGCGCTGATCGACGCGAAGACCGTGGCCGCGCACTGTGACGACCACACACGGAGGCAGCACGGCTTGCTTCTCGCGCTCGCCGACTCGCTCGAGCTCGGCGAGTTCCGCGTCATCGGACACGTCCTCACCAACCACGGCATCCGCTACGTGCACCCGCACCGCGCCGATGCCGAGGGCGTTCACGGCGTCCTTCTGCGCAAGCTCCTTCTCGACGTGCCTGACCCGACGAACGGCATCGATGCTGCGCAGGCGGAGCGGAACCTGGTGGCCCGTGCCGGGGGCCGTCCCGCGTTGGTCGTGAAGGGTCTCGCCGACGTCGACCTCGCAGTGCGGCTCACGGCCCGCTAGGCCCGACTACGGCCCGCGTAACCCCTGCAGGCCGGGCCACAGTTCGTCGCCCGTCGTGCGGTAGTCGTACAAGCTCCCGCCGATGCAACCCCGGTCCGACGCCGCTTGCACCATTCCCCCGACGTCCTCTGGGGTCGATGCGTCACCGATGCCGCCGATCGTGTGCACGACCGCATCCGGCTGACCGATGTGAGCGCGGATTCGGTCGATGTTCGTCGCGGTGTACGCGTACGCATCCCGCCACCCTGACGATGACAGGCGATTCGTCCAGTAGCTCATCGGCTGCCACACGTCGTAGTACGGCGCGAGACCGGCCCAGGGGTAGCCCGGCCAGTAGTTCGGGTTGACGTCCTCCATCACGACCGGCGGGAGCACGATCGCCGAGAGCACCTGCCCCGGGAGCCGTTCGCGCAGCCATGCGCTCAGCGAGAGCAGCCGTTGGTTGCGATCGTCGACATCCTCGACCTTGCGCGACTCGATGTCGATGGCGAGACCGTCGATCGGCAGTCCGGCGATCGCCGACAGTCGCTGCATGTCGTCGTTGACGTCGCCGAGATCGGGCAGGTACCACGCCACCACGTGCATCCCGTTGCTGCGCGCCCGGTTCATCAACGAAACGAGGCGTTCCGGCTCCAGCACCGGTGTCGCCGCATCCCAACGCGTTGCCTGGACGTACAACGTCTGCACGCCGAGCGATGCCATGCGATCGATGTCCGCCAGACCAACCGCACCGCCGCCGTACGTCTCCGACCAGTCGTAGACGTCGATCCACGTACCCAAGCCCATGTAGGGAACGAACGTGAACGTCCCCGGCGCGGCGAGGGGCGGTGCCGGCGTGATGGAGGTGACGACGTCCGCGGGCGGTTCCGTCGGCGGGGGCGCCGGCGGCTCCGTGATCGCCGCCTCCGTGATCGGCGGCTGCGTCGTCGTCGGCTCGACGGTCGTCGTCGGGGCCGTCGTCGTCGTTGTCGGCGGCAACGTCGTCGCCGTCGTGGTGGTGATGACGGGGGCGGGAACGCGTGCGCCGGTCGAGCGGATCTCGTGCCCCGACGCGTCATGCGTCGCCACCGCGGCAAGTGAGCCGCACAGCGACACCACGATCAGGGCGGCGGTCGCGCGCACGGCCCCGCGCGATGCCAGCAGCCGGGTCAGGTCCACGAAACGCTTACTTCTTGACGAGCCGCCGCCGGTCCTGCTCGCGCAGGACACGCTTCCGCACTCGCAGCACCTTGGGCGTCACTTCGACGAGCTCGTCCTCGGCGATGAACTCGATGGCGGACTCGAGCGTGAGCACCCGTGGTGGCGCCAACTTGATCGCGTCGTCGTGGCTGTGCGTGCGGATATTGGACTTCTGCTTCTCGCGCGTGACGTTGACGGTCATGTCGTCCGGCCGGGCGTTCTCTCCCACCACCATCCCCTCGTAGACGTCGACGCCCGGTTCGATGAAGAACTCGCCCCGTGCTTGGAGGTTGTCGAGTGCGTAGCCGGTGGCCACGCCCGCCCTGTCCGACAGCATGGCACCTCCGAGGCGATGCGGAAGCTCGCCAGCCCACGGAACCCATCCCGCGTGATGCTGATGCATGAGCGCAGTCCCCCGGGTCGCGGTCAGCAGAAGGCTGCGAAAACCGAGCAGGCCGCGCGCCGGTGCCTCGAACGTCAGGATCGTGCGACCCGGGTCGCCCTGGCGGACGTCGAGCACCTGACCCTTGCGCGGCGCTACCGCCTGCGTGACCGTCCCGACCTGTTCGTCAGGGACGTCGACGACAACCCGTTCCAACGGCTCGTGCCGCTTGCCCTCGATGTCCTTGACGATGACCTCCGGCCGGCTGACCTGGAGCTCGTAGCCCTCCCGGCGCATCGACTCGATGAGCACCGCCAACTGCAGCTCGCCGCGTCCGGCCACGGAGATCACGTCGGGCGAGTCGGTCTCCTCGATACGAATCGACACGTTGCCGAGCACCTCGCGGTCGAGCCGCTCGCGCAGGTGGCGCGACGTGAGGTAACGACCGTCGCGTCCGGAAAGCGGCGACGTGTTGACCCCGAACGTCATGCGCAGCACCGGCTCGTCCACCTCGAGCCGTGGAAGCGGGTTCGGCGTGTTCGGGTCGGTGATCGTGTCGCCGATCTCGACCTCCGGGAAGCCGGCGATCACGAACAGGTCTCCGGCCTCGCGCTCGTCGACCTCGACGCGCGCGATCCCCTCGAAGCCGAGCAGTTGCGTGAGCCGGCGCTTCAGCAACGGCGCGCCCTCGGCCGTCTCCTCGTCACACAGCGCGACGACGTCGCCCTTGCGCAGCGTGCCTTCGACCACCCGGCCGATGGCGAGGCGACCGAGGTAGTCGGACGCGTCGAGGTTGGTGACGAGCGCCTGCAGCGGCGCCGCCGGTTCCCCGGTCGCGGCCGGGATGCGGTCGAGGATCGTGTCGAGCAGCGCGCTCAGGTCGTCGCCTTCGCCCGGCAGGCCGACGCCGATCATCGAGCGCGACTCCCGGGCGACGGCCGAGATGATCGGGAAATCGAGCAGCTCGGTCGGCGGGTGCAGGTCGAGGAACAGCTCCTCGACCATGTCGAGCACCTCCTGCGGCCGGGCGTCGTGCCGGTCGACCTTGTTCAGCACCAGCACCGTGGGCAGGTGGGCGGCGATGGCTTTGGAGAGCACGTAGCGGGTCTGGGGCAGGGGGCCCTCCGCGGCGTCGACCAGCAGCACGACGCCGTCGACCATGGCGAGCGCCCGTTCGACCTCGCCGCCGAAGTCGGCATGGCCGGGCGTGTCCACGAGGTTGATCCGGGTGCCCTTCCACTCCACCGAGGCCGCCTTGGCCAGGATCGTGATCCCCCGCTCCCGCTCCTGGTCGTTGGAGTCCAGCACTCGATCGACGAGCGCCTGGTTGGCCCGAAAGACCCCGGTCGACCGCAGCATGGCGTCGACGAGCGTGGTCTTTCCGTGGTCGACGTGGGCGACGAGCGCGACGGTACGAAGGGGTGTGGTCACAGCGGGCGGCTCGGTTTCAAGGGACCTGAGGGTCTAGAAGCCGCGGCCTTCGTCGTCGGAATCCTCTTGCCCGGCCAGGCACCACACGGCGTGGTCCGCCCCCGGGATGGCACCGCACTCGACACAAGGCTCGGCGTCTTCCGGCCCGAAGAGCGCGTCGAGATCATCATTTGTTCGCTTGAGCGCTCGGGCTTCTTCGAAGCGCCGATGACGACCCTTCTTCACGGGCCAGCTCCCACGTGTATGGCTGGTGTTCGGCTCGGCAGTGTAGCCCGGCCGGTGATCTTCCAACCCACGACCCTGGCCGTGAGGATCTGGGTGCGGCCTAGCGTGCGCCCGTGCCCGCAGAACCGTGGTGGAAGAGCGCCGTCGTCTACCAGATCTACCCTCGATCGTTCGCCGATTCGAACGGCGACGGTATCGGAGACCTCGAGGGCATACGGCGGCGCCTCGACCATCTCGCCTGGCTGGGCGTCGACGCCGTCTGGATCTCGCCATTCTTCCGGTCGCCGATGGCCGACTTCGGCTACGACGTCTCCGACTACTGCGGCGTCGATCCCCTGTTCGGCACGCTCGACGACTTCGACGCCCTGGTCGCCGATGCTCACGCCCGAGGCATCAAGGTGGTCATCGACTGGGTGCCCAATCACACCTCCGACCAGCATCCGTGGTTCCTCGAGGCGAGATCGTCACGGGCCGATCCGAAGCGCGACTGGTACATCTGGCGCGATCCGGCCCCGGACGGCGGCCCGCCGAACAACTGGATCGGGGCCTTCGTCGAGGGCAGCGCGTGGACGCTCGACGAGGCCACCGGCCAGTACTACCTCCACCTGTTCCTTCCCGAGCAGCCCGACCTCAATTGGCGCAACCCGGAGGTCATCGAGGCGATGCACAGCACGCTGCGGTTCTGGCTCGACCGGGGTGTCGACGGCTTCCGGATGGACGTGATCATGGGGATCGTCAAACGGGCCGACCTCGCCGACGTCGACACGGACCTTCTCCAGATGGCCGACGAGTCCCGCTACGACCCGCCAGCCGTGCACGAGCGCCTGCGGGCCATCCGCAAGCTGCTCGACAGCTATCCGGGCGACCGCGTGTCCATCGGCGAGGTGTTCATCCTGTCGACCGCCAAGGTCGCGGAGTACTACGGCGAGAACGACGAGCTCCACCTCTCCTTCAACTTCCCGCCCCTGTTCGCCCCGTGGGACGCGGCCAAGTGGCGGCGGCGCATCGAGCGGACCGAGACCGAGCTGGGCCGGGTGCTGGCCTGGCCGACGTGGGTGCTCTCGAACCACGACAACCCGCGGCACCGCACCCGCTACGGCGCCTCCGAGGCCCGCGCCCGTGCCGCGGCCGTGCTGCTACTCACGCTGCGGGGGACCCCGACGCTCTACGAGGGCGAGGAGCTCGGGCTCGAGGATGCCGTCATCCCGCCGGAGCGCGTGGTCGACCCCGGTGGACGCGACGGCTGCCGAGCACCGATTCCGTGGGAGGCGTCACCGCCCCACGGGTGGCACGGCGCCGAGCCGTGGCTGCCGTTCCCGCCATCCGCCGGCGCGCGATCGGTCGAGTCCCTGGCGGCGGACAACTCCTCGATCGTGCACCTCTACCGCCGGCTGCTGGCCGCTCGACAGGCGTCCCCTGCGCTGCAGCTCGGCGACTTCACGTTCCTCGAATCGCCCGACGGCGTGGTCGCCTACGAGCGCGTCCATGACGACGATCGCCGCGTCGTGCTCGTCAACTTCACGAGCGACACGCAGGTCGTCGACGTCGCCGGAACCGTCGAGGTGTCGAGCAGGGGCGCCGGCGAGGGCGTAGCGTTCACGGGCACCCTGGCGCCCGACGAGGCCGTGATCCTGCGCTAACGATCCTCGAGGACGAGCCCGCCCTTGCCGTCGAAGGAGATCGCGGCGCGGCCTTCGACGAGACGCTGGATGTCCTGACCGAGCACCTCGGCGCGCCAGCCGCGGGTGAGCCGCGCGTTCTTGTCCTTCCGGAGCAACGCCTCGACGTCGGCCCTCGTCGCCAGCAGGGTGGTGTCGATCTGCAGCTGCCGGCTGAGCTGGCTGATCCAGGCGGACACCAACGCGACCGCGGGCCGGAGCTCCCGGTCGACATCACCGGTGGCGGGCAGCCGCAACTCCTCCTTCGCCAACGCCAGACCCTCGTCGATCGCGTCGAGGATCGCCTCCGCCGTCGCGCCACGGAGGTGACGGTCGTCGAGCCCGCGCACGCGGCGCAGCGCCTCGACGGAGGTCGGCGGGCGCTGCGCGATGCCGACGAGCGCGAGATCCGGGAGCACGAAGCGAACGGGCTGATCGATCTCTCCCGCCCGCCGCTCACGCCACGCCGCCAGTGATTGCGCGACCCCGACCGCCTTGCCACGAAGCTGTCGCGCCTCTTTGACCTTCCACCAGGCTTCGTTCGGGTCACGGGGCGCGGCGCCCTTGAGGAGCACCTGCGTGCACTCGTCCTCGGCCCAGCTCAGCCGACCTTGCTCCTCCAGCCGGTCGACCAGCCACCGATGCAACAGCAGCAGATGCTGGACATCCGCCGCGGCGTAGGTCCGCTGCTCGTCCGTCAAAGGGCGGCGTAGCCAATCGGCTAACCGGTCCCCCTTGGGCAACCGAGTGCCAAGCACACCCTGCACGAGCGTTGCGAGGGACGGCCCGTTGTACCCGGCGAAGCCCGCAGCGATCTGGGTGTCGAAGAGGTGCGCCGGCAAGGCGTTGCACGCTCGCAGGAGCACCTCGATGTCCTGCACGCTGCTGTGCATGACGATCGTCGTATCGGTCTCGAGCACGCGGGCGAAGGTGGCGAGGTCGACGGTCGTCGCGTCGACGAGCGCGATCTCCGGCGAATCCGGCGTGCCCCACACGAGCTGCACGAGCGCGAGCTGGGGATAGTACGTGCGTTCCCGATGGAACTCCGTGTCGAGACCAAGGACGGGCTCGTGTTCGAGCGCGCTGACGACGTCGGCGAAGTCGTCTTTGGTGTCGACCCAGAGCGTCAAGCGGAACCGTGCTCGACGGGGAGGCCGGCCTCCAGCCATGCCTTCGTGCCACCCGCCACGTTCACGGTGTCGTACCCCTGTCGGTTGAGGTACTCGACGGCCCGCGCGCTCCGCGGGCCGCTGCCGCAGATCACGTACACCCGCTCGCCGTCCGGGATCTCCTCGATCTGCTCGGGCACGTCCACCAGCGGAATGAGGCGCGCCCCAGGAACGTGGACGCGGGCGAATTCGTCGGCTTCGCGCACGTCGACGAGCACGATCCCAGTCTCCTGAAGGCGAGCGAGTTCGTCGACGTCGATCTCCGGAACCTCCACGACGCGACACCCTACCGGCGGCCCGAGAGGTCCTCGGGCGTGTCGGCGTCGTGGAACGGACCGACGTCAACGGCCAGGAAATCGAGCCGTTCCATGGCCCGGTGCACGGCCCGTTCGCCGTCGGCGAAGGCATCGGCCAGCGCTTGTCGGGCGTCGCGGCGCAGGGCGGCGGGCAACGGGCGCCAAGACCCGTCGACGATCGGTACGGCCGCCATCGCGTCGCTGCCGACGAGCGCGACAACGAGCGCGGTGAACGGCCGGGCCGACGGATCCAGGAGATCGCACGGAGCGACAACCGTGATCGGTTCGTGAGCCCACGCCATGCCGGCGAGGATGCCGCCGAGCGGCCCCGCGTCGGGAGTGTCGTCGACGACGGCGTCGTGACCGATCTGCCGCAGCGCCTCGACCTCGCCACCCACGCAGACGACTTCGGTCGCGCCCGCGTCCTCCAGCGCATGTACGACCCGGCTCGCCATCGGCTCGCCGCCGATCGCGATCAACGCCTTGTCGCGACCCATGCGTTCACTGCGCCCACCGGTGAGCACGACGCCGGTCCAGCTATCAGCCACTGTTGCGAATCGTCTCGAGGTCGGCGAGGTCGGCGCTGTCGAAGTTCGTTGGGGGGCCTCCGAGCAAGATGTCGGCGACCAGGTTCGACTCGACGGCCCAGTACATGACCGACCCCGAGTTGGTCGAGTGTCCCGGGTGTTCGGGATCCTCGCGGCCCGTGTGCAGGTACAGGTCGACGAGGCCCAGCAGGTGGCCGACCTCGTGCATCACGACTGCGGTCTCGATCGCACTCGATCCGATGAGCGGTGTCGAGGCGGCGGCGACCTGATCGACGAAGATCGCCGCGAGGTCTCCGCGTGCAGCGACACCGAGCACGGTGTTGTCGTCGCTGTAGATGCCGTGGACGAAGAGCAAGTGGATGACGGAACGGCCGCCGCCCTGCGCGGCACCAGCGCCGGCGGTGGAGCGCAAGTCATCGCCCGACCAGCTCTTCGCCTCGCCGTCGATGCCCGGGCCTTGCGTGACGGTCACGGTCTTGCCGGTTGCGTCCCGCAGCACGGAGGTGAGGTGATCGATGCTCGCCTGTTGCGGATCGGCCCCCGACTGCGTGCGGACCTCGACCACGACTTCGCTCGAGACCGAGGGCGAGAGGATGCCGAGGGCGAACGATCCTGGCGGCCCGTTCGCGTCGACCGCGACGATCCCCGCGCCTCCTCCGCTCGACGTCACCGAGCTGCCGTCCGGCGTCGTGTCGCCCGGTGGCGGCACATCGATCGTCGACGACGATCCGTCCGGGCCGATCACGATCGTCGTTTGGTCCCCGACGGTCGTCGCTGACGGCTGCCCGGTCCCGTTCGTCGTCGACGAGTCGCCGCACGCGCCGAACAGCAACGAGACAAGGGCAGCCCGTGCCCAGCCTTGGACGCTCACTTGCGCCATTCTGGCGTGCGTGGGATTCGAGCTGCCGCTACCGCCCGGGCCCATCACCAATGGCGAGTTCGTACCTGCCCCACCGAGCCGTCACGACGCCGAGGTGCTGCGGGAGATGCTGGCGCGGTCCGACGCGGCGGCCAGGCGGTCGGGCGTCGACCGCCGGATGTTCCTGCGCGGCGCGGGAGGGGTCGCCGCCGCGCTCGCCGTGTACAACCTCGCCGCCTGCTCGTCGAAGCGATCCGCGCAGCCGGCGACCACCGTCACCACGACCAGCGCACCCGGCGGAAGCTTCTCGGTGCCGCCTCCCGAGGACATCCCGGCCTGCGTCGAGGCGCTCGCGAATCAAGGCGAGTTCATCTTCGACGTCCACACGCACCACGTCATGCCCGATCGGCCGTGGGTGCAGAACGCGCCGGAAACCGTCGGACTCGTCGAGCACATGGTCCCGCGCGACTGCATGGCGGCCAACCCTCTCGAGTGCGTCAACCGCGCGTCGTACATCAACGACATCTTCCTGGCCAGCGACACCACGGTCGCGTTGCTCTCCGACGTGCCGAACAGCGGAGCCGACGATGCCCCGATCCCGTTCGACGACGCCATCGACACACAGCAATTCGCGGCCGAGCTTGCCCACGCGGGCGCGCCACGCGTTCTCGTGCACAACGTGATCGCGCCCAACGTCGGTGACCTGCAGGCGCGTCTCGACGAGATGACCGCCAACGTCGCCACGGGCAAGGTCGCGGCCTTCAAGGTGTACAACGCGTGGGGGCCCGACGGCCGCGGCTACTCACTCGAGGATCCGGCCATCGGGCTTCCCGTCATCCAGCGAGCGCACGACCTCGGCGTGAAGGTGATGGTGGCTCACAAGGGCCTGCCGCTCGTGAACTTCGACACCGCCCACAACGGGCCGGGCGACATGGTCGCGGTGTCGCGTCTCTTCCCCGACATGCAGTTCGTCGTCTTCCACGCGGCGTGGGACGTCAACCGCCGCGAGGGCGCCTACGCGCCAAATGCCCGCATCGGCATCGACACGCTGATCGAGGCACTCGACCGTCACAACGTCCCGCCGAACAGCAACGTCTGGGTCGACCTCGGGACGGTGTGGCGCCAGTTGCTCACCCGCCCCGATCAGGCGGCGCACGCGCTCGGCAAGCTGCTCAGCCGCGTCGGTGAGGACCGCGTGCTCTGGGGCACCGATGCGATCTGGTACGGATCGCCGCAAGCGCAGATCATGGCGTTCCGCACGTTCGAGATCTCGGCGGAGTTCCAGGAGCGGTTCGGCTATCCGCCTCTGACGGACGACCTTCGGCGCAAGGTGTTCGGCCTCAACGCCGCGAAGTTGTTCGGCATGGATCCGGAGGAAACCCGGTGCGCGCTCGTCGGTGACCCGTTCACTGCTGCGCAGCCGACGGCGGCAGCGCTGCGCAACGAGGGCGCCCTCCCCTCACCGTGGGCGCCGAAGGGTCCGACGACCCGCCGTGATCTGCTACGGCTGTTTGCGAATGCGACTACGCCCTGGGTCCCGTCGTGATCTGCGGCGTTCGCTAGAGCACGAGTTCGGCCAGCAGGTCCATCGAGCGGAGCCAGGCGTCGAGATCCTTCTGCCAGGGCGCAGCGACCACGTGTTGCACGCCCGCAGCCTCGAAGGCGTCACGCTCCTCGCTGATTCGGCTCGTGTCCATGCCCTGCGGATCCCAGCCGGTGCGCGTCGAGATCGTGAACGACTCGTCCGGCCGGTCGCGGCGAATGCGTTCCACGACGGTTGCCGCGGCCAGCGGGTCGATGCCGACCGCCTGGAACCCGTCGCCCTTGGCCACCGCCCGGCGATAGGCGGGTTCACTGCTGCCGCCGACCCAGAGAGGAATGTGGTGCGCCGGCTTCGGCAACACGCGGATCTCGTCGAAGGAGATGAACTCACCGTGGAACGTGATCGGGTCGTCGCGCCACGCGGCGCGCAACAGGTCGATGCTCTCGTCGAGCCTTCGCCCGCGATCGTTGAAGGCGTAGCCGAGGGCCGCGTACTCGTCGGCCGACCACCCGACGCCGATACCCGCAATCACGCGCCCGTTCGAGAGCGAGTCGATGCTCGCCAGGATGTTCGCCAGCTCGAGTGGGTTGTGCATCGGCACGACCAGCACGCTCGTGCCGAGGCCGACGCTGGTAGTGCAGGCCGCTGCCCACGTCAGCGTCACGATCGGGTCGTACAGGTGCGGCGATGGATACGACTGTGCCGCGGGATGGACGATGTGGTCGCTCACCCAGACGTCGGCGAACCCGAGCTCCTCGGCGTGTTGCGCCGCCCGAGTGATTGCGTCTGGTCCCGAGACCCGGCCGTACTGGGGAAGGTGAATGCCAACGCGCATCGGCCTTGTCTATCGGGGTCGCGGACGTGCGGTTGCCAAGTCCCGCGACCGGGAAAGGCAGCACCCAATGAACGGCGACGGTGGCTTTCGGATCCGACCTCTCGGCGGCGCGCCCGGGTGCGTCGCGATGATCGTGTTCTCGATCGTGGCGTCCGTCGTGCTCACGGTGCTGCTGAACCTGGCGGTGCGGCTCCTGTAGGTCAACCGCCGTAGTTCATACGGGTGTCTTCCATGCGGAGCACCTCGGTCTCCTCGGGCTTCTGGAAACCGGCGTTCACGACCTCTCCGATGAACAGCGTGTGATCACCGGCATCGACCGGTGTGCGCACCTCGCACTCGACGAACGCGCCCGCTTGATCCAGGATCGGAGCGCCGGTGACCGGTCCGTCGTGGAAGGGAAACGCGTTCATGGTGTTGCCCGCCACCTCGACGGGCTTCGTGAACTTGCGGACGATCGTTCGGTCCTCACGGTCGACCGTGTTGATCGTGAACGCTCCGCCCTCCGTGATGAGCTCGTGTGTGAAGGCCGTCTTCTCCACGCTCACGCCGATGAGTTTGGGATCGAAGCTCACCTGCGTCACCCAGTTCGCGGTCATGCCGTTCCGGCGATCGCCGGCCCGCGACCCGATGACGTAGAGGCCGCTC
>Ga0299913_10004894_pt1 | contig 11332 bp, 8 predicted proteins | sample RVTome_9_FD_201360 | JGI IMG/M metagenome (GOLD analysis project Ga0299913, IMG submission 201360) | Soil microbial communities from uranium-contaminated site in the Upper Colorado River Basin, Wyoming, United States - RVT155D38 (version 2) ... | reverse complement strand
TATGCCGACTATCTGCTGACGTTGCCGCGCTCGACGGTATTCGGCTCGAGCGACGACTTCGAAATCGGCGGCCAGTTGAAAATGAGGAGCCATTACTACAGCTTCTTCTTCAACGACGATTGGAAGGTCACGCCGCGCCTTACGTTCAACTACGGCTTCCGCTACGAGGCCGACTTTCAGGCGGCGGCCTATAACCTCAACATGGTCAATTGGTGGCCCGAGCGGTACACCGGTCTCGACGGCACGATCGAAAGCACCGGTATCGTACAAGGCGGGGTCAACGGCGTGCCGCACAGCACGGTCGATGGCGACTGGAACAACTTCATGCCGCGGGTCGGCATCGCCTGGCGCATTTCCGACAAGTGGGTGATTCGAACCGGCGCCGGGCTCTACTTCGATCTGCGGACGGGACAGATCGCCCAGCAAGCATTCTCGAACCCGCCGACGTTCACCGAGATCCAATCCGACTGCACCCGTCCCAATGAAACCTGCAGCATCAACCGGCCGGACAATTGGACCTACCAGAACCCCGGACACGTTTCGGGGCAGGTGCCGTTCCCGACCAGTCCCACCCAGGTGGTCGGCATCCGCAGCACCGAGCGCAAAACGCTGACCGACAACGCCTGGCAGTATAACTTCGCGCTGCAGCGTGAACTGGCGAACAACATGATCGTCGAGGGCGCCTATGTGGGCACGAAGGGCACGCACCTGAATTCGAGGTACAACCCCAATTCGCTGGTTCCTGCCGCTGGGATCAACGCTCCCCTATTCAATGGAGTGCAACTGGTGCGGCTCTATCCCGGATTCGGCGATATATTGTTCGTGAACCAGAACGGCAATTCCAGCTATCACTCGTTCCAGGGAACGATCAAGCAACGTGTCTCCTCTTCAACATTCCAATTGTCGTATACCTGGGCGAAGACCATCAGCGACGGCGCGGAAGGAAGCCGTTTCAAAACCGACTCGTTTGCTGTGCCGTGGAACGATTGGAGCCGTGCCAGAGGACCCGCCAACTTTGACCGCGCGCACCGGGTCTCGTTCGTTTTCAACCACGATCTGCCGAATAAGTTCAACGCCGGCATCGGCCGCGCCCTGTTCAACGACTGGGCGTTCAATGGATTCCTCGTTTGGCAAACCGGGACTCCGATTACGGTCACCAACCGCGATAGCGGCCGCGGAATCGGCGGATCGAACGTTTCGACCAGCGCATCGAATCTGTTCGCAGATGTCAACGCCGGCGTGCCGCTTGTGTCCTCCGGCAGCACCGTTGACAACCTCGACCACTACATCAACCCGGCCGCGTTTACCAAGGCGCTCCCGGGTACGTTCGGGAACTCGGGACGCGGCATGTTTCGGGGTCCCGGGCAGTCGAACATCGATTTCTCCGTGTTCAAGAACATCCCGCTCACGGAGCGGTTCAGGCTTCAGTTCCGCACGGAGTTCTTCAATCTTTTCAATCACACCAACTTCGGCGACCCCACCAGTAGCCTGGATTCGGCCTCATACGGGACGATTCGAAGCACGTCGGTGAACGCCCGCTTGATTCAGTTTGCACTGAAGCTGAGCTTCTGATGAATGGGCGGCCCCGCCGCCAGACAGTTGTTGTATGCCTCGGCAGCCTCGTTCCCACGAACGAGGCTGCCGTTTCTTTATCATGGGGAAGGCGACCTTAACGTATTGAATGCTGCTTCTACTGCGAAAATCGGTGCGCCTGGCTTGGGCTGCTGTAATGCTTTTGGCCTTGCCCGTCTCAAGCACGCCGTGCTTCGCCCAAGGAATGGGAGGCGGCGCGAAAGCGCTGCCTCGCAGATCGCCGCTACTACGTTTGGACAGGCCTGTTCCGAAGCTTCGTTTTGAAGATATCGCGTCCAAGGCGGGGCTTACAGCTCTGAACGTCTACGGCGGCGTCGAGAAGAAACGCTTCATTCTCGAGATGACCGGCAACGGCGTGATCCTCGCCGACTTTGACGGCGACGGTGCGCTCGACATCTACCTTCCCAACGGAATTCGATTGGACGCCTCGGCCGCTGAGAGCGCCACCGCCGGCCGCCTTTATCGAAACCGCGGCAACGGCACGTTCGAGGACATCACGAAAGGATCCGGTTTAGAAGAACCGGGCTGGGCGCAAGGCGGTTGCGCGGGCGACATCGATAACGACGGCGACGTGGACCTGTTGGTGACGTTCTATGGACACAACCGGCTCTACCGGAACCATGGCGACGGTACGTTCGAGGACATCACCAAGAAATCCGGATTGCCGGTCAGCGGGAGCCATTGGACAACAAGCTGCTCGATGCTCGACTATGACCGCGACGGAAATCTAGACATCTTCGTTAGCCGATACGTGGCTTTCGACATCGACGAGGCCGAACGTCCCGGCAATACCGGCTTTTGCCGTTGGAAAGGCTTGGCCGTATTCTGCGGGCCGCGCGGTTACCCCACGGGCGTGAATGCGCTCTATCGAAATCTGGGGGATGGGCGCTTCGCCGATGTTTCCAAGACGGCGGGAATTGAAGTAGCCGGGCTGCGTTACGGGCTCGGCGCTGTCGCCGGCGACTTCGACAACGACGGCTGGCCCGATATCTTCGTGGCCTGCGACTCGACTCCCAATCTGCTCTATCACAACCAGAAAGACGGCACCTTCCGCGAGATCGGGGTGGAGGCCGGGGTGGCCTACGGCGACGCGGGTCAAGAGCAGGGTGGCATGGGCGCCGCCGCCGGCGACTACGACAACGACGGCAGGATGGACATTGCGGTCAGCAACTTCATCGACGAAACTTCGGCGCTCTACCGCAATGACGGCGAGATGTTTTTCGAGGACATGACCTATTTAGGTGGGCTGGCTCTCAACACCGGATACGTCGGCTGGGGTATTCTTTTTGTCGATATCGACCAGGACGGCTCCAAGGATCTCTTTATCGCCAACGGCCACATCTATCCGGAATTACAGGGGGCCAGTGTCAATGAAACATACCCTCAGCGAAGCCACTTTTACTGGAACCTCGGCAACGGCGTCTTTCGCGATATCTCGGAAGATGCGGGCTCCGCTTTCACCGCTCCTCGCGTAAGCCGCGGCGCGGCGTCGGGCGATCTCGATGGCGACGGCGTTCCTGAAATCGTCGTCTCCAATATGAATGCAGCGCCGGTGATCTGGAAGGTTCACCAGGAAAACGCGAACCGCCTGCTCATCACGCTCGTGGGGACTGAGTCAAACAGGAGTGCCGTTGGCGCGCGAGTGGAGTTGCGGACAGGCGGGGCGCTCCAGGTTGACGAAGTGCGGTCGGGGTCGGGCTACGCTTCGCAATCGGATTTTCGGCTGCACTTCGGCCTTGGGCCGCACGCCAAAGCCGACGAGGTGAAGGTGCGGTGGCCAAACGGCAAGGGCGAATCCTTTTCCGATATTGCTGCCAATCAAGCGATCGTCATAGAAGAGGGCAAAGGCATTCGCGACCGCAAGGCTCTCAAAAAATAGCGTGGCCAACGCGCGCACCTGTATTTCTCAGAACGGCTATTTGCGGGGGACAGTTTCCGCGGGCGGCAAACCCCGACTCTCGCTATTGAGCAGGGCGGAAACTGTCCCCGGGCTCCCACGCTAAGGGGCCGCAGGTTCGTCCCGAGGCGCGGCTACTTCATACGACAGCCGCGGCATTTTCTCCCGCCGCTCTTCCGCCGCGACGCGGATACGCTCGGCGATTTCGTGATGCTTGCGGCGCTCACTGGCTGCACGTTCCCGGTCGCCAAGCCGCCCATAAATTTGGGCCAGCCGGAAATGGGCTGCGCCATGTTCCGGATGGATCGCAACCGTTTTCTCCAGCGCGGCGGCGGCTTCCTTCCACTTGCCCTGGTCGAACAAGATCTCATGCAGCGCGTAGTAGGCCGGCCAGTAGTCGGCCCGGATGCCGATCGATTTTCGCAGCAGCCCTTCCGGCTCGGCCGATTGCGGCGTTTCGAGCGAGACCGCGATCGCCAGCAGGTGCAGCCCAACGGCGCTTTGGCGCCGATCGCAAAACGCCCGCAAGAGCCCGATGATTTCGGGGAGCTGCTCGCCCGCGTCCGGGAGAAGTGTCTCCATCGAGACGAAGGCGGCTTCGGAATCCGGATCGAGTTTGGCCATCCGAATGAACACATCGATCGCTTCCGCGTTACGGCCCAGGGCATAGAGGGCCAGACCCTGCAGTCGAAGAATCTCCTGGCTTGCCGGAAACTTGGCGGCGGCTTGATTGAGAATCGCCAGCGCGGGCTCGGGCGTTCGATGGTCGAGAAACAGCGCCGCCAACTCACCGTAGAATTCGGGCTTTGCCGGATCGGATTGGATCGCTGCCTGAAATGACTCGACCGCCGCGGCCGAATCACCGCCCGCGCGGTAGGCGCGCCCAAGCGCCGCGTGAAGTTCGGCCGTCACCGGCGAGGCTTGCCGGCCCACTTCGATCGCCTTCTTTGCTTGTCCCGCGCGCAGGAGAAGATCCATCGTCCGCAGGCGCGATGAAGCATCATTCGGATTGGAACGGAGCCAGCGCAGCTCGAACTCAGCCGCCTGTGCGAACTCTTCGGCTTGTGCGTAGAACATCGCTAACGCCCGTCCCACTGCCGGATGGCCTGGAGCCAACCCGTCCGCCTTCTTGGCGGCATCGAGCGCTTCCTCGCGGCGGCCCGTTTCCAGCCGGACGCGCGCCACGGCAAGCCAGGGCAGGGGACTGCCGGGCGTCAATGCCGCGGCGCGTTCAAGCCGCCGGCTAGCCGCCGTTTGGTCGCCGTCCCGCAGGTCGAGTACGCCCAAACGATAGAGGACCTCCCCATTCTCGGGCTGCGACCTTTCAAGCGATTCGAGCAACTGACGGGCGTCGGCGATGCGCCCCGCCGAAATCCATTCAATCGCCTGCCGGAGTGCTTGCTGAGGGTCGCCAACACCCTGGCACAACAACACGGCGATGCTCGCATGGGCAGCGATCAACCAGCGGCTTGCGCGCATGAAACAATTATCCCCTTTACGGCCCCGGGAGGCGCAACTGGCAGCGGTCGGGAACAATGGCCAAGAATCTGATTTCAAACAGCTTTCGTCTAAAATGGGTTGTGCTCCGGCTGGGCCGTGGTGGTATCATAAAGGGTGCGCTTCGGCGCTCCCGGGTCTTATGCCGAGGGCTGGATCTGGCCCGGGGCTTTGGGTCAAAAGGCAGCACATGGTCAGAGATTGGTTTCGGGGCTCAGTGTGCCCCATCCTCCTGCTTGCTACGGGCCTTGTTGCGTCCGCACAGCAGAACGCTGTGCGTGACGAGTCATACTTCCGCGAAAAAGTCTATCCGTTAATGCACAAGGCGCAGTGCAATCTTTGCCACAACGATAACGGTGTGGCGTCGGTGACGCGCCTGCAGTTCCCAAGTCCCGAGGCCAGCGGCGATCAGGTCACCGCGTTCGGTCTCAAACTTATGGACTTCGTTGATCGCCAGGATCCTAAGCAATCCATCCTGCTGCTGAAGCCGACCAACCGCATGGAGCACACCGGGGGCGAACGTATCTCCCCTGGAAGCCAGGACGAAGAAGTTTTGCTGGGCTGGATCAACTACTTGGCGGGACTATCGGAAGAGCAGACCCGTTTGGCCAAGGCGAAGATTGAAAGAGCAGAGCGTCTCGGTCTGCGTGGCTTGACTCTGCGACGGCTCACGCACAGCCAATACAACAGCACCGTACGAGACCTTGTCGGCGATCAAAGCCAGCCTGCCAACGGGTTCCCCCGGGAGGATTTCATTCACGGCTTCAAGAACCAACCCGAGGGTCAGGGTATTCCACCTCTGCTGGCCGAAGGGTACAGCAGTGCCGCGGAGCGCCTCGCGCGAAACACCTTTCGAGGCGGCGACCACCAGGGGCTGATTCCGTGCGAGCCGGCGTCGGCTCAGGATCTGGATTGCGCCGGCCGGTTTGTGAAGCAGTTCGGATTCAAAGCTTATCGCCGGCCCCTGACCGGAAGCGAAGCGGGTGTGTTTGTCGAAATGTTCCGGCAAGAGGCCGGCCGCACCGGTGACTTCCTCGGAGGCGCGCAGATGGTCGTGGAGGCGATGCTGCAGTCCCCGCACTTCTTGTTCGTCGTGGAGCGCGGCCCAGGTAATCCCTTTGAGCAGTACGAGGTCGCCAGCCGGCTTTCTTACTTCCTTTGGGATACGATGCCGAGCGACGAGATGCTGCTGGCGGCGGAAAAAGGCGAATTTTCCTCCGTGGAGCAGATTGAAGCAGCGGTGCGAAGCATGTTGCGCGATCCGCGCGCAAAGCTTGCGATGGACGAGTTCCTCGCGCAGTGGCTACGGTTTGACCGAACGCTGACTGCCATCCGCGACCGGCGAATGTTTCCCAATTTTAGCGCGGACACCGCCATCGCGATGACGGAGGAGACCCGCCATCTGTTCAACCATTTGGTTTGGGAGGACAAGGATTTCAGGGAGTTTTTTAACGCGGACTATACGTTCGTTAGTTCCGACTTGGCTAAGCTCTATGGTCTTCCAGCGCCGGCTGAGGAGTTCGCCAGGGCCAACTACTCGCCTGACTCGGGGCGTGCCGGTGTATTGGGTCATGGCTCCATTTTGACATTGACGAGCAAACCGAGCGAAACGTCCCCAACGGAACGCGGTCTCTTCATCAGGGAGCATTTTCTTTGCCACCGCGTCCCAGCTCCGCCTCCTGGTGTGAACACTGCCTTGCCGGAGATTACGGAAGACAAACCCATGACTAACCGGGAGCGCCTGCAAATTCACTTGAATAGCCCGGCCTGCTCCAGTTGCCATCGCTTGATTGACCCCATCGGTCTCGGTCTTGAGCAGTATGACGCCGTCGGCGGTTATCGCGAGCAGTTGGTGCTGTCGCTGGGGCGGGGCAGGCGAAGAGGAGGAGATCGTCCTCCTGACCTCAAACTGGATATCAATACCTCGGGGATTGTGCAGGGAATCGCCAACTCGGAATTCTCATCGCCAAAGGAATTGGGCCAGATTCTGGCCAACGAGCCCACCTGCCAAAAATGTGTCGTCAAGCAGTTATTCCGGTATGCATTCGGCCGCGAAGAAAGCGTGGCTGACCAGCCCGCGATCGACCGTATGCTTGAGAAGTTCCGTGACTCCGGATTTCGATTCCAGGAATTGATCGTCTCCGTCGTCACGTCAGATCTGTTTCTTGAAAAGGAGGCCTTGCGTCATCATGGCATTTAGAAAAGAGCTTTCCAGAAGGACATTCTTGAAAGGCGTAGGCCTGTCGGGCGCCGTGATCCGGGTGGGCCTGCCGGCTTTCGACGCCATGTTTAATCCCAGCGGGACGGCGTACGCCGCCGGTGCGGCTGGCCGCCTCGCGACGGAGCCGATCGAGTCTCGCTTCGTACTTTGGTTTAACGGCAACGGGATCATCGAAAAATATTGGATCCCCCGCCAGGATGGCGCGAACTACGAGATTACCCCTTGTTTGCGGCCGCTCGCGCCGTTCCGCGACGATATTCATATTCTGAGCGGCATCGACAATCCTGGCGCCCGGTCAGCCGGCCCGGGGAATGGCCATGCGAAGTCCATGAGCGGCTTGGTCTCGGGCGATGGCTTTACCGGGCGAGGCGCGGGCAGCGCGTCCGTCGACCATGTGATCGCCCAAGAGGTCGGCAAGGACACGCGTTTCCGCTCCTTGCAGATCGGCGTGTGTCAGGAATCCTTCGGCGAAAGCGTGCAGCGCAACATGAGCTGGGCTGGAAGGGACCGCCCGCTGCCTCCGGAAATGATTCCGCATCGTTTGTTCGATCGCCTATTCGGCTCGAGAGAGCAGTACTGGATGGAACGGAAGAAGAGCATTCTCGATGCCGTGTCGGGCGAGGCCAGCTCTTTGAAGACCAAGCTGGGACACAGCGATCAAGAGCGGCTGGATGAGTTCCTGACTTCTGTGCGGAGTCTGGAGCGGTCCGTGGCCAGCTTGCCGCCTGAGTACGCGCACGTGGTGGAGAAACCAGCGGAAGGCGGCGATCTGAAAGACTGGCCGCGCATCGCCAAGCTGCAGAGCGATCTGCTCGTTCATGCGCTTGCTTCCGGACAGACTCGCGTTGCCTCCTACATGTTGACCAAGTGCCAAGGCCTCTCGCGTTTTCCGTGGCTGGGTCTCACCGCCGAGCGGCATCATGAGTATACGCACGGCCGCGTGGAAACTCCCGAAGGACAGCGCATGATGCGCGATATTTGCCGCTGGCACGTGGAGGAGTTCGCTTACTTCATCGGGAAGCTGAAGTCGATTCCGGAAGGCGATGGAACACTGCTCGATCATACCTGCGCCTTGTTCATCCACGAACACGCGGAAGCGAACTCCCACAAGAACAGCGGCCTCGCGATGGTTGCGGCCGGTCACGCCGGTGGCATGAAGACCGGTGGGCACACCCGGATAACCGGAACGGTCGGAGACCTCTATATGACCCTGGCGGAAGAAGTGATGGGCGCCCAAATCGGCAGCTTCCCGTCAGGCACAAAGAAGTTGGCCGAGATCGTTTAGGAAACAAAAGCTTCTCCTTTTCACCGCGGGCCGCCAGCCTTCGAGGCTGGCGGCCGTTTTCATTTGGCGCCGGACAACGTTCGACAGCTTTGAGTCGCCCCCGGGGACAGCTTCCGCCTTGCTCATTAGCGAGAGTCGGGGTTCGCCGCCGCGGAAACTGTCCGCCTTTAGCGTGCAGGGGCGGATGTCAATGTCCATATGGTTGGACTCCAGACATGGTAAACTGAGAAAGCAGCTATGAAGTCCAAACAACGCAGCGCCGCTCGGGCCAAGGATTCTCGATTCTCATCAACAGGCCCGCGCTCAGCCGACGAAACCCGGCGCGCCCTCGCTCAGACGTTCCTGAAACGGTCGGTGAGGATGCTGGAGCGAGTGAGTTCTGCAGCATCGCCCGAGACCCTGAAGACTGCCTTATCCTCTCCAACCGACCTCGGCGGCGTCGCATCCCTGCTGTCTGATCTGGCTCCGTTGGGTCTCGATCTCTCCTCCGTTGATCCTTTCGTCGAAGCGCTTGCCCATGGGGCCGCTGTGAAGCGGGAACTAATGGAGAGGGCGGGAGGAGGGCTGAAGTCCAGTCAAGTTGCGAGCGCGCTCGGCATTACGCGGCAAGCGGTGGACAAGCGCCGAAGCCGGCGGGCGCTGTTGGCAGTCCCTACAGGTTCAGGAGAGCACCTCTATCCGGCCAGCCAGTTCACATCGGATGGCGTGGTGCTCGGAATCACAGAAGTGCTCCAGGCGTTCCAGATTCAGAATCCCTGGACGCAGTTGTCGGTGCTACTCGCTCCCACGCCGGCTCTCGGAGGCAAGACTATCCTCGAAGCGCTGAAAGCTGGCGAGGCCAAGAAGGCGATCAGCGTTGTGGCATCGTTCGGCGAGCAGGCCGCATAGGCACGCAGGAATGCAGCGTGGGATCAATCTGCCGAAACGGCTTCCGTTGAGCAGAGTTCGGATCGGAACCCGATGGATGCGCGTTCACGCGCGACGCAGAAATGCCCTGTGGTTCGGTCCTGCCTCGGACAGTCTCCCCGTTCATCGCTTTGACGATCCTCTTGGCCGATTCCGCGTCTGCTATCTCGGGACCACGATCGACGTGTCTTTCGCGGAGACCTTTCTGCGGAATCCCCCGGTCCGGATTCTGGGACTCGACGATCTCGCTGCCCGGTCAGTCGCCACTGTCGAGGTGCGGCGTGAACTGCGACTCGTGCCGCTACATGGCCCGAGTCTTGCACGGCTGGGAACGACGACGGAGGTGGCGAGCATCAGTGACTACGCTCTCTCTCGATCTTGGTCGCGTGCACTCTGGGAACACACGGACACGCCAGACGGAGTGGTCTATCGATCGCGCCATGACGATTCTGCGTTGTGCGTAGCCGTATATGACCGGGCAAAAACCAGTCTCGCGATCGTCGCGGACGATTCTCTTGTAGCCGACACAAGACTGCTGGCGAGACTCCTGAAGAGATACAAGCTCGGTTTGACCAGATAGTTCGAGGCACAGGGGCAAGAATGCGGGAAAGCATCAATATCTTCGGCATGGCGCCAAAGGTCCAGCGTCCCGATCAAGCAGGGAATGCCCTAGCGTTCCTCGTCTTCGCTTTCGGCGCTTGCTGCCTCTTTGGGCTTGGGCCACCAACTGATTAGGCGGTCTGGAGACGATTTCCGAAGCGCTTCCACCTTTTCCGGCGTCACCTTCGAAGCGCCCACATACAGCCTCTTCAGCCCCTTCATTCCGGCAAGCTGCTCCAAGCCCGCATCGGTGATGCTGGTTTCCTGCAGCTCAAGAACCTCCAGGTTCTTCATCTTAAGGAAGTGGGGGATCGCCGAGTCATCGATTCCCTTGGCCCGCCACAGTCTCAGACGGCGCAAGTTTGGCATGTCCACTAAAGCTGCCATGCCCCGCGCGGTCACAGAGGTGCCGTGCAGATCCAAGGTCTCGAGATTTTTCATGGCCGCCAACTGGCCGGCCCCGCGGTCGGTAATGGAAGTCTCCCCTACGTTGAGACTTTTCAATTGCTCCAACTGGATGATGTGGTCTAGATTGAAGTCCGTGAGTGCCATGCCCCACAGGCCTGAGTCTGTACGCTGGCGGCCGCTGATGTCCAACTCGCGCAGCGAAGGCAACAACTTCAGTAGCGGCAGACAGACACCGCTCATCTTGTTTCCGCCGAACGCAAATCGCTCAAGCTCTTCGAGACCGATCAGGCTCTCAAAAAGTTCATCGCTCACGCGGCTGAAGCCCACATCCAGCGATTTGAGCTTCGACATACCCGCAACATGTTCAAAGACTGTGCTCGTCACCTTCGAGCCGCGCACGTTGAGATGTTCCAGGTTCTTCCACCCCTTCAAGTGAGCGATTCCAGCGTCCGAAACATACTCCGCGTAGTAGAGATCGAGATTCTTTACGTTTTGCAGGGGAATCAAGTGCTCCAGAGCCAAGTCGGTGACTTTGGTATAGGCGAGGTTGATACTCTCCAAATGCGGCAGGCGGCTCAGCTTTTCCGTGTCGGCGTCGGTCAGCCACGCATTGCTCAAATCCACGTCTATGACCTGTCCCGCTTCATTGAGGGAGTACTTGCCATCGAGAGATTCGATCCACCGAAGGATGCCCGCTCGATCCGCATCCGCCGCTGCCGCCAGCGGCAAGCTGAACAGAGAAACCAGCAGGCACATTAGGAATCGAGACATGATTCTTTTCCCTGTCAATTTCCGAATACTCCGCTAACTGCGGCGCCGCGCCGGCGACGCTGACAGCTCATCCCAGACAATCTCGCACTCAGGGACGCTGGTTCGTACCTGCTCATAACCCTTGGGCGTGAAAAACGTGTGGTAGAGATTCAGG
>Ga0299913_10004893_pt1 | contig 11334 bp, 5 predicted proteins | sample RVTome_9_FD_201360 | JGI IMG/M metagenome (GOLD analysis project Ga0299913, IMG submission 201360) | Soil microbial communities from uranium-contaminated site in the Upper Colorado River Basin, Wyoming, United States - RVT155D38 (version 2) ... | reverse complement strand
TGTCGGCGCGGTCCTTCGAGCGGCGGCCGCCGCGGCGGCCGCGGCGGCGCCGGCGGCGCGGCTGGTCCTCGCCGCCTGCCGTGTCGGCGCGTTCCGCCCGGACGGCGCCCTTGACTTCGGCCCTGGCCGGTCCCGGAGCGTCCGTTGCCATGTCCGGCGCACCAGCCTCGGCGGCTTGCCCCTCCTCGTCCTCGACGGCGGCAAAAGCCGGCTCCTGGGCCGTGCGGCGCGGCAGCCCGGGACGTTCCGCGCCGCGCTCGATCTCGCAGTCCCACGGCAACACCCGGTCGCGCGGCACCACGAAGATCGAAATGCCATAGCCGGTCTCGAGCGACAACAGATGCTCGCGCTTGTCGTTGACGATGTAGTTGGCGACCTCCGGGTGGCAGTACACGGTCAGGTTCTCAGCCTTGCGGCTCATCAGATTCTCCTCGATGCCGCGCAAGACCGAGAGCGCGCTCGACGACACCGAGCGCACGAGCCCTGTGCCCTCGCAATGCGGGCAAGGCCTGGTCGAGCCCTCGAGCATGCCCTGGCGCAGGCGCTGGCGCGACATTTCGAGCAGCCCGAAATGGCTGATGCGCCCGACCTGGATGCGCGCCCGTTCGTTCTTCAGCGCCTCCTTCAGGCGCCGCTCGACATTGCGGTTGTTGCGCTTCTCGTCCATGTCGATGAAGTCGATGACGATGAGGCCGGCAAGATCGCGCAGGCGCAATTGCCGGGCGATCTCCTCGGCCGCCTCCATGTTGGTCTTGAGTGCGGTGTCCTCGATATTGTGCTCGCGCGTCGCCTTGCCCGAATTGATGTCGATGGCGACCAGCGCCTCGGTCTGGTTCATGACGAGGTAGCCGCCCGACGGCAGCGTGACGAGGGGCGAGAACAGGCTGTCGAGCTGGCTGTCGACCTTGTGGCGGCTGAACAGGGGCCGCGTGTCCTTGTGCAGCTTGACGTTGCGGGCATGGCTCGGCATCAGCATCTTCATGAAGTCCTTGGCTTCACGATAGCCGTCCTCGCCCTCCACCACGATGTCCTCGACGTCCTTGTTGTAGAGATCGCGAATGGCGCGCTTGATGAGGCTGCCTTCCTCATAGACGAGGCTCGGCGCCGTCGAGGTCAGCGTCAGGTCGCGCACCGTCTCCCACACCCGCAAGAGATAGTCGTAATCGCGCTTGACCTCGGTCTTGGTGCGCTGGGCGCCGGCGGTGCGCACGATCAGCCCCATGCCTTCCGGCACCTCGATTTCGCGCACCAGCTCCTTCAGGCGCTTGCGGTCGGCGATATCGGTGATCTTGCGCGATATGCCGCCGCCGCGCGCCGTGTTGGGCATCAGCACGCAATAGCGCCCGGCGAGCGACAAGTATGAGGTCAGCGCCGCGCCCTTGTTGCCGCGCTCCTCCTTGACCACCTGGACGAGCATGATCTGGCGGCGCTTGATCACCTCCTGGATCTTGTAGGCGCGGCGCGGCGGGCGGCGGCGCTCGGGAACCTCCTCGAGCGCGTCCTCGACGCCCACCTGTTCGACGGCGCCGTTCTCGACGTTCTCGGCCTCGTAGTCGGCGCCGTTGGCATCGGAACCATTGGCGTCATGTGCGCCGGCCGCCTGGTCGGGCGTCTCCTCGCCGTCGCCGGCCCCGCCCGCCTCCTCGACGTCCGCCGCGGCCTTCCGCCTCGAGTCGCCGCGTCCCGATGCCGAACTGCGGTCGAATTCCTCTTCGCTCAGCCGTGCGTCGTCTTCCTCCTCGCGCAGCAGCGCCTGACGGTCGGCGACCGGAATCTGGTAATAGTCAGGATGAATTTCGCTGAAGGCGAGGAAGCCGTGGCGGTTGCCGCCATATTCGACGAAGGCGGCCTGCAGCGACGGCTCGACGCGCGTCACCTTGGCGAGATAGATATTGCCCTTGAGCTGCCGGCGGTGCGACGACTCGTAGTCGAACTCCTCAATGCGGCTTCCGCGCAGCACCACCACCCGGGTTTCTTCCGGGTGGGCGGCGTCGATCAACATCTTGCTGCCCATTTCGGCTGATCCTCAGCGCGCCGCCGCCGCGTGGGCTGCAAGCGACCTGTCCGGGAACAGGGCTTGGCAGGCTTCCGGCGCATGCGCGCAACTTGGGAACGTCCGGCCGGCGACTGGCGCCGCGGTCGATGCCGCGAAGCATTCCAGCCAATGGCGCGCCAAAGCGAATCACGGCAGCATTTGGGCTCCTCACCGTGAGTTCAGCATCGGACATTCCGAGACTTCCATGATGTCCCGGCATGGCCGGAACGGTTGCAGACAGGTCTGGGATCGCTCGCGAAGGAGATATCCGCAGGGGCTCACGCATCCGGCAATCGGCATCAAAACCCGGAAAAAAATGCCGCGCCGGAGCAGAATGGTTCATCCGCCAGGCCTGCGCCGCGAAAACCTCGGCACTTCTGGCGGCCATCGAGATACACCTTGTATGGGGAGTCGCCGCGATTGGCAAGCACGGCCAGGGTGAGGGGTAGAACTCCAAGGTTAACCGAACGTAAACCTTAACTGGGTTGTCTAGGCTCGCTTATGCCGCTTGGGGGGACGGGCGGGGGCAGGATTGGCAATACGGAGCCGGAACGGCCATGGGGCGGGCGCAAGGGGCGCGAGCGCGAGGGGTGGCGCATAGACCGGGACATCTGCGCCGGGCCGGCCTCGTCGTCATGTGCCTGGCGATGCTTTCGGCGTTCGGCGTCCGCCATGGCCTGGCCGAGAGCGAGCCCGTGGCGGCGGTTGCGGTGCGCATCCAGGCCGAGCCCGAGCGCACGCGCTTCGTAACGGATCTGACCCGAACCGTCGCGTTCAAGGTGTATGTGCTGCCGGACCCCTACAGAGTGATCATCGATTTGCCCGGGATCGACTTCAGGCTGCCCGGTGATTCGGGCGCCACGGTGAGCGGGCTGGTGACCGGCTACCGCTATGGCAGCCTCGATCTCGGGCGCTCGCGCATCGTCATGGATGCGGCCGGGCCGGTGCTCATCGAACGCTCGTTCATCCTGCATCCGCGCGATGGCGAGCCCGCCCGGCTGATCGTCGATCTTGTCGCCACCGATGCGGAGACATTCACCCGCCTGCACAGGTCGGAACAGCTGTCGCTGGCGGAGGGGGGTGCACATGCAGGCGATGTGCCGACCGAACTGGCGCCGATCAGCATCGGCCCGCCGCCGAGCCTGACGCACGCGCCGCAGTCGAGCAGCGATTCGGTCCCGAGGCCACGGCCCAAGCCCGGCTCCGAGGTGGCGCTAAGCGATGTTTCGCCGCCGCCCGGGAAACCGGTCAAATCCCGCCCCGTGGTGGTCATCGATCCCGGCCATGGCGGCATCGATCCCGGCGCCGTCAGCCGCTCGGGGACGACGGAAAAACACGTGGTGAGGGAATTCTCCGAGGTGCTCAAGCAGGCGCTCGAGGCCGCCGGCGGCTACGACGTCCATCTGACGCGCAGCGACGATGTGTTCCTGTCGCTGAGCGATCGCGTCCAGTTCGCGCGCCGCCACAATGCCGATCTGTTCATCGCCATTCATGCCGATTCGCTGAGACGGGGGACGGCGCGGGGCGCCACCGTCTACACGCTCGCCGACAAGGCGTCGGATGCCGAAGCCGCGGCGCTGGCCCACAAGGAGAACCGCTCCGACATCATCGCCGGGGTCGATCTGGTGGCCGAAAGCGAGCAGATCACCGGCATCCTCATCGACCTTGCCCAGCGCGAGGCCAAGAACCACGCCACGATTTTCGCCAAGCAGCTGGTGGGCGAGCTCAAGCCGGTGGCCAAGCTCAACAGCCGGCCGCTGCGCTCGGCGGGTTTCCGGGTGCTGATGGCGCCCGACGTGCCCTCGGTCTTGTTCGAACTCGGCTATCTCTCCAATCGCAACGACGAGACCCTGCTGCTGTCGCCCGAGTGGCGAACCGGTGTTGCGGCCGCCATGGCGGCGGCGATCGAGCGCTATTTCGCCACCCAGCTCGCGGCCGGCCAGTGAGGCGGCGGCGATCCCCGTACCTCACCCTGAGCCTGTCGATGGGTGAAGCCGACACCTGAACGCGCCCCCGCCCTTCGACAGGCTCAGGGCGAGGGCTGAGCAAGCATCGTCTCCGACGTGTTTGAGTGGAGAAGGAATTTGCCATATTCCCGGCCAGACCGGCATGATATGCAACGCTGAGGCAAGGAGGTGCTGGTTTCGATGCTGAGGTTTCTGGGACTCCTGTTCGCTGCCGGCTTCGTCGTGTTCTGCGCGGTCGCGGCGGGTGCGGGCTATATCATGTGGGAGACATCCAAGACCCTCCCTGACTATCAGCAGCTCGCCACCTACGAGCCGCCGGTGATGACCCGGGTGCATGCCGCCGACGGCTCGCTGATCGCCGAATATGCCCGCGAGAAGCGGCTGTTCGTTCCGGTAGGCGCGGTGCCGGAGCGGCTCATCCAGGCCTTTCTGTCGGCCGAGGACAAGGCGTTCTACGACCATCCGGGCGTCGACTGGCGCTCGCTCATGGCGGCCGTCGTGGCCAATATAGAGAGCAAGATGGAGGGCAGCACCCGGCTGATCGGCGCTTCCACCATCACCCAGCAGGTGGCCAAGAACTTCCTGTTGACCAGCGACCGCACATTCGACCGCAAGATCAAGGAGGCGCTGCTGGCCTTCCGAATCGAGGAGGCGCTGAGCAAGGACCAGATCCTCGAACTCTATCTGAACGAGATCTATCTCGGCCTCAACTCCTATGGTATCGCCGCCGCGGCGCTGAATTATTTCAACAAGTCGCTCAACGAGCTGACGCTGGCCGAAATGGCCTATCTGGCGGCACTCCCCAAGGCGCCCAACAATTATCACCCGCAGCGTTTCCCCGAGCGCGCGGTGGAGCGGCGCAACTGGGTCCTCGACCGGATGCTGGAAAACGGCGTGATCGCGGCGGCCGAGCACCGCGACGCTGCGGCAGCGCCGCTCGAGGTCACGCCACGCGGCGGCGGCGGAATGTTTTCGGCCGAATCCTTTGCTGAGGAGGTGCGCCGGCAGGTGCTCGAGATCTACGGGGACGAGAAGCTTTATACCGGCGGGCTTTCGGTGCGCACCACGCTCGACCCCAAGCAGCAGATGCTGGCCAGGCAGGCGCTGGCCTCTGGCCTCATCGGCTTCGACCGCAAGCGCGGCTGGCGGGGCCCCAAGGCGCGCCTCGATATGGAAGGCGACTGGGCAGCCGGCCTCGGCAAGATCGAGATTGCCGACGATCTCGCCCCCTGGCGCCTTGCCGTGGTTACCGGGGTGACGGAGTCGGGCGCCAATATCGCGTTGCAGCAGAAAGCCGCTTCGACCGGGCCGTCCGGCCTTGCGCCCGAGACCGGGACTATCCCGCTTCAGCTCATGCTATGGGCGCGGGGCGCAAGTGCCGGCGGGGGCCTGGGACCCGAGGTCGCGACACCTGCAGATGTCCTCGCCGTCGGCGATGTCGTCCATGTCGCCCCGGCGGCCGAAAAGGGCCTCTGGCATCTCGTCCAGATCCCGGACGTCAATGGCGCCCTGGTGGCCATGGACCCCCATACCGGCCGCGTGATCGCTTTGGTGGGCGGCTTTTCCTACGGCCACAGCCAGTTCAACCGCGCCGTCCAGGCTCTCAGGCAGCCGGGCTCGGCGATCAAGCCCTTCGTCTATGCCGCCGCACTCGACAGCGGCTATACGCCGGCCTCGGTGGTGCTCGATGCGCCCATCGAATTCGAGATGCCGACAGGCGAAATCTGGAGCCCGCAGAACTACACCAAGGAGTTTTACGGGCCCTCGACCTTGCGCCGCGGCATCGAGCTGTCGCGCAACGCCATGACGGTCAGGCTGGCGAGCGACATGGGGGTCGGAAAGCTCGCCGAGTTCACCGAACGGCTCGGCATTTATGACAAGATGCCGCGCATGCTCGCCATGGCCCTGGGGGCAGGCGAGACGACGCTCATCAAGATGACCACCGCCTATTCGGTGTTCGCCAATGGCGGCAAACGCATCGAAGCGACGCTGATCGATCGCATCCAGGACCGTTACGGGCGCACCGTCTACCGCCATGACCAGCGCGACTGCGGCTCATGCCGGGCCTTGAGCTGGGAAAACCAGCCGGAGCCCGAGATCCTCGACGACCGCGACGAGGTCATCAACCCCTTTACCGCCTACCAGATCACCTCGATGCTCGAAGGCGTCGTGGAGCGCGGCACCGGCAAGGTGCTGCTGAAGGTCGGAAAGCCGGTGGCGGGCAAGACCGGCACGACCAACGAGGTGCGCGATTCCTGGTTCATCGGCTTTACGCCCGACCTCACCGTCGGGGTATATGTCGGCTACGACACGCCAGCCCCCATGGGCCGCGAGGCGACCGGCGGCCAGCTCGCGGCGCCGATCGTGGCCGAGTTCATGGCAAAGGCGCTCAGCGATGTCGCCGCCACGCCGTTCCGCGTACCCTCTGGCATCCAGCTCATCCCCATTGACCCCAATAGCGGCGAGCGCGCCGCCTATGGCGACGCAAATGTCATTCTGGAGGCCTTCAAGCCAGGCGAGAACCCATCGACGGAGCCCCTGGTGATCGGCGGCACCGTGATGCCGGCGAGCGCCGGGGAGGGGAGCGCCGGCGGCGGCCTGGCGACCGGCACCGGCGGGCTTTACTGAGGCACGTTTCGCCACTACACCGCCGGCAGGGTTGCAGAAGGCCGCCCTCAAGGGCAGTTCGAGACGGCCCTGCCGGCCCTTCTCAGGGTGAAGGCACCATGTTGATTGAGAGACCTCATCATTGTGGCGCGTAAACTGTTGGCACTCCGCCTTGAGTCTTGATGCCGATAGTGGTCGTGCAAATTATGAACTGTGCAGGAAAGGTCAATAGTCTCAGATCCACCTTGAGAATCCGTACTTCTTGCCGTTCGCTCTCTCCTGCTATTATGAACCAGTACCCGTCACTATCGAAGTTTTCTTCCAGAGTGATTTCGTAGCCCCGAAAATAGCGTTCCGCGTAGTAGGCAGGAAATCTTGCCTTCGGCACAAGGCAGACCTCGTCCCCCAGTTCACCCAGGCCCACCCAGCCGCGTTCATGCTCTCGCGATTTCGCGATAAGGTGGCGAGCAATGTCGCAGCCCTTCGTGGTGCAACGAACCTCAGGAATCATCAGTGGCCCCCGCGGCCCACCCCGCGCTTTGTCATCCCCGGCCGAGTTCTGCGCCTGCACCGCCGCGGCGAGGGCCAGCAATAGTGACATGGAGGCGATAATCGCGTGCCGCGCCCGCTTTAACGCAGCCGTCGCCGCGCTGCCCGATTCGCTGCCCTTCATAGCGGCAGGTAGACCGTTGGCACTTCGGCTTGAGTCTTAATGCCGATAGTGGTCGTACAAATTATGAACTGTGCAGGAAAGTTCAATAGCCTCAGATCCACCTTGAAAATCCGTACCTCTTGCCGTTCGCTCTCTCCTGCTATTATGAACCAGTACCCATCACTATCGAAGTTTTCTTCCAGAGTAATTTCATAGCCCGGAAAATAGTGTTCCGCGTAGTAGGTAGAATATCCTCCCCTCGGCACAAGGCAGACCTCGTCCCCCAGTTCATCCAGGCCCACCCAGCCGCGTTCATGCTCTCCCGACTTCGCGATAAGGTGGCGAGCAACGTCGCAGCCCTTCGCCGTGCAATCAACCTCAGGGATCGTGAGTGGCCTCCGCGAACCACCCGGCGCCCTGTCAGCGGCGGGGTTCTGCGCCTGCGCCGCCGCGGCGAGGGCCAGCAATAGAGACACCGAGGCGATAATCGCGTGCCGCGCCCGCCTCAAAGCAGCCGTCGCAGCGCTGCCCATCATATCCTCACTCGAGATCGGGTCCCGCGTGATTGCCGTCGGGCCACGGATAACCCGATATGACCTTTCGGCTCGCTCGCCCGACGCAAGTTGTCGAGGGGCTTCAGGCTCTTCTGCATAGGTCGATACTTCCGCGGACTTGCCGTGCCCCGAGCTATCCCTTACTCTCGACCGCGGGTCCACCGAAACCTAGAGTGTGGTAAATGCCGTACCTACACCAGGACCCTGACCGCCCGTAAATTTGCAGGAACCGCCGCATTCTCGGCCGAATTGGCCGCATTGGTGGTGGGTAACTCCGGGGTGGGGAACGACTCGAGAGATGGGTCGCCGCTGAAATGAGAGGACTTGAGCCATGCGCGCCGAGATCGAGCACCTGGTCGCCGAGATCAAGCAGTCCGTAGGGCTGCTGAGGAGGCATCTTTGACTGGGACAATGCGCTGAGGAAGCTGGCCGAGCTCAATGCGCGCGCCGAGGACCCCGATCTGTGGTCGGATGCCGAGGCAGCCCAGGCCGTGATGCGCCAGCGCCAGGACCTCGACAGCCGCATTGCGGCGATCGCGCGGCTGGAGCGGGTGGCCGGGGAAAGCGCCGAACTCATCGAGATGGCGGAGGCCGAAGGCGATGCGACGATCGCCGCGGAGGCCGAGAGGACGCTGCGCGAAATCAGAATCGAGGCCGCCAAGCGCGAGCTCGAAACCCTGCTGTCGGGCGAGGCCGACGGCAATGATGCCTATCTCGAGGTCCATTCCGGCGCCGGCGGCACCGAGAGCCAGGACTGGACCCAGATGCTGGCCCGCATGTATGTGCGCTGGGCGGAGTCGCGCGGGCACAAGGTCGAGGTGATCGAGGAGCACGCGGGCGACGAGGCGGGGCTCAAATCGGCGACCTTCAAGATCACTGGCGAGAACGTCTATGGCTGGCTCAAGGCCGAGTCGGGCGTCCATCGTTTGGTGCGCATCTCGCCCTTCGATTCCAATGCCAGGCGCCATACCTCCTTCGCCTCCGTGTGGGTCTATCCGGTGGTCGACGACGACATCGACATACAGATCAATGAGAGCGACTGCCGCATCGACACCTACCGGGCGTCGGGAGCCGGCGGCCAGCATGTCAACACCACCGATTCGGCGGTGCGTATCACGCATGAGCCGACCGGCATCGTGGTGCAGTGCCAGAACGAGCGCTCCCAGCACAAGAACCGCGCCACCGCCTGGGCCATGCTGAAGGCGCGCCTGTATGAGCGCGAACTCCAGCTGCGCGAGGACGAGGCGGCCAAGGAGGCGGCGTCGAAGACCGATATCGGCTGGGGCCATCAGATCCGCTCCTATGTGCTGCAGCCCTATCAGCTCGTGAAGGACATGCGCACCGGGGTCGAGATCACCAATCCTTCAGCCGTGCTCGACGGCGATATCGACGCCTTCCTCGAAGCCTCGCTCGCCCACCGGGTGCACAAGGGAGGCGAGGAGCTGGTGGACACCGCCTGATTCGCGGGTTGCTGCGGGACGCCAGGCCGGCGCCCGGGCCGCAATTCGCGTGACGCCATGCTTTCGACGTTTTATGTGTCTTATTGGGCACATGCGGGGTCGCCAATGCCGTTTGCCAGGGATGATGACGCATTTGGTTTGCTTGCCGTGCATGGCCCGGGCATGACGGCGGAGCGGGCCCACCTGCGGCTGCAGTCCGGGAGGCCTTGAGTGGCGCGCCGCCTCAAACGCTACACGCTCTATGCGACGCTGGCGGCGATCGTCTTCGCCGTCGGCCTCGCCGGGCTCTTCATGCTGCGGCTGTCGCAAGGCCCGGTGGCGCTGACTTTCCTCACCGAGCGGGTCGAGACCATGTTGAACGCCAATGTCTCGGGGCTCCGCGCCGAGATCGGCGACGTCATCCTGGAGCGCGATCAGGAGACCGGAGTGCCGCGCTTCCGGCTGCGCGACATAAGGCTCGAGGACTCCGCGGGCAACCTCATCGCCATGGCCCCGCGCGCCGCCGTCGATGTCAGCGGGCGCGCCCTTTTCGCCGGGCGGGTGCAGCCGCTCGAATTCGCGCTGATAGGCGCCCGGATCGTGGTGCGCCGCCAGCGCGACGGGAGTTTTCAGCTGGGATTCGGCGAGGCGACCGAGAGCGCCCCGCCGCAGGTCCTGGAGCTTCAGTCCGCCAGCCAGCAGCCGGACGGCAAGCAGGACCGCGCCGACACGGGCGAGCCAAGCGACGGCGGGCTTGGCGACGACGCGCCACAATACCAGACGGCCGAAGTCCTCCAGTTCCTCGACCGCGAGCTCCTGAGCGAAGGGGAGCGCGCCTCGGCCATCTCGTCGCTGACCTCGTTCAGGATCAGCCAGGCCTCCATTTCCCTTTATGACGAGGCCAACGAAACCTGGTGGCATGCGCCGGAAGCCAATCTCGTGCTGCGCCGCGTCGCCTATGGCTTCGCGCTCCTCGCCGACGCCAGCATCGCCAGCGGGGCAGCGCCCTGGCGCAGCCAAATCGTCGCGAGCTACAAGGCCCAGGCCCGCACCTTCACGGTGAGTGCCAGGGTGTTCGACCTCATCCCGGCCGACATCGCCGAGGACGTGTTCGCGCTGTCCCAGCTCGCCCAGGTGCGGCTGCCGCTGTCGGGACAGGCGGACGTCGAGTTCACCCGCGACGGCAAGATGATCGCTGCGAGCGCCACCCTCAATGCCGCCGCCGGGCGGGTCGGCTTTCCCGACTATATCTCCGAACCGGTGCTGATCGACGAGGGCCTGGTGCGGCTCGAATTCGAGCCAGAATCGGGCCACCTCGTGCTCGGAGAATCGGTCGTCTACATCGCCGGCAAGCCGACCCGGCTCACCGGCCGGGTAGAACCCGTTCGCGGCGACGCCGGGTCGCAAAGGCTGACGGCGATCAAATTCGCCTTCAGCGGCGGCAAGCCGGCCGAGGAAGGCGAGGCGCCGGACGAAGCCGCTGCCCCGGCGCTCGACCGCATCGAGGTCCGCGGCGTTGCCTCGGTAAAGGAGGCGCGCCTCGATCTCGACGATCTTTTGCTCATGTCGGGGGACTCGGGGCTTCGCATGCGCGGCCGCTTCGTCGGCGGCGAGGGAGCAGTCGGCGTCTATCTCGAAGGCATCTCCCGCGACCTGCCGGCAGGCCTGATCAAGAGGCTGTGGCCCCCGATCGTGGCGGGAGGGGCGCGCAAATGGATGAACGACAATGTCGTCTCGGGGCGCATCTCCGATGCCAAATTCACCATCGCCATCCCGGCCGACACCCTGGCCGCGGCGTTGAGCGGGGCGGCCATTCCGCGCGAAATGGTCGACTTCTCCTTTTCGGTGGCCGATGTAGAGATGCGCTATTTGGGCGAACTGCCCCCTGTCAGGGGCGTCTCCGGGTCCGGCCGGCTGACCGGCGACACGTTCCGCCTGGCGCTCGACAATGGGTTGAGCACACTGCCCTCGGGCGAGGACGTGGTGTTCCGCCGCGCCACCATGATCACCACCGATCTCGCCGTGCGTCCCTCCCCGACCTTGCTGCAGATCGAGTTGGCCGGTGGGGCGCCGGCGGTGC
>Ga0299913_10004892_pt1 | contig 11334 bp, 14 predicted proteins | sample RVTome_9_FD_201360 | JGI IMG/M metagenome (GOLD analysis project Ga0299913, IMG submission 201360) | Soil microbial communities from uranium-contaminated site in the Upper Colorado River Basin, Wyoming, United States - RVT155D38 (version 2) ... | reverse complement strand
ACGGGGGCCGCCGTACTCGGCCTGATGGCCGGCTACACCTGGCTGCTCACCGGGGACCTGGTCGTCTGGGCGCGGGGCGAGGCGGTCGCGGTGGTGAACTTCGCGATGGACGAGCGCGCGCCCCGGATGGCGGCCGCGCTGGCGGCCGGTGGTGCGCTCGCGCTCGCGGGCACGGTGGTGCAGGCGGTCTGCCGCAACCCGCTGGCCGAGCCCGGCATCCTCGGCATCACCGGCGGCGCGGGGCTCGGGGCGGTGGTGCTGCTGACCGGCTCCGCAGGTGTCGTCGGGACCATGGCCCTCTCGGGTGCCGCAACTGCGGGTGCACTGCTCGCCTTCGCCGTGGTCTACGGGCTGGCGTGGCGGCGCGGCCTGGACTCCGACCGGCTCGTCCTCATCGGCGTCGGCCTGTGGTTCGGCACCACTGCCCTCACCACGCTGCTGCTCGTGCAGGCGAACCCGTGGGACACCCCCCGGATCTTCATGTGGCTCTCCGGCTCGACCTACGACCGTTCCTGGGAACAGGTCGTGCCCGTGGCGGTCGCGCTCGCGGTTGCCCTCCCGCTGGTCTGGCTGGCGCACCGCGAGCTGGACCTGGTCGCGCTCGACGACGACACCCCGCGGCTCGCGGGCGTGCGGCTCGAACGGCTGCGGCTGGGCACGCTCGCCGGCGCGGCCCTGCTCACCGCCACCGCCGTCTCGGCGGTCGGCGTGGTCGGCTTCGTGGGGCTGGTCGCCCCGCACGCCGCCCGGGCCCTGGTGTCCGCCCGCCACCGTCGGGTGGTGCCGGTGGCCGTGCTGCTCGGCGCGCTGCTGCTGAGCCTCGCCGACACCCTGGGCCGCGCCGTCGTTGCGCCCGCGCAGCTGCCGGCCGGCCTGGTGGTCGCGATGATCGGCGCGCCGTACTTCCTGTACCTGCTGCGCCGCTCCCGGGCCTGACCGAACCGGTCACAGCGGGTCGTGTCGGGGTGCACACTGGGGGAGGAGGCAAGGCATGCGGCGCAGCAAGGCACTCGGCGCGATCGTGGTCGTGGTCGCCCTGGTGGTCGCGCTCGTCCTCTGGAGGTCGGCCGAGGACCCACCCCCGAGTGCCGAGCAACCCGTGCCGGCCGTGGTGCCGGACGAGGCGACGCCGCTCCGGGACCTGCGTCCCGCGCCGGGGGTCGTGCTCACCCCGCGACCCCGTGAGACCGACCCGTGCGCCGACCCGCCGGCGGACGCTCCGTTCACGCCGGTGCTGGCCCGGATCGACGGAGTCCCCGGAGAGGTCGGCGTCGTCGGTCTGCCCCGGGACGGAGCCGGGACGCCCGGTGTGCCGCCCCTGACCGCTGCCGGGAAGCACCAGCTCGCGTGGGACGCGCCCGGCATCCCGCCTGGGTCGCCGGCCGGCAACACGCTGGTCAACGCGCACACGTTCCCCGACGGCACCGCGCTCGGCAACCGGCTGCTCGCGACGCTGGTCGTCGGGGACCGGATCGCGCTGCTCGGTGCTGACGGCGAGCAGCTGTGCTACCGCGTCACGGAAAGGCTCGAGGCGCCGCTCGAGACGGCGCCGGCCGGGCGGTACTACGCCACCGACGGCCCGCCGCAGCTCGCGCTGATCGTCTGCTCCGGCACCCGGCACGGCCCGGCGGACTGGAGCCACCGCACGATCTGGTTCGCCACGCCGATCAGCTGACCCGGCCCACCTCGCGCACCAGCGGCAGCACGCGGTAGCCGACCTGCTCGGCCAAGGCGATCACCGTGGTGGAGCGCACGATCCCCTCGAACGACACCACCCGGTCGATCACGCGCTGCAGGTCGGCGTTGGACCGGGCGACCAGCCTGGCCCACATGTCCCCGGCCCCGGTGATCGTGTAGGCCTCGAGCACCTCGGGGATCGTCGCAAGGTGTCGCGCCACCACGTCGTGCCCGGAGCCCTGCCGGATCTCGAGGGTCAGGAAGGCGGTCACCGGGTGGTCCAGCGCCTCGGGGGAGAGGTCGGGACCCCACCCGCGGATCACGCCGGTGCGGGCGAGCTTGTCCAGCCGGGCCTGCACGGTGCCCCGGGCCACGCCGAGTTGCCGGGAGGCCTGCAGCACCCCGATCCGCGGCTCGGCGCTGAACAGCTCGATCAAAGTGACGTCGAGAGCATCCACGGTGGCTCCGATTCTGGACAACATGCACAGTGTTGCGTCGTACTCTTGCACAGGTTGTCCGGATTGGGCAGGCTCGGGGCATGGTTTCGACGCCCTCCAGCACCCAGTCCCAGACCGACCAGCCGTCGACGGGCGGTGCGCTCACGGCCGAAGAGCTGAAGGCCGACCTCACCGTCGATCAGCTCCGGCAGCTCGTCGGGCTGGTCGAGTACGACGCGAGCAACGACCCGTTCCCCGTGACCGCGATGGACGCGGTCTGCTTCGTGGTCGGCAACGCCACCCAGACCGCGACCTTCTACCAGCTGGCGTTCGGCATGGAGCTGGAGGCCTACCGCGGTCCCGAGACCGGCCACCGCGAGGCGAAGTCCTACGTGCTCCGGTCGGGGAGCGCCCGGTTCGTGTTCACCGGCGGCGTGACGCCGGACAGCCCCGTGCTCGACCACCACCGCCACCACGGCGACGGGGTCGTCGACCTCGCGCTGGAGGTGCCCGACGTCGACCAGTGCATCGAGCACGCCCGCAGTGTCGGCGCGACGATCCTGGTCGAGCCGCACGACGAGACCGACGAGCACGGCACCGTGCGGACCGCGGCGATCGCGACGTACGGCGAGACCCGGCACACGCTCGTGGACCGGAGCCGCTACACCGGCGCGTACCTGCCCGGGTACGTCGCCCGGCCGACCGCCGTGACGCGGCGGGAGGGCCACCCCAAGCGGCTCTTCCAGGCGATCGACCACTGCGTGGGCAACGTCGAGCTCGGCAAGATGGACGAGTGGGTCGCCTTCTACAACAAGGTGCTCGGATTCACGAACATGGCGGAGTTCATCGGCGACGACATCGCGACCGACTACTCCGCGCTGATGTCCAAGGTCGTCGCCTCGGGCAACCACCGGGTGAAGTTCCCGCTGAACGAGCCCGCGGTCGCCAAGCGGAAGTCGCAGATCGACGAGTACCTCGAGTTCTACGACGGCGCCGGCTGCCAGCACATCGCGCTCGCGACCGGCGACATCCTGCGCACCGTCGACATCCTGCGCGACAACGGCATCGCGTTCCTCGACACCCCGGACTCCTACTACGACGACCCCGAGCTGCGCGCCCGGATCGGTGAGGTGCGGGTGCCGATCGAGGAGCTGAAGAGGCGCGGCATCCTCGTCGACCGGGACGAGGACGGCTACCTGCTGCAGATCTTCACCAAGCCGATGGGGGACCGGCCCACGGTGTTCTACGAGTTCATCGAGCGGCACGGCTCGCTCGGCTTCGGCAAGGGCAACTTCAAGGCGCTCTTCGAGGCGATCGAGCGCGAGCAGGAGGCCCGCGGCAACCTCTGACCGCGGGCCCCGCTCGCCTCAGCTCACAGGAAGCTGTTGACCCAGTCCAGGCTCCACGACCGGTCCATGCGGAAGACGCCGCCGGTGCCGCCGCAGGTCGAGTTCAGCCCGTACGACGTCACGCCGGCCACCACGTTGGAGTCGCCGAGGAAGTTCGGACCGCCGGAGTCGCCGAAGCAGGTCCCGCCGGTGTGGGCGTTGTTCGACAGCAGCAGCGAGAAGTCGCCGGTGAAGCCGGTGTTGATCTGCAGCAGGTGCGGCTCGGCCACCATCCGCACCCGGTCCGCCTGCGTCTTCCAGCTCGCGGCGGTGGGGAAGGACTTCTGCAGTCCGTAGCCGACCGCGGTGAACGTCGTCTGGCGGCGCGGCTTGAGCGCGTCGAGCTGGTCGAGCGTCGGGAGCTCGCCGTACTCCTCCATGTCCACCGGCGCGTCGAGCTCCACCACGCCGAGGTCGCGGATGAAGAACGCGTCCGGGTCGTAGTCGGGGTGGGTGAACGGCGTCCCGCCGACGTCGCCGGTGTTCGGGTAGCCGTTGTCGGGGATCCCGGACTCGACGTCGGCGTCGAACCAGATCTCGACGTGCTCTGCCGGGTCCTCGGTGCAGTGCCCGGCAGTCAGGAAGACCGTCGGGGAGATCAGCGTGCCGGAGCAGCGCCACAGCGGCTCGCCCTCGGCGTCCTGGGCGACCATGAGGCCGACGTACGGATGGCCGTCCCCGTCCAGCTCGCCGTAGGTGACCGCTTGCGCGGGCAGGCTGCTCAGCAGCAGTGCGACGATTGCCGCGAAGAGCAGCGAGATTCGTCTGGTCATGTGTCCCTCCCAGGTCCGGATGGCTTTCCGGATGCAACCTAGTCCTCCCCGGGCGGCCAGAACAGCCCCCGGAGCTCAGAAGGGCGGGCGCCCCGTGCCGGCGATCCGGAAGCGGCCCCAGGGGTCGCGGTCGTTGATCCGGCCGGCTGCCACGCCGTGCTCGGTGCGCAGCTCCACCCTGGTGCCCGAGTCGAGCGCGTCGGCGCCGGCCGAGGCGACCATCCGGCCGTACCAGTGGAACCGCCCGTCGAGGGGCTGGAACATCCCCCTCAGCGTGACCTCGACGGGGATCTCGTCGCCCTCGGCCAGCAGCGTCGCCGGGCCGGCGTACTCCGCAAGTCGCTCGTGGTGGGTGGCGCTCGTCATCGGCGTGCCTCCTTGTCGATCGGGGTGACCGAGCCGATCTCGTCGAGCGCGGTGAGTGGTACGCCGTACTCCTCGGCGATCCCTTCGAAGGCGTGCCACACGAAGTCGGTCAGGTAGCGGCTGACGGCGGCCCGCGACATGGTCCGGCGCTCCAGCCACCACTCGCCGGTGGCCAGGCCCATGCCGACCATGCCGTGCGCCCAGGGCTCCGCGCCGGCGGCGTCCACGCCCAACCGCCGCAGGGTGTCGCCGAGCACGCGCGCGAACGACGCGGCGATCCGTTCCTTGCCGCCTGCGAGCGGGTCGCCGCCGACGTGGTTGCGGACCAGCAGCAGGAACACCTGCGGGTGCTCCTCGATCGTGGCGAGGTAGGCCTCGACGCTGCGGGCCACCTTCTCCCGGACCGGTGCGGTGGCGAGCAGTGCCGGCATGATCCGGTCGAGCACCTGCTGGGCGCCCCAGTGGCCGACCTCGGTGTGCAGCTCGGCCTTGTCGGCGAAGTAGCGGTAGAGCACCGGCTTGCTGACGCCCGCCTCGATGGCGATGTCCGCGATGGCCGCGTCGGGGCCGTGGGCGTCGATCGCGCGGACCGCCGCGGCCACGAACTCGGCTCGTCGCTCCGTGCGGTGGACCTCCCAGCGGGTCGTGCGTCCGTCGGCGGGTTCCTTGACGTTCCGGGTCATGGGGGCCACTCTAGCAACTAGACGTAACCATGGGTAACAGTTACCCGCCGGATCCCTGGAGGACCTCGTGACGCTGCTCGACCCGGTCGCCGACCGCCTGCTGAAGTCCGCCGCGCGCCAGAGCTACGACCCGGACGTCGACCTCGACTGGGACGCGCCGCCGGTCGACGGCCTGTGGTTCATGCAGCCCGAGCGGATGTCGCTCTACGGCACCCGGTTGTGGGAGGCGCTCACCGAGGAGCAGCGGATCGAGCTCTCCAGGCACGAGGTGGCGAGCATCGCCAGCGTGGGCCTGTGGTTCGAGATCGTGCTCATGCAGCTGCTGCTCCGCGACGTCTACAACAGCGATCCACGCGCGTCGCAGACCCAGTTCGCGCTCACCGAGATCGGTGACGAGACCCGGCACTCGGTCATGTTCGGGAGGGCGCTGGCGTCCATGGGCATGCCGGCGTACGGCCCGCGTCCGCCGGCCCGCCGGATCGCGAAGCTCGCGCCGGTCGCGCTGCGTGGCGCCAGCGCGTACGCCGGGATCCTGATCGGGGAGGAGCCCGTCGACCGCTGGCAGCGCGAGATGATGAGGGACGAGCGGATCCAGCCCCTGACCCGGATGGTGTCCCGCATCCACGTCATGGAGGAGGCGCGGCACGTCACCTTCGCCCGGGAGGAGCTGACCCGCTCCGTGCGCGGCCTCGGGCGCACCGAGCTCGCCTGGCATCAGTTCATGACCGCCCAGGTGGCCTATGTGACGATGCGCTCGCTGGTCCATCCGCAGGTGTACGCCGCGGTCGGCCTGGACCCGCACGAGGCGCGGGTGGAGGCGCTGCGCAACGAGCACTACCGCGGCACGATCGCCTGGATGGGCGAGAAGGTCATGCCGTTCCTCGAGGAGCAGGGGATGGTCGGCAAGGCGCACCGCAAGACCTGGCGGGCCTCCTTCCTGCTGCCCTGACGTCAGAGCCTGACGCCGGCCTCGGACAGCTCGCGCAGCGTCGCGGTGGTGCTCTCCTCGGCCACCCCCGCGCACAGGTCGACCAGCAGCCGGGTCGAGAACCCTTCGCGCACGGCGTCCAGCGCGGTCGCGCGCACGCAGAAGTCGGTGGCCAGCCCGCAGACGTCCACGTCCGTCACGCCGTGCTCGCGCAGCCACTCGGCCAGCGGGCGGCCGTCGCTCGCCTTCCCCTCGAAGCCGGAGTAGGCGGCCTGGTGCTCCCCCTTGAGGAAGATCGCGTCGAACGGCTGCGGGTCCAGGTTCGGGTGGAATGCCTCGCCATCGGTGCCGACCTTGCAGTGCACCGGCCAGGACTCCTTGAAGTCGGGGTCGCCCGACCAGTGGTCGCCGGGGTCGATGTGGTGGTCCTTGGTCGCCACCACGTGGCTGTACATCGGGGCGTCCGGCCCCTTGGTGACCCACCGGTGCAGCACTTCTGCGATGTCGTGGGCCACCTGCGCGCCCCCGTCCACGGCCAGCGACCCACCCTCGCAGAAGTCGTTCTGCACGTCGACGACGATCAGGGCGCGGCTCATGCTCCCGAGGCTAGGGGCCGAGCGCCCGCCCGTCGAGGGATCAGCCCTCGACGAGCGCCTGGACGAGCGTCTCCTGGAGGTAGCCGACCCACTCGTAGATGTCATGGGCCTGCTTGGTCGGGTCCTCGTCGGGCACGGCCTGCCAGCGGGCCTCGTCGTCCTCCTCCACGCCGAGCCGGGTGGCCAGCGCCAGCCGGATGTCCGTCAACGACCGCAGCCAGGTCTCGGCGGTCGGCTCGTCGAGCTCCACGTCGAAGTGCAGCCCCTCCTCGGTCAGCTCCGGCGGCAGGCCGGCCTCCTCGAGTCCGTCGATGATCGTGCAGGCGGCCGTGGACTTGCCGTCCCGCAGGGCGCCCTCGGTGAACCGCCGGAACTCCGCGGCGGCCTCGTCGTCGTCGGTGTACGCGGTCGGGAACAGCCGTGCGAGCACCGGGTCCTCCGGGGCGTTCGTCGGCCCGGAGAAGTCCATCATCGCCTCGAACGGGTCCTGCTCGCGGGGGACTGCCGCCTCGTTGCGCAGCAGCTCGACGAGCTGGGCCGCCAGGGACCGGAGCAGCTCTGCCTCGATGCCGGAGAAGTCGGCGATCAGGCGGCCGCTGCGCCGGTGCCGTTCGAAGCCGCTCACGAACTCTTCTCCATGGTCGCCCACAGGCCGTACTCGTGCATGGCCTGAACGTCGCGCTCCATCTCCTCGCGGCTCCCCGTGGACACCACCGACCGGCCGTCGTGGTGCACCTCGAGCATGAGCTTCTCGGCCTTCCGACGGTCGTAGCCGAAGTACTTCTGGAACACGAAGGTGACGTAGGACATCAGGTTCACCGGGTCGTTCCACACGATCGTCACCCACGGCTTCGCGAGGAAGGTCATCTCGTCCGCCGTGACCTCTGGATCCACCTCGACGGGGCTGGCTGCTGACACCCGACCATCGTGGCACAGTGACCTGCGTGAGCCCGTCATCGACCGCGCTGCTGACCGACCACTACGAGCTGACGATGCTGCAGGCCGCGCTCGCCGCCGGAACCGCCCACCGGCAGTCGGTCTTCGAGCTCTTCCCGCGCCGTCTCCCCGAGGGGCGTCGGTACGGCGTGGTGGCCGGCGTGGGCCGCGCGCTGGAGGCGCTGGAGCGGTTCCGGTTCGACGAGGAGGTGCTCGGCGTGCTGCGGGACGGCGAGGTCGTCGACGAGGACACGCTGGCGTGGCTGGCCGACTTCCGGTTCGGTGGCGACCTCTTCGGCTACCCCGAGGGGGAGCTGTACTTCCCGCTCTCGCCGCTGCTGGTGGTGGAGGCGAGCTTCGCCGAGGCGGTGCTGCTGGAGACGCTGCTGCTCTCGATCTACAACCACGACTCGGCGATCGCGAGTGCGGCCTCCCGGATGACGATGGCGGCCGGGGACCGCCCCTGCATCGAGATGGGCTCGCGACGCACCCACGAGGAGGCAGCCGTCGCGGCCGCCCGGGCGGCGTACATCGCGGGGTTCGCGAGCACCTCCAACCTCGCCGCCCGACAGCGGTACGGCGTCCCCACGGCCGGCACCTCCGCCCATTCGTTCACGCTGCTGCACGACTCCGAGGCGGACGCCTTCACCGCCCAGGTCTCCGCGCTGGGCAGCGGGACGACGCTGCTCGTCGACACCTACGACGTCGCCGAGGCGGTGCGGCTCGGTGTCGAGGTGGCGGGCACCGGCCTGGGCGCCGTACGCCTCGACTCCGGCGACCTCGGCGAGCTGGCCCACCAGGTGCGCCGCCAGCTCGACGAGCTGGGCGCCACCGAGACGCGGATCGTGGTCACCAGCGACCTCGACGAGCACGCGATCGCCGCGCTGGCCTCCGCGCCGGTCGACGGCTACGGGGTGGGCACTCAGCTGGTCACCGGCAGCGGCCATCCCACCTGCGGGTTCGTCTACAAGCTGGTCGCCCGGGCGAGCGAGGCCGGCGACCTGGTACCGGTGGCGAAGAAGAGCACGGACAAGATCTCGATCGGCGGCCGGAAGCACGCCGTACGGCGCCTCGGTCACGACGGCGTGGCGGAGGCGGAGGTGGTCGGCATCGGGGAACCGCCGGCGAGCGACCGGAACGACCGGCCGCTCATGGTCCCGCTCGTGCGTCAGGGGGCGGTCATAGGCCGCGAGTCGCTCGCCGAGGCGCGGGCCCGGCACGCCGCCGCCCGCGCCGAGCTGCCGCTGCCCGCCCAGATGCTCAGCCGGGGTGAGCCGGTGCTGGACACCCTGCACGAGTGAACCTGCGGCTCACCTAGGCTGGGCCCGTGCTGACCATCACCCGCGCGACGTACGACGCGATCATCGCCCATGCCCGTCGGGACCACCCCGACGAGGCATGCGGGATCGTCGCCGGACCCGAGGGCAGCGACCGTCCCGAGCGGATGGTCGAGATGGTGAATGCCGCCGGCAGCCCCACGTTCTACGAGTTCGACTCCACCGAGCTGCTCGCCCTCTACAAGGAGATGTGGGCGAAGGACGAGGAGCCGGTGGTGGTCTACCACTCCCACACCGCGACCGAGGCCTACCCGAGCCGCACAGACATCGGCCTGGCCAGCGAACCGGGAGCCCACTACGTGCTCGTGAGCACACGCGAGTGCGGGAATAACGACGGCCCGGTGGAGTTCAGGTCGTATCGCATCGTCGACGGCGCGGTCACCGAGGAAGAGGTCCGCGTCGTCGCTGAACTGCCCCCGAGTCCCTGAGGAGATCGGCAGATGGCCATCGAGGTCCGTATCCCCACGATCCTGCGCACCTACACCGGCGGCGAGAAGGCCGTGACGGGTGAGGGGGCCACGCTCTCTGCGCTCATCGACGACCTGGAGGCCAACCACCCCGGGATCCGCGAGCGGCTCGTGGAGCCGAAGGGCGACGCGGTGGACCTGCGCAGGTTCGTGAACGTGTACGTCAACGACGAGGACGTGCGGTTCATCGGCGGGCTGGCGGCCCCGCTCTCCGACGGCGACCAGGTCGTGGTGCTGCCGGCGGTCGCCGGTGGCGCGCTGGTCGGGTCCCGGTGACCCGCTTCGACGACCTGCTCAGCTCCGTCGGGGGCACCCCGCTCGTCGGGCTCCCGCGGCTCTCGCCGAGCCCCGACGTCCGACTCTGGGCCAAGCTCGAGGACCGCAACCCCACCGGCTCCATCAAGGATCGGCCGGCCCTGCGGATGATCGAGCAGGCGGAGAAGGACGGCACCCTCCGGCCCGGCTGCACGATCCTCGAGCCGACCAGCGGCAACACCGGCATCTCGCTCGCGATGGCCGCGAAGCTCAAGGGCTACCGGCTGGTCTGCGTGATGCCCGAGAACACCTCCCAGGAGCGGCGCCAGCTGCTGGGCATGTGGGGTGCGGAGATCTACTCATCTCCGGCCGCGGGCGGTTCGAACGAGGCCGTCCGGGTGGCCAAGCAGATGGCCGAGGAGCACCCCGACTGGGTGATGCTCTACCAGTACGGCAACGCCGCCAACGCACTCGCGCACGAGGAGGGCACCGGCCCCGAGCTGCTGGCCGACCTCCCCGAGATCACCCACTTCGTCGCCGGCCTCGGCACCACCGGCACGCTCATGGGGGTCTCGCGGTTCTTCCGTGCCCGCAAGCCCGAGGTGAAGATCGTCGCCGCCGAGCCGCGCTACGGCGAGCTGGTCTACGGCCTGCGCAACCTCGACGAGGGCTTCGTCCCGGAGCTGTACGACGCCGAGCTCATCGACTCCCGGTTCTCGGTGGGCCCCCGGGACGCCGTACGCCGCGTGCGCGAGCTGCTCGAGCTCGAGGGCATCTTCGCCGGCATCTCGACCGGCGCGATCCTGCACGCCGCACTCGGACAGGCCGCCAGGGCGACGAAGGCGGGGGAGCGCGCCGACATCGCGTTCGTGATCGCCGACGGCGGCTGGAAGTACCTCTCCACCGGCGCCTACGAGGGCACCATCGACGAGGCCGAGGACCGGCTCGACGGCCAGCTCTGGGCCTGACCGTCCAGCGTGACGTACGTCGCGAACGCGGGCGGGCGTCCGGGCCGGGGACTACATTGGATTCCCATGGCGGATCGACCCATCGGGATCTTCGACTCCGGCTTCGGTGGACTCACCGTGGCCCGGTCGGTCATCGACCAGCTTCCGCACGAGTCGATCCTCTATCTCGGCGACACCGCCCGGCAGCCCTACGGACCCAAGCCGATCGGGGAGGTCCGGGAGTATGCGCTGGAGTGCCTCGACCACCTCGTCGCCCAGGACGTGAAGGCGCTGGTGATCGCCTGCAACAGCGCGAGCGCCGCAATGCTCCGCGACGCCCGCGAGCGGTACGACGTACCGGTGGTCGAGGTGATCTACCCCGCGACCAGGCGCGCCGTCGCGGCCAGCCGCACGGGCCGGATCGGCGTGATCTGCACCCGCGCCACTGCCGAGTCGATGGCCTACGACGACGCGTTCGCCGCCGCGCCGCACGTCACCCTGTTCACCCAGGCCTGCCCGCTGCTGGTCGACTTCGTCGAGCGGG
>Ga0299913_10004890_pt1 | contig 11334 bp, 14 predicted proteins | sample RVTome_9_FD_201360 | JGI IMG/M metagenome (GOLD analysis project Ga0299913, IMG submission 201360) | Soil microbial communities from uranium-contaminated site in the Upper Colorado River Basin, Wyoming, United States - RVT155D38 (version 2) ... | reverse complement strand
GGGTACTCGGGAACGTGCCACCGTCCACGCTGGTAGACTGCACCGACATGATGCCGAAGCTGGTGCGGGAGGGCGCGCTGCCACGGGAGGAGCTGAGACGCGCAGCAGGGCGATTGGCACCATGAGGGCGGGGCGGCGGGGCAGTTCGCAGTCCGGCGGCGCCATTGCCATGGCGAAATGTTTCTTCCCATTCGCGGTTTCGTCCGGGGTGCGTGTGCTGTTGCCGTCCCGCTGCCCCGCTGCCCCGCTGTTATCTTGTGAGCATGCGCGTTCTCTTCGTTTGCACCGGTAACACCTGCCGCAGCCCCATGGCGGAAGCGCTCCTGCGGGATGCGCTGGCCAGCCGGGGCGCCGATCAGGTGACGGTCGCTTCAGCCGGAACGGGTGCCTGGGAAGGTGCGCCGGTGTCGGAGGGGGCTTACCTCGTCGGATTGGAGCACGGCCTCGACCTGAGCGGCCACCGGGCTCAGCTGCTGACGCGCGAGGTGGTCAAGGACTCGGACCTCATTCTCACCATGTCCGGGCACCACCGGGCCCGGGTGGCTGAGCTGGGCGGTGAGGACAAGGTGCACGTGCTCGGTGAGTACGCCGGAAGAGAGGAGGGTCGGAGTGAGATCAGTGATCCCTTCGGATCCGACCTCGCAAGCTACCGCACTACCTACGATGAGCTGCAGGAGCTGATCGGCGACGTTGTCAGCCGAGTCGCCGGCACCGTGCGGTGATCGACGGCTCCACCCGGGTCTTCGCCATCCTTGGCGATCCCGTCGCGCATTCTCTCTCTCCTCATATGCATAATGCGGCCTTCAGGGTTTCCGGCATCCGGGCGGTCTATGTCCCGTTTTCATGTTCCGCGACCGATGTGCCCACTCTGATCCAGGTTATAGCTGGGGCAGGCGGGGGCGGAAATGTGACGGTTCCCCACAAGGAGCTTGCCGCCGCCTCGGTGGACGTGTGCCTGGAGGTCGCTCGGACAGTCGGTGCCTGCAACATCTTCTGGGGCGAGAACGGTGGCAGCTCCGGAGACAATACCGATGTTCACGGGCTCCTCGAGGCACTTCACGCCCTGAAGGCACCGTCGGCACCGTGGCTCATTGCCGGTACTGGTGGAGCAGCGCGCGCAGCGGTAATTGCGGCGAAGGAAGCCGGAGTCGAGGTGGCCGTAAGCTCCCGCGATGACGGCCGCCGCCGGCAGTTCGAGAGCTGGGCTTCCTCGCAAGGTGTCGCCGTCGTACCCGCTACAGACTGCCGGGTCCTGATCAACTCGACTCCGCTCGGCCTCAAGGCAAGCGATCCCATACCCATTCCCGTTGACGCTGCACCCCGGGCCGAAGTCGCGTTCGACATGGTGTACGCCGTGGGAGAGACTGAGTGGGTGCGTGCCATGCGTCCGCGGGTCCGCTGCGCGAGTGATGGGCGTACAATGTTGGTGGCGCAGGGTGCGGCCGCATTCGAGCGCTGGTTTCCGGGCAAACGTGCTCCGCTCGAGGTCATGCGGGCGGCGGTCAACGCTGCCCTGCGTTAGTTGGATGTCACCCTGACCCCTCACGCAGTGAGGGGGAGGGGGCCGAGGCTCCGTGTCTTAGGAGTCGTTGTATGGCTGGCGTCATCCTCGTGCATGAGCCGCACCTATTTTGTGTACGTGCTCGCCAGCGAGACGCGCGAGCTATATATCGGCGTTACCCGGGACCTGAGCCGGCGGCTGGCCGAGCATCGTAGTGGGTACGATCTCGATAGTTATTCGTTTCGCCACCGCACGACGCGTCTGGTTTACTTCGAGATGACTACGGATGTCCAGGCAGCTCTCCGGCGGGAGAAGCGGCTGAAACGGCTAAGTCGCCAGCGAAAGCTTCGACTCATTGAGACAAAGAACCCAGGGTGGAAGGACCTGTCCGGCAACGGAGCGTGAGAAGCAGCTTCGGCCCCCTCCTCCTCGCGCTGCGAGGAGTCAGGGTGACAATTTCCTGAATTGAGCGGCCAAACCTGAGCGGCGGGTCCTCATCAATGCAGTCCTTCACTGAGATCCTCGCCGGCGTCGAGCGCTGGCTCCTGCCCGGGGCCTGCCTGCTCTGCCATGAGCCGATCTCCCTGCGCGAGCACGATGCGCTCATCTGCGATCTTTGCCGGCTCAGGTGGCGCGCCATTCCTCATCCAGTATGCAATCGCTGCGGTCAGCCGTCATTCCGAGGTCTCGACTGCCGCCTTTGCGCCGATTGGCCGCCCGGACTCAGCCGGGCACGAAGCGCTGTTTGGCTGGAGGACTCGGCCCGCGACGCGGTGCACCAGCTCAAGTATGAGGGATGGAGCCGCGCGGCAGAGGCCATGGCCGAGTCGATGCGAGATCTCGAGCCATTGACGGGGCGGGTATGCTTGATACCGATTCCGCTTGGCGGGCGCCGCCAGCGGGTTCGCGGTTACAATCAAAGTGAGCGGATCGCCGCCGCACTGGCTGTCCGAACGGGACACGGCGTTCGGACCGACCTGCTCCGGCGAGTACGGGAGACGAGGACGCAGACGGCGCTCACTCCCGAGGCGCGGCACGCCAACGTGGCAGGCGCCTTTTCTGCTCGGCGAGCCGATGGATGGAACCTGGTGCTGGTAGATGACGTGTTTACCACCGGGGCCACCCTCGCCGCGGCGGCTGCGGCGCTGATGGAAGCCGGCGCCGCGCGAGTGGAGGCGGTGACGTTTGCAAGGGCCGTAGTGGATTTGGGCTCTGGATCCTAGGAACTGGAAGAACTCCTCATCCTGAGCGTAGCGAAGGACCTAATCAGCCTGGTTCAAGAAGCTATGGAAAAGGTCCCTCGCTCCGCTCGGGATGAGGAGCACCTTCCACAATTAATTGGAGACCGAATGGCAACCCGGGTAGGCATCAACGGCTTCGGCCGAATAGGCAGAAATGTGCTGCGTGCGGCGAAAGCAATGAACATTACCGAGCTCGAATTCGTGGCGGTCAACGACCTCACCGATACCAAAACGCTCGCGCACCTGCTCAAGTACGACTCAGTACACGGACGCTACCAGGGCGACGTAGCCGCCCAGGGCGATTCTATCTCGGTAGACGGCCGAGCGATCAAGGTGCTCTCAGAAAAGGAGCCGGCCAAGCTGCCCTGGAAGGATCTCGGCGTCGAGCTGGTGCTCGAGTCGACCGGCCGGTTCACCGACCGCGATAAGGCAGCCCTGCACCTTACCGCCGGCGCCAAGCGGGTCGTCATTTCAGCGCCGGCCAAGGGGGAAGACATCACCATAGCATACGGTGTGAATCACGAGGCGTATGACCCCGGTAAACACCAGATCATCTCCAACGCGAGTTGCACCACGAACTGCCTCGTGCCCGTGGTCAAGGTGATCCTCGACCGGTTCGGATTCGTGAGTGGCTTCATGACGACGGTGCATTCCTACACCAACGACCAGAATATCCTCGATCTGCCGCACAAGGACCTGAGACGTGCGCGGGCGGCGGCGTTGTCAATCATCCCGACCACCACCGGCGCCGCCAAGGCAACGTCCCTCGTAATTCCGGAGCTGAAGGGCAAGATCGATGGCGTGGCGCTGCGGGTACCCACGCCCGACGTCTCGGTCGTGGCGCTGACCTGCGTCGTTCAGAAAGCCACCTCCGCCGACGAAGTAAACGCAGCCTTCCGTGAGGCCGCCAAGTCCGGCCCGCTCAAGAACGTTCTCACTGTCAGTGAGGAGCCTCTGGTCTCCGTGGATTACATCGGGAATCTCTCTTCGAGCACCATCGACGCGCTCTCGACCAACGTGGTGGGCGGTACCCTCGTCAGCGTCACTTCCTGGTACGACAACGAGATGGGCTACTCGGCCCGGTGCGTGGACCTGCTCCGCTACCTCGGGTCGCGGCGGTGAAGCGAACGCTGGAATCTCTGGACAAGACATCGCTCGACGGACGCCGGGCCCTGGTGCGGGTGGACTTCAACTGCCCCATCAAGGACGGCGTGGTTACCGACGACACCCGCATCCGGGCTGCGCTGCCGACCATCAAGTATCTCCGTGACCGAGGCGCGCGGGTGGTTCTGCTCTCCCATCTTGGAAGGCCGAAGAGCGGCCCGGAACCGAAATACTCCATGCAGCCGGTGGTGCGGGCACTGGAGAAGCTTCTGGGAGCACCAGTCACATTTCTGCCCGATCCTACCTCGCCCGATACGATTCCCGTGACGAAGCGTCTACCCCGGGGCGCTGTGGCAGTAGCGGAGAACACCCGATTCTATCCGGGCGAGGAGGAGAACGACCCAGCGCTGGCCGAGAAGTTCGCGGCCCTGGGGGATCTGTACGTCAATGACGCATTCGGGTCGGCGCATCGCGCCCACGCGAGCACCGAGGCCGTCGCGCGGATTCTGAAGCCCGCGGTCTCGGGCTTTCTGATGGAGCGGGAGCTGCGTTATCTCGGTGAGGCTCTGCACCAGCCGAAGCGTCCGTTCGTTGCGGTGCTCGGCGGTGCCAAGATCAGCGGCAAGATCGACCTCATCGAGGCCCTCCTCCCCAAGGTCGATCGGGTTCTGCTGGGTGGGGCGATGGCCTGCACCTTCTTCGCTGCGATGGGGCTGGAGACCGGCAAGTCACTGGTCGAGCCCGGGCGGCTGGATCTCGCCCGGGAGCTGATGGCAAAAGCCGGGGACAAGCTGGTGCTGCCGGTAGGAGCCGTCATCGCTCGGGAGCTCGCTCCAAACGTGGAGACCAGGACCGTAAAGCGCGAAAGCATCCCCGAAGGCTGGGCGGTATATGACATCGATAAGGAGACCGAAGGAAGCTTCGCGAGCATCATCGAGGGTGCCGGGACGGTGGTATGGAACGGTCCCATGGGAGTGTTCGAGACGCCTCCGTTCGACCACGGAACCCTTGCAGTAGCGAATTCCCTGGCGGCTGCAACGGTGAATGGCGCGATTACCGTGATCGGCGGCGGCGACTCGGCGGCAGCCGTCGCCCAGGCAGGGTTGTCAGACAAGGTCACTCACGTTTCGACCGGTGGAGGAGCATCGTTGGAGTTTCTCGAGGGGAAGGAGCTGCCGGGCGTGGCGGCCCTGGACGAGGCGCAGGGATGATTCAAAGCGCAGTCATGACGTCGTCTTCCGAGATGGTCTCACCTCATGTCTGACCGCTCGCTCATATACGCGGCCAACTGGAAGATGAACCTCGGCCCGCGGGACGCGCGTCACTACGCGGAACGCTTTCTGTCGCTCACCTCGGCAATCGAGGGCCGCAGCCTCTGGTTCTTTCCGCCCGCAGTCTCCCTCGGTGCTCTCTGCGAAGCAATGGGCAGCCGTGCGGACCTCCGCATTGGGGTGCAGAACGTCCACTGGGAGCCCAAGGGAGCCTTCACCGGCGAGATCTCGATCCCAATGGCGATGGAGGCGGGTGCCCGTGCAGTGCTCGCCGGCCACTCCGAGCGCCGCCAGCTGTTTGGTGAGACCGACGAGTACGTAGCGCGGAAAGCCAAGGCTGCGCTCAACCTCGGGGTGACTCCGCTGGTGTGCGTCGGCGAGACGTTGGCAGAGCGGGATGGTGGCCGCACCGAGTCGGTCATAGTCCGGCAGCTTGCTCCGGTGATCGAGGCGTTGGAGCCCGCCGCTTGGAGTCGAGTGGTGCTGGCCTACGAGCCAGTGTGGGCCATAGGCACCGGAAAGAACGCGACCCCTGATGACGCGGCTCAGATCCACGAGCTGATCCGGATGGAGCTCGGGCGGCATGGCATATCCGTGCGAGTGTCCATCCTTTACGGCGGTAGCGTCAACAGCGGCAACGTGCTATCGCTGCTCGCCCGGCCACAGTTGGACGGCGTGCTCGTGGGCGGGGCGAGCCTCGACCCCGAGGGGTGGGCGGAGCTGGTCGGGCTGTCCTGAGAGATCCTTCGCTGCGCTCAGGATAACAGGATCCTCTAATGCCCGAGCTTCCCGACATTACTCTGTATCTCGAGCACCTCGCGCCTCGAGTCCTGAACCAACCCATCGAGCGAGTTGTCGTCCGCAGCCCTTTCGTCGTTCGCTCGGTAACTCCTCCAATGACTGATGCAGCAGGGAAGCTGGTGCTTGGACTTCGCCGCCTCGGGAAACGTGTCGTGTTCGAGCTGGAGGGCGGGCTCTTTCTGGTGGTTCATCTGATGATCGCCGGCCGGCTCCACTGGAAACGCCCGGGAGCGAAGCCGGCCGGCAAACTGGGCCTGGCGTCATTCGAGTTTCCGTCCGGGGTGCTCCTGCTCACAGAAGCAGGCACCAAACGCCGGGCCTCGATCCATCTCGTAGCTGGTGAGGATCGCCTGAAGGAATTCGACCGAGGTGGCCTCGAGGTGCTGGAGTCCGACCAGGACGGCTTTACGGCACGCCTCAGGTCCGAGAGCCATACCCTCAAGCGCGCCCTGAGCGATCCACGTCTCTTCAGCGGAATTGGGAACGCGTATTCCGATGAGATTCTGCACCGCGCGCGACTCTCGCCATTGGCGCGCACGGGCAAGCTGACCGACGAGGAAGTAGCCCGGCTTTTTCAGGCCACTCGCAGCACGCTGGAGGACTGGGTTGCCCGTCTGCGCCGAGAGGCCGGAGATAAGTTCCCCGAGAAAGTCACGGCCTTTCGTGAGGGGATGGCGGTTCACGGCCGGTACAAGCTTCCGTGCCCCGACTGCGGCACGCCGGTGCAGCGGATCCGCTACGCGGAGAACGAGACGAACTATTGCGCCCGCTGCCAGACAGGTGGGCGGCTTCTGGCCGACCGAGCCATGTCGCGGTTGCTCAAGCAGGATTGGCCGAGGTCGATCGATGAGGTCGAGTAGGGAGCTGCTGGGATGATCAGGGCATTCCTCATCCTGAGCGCAGCGAAGGACCTAATCCATATCCACTTCCTATCACGGTCCTGAGTACCAATCCTTCGCCAGGTCTATCCATCCGGCGTTTACCGACTCAATCAACTGAATCTTTCTCTTACGTACCCAGCCCTTGATCTGCCGTTCGCGTTGGAAAGGAGAGCGTGCATCGCCGGCATCCTCATAGTAGACGAGTCGAGTGATATGGTACTTCTTGGTGAATCCCGGAATTAGACCTTGCCGGTGCTCGTGCAATCTTCGGAGAAGGTCCCGAGTGGATCCAGTGTACAGAACACGCGAATAACTTGCGAGGATGTAGACGAAGAATCGTGATTCCATCCAGAACAACTGTGATTTGTCGCCAACCCATCCTCAACTCATGAGTAGGTCCTTCGCTGCGCTCAGGATGAGGAACCTCCGTCGCGTACGCCTTCGCTGCGCCGGCCCTGAGCGGAGCGAACGGGGTCGGGACAAGGCACCTCATCACTCTAGCTCAGCTCCCAGCTTCCTAATTGACCCAGACCCGTCTCCTGACTACACTTAGCCGACTCTCGGAGGCCATGAATGTTCGCGTTTCTGCTCACGCTGCTCATAATCGACGCACTGCTGCTTTCCGTTGTCGTGCTGCTCCAGGCCGGCCAGGGCGGTGGTCTCGCCTCACTCGGCGGTGGTGGCACCGACACGGTGCTGGGGGGCCGCCAGGCGGTCACCATCCTGACCAAGCTGTCCTGGTGGTGCGGCGGCATTTTTCTGCTCCTGTCGCTGATTCTCTCATTCGTGCCCCGCGGTGTAAGCTCGAGTGGGCTGCAAGAGCGGCTCCGGGCCGCTACTCCGGCAGAGCCTTCTCAGCCGGCTCCACTCCCGCTCGGGACCCCGACCGAGCCCGCGCAAACTCCAGGTGCGCCTCCCGCAGTGGCTCCCGGGAACGCTGCGCCGGCGGCGGAAACTCCGGTCCCTCAGCCCAAGCAGTGAAGCACGTCGTTCGCCTCGAAGCGGGCGCTCGCCGGGCGATCGCATGACCGAGCACCCGGCCTTCGTTCTGCTCGAGGATGGGAGCGTGTTTCCCGGCACCACCCCACGGCCCATCGATCCCGCATTCGGTGAAGTAGTCTTCACCACCAACCTCACCGGTTACCAGGAAACGTTTACCGACCCGAGCTACCTGGGCCAGATTGTGGTGATGACTGCACCCATGATCGGCAACTACGGCGTCAACAACAACGACTCGGAATCCGCGCGGCCACAGGTCAGTGGCGTAGTGGTTCGTGAGCTCTCGCGGCATTCGTCCAACTGGAGATCTACTCAGGGGCTGGACGAATGGCTGGCAGCGTCCGGTGTTCCGGTCGTGGAGAACGTCGACACCCGGCGGCTCACGCGGCACCTCCGCGAACGAGGAGCAATGCGCGGTGTCGTGGCTCAGGGCAAAGACCCATCGACGGAGCTCACCGCGCAACTCCTTTCTTCCCCCTCCATGGAAGGATTGGATCTGGCCTCCCGGGCTACGGTGAGAGAGCGTCACACCGAAGGCGCTGGGCCTCACATCGTTGCATACGACTTCGGCATGAAGCGCAACATTGTCCGGATGCTGGTGCAGGCGGGCTGCCGCGTCACCGTGGTACCCTCCACTACTTCGGCAGCCGACGTACGCGAGCTAAAGCCCGACGGCCTCTTTCTTTCCAACGGCCCCGGTGATCCGGCCGCGGTCGGTTATGCGCTGGGGACTATCCGGGAGCTCTCAGATTCAGGCCTTCCTACCTTCGGCATTTGCCTGGGACATCAGCTTGTGGCACTCGCGTACGGAGGGAGAACAGCCAAGCTGCCGTACGGTCATCGAGGGGGTAATCACCCGGTACGTGACGTCCGCAACGATCAAGTGCTCATCACGACGCAAAACCATGGCTTCGCTGTGGTTGGCGATGAGAAGGGAATACCGGGAGCGCCCGCGCTCGAGGTTACGCATCTGAACCTGAACGATGGCACCATCGAGGGGATTAGGCATCGCAAGCTCCCCCTCTTCGCCGTACAATATCATCCCGAGGCCGCCCCGGGTCCTCACGACGCGCTTCCTCACTTCGCCGAATTCATGGTCTCCCTAGGCGCCGAAAGGGCACCAAAGCCACAAGCCCTTGACAGACAAGGGTTAAGCTCATAGAATCGGCCATGGGAGGCACCTGCTACGCTTCACTGTCTGTAACCCTTCTGGGGGATGCATGACCAAGGCCGATCTCGTGGAACAGGTAACCGCCTCCATAGCCCGCACCGCGGGCCCCATGATCTCCAAGAAGGACTGCGCCAGGGTGGTGGACGCGTTCCTGGAGGCCGTAAAGGAGGCCCTGAAACAGCAGCACAATATCGAGGTCCGTGGCTTCGGGACTTTCAAGATCCGGCGCAGAAAGACGCGGATGGCTCGCAACCCACGCACCGGCGACCCGGTAGAGGTTGCCGCCCGTCCTGTACCAGTCTTCAAGCCCAGCAAGGAGTTACGCGCGCTCGTGGCGGATGAGACGTCGGAGGCCGAGCCGGCCGGGATGTAGAGAGCTGCGGTTGCGGAACTTGTAAGAGGTCGCTCGGGGTAATCCTTCGGAGCGGCCTCTTTGCTTGCTCCACTCAGGCGTTTCGATCGGCCTCCGTAGGCGGTAACTTCCAGTCATGATGGTCACTTCGCCTTCGACTCTCACGGTCCGCGTGCTCCTCTTCGCCAGCTACGCGGATACCTTGGGAATTCACTCCATCGAGCTCAACTTCGAGCCGCCCGCCACCGTCGGTGACGCGCTCAGCCGCCTGCGCTCGCTGCCCGGTGGTGAGCGTCTGCCAGCCAAGCCACTCTGCGCGCTCAACCTCACTCACGTTCGGGCCGATGCACCGCTATCCGCGGGTGACGAGTTGGCCATTCTCCCGCCTCTCGCCGGAGGCTGACCCGTGTATCTAACCGGGAAGCCCCTCGATCTCTCCGCCCTCCTGGCCTCGGTACAATCGCCCGAGCGGGGAGGGGTCGCATGCTTCCTCGGCACGGTGCGAAACCACCACGGAGGGCGCGACGTTCTTCGACTGGAGTATTCCGCCTATGCACCGATGGCCGAGGCGGAGTGCGCTCGGATAGTTGCCGAGGCGCAGGAGCGATGGGATGTGGTGGTCGCGGTGCGCCACCGGCTCGGCCGGCTCGAGATCGGCGATGCTGCAGTCGCCGTTGCAGCCGCAGCCGCCCACAGGGACGAGGCGTTCCAGGCCTGTAGACACGTGATCGAGGAGCTCAAGCGCCGAGTGCCGATCTGGAAGCGGGAGTACTACGCGGATGGGACGGTGGAGTGGGTGGAAGCGGGTAAGCGGGTAAGCGGGGAAGAGGGTAAGCAGGAAGCAGGAAGCACCGGTGCGAGTGACTCCTCCAGACGACTAGCAGCGCGAATACATGCGGGGCCTGAATGACTGCCGAGCGTACCCGCTTACCCGCTTACCCGCTTACCGACCACTACGGCCGGCCTCTACGAAGCCTGCGGATCTCCGTCACCGATCGCTGTAACATGCGCTGCCGATACTGCATGCCCGAGGACGAGTACGTCTGGCTACCGCGCGAATCGATTCTGTCCTTCGAAGAGATCGACCGCCTGGTTGGAATCTTCGTGCGTCTTGGCGTGAACAGGGTGCGGCTCACCGGCGGCGAGCCTCTTTTGCGCCACGACCTGGCGACCCTTATCGCCATGCTGCGGAACCGGAGAGCCATAGACGACCTTGCGCTCACCACGAATGGGATTCTGCTGGCCGGCCGTGCGGAGCAGCTGCGGGAGGCAGGACTCGGCCGGGTAACGGTCAGCCTCGACACCCTTCGGCCGGAGCGGATGCTGGAGTTTGCCAGGAGTGCGCGGCATGCAGACATCCTGGCCGGCATCGCTGTCGCCCGTGCAGCCGGCCTCGGAGTCAAGATCAACTCGGTCGTGATCCGCGGGTACAACGATGATGAGTTGGCGGACCTGGTGGAGTACGGCAGGCAAATCGGAGCCGAGGTTCGCTTCATCGAGTACATGGATGTTGGGGGAGCAACCGGCTGGTCGATGGAACAGGTGGTGAGCCGCCGTGAGATACTCGCTGTCCTGGAGAAGCGCTACGGCTCGCTTCAACCGATCAGTCGAACCGACTGGGCACCGGCGGAGCGCTTTGTGATGTCGGATGGGACGCTGGTAGGCGTGATTGCATCGACGACTGCCCCGTTCTGCCGCACCTGTGACCGGGGGAGGCTCACCGCCGACGGAACCTGGCTGCTCTGCCTCTATGGTGAGACCGGCCTCGACTTGCGTAAGGCCCTGCGGATCGGCTCCGGCGACGACGAGATTGCCGCTTCGATCGCCGAGACTTGGAGTGCTCGCACTGCCCGTGGAGCCGAGGAGCGCGCCGAGGCTCCCAGCCGAGGCGTTCTCCACCAGCTGGCCTCGCTCCGGGCCGATCCTCGTCGTGAGATGCACACCCGGGGCGGGTGATGGCGGTCCAGATAGCCCTGATTCAGCCCCAGATTCCCCCCAATACCGGTAACATCG
>Ga0299913_10004889_pt1 | contig 11335 bp, 10 predicted proteins | sample RVTome_9_FD_201360 | JGI IMG/M metagenome (GOLD analysis project Ga0299913, IMG submission 201360) | Soil microbial communities from uranium-contaminated site in the Upper Colorado River Basin, Wyoming, United States - RVT155D38 (version 2) ... | reverse complement strand
CTACCCGAACCGTAAGCTTGACGCCGCGAGCCTGGTCTACACCAAGGCGCCGCAGATCATCCGCGCCTTCGACGAGGGTGCGCTGATCCGGAGCAGGCGTGGGCGCTTTCTCGCGATCCCGACCGAGAACGCGCCGAGGAAGGGAGCCGACGGCAAGCGGATCAGCCCGAGCACCTTGCCGGAGCATCGCTTCGGGCCGCTCCGGTTCGTGCCTCGGCAGAGCGGCCCTTCGCTGCTTGTGGTGGATGGCTTGCGCGCCTCGTTCAGTCGCAAGAGCGGTGCGCTGCGAGGTTTCCGGCGCGCAACCGATCGGGCCCGACAGCGCGGCGACGGTTTGACCACGGTGGTGATGTTCTTGCTCGTGCCGCAGGTGAAGCTGCGCAAGCGGCTCGACGTCACCCACGCGGCCGAGCGATGGTCTGGACAGCTGCCGGCGCTGATCGAGCAGCAGCTGCGGTCGGAGTGAGGCGATGCCCGCGAGCAAGGCCGAGCAGGTCCTTGAGGCGATCAGGGTCCTGCTCCAGGCGATGCCCGGCGCCACCATTGAGCGCAACAGCGGGCTGCCCGAGAAGATCCCGGCCGGCGGCCTGTTAATCCTGCGCGACGGGATCCGGGCGAGCCGGAGCAGGCCCTCGGCGGCTTCGGCAGCACGTACTACCAGCATGCGGTCGAGCTCGAGGTCTACGTCGAGGAGGGTGATGCGGCGGCGCGCGACGCTGCCTTCGACGCCCTCCTCCAGGAGATCGGCGCGGCCCTCGAAACCGACCCAACCTCGGCGGCCTCGCCTACGGCTTGACGTATGGCCGGCCGGAGCCGGCAATCGAGGCGGTGGCGGGCGCACCGGCACTCAAGACCGCAACGCTCACCGTGACCGTCGACTACGAGAGCGACGCTCCTCTCTCTCAGAACGTGAGCACCAGAATCAGCAACGCCGCTACTCCAAGTTGCTCGACCAGGTACATTCCTCTGTCGATGCGCTCGACCACCGTCTCGCCTTTTAAAGGACTGGATTGCCCAACCACCTCGACCGAGCGCAGCGAGAAGCGCCAACACTGCCGCGGCCAACTGCCACCAGTCTTTGGCTTCGTCCAGGGGAAACGCTCCGAGGTGCCACCATCGAAGCAACAGGACCAAGGCAACCACCAGCACGATGCCCGCGAGAGCACCCCAGAACCGCCTCCGCAGAATCCGCGCTCTTTGCAGATGGTCGCTTGCCCCGGCGCCATACTCGGCTGGGAACCAGCGTTGTCCGAGCTGGGCGAACAGCGGCGGGCAGACAAAGAGGCAAACGCCGAGAAGGACAACTTTCATCATCGAGCAGCGCATCCACTCGCAATCGGATCTCGCGTCGAGCATACCAGCCTGACCAGCCACCCTCCACAAGCGTCCGCTTGAACGACCGTCATGAAGACCATCAGCGCCGCGCTCGCCCAGCATCTCGCGGGCGAGGTGACGACGCTCGCCACGTGCTGGAAATCACGCGCCGCGACGGCGTCGTGCTCGGGTTCACCGACCGCGTCCGCGACCTCGAGGTCGACGGCGTCACCTACAAGGCGGCGAGCGGCTACACGCGCACCGCGATCCGCAGCACGGCCGACCTCGCGGTCGACAACCTCGACGTCGAGAGCGTGTTCTCGGACGACGGGATCACGGAGGAGGACCTGCGGACCGGCAGGTACGACTTCGCCGACGTGCGGCTGTTCCTGCTCAACTACGAGAACCTCAGCCAGGGCATCCTGAAGCTGCGGCGCGGCTGGCTCGGCGAGGTGACGGTCCGGGACGGCATGTACCTCGCCGAGCTGCGCGGCATGACCCAGAGGCTGCAGATGACCGTGGGTGAGGTGTACACGCCGGACTGCGCGGCCGACCTGGGTGATGCCCGGTGCGGCGTCGATCTCGTGGCGCTCGAGGAGAGTGGGACGGTGATCACCGTCACGAGCGCTACGATCTTCGAGACCTCGCTGGTCCAGGCCACCGGCTGGTACGACGGCGGGGAGCTGACCTGGACCAGCGGCGCGAATGCCGGTCAGACGGTCGCGGTGCGCAGCTGGGACGCAGCGACGAGCACGCTCACGCTGTTCCTGCCGGCGCTCTACCCGATCGAAGCGGGCGACGCTTTCACCATCCGCCCCGGCTGCGACAAGACCTTCGCGACCTACCAGGCGAAGTTCGACAACGCCATCCACTTCGCGGCTTCCCCCACGTCCCCGGAAACGACCAGGTGCTCAGCTACCCCGATGCTCAGAGTTGAGGCCGCCGAGATCCTCGCCGCAGCGCGGACCTGGCTCGGCACGCCCTGGGCGGCACCAGGGCAGGCTCAAGGGCGTGGCGGTGGACGGCGGCGGCCTGATCATCGGTGTCGGCAAGGAGCTCGGCCTGCTCGAGTTCGACACTCGCGCCTATGGCCGCATCCCCGATGGCCAGCAGCTGCGGGCACTCTGTGAGCAGCACCTCATTGCAAAGCCGATGGCCGACGCGGCGCCCGGCGACGTCCTGCTCCTGCGCTTCACCCGGCATCCCCAGCACCTCGCTATCGTCGGCGACCGGGGCGAACCGTTCTCGCTGATCCACGCCTACGCCGATGCCGGTGCCTGCGTCGAGCACGGCGCCGATCCGAAGTGCTCCGCCGCATCGTCGCCGCCTACAGCTTCAAGAAGCCCCACTGACCCATGGCCCAGCTCGCTGTCACCGCCGCCGGCGCTGCCGTCGGCTCGCTCTCGAAGACCGGCGTCCACCAACGCTCGTGAACGATGCGGGCCATTTCCCCAGGGTCATTCCGCTGCGGCGGCGCCGACCTCGTCGAACACGTCGAAGCGCAGCCCCGAGATCGGCGGCGCGAGTAAGGGCAGGCGCCGACGCTGGACGCAGAGCCTCGGCTTGGCATCGGTCTGGCGGGTCATCATCCAGCGCCGCTTCAGGCGCAGCCCCTGGCTCGGGATCGTGGCCGGCTCGATCTGGTGGACCGTGCCGGGCGGGTCGAGCAGGCGCGCCACGGGTTCGGGCATCAGGCCGTCGGGCGGGGTCTGGTCGAGATCGGAGGCGCCCCTGAACGAAGCGCCGCCGGTCGTCGACCACGTCGAGCGGATAGGGATGCCAGTGGGCGCGGGCGCCTTCGGTCGGCCGATAGCGATAGGCCGTCCGCGTGCCGGTGCTCGACGGCGCGCCGCCCGGCGTCGCCGGCGGCGCCGGGTCGAGGAGGGTGGTCGGGACATCGCGCCCGGGCAGCCGCTGCTCGACCGCCCAGAGGAGATTCGCGTCCTCGTCGATCCCAACCACGACCACCTCGAGTTCCGAGCCGGAGAGCGGTGCCACCGCGATCGGCCAGACCAGCTGCGCGCTCGCGTCAAGCCCGCTGACCCGAAACAGGGTCCAATCCTCGGGCGGATCCATCTCCGGCGGCACCCGGACCTCCCACTCTTCGTCGAAGGCGTCCTTGATCCGGACCGAGTGCACCTTCAGGACCGTGCCCGCCTCGGCGACCAGCGGGAACGTGAACCAGTCGTCGCCGTGACCGGAGATCAGGTCGACCAGGAGCATGGTCGCGAAGTGACCCCGGTCCGGCCCGTAGGCCCCGATGTCGACCCGGTGGTTCTCGATCTGCCACCAGCGCGGGTGCGGCGCGCCGGGATAGCGCATCCGCGTGGGCAGGACGCGCTCGGGCGGCCGCGTCGCACCGCCCGGCGGCACTACGGCCCCGGCGTCGACCGAGTACCAGTCGATGTCCCCACCGTCGTGCCGTTCGAGCTTCAGGGCGACCGCGCCGGCTTCGAACGAGGTCGGGTAGACTAGCTCGATCGGGTCCCCAGAGATCGCTAGGCGGATCGACGGGGACGCCGGCGTCGGTGAAGACGGCGTCGCTGGCGTTGTCCCCCGCCAGAAAGAGCTTCAGGCCGTCATAGCCGCGGCCGTTGAGGACGTCGTAGGGAACCGGCAGGTCGGACAGCAGCAGATCGACGTTGACCCCGGCGCTGCCCACAGCGGCCAGGCCGTGCGCCTCGGCGAAGGCCTGGCCGAGGCGGATCCGCCGACCTGGCGTCCACCAGTCGTCGGGCTCGGACTCGATGATCGCCTCCGGCGGGACGACCGTCGGGTCCATGTCCGCGTTGGCGAGATGTGGGGCGAGCGGCAGGTGCTCGGCCACATACATGACCTCGACGGGCGACGAGGCGTCCTCGCCCTGATGCTCGCCCATCTGCCACCGGCGGCCGAGGAACCAGACCGGGTCGTGGACCTCGGCGCGAAAGCCCCGCTGCAGACTACCGAACGGCTGGCGGCTCTCGAGGCGGCGGTAGAACTCGTTCGACATCCGACGCTGCTCCAGCCTAGTCGATGATGTCCACGTGCGGGCTGAGGCTGACGCCCGTGCGGCCGGTGCCGGGGATCATCGCGCTCGGCAGCGCGCCGGCGAAGGACCCGAGCTGGCTGGGCCTGACCATGCGGGGCGCGGACGAGCTGGCGGGTCTCGGCCACGATGTTGATCAGGGCCGGCCCGTCGAGCGGCGCGTCCGGGGCCGGGGCACGGCGAGGAGGATCGCCTGCGGCGCCCGGGCGCCCGGCGCGTCGAACCCGAATGCGCCGGTCGAGATGTGATCGGTGTCCAGACCTCACTCCAGCTGTCGATCAGACCGACGGCACGCGCGCCGGACGGATCGTCCAGGACCCCGGCCGGTCCGTAGGCGGCCACCAGGTGGGGTGTCCGGCACCCGGCCGTTGTCGTCGGCCGGCTCGCTCGCCTGCCAGGGATCGCCCGGGCGGTTGCTCCACGCGCGCAGCGGGGCGGGCGCGCCCTCGAGCACGGTCGCCAGCTGGTAGGTCTCGAGGTTGGCAAGAATCGGCCGGACGGTCGCGTTCAGGCTCAGCCACTCCTCGTCCAGCGCGGCCGCGCCGAAGGTCGTGCTCAGGTCGTCGAAGTTGATCCGTGCGAGCACCCCATAGTGCCCGTCCGGGGCGGCCAGCTTCGCGATCGCGGTTGCCAGGTCGGCGGCCTGCAGGCTCTCGGCGGCCGTCCCGTCCGGCGCCGCGTCGAGCCGGGCCTGGAGCGCGTCCCGCGCGTCGGCCGTCCGCTGCTGCAGCGAGCGCCGGGCGTCCCGGAGCGGGACGATGCCCCAGCGGGTCGCGTGGACCAGCGCCTCGGACTTGACCGCTTCGTCGACGCTGTTGACGGCGGCTTGGAGCTCACCGACCAGCGCCTCGCCGACGGCGCGCAGGTCGGCGAGCCGCTGTCGAAGCTCGTTCGCCACGTCGTCCTCGCCCGGCGTCGTGTCGTCGGCCGCGGCGACCAGGTCCTCCGGCACTGCGGGCCGGTTGCCGAGAAGTCTGACGATCGCCCGCGCCTTGGCATGGGCGCGATCGCCCGGCGCGTCGGCGAGCACCTCGACCCCATCGGCCACCGAGGCGAGCACCAGCTCGCGCAGCGCACCGGCCGAGAGCGTGCAGGTGTCGGACGGCACCAGCCCGAGTTGGCCGAGGGTGCGGTCGACGAGGCTCCCGTCGCCCGTCCTGACCTGCCAGTCGAATGCCCCCGGCTCGCTCGCGAACCCCGCCTCGGCCCCGATCCAGGCCGCCACGGCGGGGTCGGCGACGCGGGTCGGGCTGGTCGTCGGTTCCAGACCGGCGAGCGGCTCGTCGGCAGCCGGGGGCAGGCAGAACAGCACGCTGGTGCCGACCGCCCGTCCGCCGCGGGGCGTGCGCACGACCTCGAGGTCGGGCGGCGCCGTCAGCCCGGCCGCCGCGTCCATGGCGGCGCCCGCCGCGTCGGCCCGACCGGCGACGACATGGTGGACCGCCTGGGCGACCAGGAGATCGCCGTACACGTCAAGGGCGTCGCGCAGCGGCACCAGAGCATCGAGGGTCCCGGTGCCGAGCTGGAAGGGCGGGTCCGCCAGCACGGCGGGGTCCTCTTCGAGCACGGTCTGTCCGTTGCATACCCGCCGCCCGGCATGCCCGGCGCGCATCGGATAGTGCGCGCGGAGCGCGTCGATCTGGTCGACACTGCCCACGATGCGCTCGACCTCGCGGCCCAGCACCTCGTAGAGATGGAAGCCCAGGCGCACCTCTGCCGCGAGGCGATCGGCGATGCGGATGGTGCGCGATTCGAGGTTCATCCGCCACCGGTCGGCTTCCGGGTCGTGGATTGCCTTGTCGCGGAGGATGATCGCCGTGTGGGCCTGGTTCGCCGATGGCGCCAGGAGGAGACCGCCCCCGGTCGGACCGGGCGTGCCCGGGGCCGGCGCATCGACCCAGCCATAGACCCCGAGGCGATGTGGAAAACCCTTGTCGGCCAGGCTGTTGAGGCGCCGCCAGGCGTAGGCGGTGATCCATGGATCGACCCGGTAGATCGCCGTGTCCAGCACCGCCTTGAAGGCGCGCTCCAGCGCCGCGACGGGCTGCTCCGCGAGCGCGGCGACGGCCGCCTGAGCCCGCGTCAGAAGCTGCGCCGCCGGGGTGCTCGGATCCGGCGGCGGGAAGACGGCGCTCAGCACGTCCTGCCCGAGACGGGTTTCCGGCCCGGCCGCCGACATCGGCTCCAGCACCGGCCCGGTCACCCCGGCCTGTTCGCGTCCGAGCTCGGCGCCGGCAACGATCAGCGCGTGCAGGATCAGCCGGACGAGCAGGCTGTTTGGGTTCTCGCCGCCGAGGAACTCCAGCCGGAAGTTCTCAGACAGCAGGAAGGCGGGCGGCGCCGTCGCCATCTCGTTCAGGAGTCCGACAAAGGTGATGCCCTCGGGCAGGTTGTCCGGCTCGACCAGCGGGATCTGCAGGTCCTGGGGCTGCCCGTAGGTGAGGTAGGCACGCTGAATGTCGACCGGGTAGAATTTGACCTCGGCGACCAGCGCCTGCCACCACGCGAGCAGCAGCTCGAGCCCGAACGGGACATTGCTGTAGATGCCGTAGTCGAAGTACAGCGCCTCCAGGGGTGCGAACGCACGGTACGCGTAGCCGTTGCTGGACGCGGTGTGGCCGACCAGCTCGAGAAGGCGCGCGGTGTCGGCGTCCTTGACGTTGCCGACGGCCTCGGCCGCGCCGGCCCAGCGGTCGCGCAGCCGAATCAGCGAGGGGCGTACGGTCTTTTCCACCTCGGGATCGCCGCCTCCGGTCAGCCAGTCGTTGAGCGAGGCCGCCGGCAGCAGGCCATACGGCTGATCGTCGATCCGGAGTGCGGGTAGCGGACCTTCGGGGTGCAGGTTCTCGCCGGCCCAGAGGCCCACGGCGTGGACGTCGGCGCCGAGGCCCAGGATGTCCTTCGACATGTGGCCCCACAAGGCCGGCCAGAGCGCGCGCACCAGGGCTTGATTGATCGATCCGGGATTGGCGTCGCCACCGGGCAGGGTGTCGAGCGTCGTCGCCTTGCCGGTCAGCATCCGGCTTACCTGCTGCGCGCCGGCCTGCGGTCCGGCCTCGCCCGCGGCGATCTGCCGCCAGAGCTCGGCATCGGCGCCGAGATCGGCGGCGGGTGCGCCGTCCACGGTGTTGGTCGGACTGGCGGGGGCGATCAGGCCGAGGGTCCCCGCATCGCGACGCGCCTCGAACAACGCGTCCGGCGGGGTGTCGCCGATGCCGACGACGTACAGCGCGTCGATGTCGCCGGGGGCTTCCGAGCCCAGATCGAGCTCCGTCGCCAACCCGACCGCTTCGGCCTTGGCGTACGAGTGCCACCACTGCTCCTCGCCGCTCTCCAGGTCGGGAAAGCCCATCGGCGCGGCACCCTGATCGACCTGGAGCACGGCAAATGTTACACTCGGCTGAACCTTCGATCGCCTTGTCCGAATGGCAGGTTGCGGAGCCTGCGAGCCACCCAGTGCTTCAGGGGGTCTATGCGGACGCGAGCACCGCTCGCCTCGGTCTAATCGAGGCCGTCAATCGCGCCGGTTGGCTGCAGGTCGACGACGTGCGGCGCGGGATAAGAATCGAGACCTCTTCGTGGGTCGGCCGGATCGACCTCGCCGGGGTAAGGGTTCACGTTCAACCGAAACTCGGCTGTCGATATCTGCCGCAGCTCCTTCGTTATGCGTACGGTCTGCATCAACTTGAGCTCTTTCACCCGACGTGGTCGCCTGCTGAACGCTTGGGCTTTCACGATCTGCTTGCCGCCCAGCTCTTGAGCGAGGTCGAAGCGATTGCGCGGCGTGGCCTTGCACTGCGGTACATACTACAGAATGAGGATCTGGCGAGCCCGCGCGGCCGCATCGATATTGCAGTTATGGCGAGGCGCGGTCCTGTCAATCGAGCCGCCTTGCCGTGCCGACATCATCTCCGCCTAGCCGACTGGCAGCTAAACCAAGTCGTGCGCGAGGGAATTGAGCTGGCAGCAGAGATCGCCAGCAGTCGCGAGCTGCCGAAATTCTTGGCCGCAGCCAACGTAGTCTCCGCGTGCTATTGCATGAACCGCAGGTGCGCGGTCTGCGGGTGTTTCGGGCGCGCAGCTGGCGACAGGATCGGTTTGTTCCGGCGAGCTACGACGACCTCGTGACGGCGAGGCAGCACGGACGGCTGTTTCAGGCTCGTCCCGGTGACAGGTTGCCTCGGCTCCTCCAGGACGTTGTTCTGGATCGCGAAATTCTGTCCGCCGATGCCGAGCTGACCAATGCGCTCGGCATACAGGCCGATGCGTGCGAGCCACAAACGTGTCTTGGCGCGATCAGCGCCTCGGAAAGGCTTGCTGGGCCGGATCAGCGAGCGGCACTGTTGAGGTGCCTTCGCGACCTTGATCCCAAAAATGCACGGCTCGAGCTGCGCTACCTGTGTCACGGGGATATCACCGCGCGGGATCAGGAGGAGATCGAGCTTCTTGTCTTGGAAGACCCCGAGCTGAGCGAGCTCCTCAAGCCGCTGGCCAGCCGCAGACGCGGAAGCTGGCGTCTCCTGCCGCAGGAGATCGCAGAGGTTCTGACGGGCGAATTACGCCGGCCGCTTGGCGTCAGAACTCTAACTGATGACGTCGCTACAACGTGGCTGATTGAGGCAACCGAGAACGAGTTGGCCTCGGCCCAGCGCCTATCCGACGACGCCAAGCGACGCCTCCTCCTCGCGATCGCGGACCGGGATCTGTGGCGACGCCTGCCTATGCATCGCTTCGAGGACGGCGGCATAGGTGCTCTCGACGACCGATCGTTCCTCGCGACAGCTTACCCAATCCCTGCGGCGCTGCGGAGATCGGTTCGGCTTGTCAGAACAGCATCTGATCCAACGCTCGCTGCCCGCCAACGCGAGTTCATCGACCGCTGGGAGCCCCACACCCTCATCGCGACGGCCCTGCGGGAGAACGAGCCGCACCGGCTCATGCTGGCGATTCTCGAAGCGCTCGGAAAGATCGATGAGAATTTGTCTGACGACCTTCGGACAGAGTTGCGGGAGATGGCCTGGCTCGATCTGCCCCATGGTCCAACCCGGCCCGGGGATGTGCTCGAACTGGACGGCGAAACTGCGAGCGAGGCCACGTCGTTGTTTGCGGGCGAAGGGGCACGGGTCTTTGTTACGGTTGCGGATTTGCCTGCTGACCTGCGGCGGCCCCCCGGCTGGCGGCATGTAACAGACCTGTTCCCGTCAGGCAGCGATGCGCTCGACGGACTTGGACTGCTCCTCGTAGGATACCCCTGCGCGGTGGTGGTGCCCGCCGTGCCGTTGCCGTTCGACGCGGCATTGCGGCTTGCAGCGCGGGGAATCGCGCTCCCGCTCCGGGCTTGGCCCTTGCTTGCTGCTGTGCTTCGCAAACACCCGACCGAAGAGGTCGAGAGGCACCTGTTGCCGAGCCTCACGGGCGACCTTTCGGCCGAGTCGCTCGTTGACGTCCTCAAGGCGCTAGCCGTGCATGACAAGGGATCGAGCGCATCCGACCCGGACGCACGCGTGCTCTTCGCCTTCTATCTACGCGCAGCGCTCAGACACGCCCAGCGCGCCGTCATTCTTGAGGCAATAGAGCTTCCCAATCGTGCCGGCGGCTGGACCTCAGCGACGCGAATCGCCGCGAAGGCGCAAGGGGTGGCCGCCACGGCGGTGCTGCACCCGGATTTCGTGGAGTTATTCGAGCAGGACGGGCAAGGCGTGGTGCCTGACCCGGGAGTCGCGCGCGAGGTTCACGGTCTTCCGGATCCCGCTGGCGCCGCGGAAGTGCTGTGCGAGTATTTTGGGCCCTGGCGGCACGTTGTACCGCTCGCGCCGGTGGGCGCCTTCCTGGCGCTTCTTGGCGAGGATCCGGCGATCCAGGAGCTTGCGGAGGACTTCCTGCGGGAAGATCAGAGAGACCTCACGGCGACGGCGATGCGGTTGTGCAGGCGGGGTCTTTCGGCCATATTCGCCGGGGCCACCGATTCAGCATCACAATTGCCAAAGGCGAGACGGTCCAACTCTCAGCCGTGACGGGCGCCCCCTTTTGGGGCAGATCGAGCGGAAGAACTCGAGAGCCTTTTGGTCGGCGATCCGTTGCTCAAGAAAATCCGCACGGTGCGAGGCGCCGCGATCGTGCCGCTGGAACTGCGGCCGGTCGATCCGCAGGCGCACGAACAGGCTGATCTACTTAAGGCGCTCTCGCGCACGTTCGAGGCCGTCATCGCCGACGTCTACATCGTGATTGGGCCGACGCACCGCGCAAGGCTCGTTCAAGAGCTCTTCGAGCCCTTTCTTGAGAGCGGCGTCGTGGCGATCCGGACGGCGCGAGAGCGCATCATGGAAGACTTGCCTGGCGAGCTCGACCGGCTTTCTCCGGCGCCCGACAGCAAGCTCGCCGAACCGCTTCGGACAATCGAGGATGCTCGCCAGCGACGTGCACAAACGAAAGGAAAGCTCGAGCCGGACCCAGTCGAGAAGGCGAAGCGCCAGCTCGTCGAACTCGTGCAGCGAGACCCTAAAGCGCACTCTGTTGCTTGAGGCCATGCGCCGTCACATCGACGAGCGAGAATACAAGGCCGATCGCGTGCCATTCGAGCTCTTCCAGAATGCCGACGATGCGACACTAGAGCTGGGCCCGAATGAAGCAGGCGCCCATCGGGTTCGTGTAGAGCTCGACGACGGCCGCCTGCGCCTTGTCCATTGGGGCCGCTCTTTGAATGATGTTGGTCCCGATCGAGAGAAGGGGCGCCGGCATCGTCACGACCAGGATCTGCAAAAGCTCCTGATGCCGGGCTTTTCTAGCAAATGGTTCGATGAGCGGACGACCGGCCGGTTCGGCCTCGGCTTCAAGAGCGTCTATCTCGTCACGGACTACCCACTCATCGTGAGCCGTTGGCTCGCCGTGCGCATCAAGGGAACGCTGTTCCCGGAAGCCGCCCCTGAGGCGGTCGAGCTGGCCCGGAGCTTTGGTGCCGAGCGCCCGGCCACTGTGATCGAGTTACCGAGACGT
>Ga0299913_10004888_pt1 | contig 11335 bp, 12 predicted proteins | sample RVTome_9_FD_201360 | JGI IMG/M metagenome (GOLD analysis project Ga0299913, IMG submission 201360) | Soil microbial communities from uranium-contaminated site in the Upper Colorado River Basin, Wyoming, United States - RVT155D38 (version 2) ... | reverse complement strand
ATGCGGAGTGACCGCTTCTCGCTCGACTACGAGGTCGGACGTATGCCCGCGTTCTGGCTGGGCGCGTTTCGCCCGTTCATTGGCGCCGTCTTCGGCCTCGTCGTCTACTTCGCGCTCCAGAGCGAGCTTCTCCAGCTCCAGAGGCCCATTGAGGACAAGGCGTTTTACTTCTTCACGCTCTTCGCCTTCGTCGCCGGCTTCAGCGAGCGGCTAACGCACGTAATCCTCGGGGGTGCCGAGCGAACGGTGGCGGGAACGCTGGAGGAGGCGGACAAGGCGGTCGGGGAGAAGACGACGACTGCCGTAACCCCCAAGACCTCCTGACAGTTCAGCGTTCTATGCGGCACGTCGCGGTCGCGGCCGTGGGTCCGCTAACCATGAGACTCTCGGCGCGCACTATTGAAGCCGAGTGCGTCGTCACCGAAGGGAACCCCCCGCGAGGCGGATATCAGCGCCTCGCTCGCCGGTTCCGATCCGCGACGGCCTATTCGTACCGCTTCCTCGCGTTCCAGGGGTCCGCCCAGTCCTTCTCCTGCTGGCGCTCGATCATCCACAAGTACACGGCGCGCGGATCGTCCGGCGGCTGATCGTCCGGCGACTCGCTGGCCCCCGGCGCCCCCATCACCCCGTAGCGGAGCGCCGCAACCGCGTGCCGTGCCGGCTCTCCCAGCCCGGGTCGACGATCTCCCCCGCGCCCTTCCGGCCCGAGCCGATCCGCAGCAAGAGACAGAGGAAGAGGCGGCGGGCGGGGCGATGACGAATCCTCGAGTCGTCCGCAGGAGCCCGAGGCTCCGACGCCTGCTGGTTTCACGGCGCCATCCCCTGCGAGGTCTGGCCGATAGAGGATGCGCGCCTGGCGCGCGCGGGGGCGTGAGCGGAGGCGCTGAGGATCTGAATGTGCCCGACGGGCAACGGAGAATTGGTTGGCTTGTCACGAGGCCGCGTACAGCTCCCATTCGCCCGGAACACCTTTGAGCTCGTGGGTGCCGCGGCTCGTGAACGTGATGCCCGAGCCCGCCACGAGGTCTTTCACGGTGCGGGAGGTCAGCACCTCTCCCGCATTAGCGACGGCGGCGATCCGCGCACCGACGTGCACGGCGACCCCGCCGATGTCCTCTCTTCGCCTCTCCACCTCGCCCGTGTGCACCCCGGCACGGATCTGGAGACCGAGCGCGACGACTGCCTCAGCGATCGCCTGTCCGCACCGGACCGCTCGAGCGGGACCGTCGAACGCGGCAAGGAAACCGTCGCCCGTTGCCTTGATCTCGCGCCCGCGGTAGCGGGCCAGGTAGCGGCGCACGAGCTCGTCGTGGCGGTCGAGCATCCGCCGCCAGACGTCGTCGCCCAAGGCCGCGGCAGTCTCGGTGGATCCGACGACGTCGGTGAACAGGACCGTCAACAGAATGCGGTCGGGGACCTGGGCTGTCGGGACGCCGGTGACGAACTCCTCCACGAGGTCGAAGATGGGATCCGGGTCAGCCCAAATCAGGTGATCGTCTCCGGGCAGCTCGGCGTAACGCGCCCCCGGAATCTGCTCCGCCATCCAGCGAGCGCCGCGCACGTCGGCCCGACGGTCGCCGGAGCGGTGGATGATCAGCGTCGGAACCCCAATCGTGGGCAGCACGGCCCGCACGTCGGCGTCGCTGTTCATGCTCGTCAGGGCAGCCGCGGCCGCCGGACTGGCGCTGGAGCGCAAGAACCGAGCCCACCAGCTCGAGAACTCCTCGTCACCCATCACCCCCGGCGCAAGGTCCGGCAGGTGCACGACGCCACCCCAGCCATCCTTGACCGCGCGGATATGCCGCTCACGCTCCTCGGGAGTCGGGGCCCAGGGATAGTCAGGGTGCCAGCGCCGGGCCGCGAAGCTCCCATACATGATGAGCGCCTCCGTCCGCTGCGGGTACGCGGCCGCGAAGAGGGCACACATCGGCCCGCCCTCCGAGTGACCGAACAGCACGGCGCGCTCGGAGCCGGCCGCGTTCATTACCGCACGGACGTCGTCCATCCGCTGCTCGAGCGTCGGCAGGCGGTCGACGGGCACCCGGTCGGACAGGCCGGTGCCCCGCTTGTCGAAGTTGACGACGCGACAGAACGAACCCAGGCGCTCGAGCGCACGCGCCACGCCGGGGTGTTCCCAGAGCAGCTCCAGGTTGGTCACCCATCCATGGACGAACACCAGGTCCCGCGGACCGGATCCAAAGACCTCGTAGGCGATCTCGATCCCATCGCTGTCGGCGTATCGGATATCTCGCGCCATGCCACCTCACCATGAGCCCGCGAGAGCCATCGCGGTACCGCCGGCTCTCCGACTCAAGACCGTAAGGCCGCCTCGACGGTCATGCAAGCGGTCGTCGAGCAGGCCGGGGCGCGGGCCGCAGGTCTCCCTAGGACTACCCTGCCCACGCCCCGGCGAGGATCAGGCTACGTCTTGAGGGCACCGCATCGGTACGAGGATCGATACTAGATCGGGTCCTAGGCCAGGTTCTGGACCAGTTCGATTACTGCGCCCTGAGCGTCACCACTCAACAACTGCTGGCCGACGGTGATTGCAGCGAGGATAAGCGGTGCTGCATAGCCGACCACTTACGTACATCGTGCAACTGGTAGAGATCGACCAGTGCGCTCCTTACCTGAACGCGAAAATTCGTGTTCGGGGCGGCGACGGTGGATCTAAGGCTCACGTCCGAGCCCTTGCAACCCACGCGTCGACGCTCTGTTCCCTTCCGCGCAACTCAAGCGTCCGTCGTTCGAGCCCCGTCGTCTCGAAGCCGCCCGCGGTGGCCGCCTCGGCGCTGATCAGGATCTCACCCGCGCCGGCGAGGCCCGTCAGCCGCGCGGCCGTGTTAACCGTGTCGCCGAGCGCCGTGAAGTCTCGGGCATCGCCTTCCCCGACGCTGCCCACGAAGGAGTTACCGGTGTGAACCCCGGCGCCGACCGGAATCCAGGGCTCTGGCCCGTCGTTCCCGGTCTGCTCGAGTAAGCCTCGTGCGGCTGCAATCGCGTCTGCCGCATGGTCGCTCCCGGCGAAGCCGGGGATGAAGAGCGCCACGGCGCCGTCTCCGATGAACTTGTCGAGGATGCCATCCCACTCGTCGATTACCCCAGCCGTCGCCCCGTAGAAGCGGGCCATCAAGCGCGAGAACTCCTCCGGCAGCATGCGCTCGGCGATTGCCGTCGACCCGCGGACGTCCGCAAAGAGCACCGAGATCTCGACCTCAGCGCCCCCGGGCTGCTTGTGAGCCTCGCGTATGCACCATTTACAGAGCCGTCGGTTCAGTGGCGACGGGCCGCGGGCGAACGCCCGCATCAGGACGCCGCCGGGCCCACGGAAAGGGGCATTGCAGAGCTTGCAGCGCGGCGGCGACGGCAAAGCTCCCCAGATTCGCCGGATGAACTGGAGGCGCGGAAAGTTGCCGGTCAGCATCCTTTCCCACATTTCCTCAGGCGTCAGCTTGGCCATAGGCCCAGGACGCTACACGCGACAACTGGACTAGGCACGCGCGGTCGTGTGCAGCCGCGCCGACGAGCTGCTCGAACGTGTCGGTGAGCTCTTCGAGGGCCTCTTCGAGCTCGCGAGTGTCCTCCTTGTGCTCTGCCTCTTCGGGACCACTGTCGCAGTCGTAGTCGCGGCGTGGATCTACGTCGACTGGTGGACAGGTCTCGCGTTCCTGCCCCTACCGCTCTTCCTGGGCTGGGCGATGGTTAGCGCGTGGCTCGACAACGCGCCCGGTCTCTAACGGGAGGACACCCGTGAGAGAAGGCTGTGTGGTTGAGGGCCTCATCCATGGTCTGAATCGCACCCTGCGCTGGGCCGCCATTGCTCCAACGGCCATCTAGGGCATGCGGCCCGCGGAGCCGTAGCCTGACGTCACCGGGGCGCAGGTCAGGGATTTAAGCCTTTCGGTCCTACGCCCCGGCTTCAGCGCGAAGCTTCTCGTGCATCGTGGCCGTGCTCCACTCGATCTACGAGCGGGCGCGGAAGGTCTACCGGGTGGCCGAGAACCCGGTCGCGGACGTCGCGCCGCTGGCGCAGACCTACGACGCCGGCCGCTACGAGTTCTATTCGCCCGAGGAGGTTCAGGCGCTCGCGCGCGCGGCTGCCTCAGAGGAGGACGGAGCGATGTTCCTCGTCGCCGCGTTCACGGGCCTTCGTCGTGGCGAGCTCCTCGCCCTGCGGTGGCGGGACGTCGACTTCGAGGCCGAGTCGATCCGGGTCTACGGCAACGTGTCGTTCGGCGAGCTGACGACCCCGAAGTCGGGCAAGGTGCGATCGGTGCCGATGGTCGCGGAGGTAGCGGCCGCGCTCGCGAAGCTCGGTCAGCGGGAACGGTTCACGGGCGAGGACGATCCGGTGTTCCCGGGAGAGGGGGGAGGCTACGCGGACGGCTCCGCCGTGCGCCGCCGCTACGAGGCCGCGCGTGCCCGGGCCGAGCTCCGGCCACTCCGCTTCCACGATCTGCGGCACACGTTCGGGAGCCTGGCGATCAACTTCGGGAGCCTCGTCGAGGTCCAGCACTGGATGGGCCACGCCGACGCCAAGACGACGATGCGCTACCTGCACTACAAGAACCGCGGCGACGAGGCCGCGAGACTCGGTCCGGCCTTCCAGACGGGCGCCCCGACTGCAAGCGGCTTGCAAGCATCGGGCCTCCACACGGCTGCAACGCCGTTCCACACGGATGCACCCGAGGAGCCGGAAAACGTAGTTCCCATCGCGGTTTCGCGGATCGCCGCGGAACGGAGGAGCGCTTAGGGTCGGGTTGCCATGCAGAAGGTCGTGGGTTCGAGTCCCATCATCCGCTCCTCTTCAAAGCCCCGCTCAGGCGGGGTTTCTCTTTGCCATTCGCTCGGGCCCGGCGTAGACCAAAAGCCCCTCCACGCCGCCCGGCCTATCCTCGGAGTCCATGTCGGACTTCGATCGCTACGTCGCTGAGCACCACATCCCGGAGGAGGAATGGCGGCGGCGTTCGCCCGGTGGATCGCAGAGCACAGGCGGGTCGATGCTCCGGTACGAGAAGGTCGAGCCCGGCGACGAGCAGGACGAGTGGGAACAGCGCGAGCTCGACGCGGTCCCGTCCGCGCTCGATCCCGCCGGCGAGGACGGAGCGCCTAGGCCGGAACGCAAGAAATCGGTTTTCCGAGCGTCAGGCCGGGCCTCGGTCATCAACGCTCGAACTGCACGATAGTGCAGTTGCGCACGACCTTCGTATGCGGTAAATGAAGCTGGTTCCAGCCCCTGGCGAAAGGTGGAGCGATGCGGAAATTTGTAGTCCTGCTGGCGCTGACGCTCGTGAGTGCGGCCTTCGCGGTTCTCCCTGGAAGCGCGCAAGCGCCACCGCCGCCGCACGAGCACGTGCTTATGACGCCGAACGGTCCGGTCAACGTCGGACCGCCAAGATGCGGCAATGAGCAACTGCAGGCCGCATTCCTGAACTTTCACTTCAACGTGCATGTCGGCACGCCCCCGACCGTGATCACACCCCGGTTCTGCTGACGGTTATGTAGCGGGGGGACGGCGTGACGTTGGAGCGCCACCCGTCCCCTCCCGGGCTAGCGACCGCCTTCGGTTACGTGCTACGGGGTGTACAGCTCGGCGCTTGCGACCGGCTCGCTCCCGCACTGCTTGGGAGTGCAGTTCGCGAGCCTCGCGCCGCCGACACTGAGGACCTGACCGTTGGGAAGCAGGGCAAGGGCGGAGCCGCCGACGAGGGAATAGACCCTCGGGCCGGTCGCAGTCCACGTGCCGGTAGCGGGGGAGTAGACGTCGCCCGCGTCGCCGCCCCCGGCGAGGAGCATGCGTCCGTCCTGCAGGAGCACGGCCTCAGGGCCGTGGTAATCGGTCATCCTGGCGGTCGGAGTCCATTTGCCCGAGGCCGGGTCGTAGAGCTCGGCAGAGAGGGTTGCGCTCGGGTTCCCCCCGCCGGCAACAAGCACGCGGCCGTTGCCGAGCAGGGTCGCGCTCGCGTGCTCGCGGGCGATCGTCATCGGCGCGACGCGACTCCAGCGCCCGCGGGCGGGATCGTAGAGCTCCGCGCTTCGCAGCCAGCCGTCGCCGAAACCGCCCGCGACGAGGACGGCGCCGTCGGCCAACAGCGTTGCCGTGTGATTCCGGCGAGGCGTCCGGAGGCCTCCGGTCGACGTCCAGCGGCCGGTCGCCGGGTCGTACAGCTCGGCGCTCGCCTGCACACCTGTGCCGTTCCCCGAGAAGCCGCCGACGACGAGCACGCGCCCGTCGCGGAGGAGGGTGGCCGTGAAGCCGTAGCGGTCGACGTGCATGCTCCCGGTCGGCGTCCAGCGGTTCGTCGCCGGGTCGTACAGCTCGGCACTAGCGGTGTACGTGCCGCCGCCGGCGACAAGCACACGCCCGTCTCGGAGACGCACGGCTTCGTGCAGCCAGCGCGGCTGGTTCAGCGTCCCGCCCGGGAGCCACGTGCCGGTGGGCGGGTCGTACAGCTCGGTAGTGGTCTCACCGACCCCACCGACCACGAGGACGCGGCCGCTTACGAGCGGCGTCGCCGTCAGGTTGTCGCGCGGGATCGCCATGCTCGCCGTCGCCCCCCAGCTGCCCGCTGATGTGCTCGCAGATGAGGCGAGCGGAGCGGCCGCGATCGCGATCGCGACCATTGCGCAGATAGCGGACGCCACGGCCTTCGTGCTCACGATGAGGCCCCTTTTCTCGCCTACTGAACGAGGCGAGCGTAGGCAGTAAACGTTACGCCTGCCTTACGAGACCCTTAAACGATCGCGAACAGTCGTCCGCGGCGGTGCCCTATCACCTGGCGCCGGAGCTATGCGTCAGCGGCACCGAGAAAACCCTAGGAACCCCGTAACCCCTTTATCCAAGCCAAATACCGGAGTGAGTTCCGCGAGCGGGTGTGGGCTCGCCCCCTCAAAGAAAACGGGGTTCGCCCCTCGAGTTTGTGATGGCAGGACGGGCAAACGTGACGAGGTTTCTCAGGTCGAAAGCGTCGCCACCGTCCGCTATCGCCGTGACGTGGTGAACCTCGAGCGGTCCGCTCGAGCCGCAAGCGGTACAGCGGCGACTGTCCCGGGCGAGGGCGGCTGCGCGTGTCCGCTGCCAGCGCGCGGTAGAACGGATCAACACTCCGGTTTCACCCGCAGCGCGGCGGGCGCGTGAGCGGTTCCGTTCGCAGCGTCGGCACGGGCCACGGCGTCCCTCGGTCGCCGGGTCGACGGTGGCCCGCACGATGGACATAACCGGAGGACAGTCATCTCATGCCGTTTCGGCCTTCGAGGTAACAGGCACCATTGGGGCGAGGGAGCCGGCATACTCCTCCCTTCCCCCAGGGTGGAAAGCATTGGGCAACCATCTACCTGCCAGTTGCCCTCTGCGGCGTCGGCTCCCTCCTTTCTTGGAGGAGACGGCGGGGGGCGGCGCGCCGGATGTAGCACGCTTGGAGCTGCTGGGCGGATCCAGCAGCGCGGCGCCGGTGTCCGTCCCGGGGCTCAGGCCCGCAACCCATTGGATTATCGGGCCGAGCACACATCCCCTAACCCACTTCCCGGCGGTCGAAGCCGGCTCAGGCTTCCCGGCGAGCAGGGCGCTGCCTAGGGCGAGCTCGTCGTCACGCTCGGCGATCGGTAGCTGCGCCTAGATCCTCCCGGGCCTTGACGTGAGCACCAGCGGCCTTCTCGACCTGTTCTTGCGCCCTTGTATGGGCGCCACCGTTCGCGGGCCAGGTCAGTCGGGTTCACCTTGCGGCCCTTTCGCCTGGGCCCGTGCGGGTGCCCTCGAGAGTGGCGATCAGCGCGTCACTCGGGATGCAGAGTGATCCCCTCACCCGGACCGCCGGCCGGCGTGGCGTGAGCAGTACCTCAACTGGTTGTGTTGCATATTCACTCATGCGCAAACAGACGCTAGCGGATGCAGCTACGTGCGATCGGAGAGCGGCTCCGGCAGCTCGAGGCCCAAGGCGAGCGAGCCGGCCGCTAGAGACGCTGTGGAGGACGAAGCTCTTGAAGGTGCAGGCGAACGCGGTTCGGAGCGCGTCGTCGAGTCCGTCCACGTCGGTGATCCGTCCGGCGACGAGGGCACGGAGGTTCGTGAGGAACTCGATGACGGCCTCCTCGGACTCGGGCAGCGCCCCGTCCATCTCGGCTTGGCGCTCCCGCTGGCGGCGGCGCTCGAACTCGGCTTCCGGTGCTTCGTGCTCGGCTCGGGCCTCCCGTAGCTCCTCCGGTTCCAGTCGTCCCTCGCGGACGAACCGGCGGATGCGGCGCACCCCGTCTGCCGTCTTCATCGCCTCCTTCTCGGCCTGCTCCCGGAGGGCGCGTGCCTCCCCGAGCCGCCGCCCGGCCCGCCCGGTAGGAGACTCCGGCATGAACCTCCAGCAGCTCCGCCGTCTCGACGCCGACGCAGAGGCCGCCATCCGTCGCGTGAGCATCGTGAAGCTCGCGTCCACGATCGTCGTCGTGTTCGCGGTCACGTTCGCCGTGTTCGTCCTGCTCGCCCTGCTGACCAGCTAGACGAGAACCCGTCGCCGCGCGTCCGCGTCCCGTCTAGCTCGTCACCATCCCCGGCTACTCAGCGGACGTGGGAGTCGATGTATGCGCCGAGAATCAGCCACCCCACGGATGCCAAGAGTCCGAAGCCGCCGACCAAGAGCATCAGCAATCCGATCCAACCCTTCACCTCGTACCGGCGCCGATACAGGGGGATGCCGAAGCCTAGGACGGCTATCGACACCACGATGCCGACCAAGCCTGCGATAACCCAATCTGGTGGCATCGCCTCACCTATCGACGCTCCGCGGCCCGCTTGCAAGCCCTACGAACGCTACCGCCGCCGCAAGGCCACGACCCGGCACGAGGTCTTGCAGTAGATCCGTGCGAGCGCCTGCGCGGGCCGCGCTCGCTCGTCGCTCGACAGCGCCGGAGGCGGGCTGCAACACTTCCCCGGCCGGGCGGCGTTGTGACCCGTCTGGGATCGGGCCGCAACTCCCCAGACCGGGCAGAGGCTTAGACCGAAAAGCCCCTCCACGCCGCCCGGCCCAGGCTCTTACGAGCCTTCGCTCTGGACTTGAAGGATGTCCAGCAGTAGTACAAGAACCGGGGCGACGAGGGTACGCGCCTCGGGGCAGCCTTCCAGACTGCAAGCACTCCGCAAGCACCGGCCCTCAACATGGCTGCCACGCCGTTCCACACGGACGCACCCGAGGAGCCGGAAAACGTAGTTCCTCTCGCGGTTTTCGCGATCGCTGGGGAACGGACGAGCGCGTAGGGTCGGGTTGCCATGCAGTAGGTCGTGGGTTCGAGTCCCATCATCCGCTCCTAAAAGCCCCGCTCCGGCGGGGTTTCTTCTTGGTCGGCTACATTCGAGCCCCTGGGCGGATTCGTGATCGAGGTCGACGATCCGCGGCGCGACGACATCCGCCGGCTCCTCGAGGAGCATGGGAGGTTTGCCGGGAGCGTCATGCCGCCCGAGGAGGTGCACGTGCTTGATCGGGAGAACTCCATCGACGCCGACGTCACGTTTTTCAGCGTGCGAGGCAACGGCGAGCTGCTCGGCATCGGGGCGATCAAGCAGCTCGACGCGGATCATGCCGAGTTGAAGTCGATGCATACGGCGATCGCGGCGAGACGGCGCGGCGTCGGCCGCGCGCTGCTCGACCACCTGGTCGCCGTGGCCGTCGCCCGCGGCGTTCGCCGCGTGAGCCTCGAGACCGGCGCCGGCGAAGCCTTTGAGCCCGCGCGCTCGCTCTACGCAGCGGCCGGGTTCGTGCCGTGCGGGCCCTTCGGACAACATGTCCAGACCCCGAGCAACGAGTTCATGCCGCGCATCCTCGGCTGAGCGCGTAGTAGAAGGGAGCCCCCGGCGAACCGGGGAGCTCCCTTCGGCGCTTGCTGAGGAACGGCGCTAGACGAACCGGAAGAAGCTCCGGTGCTGCACGCCGTCCCAGCGGGTCACGACGACCTCGCGGCACGTGCCCGCCCAGTCGGCCTCCGTCTCCCAGTTGTAGAGGTAGCTGTTTCCGGTCCTTCTCAGGCCGGTGTTCCCAGGCGTCTCGGTCGGGACCGGGATCGGCCGCGGGGTGATGAACGGCGAGCTCGTGTCCACCGTCCGCAGCGTCTCGCAGTCGACGAGGCGCGAGTACGGGTTGTTCTCCGCGAGGATGTCGAGCCCGCGGCTCGCCACCTCCGGCGCGGTGAACCTGAGCGGCACCGTGTCGCCGGCGTCCACCGTCCTCAGCGTCCCGTACGCGTGGGAGGCCGGCGGCTGGAAGCCGCGGCGGCAGTCCGGGTCGGTGTCGAACGCCTCGGTGCCGTCGTTGCGGCTCGTCGTGCCGCCGTCGCTGGCGCTGAAGCCGAGGCCGCGGCGGGCGAACGCCGCCCACAGCGTGCAGGCGTTCTCGCCGCCGGTCAGGACCTCCTCTGCAGCGATGATCGCGTTGCGGCCGGAGACGAACGTCGGGCCGCAGCCCTGGAACTTGAGACCGTCGTTGACGATCTGGTACGCGAGGTTGTTCCCGCCCGTGCTCCAGTTCTCGTAGAGGTTCGGGTTGAAGCCGTTCTTCTCGATCAGCTCCCAGGTCACGTCCCAGAGGAACGCGGCCCAGGCGTGCCCGATGCCGTGCGGCTGGGAGAGCGAGGCCCCGTTGAGCCAGCCGCCCTGCTTGATGCTGTCGTAGGTCGAGGGCTGAATCTCCATATTGCGGGAGTACGGCCGGTTGCGGAGCCCGGGCCCGGTCCGCGGAGGCTCGTAGACGACGTACGGGTAGATGCCCCGCGGCCCTTCGGGGTCGTCCTTGGTCGTGTCGATCAGCGCCGTGATGGCGTGCCAGTCGCCCCAGCCCTCGCCCATCTGCTCCTGGCCCGAGAGGCAGTTGAGGTTCGGCCCGCCGGTGAGGCGGTTGGAGACGCCGTGGCTGTACTCGTGGATGATCGTCGCCGTGTCGAGATCCCCGACCCGCATGGGCGGCCGGGCCGTATTGCGGTGCACCGAGCTGGGGGTCGGCGCGCCGGCGATCGCCGCCTTGATCGTGTTGCCGTCGGCCAGGCCGACGCGGATCGCCGGAATGCCGACCGGCGGGTCCATCTCCCCGGACATGAGCGCCGGGTTGTTCGACGTGTGCACCACCACGACGGCGACCGCGCCTGCGTTCTCCGCATTCACGGTCTGGGTGTAGTTGTTGCACAGGGCCGTCGTGTCTACGACCGCGATCGCTCCGGGCGGTAGCGCGTACGGCTCGCACCCGTCGTTTGGCGCTCCGCTTCCGTCGTCCACGAGGACGAGCGTCCCCGGAGTTCCCGCCGTCGTGGCGGGCGGGCTGAATCGAGCGTACTGCGCCAGGTAGGTGCCCGCCGCCGGCCCCGA
>Ga0299913_10004887_pt1 | contig 11337 bp, 9 predicted proteins | sample RVTome_9_FD_201360 | JGI IMG/M metagenome (GOLD analysis project Ga0299913, IMG submission 201360) | Soil microbial communities from uranium-contaminated site in the Upper Colorado River Basin, Wyoming, United States - RVT155D38 (version 2) ... | reverse complement strand
TCGCCGCCGGGGTGCGGCGACGACCGGGCACGATGAGCTGCCATCGCGGCGCGCAGGGCGGTGGCCATTGCCGTCGCGGAGGCGAAGCGGCGGCTCGGATCGAGGCGGAGTGCCTGGAGGATGACGTCGTCGAGGCGGGTCCCGGCGGTCGTGCGGACCTCGGACGCCGCCTCCGGCCCGCGCCGCTGCGCCTCGGCCACCTCCTCCGGCGTGCTGCCGGGGAACGGGACGCTGCCGTTGAGGCACTCGTACAGGAGCACGCCCATCGCGAAGAGGTCGCTCGATGGTCCGAGGTCCTCGCCGCGGAGCTGCTCCGGCGACATGGCATGCAGGGATCCGATCGACGACGCACCGGCCATCGGCCGGTTCAGGGGCCGCGCGATTCCGAAATCGATGAGCTTCGAGCCATCCGGCCCGATCATGACGTTGCCCGGCTTCACGTCGCAGTGGACGAGTCCGTGCCGGTGGAGCTCACCCAGGCCGGCGAGCACGTCGAGCGCGATGCCGGACGCCTCGCCCGGCTCGAGCCGGTCGCGCTCCTTCAGCTCGGCGCGCAGCGATCGGTGCCGCTCAAGCAGCTCGAGTACGAGGTAGTGGCTCCCCTCGTCGCTGCCCGAGTCATAGACATGGGCCAGGTTCGGATGCGTGAGCGAGGCCGCGGTGCGCGCCTCCACGAGGAAGCGATCGACGTACGCCGGCTGCTCCGCGTACGGCGTGGCAAGCACCTTGACCGCCACGGGCCGGTCGAGGCGCTCGTCGGTTGCGCGGTACACGGTGGCCATCCCGCCGCGCGCGAGCTCACGCTCGACCCGGTAGCGTCCCCCCAGCAGCCGGCCGAGCAGCGCGTCCGACGGGGACGCTGCGGTGCTCATCTTCAGGAGGGATCCAGCATGAGGGATGCCACGATCGCCCGCGCGGCTTCCGACCCGGCGAGCGCGGCTGCCAGCCGCCGCATCGGCGTCGACGTGAGGCCGTCCCCCGCCTCCGAGAGGGTCAAAGCCAGTGACACATCGGCGCGACGCGCCTCCTCGGCCGCAGCGGCATAGCGCCGCGCCGCCCGCTCGGCAGCAGCGGCATCGTCTGCAAGCACCGCCCGGGCGATGCCCTCGGCCGCTCGAATGAGGCGATCGGTGGTTCGCAGCCAGATCGGGAGCGTGACCGGCGGCGGAACCCACGCCTCCAGCCGAGACCGCGCGGCGCGCGCCCGCGCGAGGGCGTCAAGCGCGACCGAGGGATCGTCGGCCTCGAGCGCGGCGAGCGCGACCTCGAGGTGCTCGAGCGTGTGGGTCGCGGCGCTTCGCCTGGCGACGAAGGCCCCCGACGCTTCGGCCGCCGACCGCAGCTGGCCGGCGATGCCGCGCAGCTCCGCGGGCCCGGCCACCGGCGGGATCGCGACCACCGTCGGCATCGCCGCAGCCACGCCCCGGAGCGCCGAGAGCGCGACCTGCGCCGCCTCCGCCGCGGGAAGGGCGGCGTCCAGCCGAGCAGCGGCTTCCTCGAGGGCGGGCGCCGGAGGCTCATCACCCGACTGGACGAGAGCCACCCCGCGGCGAGCGTGATCTCGCGCCGCCTCGAGCGCGGCCGCGTAGGCCGCGAGTTCGTCGGAGGCTTCTCGCGCTCGCCCGTGGAGGTGCTGGAGACGGCTCGCCTGCCGCGGCGGATCGGACAAGGACGGATCGGCAGGGCGGGCGGCGAGCACCGCGCCGAGCGCCAGGGTGGCCGCAACGCCGGCCGCGAGTGAGCGCCGCGGCCTCGCCCGCGCGAACAGCACTCGTATCATGCCCCGGTGCACGATCCCGGCACCGCGGCTGCCATCTTTCGGGGGCTGCCCAAGGCTGAGCTGCACCAGCATCTCGACGGATCGCTGCGGCCGTCGACGGCGGTGGAGCTGGCGGCCGGGATCGGTATGGCCCTGACCCTGGAGGAGGCGAGGCGCCGCATGACGGCGCCGCAGCGCTGCGTCGACCAGGCGGACCTGCTGTCGTACTTCGACCTGCCCATCGCCCTGCTCCAGACGGCTGCCGGGCTGCGGAGGGCCGCGGCGGAGCTCGTCGAGGATCTCGCCGGGGACGGGGTACGGTACGCCGAGATTCGCTGGGCGCCCCGGCTCCACCTCGAGGCCGGCCTGTCGGTCGTCGAGGTTCTCGGGGCGGTGGCCGACGGCGTGCGCGAGGCGACAGAGCGGCTGTCGCAGCCCGATCGCCCGCAGATCGGACTCATCGTGACCGCCATGCGCTCGCATCCGCCGGCTGCCAACGTGCTCCTTGCCCGGGCCGCCGCCGAGTTCGGTCCCCCGGTCGTCGGCTTCGACCTCGCCGGCCCGGAGGCCGCGTGGCCGGCGCCCCCCCACGCCGCCGCGTTCCGCGCCGCCGAGGAGGGCGGCCTGGCGCTCACCGCGCATGCCGGCGAGGTTGCCGGTTCGGAGCGGGTGCGCGAAGTGCTCGCCTTCGGCGTCCGCCGCGTGTCACACGGGGTGACCGCGGCGGACGATCCGGACCTGCTCGCGGCCCTGCGCGACGCCGACGTGACGCTCGACCTGTGCCCCACCTCGAACGTGCAGGCCGGGGTGGTCGCCAGCCTGGCCGACCACCCGATGGCGCGGCTGCACCGCGCCGGGGTGAGCGTCACGCTTTCGACCGATGACCGGACCGTGACCGGCACCGGCCTCAGCCAGGAGTTCGCGCGCGTGCGGGAGGCGCTCGGGCTCGAGCCCGACGAGCTCGTGGCGATCGCCCTGAACGGCTTCCGCCGCGCGTTCGCACCTCCGTCCGTCCTCCGCGGCCTCATTGCCGACGCAGAGGCGGCGTGGCGCGCGTGGGCGGCGGCGCCGATCACCTGAGCGCCAGGCCGAGCAGCCTGGCGACGGCCGCCGGGTCGGCCGCCACCCGGTCCGGTCGCCGCTCGCCGTCGAGCGCGCCGGCCATGCGCCCGTCGACCACGCCGGTGAGCACGAGGATCGACGGGATGCCGGCGCGACGCGCCGCCACGAGGTCGGCATCGGGGTTGTCCCCGATGACGAGCGCCTCGCCAGGCGTCACCCCATCGTGCTCGAGGATGGCGAGGAACATCGCCGGCTGCGGCTTGCCGATGACGAGTGGCTCGACGCCGGTCGTGGCCGCCAGCGCGGCGACGAGCGTCCCGGCGCCGGGCATGAAGCCCTCCGGCGTCGGAAAGCGCAGGTCGGCGTTCGTGGCGATGAACCGGGCGCCCTCCCTGATCGCCGCGGCTGCGATCCCCAGCCGGCGGTAGTCGATGCGGCGGTCGAGGCCGCACACCACCGCGTCGTAGCGCATCGGCAACGGCGCCCCGTTCCAGCCGGGCGGCGCGGCGTCGTCCGCCTCGGTGACCTCCAGGCCGCCTTCCCGCAGCTCGGTGGTGAGCCCCGGCGCGCCGACGGCCAGGACGCGGCGGACCTCAGGCAGGTGGGCCCCGATGTGCTCCACGGTGGCGTGGCTGGAGGTCACGATCTCGTCGATCGTGGCCCGGATGCCATGCCCCGCCAGCCGCGCCACATACTCGGCACGAGTCGCCGACGAGTTGTTCGTCGCGAAGCGCACGAGACGCCCGTCGCGCCGGAGCGCCTCCACCAGCGCGGCCGCACCGGGGACCGCCTCATGCCCGCGGTAGACGACGCCGTCGAGGTCGAAGATGACGAGGCGCGGGATGGGCCGGTCGACATGGGAGGCTGGCATCGGTCCCGATCATACGTGGCTCGACCGGGCCGAATGACATCAGGCCGGGATGCCGAAATGACCTTGAGCGCCCCGCGGGCAGGGCAGTATGATGCGGCGGATTCGCGGCCGGGACGGCGATCCCGATCGACTGTGCCCCCGAGCGCCATCGCGCACGGGATGGACGGAGGAGCAGCCCGTACGGGCGAAGGAGAGACTCGATGCAGTTCCAGCGACGGTACGGGGGTGTCGCTTCAGCGCTGGCGCTCACAATGGTGATCTCGGCGTGTGCCGGAGGCGGCACGATCGACGTCGGCAAAGGGCTGTGCCGCGAGCTGGGCGACGCGGAGGCCGCGGCGCCGTCGGCGCCCGCAGCCAGCGGCGAGAGCGACGCGAAGATCGGTCTGGTGACCGACGTCGGCACGCTCGACGACAAGAACTTCAACGAGTACAGCTGGCTCGGCGCGCAGCAGGGCGCGACGGCGATCGGCGCGGCGGATCCCCGCGCGATCGTGACCGCAGCCTCGGCCGACTACGAGACGAACATCCAGACGCTCGTCGACGAGGAGTACGACGTCATTGTGACGGTCGGCTTCGCGATCGGCGCCGCCACGCTTGCCGCGGCGCAGGAGAACCCTGATATCCACTTTGTTGGCGTCGACCAGTTCCAGGCCGGCGACGACGTCGTGGCAGGAGCGGGTCTCGACAACTACGAGAGCCTCATCTTCAATGAGGCGCAGGCCGGTTACCTGGCCGGTATCGTCGCAGCCAACATCTCCCAGAGCGACGTCATCGCGGCCATCGGCGGCTCCGGCACCATCCCGCCCGTCGTGAACTACATGCGCGGCTACGAGAACGGCGCCAAGAGCGTCAACCCGGACATCACCGTCCACCTGAAGTACGTGTCGAACGACCTGAACGTCGCCTTCAACGACCCGACCACGGGCAAGACCTTCGCCGACCAGTTCCTCTCCCAGAACGAGGACACCGACGTCCTCTTCCAGGTGGCGGGCAAGACCGGCAATGGCGTGCTCCAGTCGGCCGAGGAGGCCGGCATTTACGCCGTCGGCGTCGACGTCGACCAGTGGCAGTCGACGCCCGACCAGGCCGAGTGCATCGTGACCAGTGCCGAGAAGAAGCTGACCAGGGCGGTCTCCGACGCGATCATCGCCTTCGGCGGCGACGGAGCCCGTGCGGGCAACGTCTTCTACGGCGCCGACAACGACGGCATCGGCCTGGCCCCGTACTACCAGTTCGACGGCAACGTCATCACCGACGAGATCAAGACGGCGGTGGACGAGGCCTTCGGCCAGATGGCGTCGGGCGACCTCGATCCATGCAAGCCGTCGGGCCTCTGCTACGCCGGCGCGGAGGACATGGGCACCTGATCCGAGCCGAGCGACCGCTTGGCTGAGCGTTCACGAGCGGGTCGGTCCTCCGGGCCGGCCCGCTCTCTGTCATTCCGAACGGCGAGACGATGAGCGAGACCGGGACCGGGACGTCGGCGCAGAAGCAGGGGCAGCGCGCCCCCGTGCTCGAGATGCGCGGCATCACGAAGCGCTACCCCGGCGTCATCGCCAACGACGGCATCGACCTGGACGTGCGCGCCGGGGAGATCCACGCCCTGCTCGGCGAGAACGGGGCCGGCAAGAGCACGCTCATGAACATCCTTTACGGTCTGGCCGTGCCCGACAGCGGCGAGATCCTGCTCGACGGTAAGCCGGTGGACATCAGCGGCCCGCACGATGCGATCAGCCGCGGGATCAGCATGGTGCACCAGCACTTCATGCTGGTCCCCGTCCTGTCCATCGCCGAGAACATCCTCCTTGGCGAAGAGCCGATGGCGAACCCGATCCTCATGGACCGGGCCGCGTCCCATCGGCGCATCCGCGAGCTCGGCCAGCGCTTCGGCTGGGAGGTCGACCCCGAGCAGCGAGTCGGCTCACTGTCCGTCGGCTGGCAGCAGCGTGTCGAGATTCTCAAGGCCCTCTACCGCAACGCGCGGGTCCTCGTGCTGGACGAGCCGACGGCGGTCCTCACGCCGCAGGAGACGAAGGAGATCTTCGAGGTTCTCCGGACCCTGCGCGCCGAGGGATATGCGGTCATCTTCATCAGCCACAAGCTGTACGAGGTGCTCGAGGTCGCAGACCGGATCACCGTCATTCGACGCGGCAAGGTGGTCGGCAGCAGGATCCCCGCCGAGACGGACGAGGAGGACCTTGCCGAGCTCATGGTCGGCCGCGAGGTGCAGCTCACGGTCGACCGCGGCGAGAGCCATCCAGGCGAACCGATGCTCGTCGCCGAGGGGCTCCGGGTCCGAGACGACCGCGGCCACGAGGCGGTCCACGACGTCGGCTTCGCGGTGCGCGCCGGCGAGGTGTTCGGGGTCGCCGGGGTGGCCGGGAACGGCCAGGACGAGCTGGTGGAGGCGCTCGTCGGCCTGCGGCGGCCGGCAGCCGGCACGATCCGGCTTGCGGGGCGCGACGTCACCGGCCATTCGCCGCGCGACCTGCACCAGGCCGGAGTCGGGTTCGTGCCCGGCGACCGGCACCGTTTCGGGCTCGTGCTCGCCTTCCCGATCACCGACAACCTCGTCCTGAACGACTACTACCTGCCGCCGTACGCCACCGGCCTGCGCCGAAACGACGAGGCGATCCGGGCCTATGCCGAGCAGGCGATTGCCGAGTACGACATCCGGACACCGTCCGCCACCATCCCGGCTTCCAACCTGTCCGGCGGCAACCAGCAGAAGTGCATCGTGGCCCGCGAGTTCGAGGGCGACCTCAAGCTCCTCGTCCTCGACCAGCCAACGCGCGGCCTCGACGTCGGCAGCATCGAATTCATCCATCGCCAGGCGGTCGCCCGCCGCGACACCGGCGTGGCGATCCTCCTCGTCTCGGCCGAGCTCGATGAGGTGCTCGAGCTGTCGGATCGCATCGGCGTCATGTATCGCGGCCGGCTCGTCGCCGTGCTCGACGGCCCGAGCGCCGACCGCGAGCAGGTTGGCCTGCTCATGGCGACCGGCGGCCGCGACGGCGGCACGCAGCCGCAGACGATGGCGGACGAGGCGTGACCGCCACGGCGCCCGCCGCCGCCCCAGCGCCCCGACGACGGTCGCTCGGCGAGCGGCTCCGCGCGGTCGCGCTGCTGCCGGCGATCGCCATCGGCCTCGCGCTCGTCATCGGCGGGATCGTCATCATCCTGTCCAGCCCCCTCATCCGCGGCTTCGACCCGGCCCTGCCGCTCGTCGCCTACCGCGCGCTGGCCGAGGGTGCCTTCGGTTCGGTGAACGCCCTGGTGAACACGCTCGTGAACGCCACCCCGCTCGTTCTCGCCGGGCTGGCGGTCGGCATCGGCTTCAAGGCGGGCCTCTTCAACATCGGCGCGCAGGGCCAGTTCCTGCTCGGCGCGGTGGGCGCCACGGTGGCCGCCATCGCCCTGAACGACGCCTCGCCGTGGGTCGCCATCCCCGTCTCGCTGCTGGCGGGCATGGCCGGCGGCCTGGCCTGGGGATTCATCCCCGGCTTCCTCAAGGCCTTCACCGGCGCGCACGAGGTGGTGACCACGATCATGCTGAACTTCGTGGCGATCCACCTCGTCTCCGGGATCATCTCCGGCCCGCTGCGCGGCGCCAGCGTGACGTTCGCCCGAACCGACGATTTCGCCGCCGCCGGGCTGCCGATCCTCATCGGCCGCAACGGCCACCTCGGGCTCCTATTCGCCCTCGTGGCCGTGCCGCTGGCGTGGTGGGTCATCTACCGCAGCACCATCGGCTTCGAGATCCGGACGGTTGGCGCGAACCCCGATGCCGCCCGCTACGCCGGCATGCACCCGCGCTGGATCACGATCCTGACGATGTCGGCCTGTGGCCTCCTCGCCGGCCTGGCCGGGGCCGGCGAGATCCTCGGCGAGGTTGGCTACATGCCCGCCTCCTACGGGACCACTGTCGGCTTCGACGCGATCGCGGTCGCGCTGCTCGGCCGGGCGCATCCGGTCGGCATCCTGTTCGCCGGCCTCCTGTTCGGAGCGATGCAGGCCGGCGCCGGGCTCATGCAGGTGCAGGCCGGCGTGCCGGCCCAGATGGTCGGCCTGCTGCAGGCGGTCATCCTCTTCTTCCTCGCCGCGGAGCTCGTCGTGCGCCAGGTCCTCCGGGTGCGCACCGGCGACGGCGAGCTGATGTCGGAGCTCCAGACCGTCAGCCAGTCCTACGGCGACCAGGCGACCCGCTAGGGAGGCTGAGGAATGGACGCGATCTACGGCATCCCCATCCTCGGCCTCGTCGTCCAGTTGATCGTCTACCTGGTCGAGGCCTTCCCGGTCCTTGCTCCCACCATCGTGGCCGCCGCCACGCCGATCGCCCTCGGCGCGCTGTGCGGCTTCATGAACGAGCGCTCCGGCGTGGTGAACATCGGTATCGAGGGCATGATGCTCACCGCCGCCTTCGTCGCGTGGTGGACGGCGTCCATCGCCGCGCAGCTCGTCCCCGACCTCCGCCTGGCCGTGTTCGGCATCACCCTGCCGCTCCTCATCGGCCTTGTCGCCGCCGTCGTCGCGGCCATGCTCGTGTCGGCGGTCCACGCCTGGCTGTCGATCAGCGTGCGGGCCGACCAGATCATCAGCGGCACGATCATCAACATCTTCGCGGTTGCGATCACCGGCTACCTGAACCTGCTCATCAGCCAGCAGTCGCCACCGTCGGCTGGCTCGTTCCAAGCACTGCGCCTGCCGTCGGCGGTCGAGGACATCCCGGTCATCGGCTGGCTCATCGATGCCTTCATCTCGGTGGGACCCATCGGCCTCACCATGCTCATCAGCGTCATCGTGCTCCAGGTGCTCCTGTTCCGATCCCGGTGGGGCCTCCGCACCCGCGCCGTCGGTGAGCATCCGAAGGCGGCCGAGACGGTCGGCATCGACGTCATCCGGCTTCGCTACCGCAACGTCGTCCTCGGCGGCGCCTTCGCCGGCCTGGCGGGCGCCTACCTCACCATCGAGTTCGGCAGCGCCTTCCAGGGCGAGATGACCGCCGGTCGCGGCTTCATCGCCCTGGCCGCGCTCATCTTCGGCCGCTGGACCCCGGTCGGTGCACTCGGCGCGGCGCTCCTGTTCACGACCTCGATCGGCCTGGAGCGCTCGATCCGCTTCGCGCCCCCGGAGGGCCAGCTCGGCGAGCTGCTCACCGCCGTCCCGCTCCAGTTCTACAGCGCGCTGCCGTACCTCATCACGATCATCGTCCTCGCCGGCGTCGTCGGGCGCAGCCTCGCGCCGGCCGCGGTCGGCCGGCCGTACGAGCGCGAGTCGAAGGCCGCCTGAACCGGTCCGTCAGGCCCTGCGAACGTCAGGCCGATGCGGCGTCCGCGGCGGCGGCATGCGCCTCGACGAAGGAGCCCTCTCCAGGATCCACGAGCGGGTGCGGCACCGGCGGATGGGTGAGCAGCTCCGGCGCGAGGCCGATGGCGGCCATGTCGGAGAGCACCGACTGGCGGTCGTACTCGATCCCGCGGAAGCCAACGACGATGTCCGCCTCGGTGACGTACACGACCGCGTAGCGCGCGCTGCCGTCGGCGGTCCCGCCGCAGCCGACCGAGCCCGCCGATACGAAGTGCGACTGCCCCGAGACGCGGTGGTACGTCTCGTGGGTGTGGCCGAAGCAGAAGAGGTCGTCGCCCTCGTCGCTCGCGATGCGGGCGAAGTAACGCGAGGGCCGGTCCTCCCAGAGGTACTCGTTCTGCTTCAGCGGCGTGCCGTGAAACAGGTGCGCGGTGCGGCCCTCCGTGTCCAGGCGCAGCGTGCCGGGAAGCTGCCGCAGCCAGGCGAGGTTCTCCTCGGAGAGCTGGGCCTTCGTCCACTCGAGCGAGCGCTGCCCGGCGGCCTCACCCGCGGGCGACTCCCAGATGCTGCCGGTGACCTCACGGCCCATGCCGACGGCCTCGTCCCAGTTGCCCTGGACCGTGGGAACGTCGAGCGCGCGGAGCGCCTCGACCACCTCGTTGGGGTGCGGCCCACGGCCGACGACGTCGCCGGCGCACCAGATCGCGTCGCAGCCGATCTGGGCGGCGTCGTTCAGGACGGCACGAACGGCCGGAAGGTTCGCGTGCAGGTCAGCGAGCAGCGCGATCCGCATTGGCGGATTCTAGTCCGCCGCCACGGCACGGGACATACCCCCGCGACAGTACCTTCGAGCCGGGGCCCTACCGCCGTATGGGTCAGCTCACGGCGCCGGCGAAGGGTGCGGCAATGACGCTCACCCGGCCGGCGACGGTGCGTGCCAGCTCGCGGAGGGCCGCGCTCGCTGCGGAAGTGCCGGCCGCAGGATGCTGGGTCGAGGTGATCGGCACCCCCGCATCTCCACCGCTGCGCACGCCGGGCTCGATGGGGATGCGGCCGAGCACCTCCAGGCCCAGCTCGCGGGCGATCGAGTCGCCGCCGCCGGTGCCGAAGATGTCGTGCTCGCTGCCGCAGTCGGGGCACACGAAGGCGCTCATGTTCTCGACCACGCCGAGCGTACGGACGTTCACCTTGTTGAACATGGCGATCGCCTTCCTCGCGTCGAGGAGGCTCACCTCCTGCGGCGTCGTCACCACCACCGCCCCGGACAACGGGATGAGCTGGCTGATGGAGAGCGCCGCGTCGCCCGTGCCCGGCGGCAGGTCGATGACGAGGTAGTCGAGCTCGCCCCACTCCACGTCGCGCAGGAACTGCTGGATGGCGGAGTGGATGAGCGGGCCGCGCCAGATGACCGGTGCGTCGCCGGTGAGGAAGTACTGGATGCTCATCATCTGCACGCCGTGACTCATGACCGGGTTCACCCGGCCGCCGTTGCCGGTGACGTGGGCGCCGCCGGTGCCCATCATCAGCGGCACGTTCGGGCCGGTGATGTCGGCGTCGAGCAGGCCGACCCGAGCGCCGTCGCGCGCCAGGGCGACGGCCAGGTTCACCGCCACCGTCGTCTTGCCCACCCCGCCCTTGCCGGATGCCACCGCGATCGTGTTCTTGACGCCCGGGATGAGGTCCGCCGCCGGGCCGCCGAATGACCGCTTCACGTTGCTGGCCCAGTCCACACGCACCGCCGAGGCGCCGAGCGCCTCGAGGCCGTCCACGATGTCCGACTCGATCTTCGCCTTCAGCGGGCACGCGGGCGTGGTGAGCTCGACGGTGAGGTCGACGGCGCTGCCGTTGATCTCGATCCCCTTGACCATGCCCAGGCTTACCAGGTCGCGCCCGATCTCCGGGTCCTTCACCTGGCCCAGGGCGGCCATGATGTTGTCGTTCGTCAGCTGCTCGGACATGCCGAAACTCGGGCTTCCTTTCCGTGTGCCGATGGGTGGGCACCTCCGAGGGTAACAGAGGATGCCGCTGACCGATGCTACCTATGTTGTATATCTAGGCGCCGATGGGTCAGGCCAGGCCGTCCCAGAGTGATGACTCGGTGGGTGGAGCGGCGCCGGCCGCGACTGGCAGGTTCGATCGCGCGAGCCGGTAGTGCTCCGCGGCGAGGAAAGCGTCGCGCATCTCGGCGCTCCAGTCGGCGAACGGGCCGGCTGACCCGGTCTGCGACACATGACGGCTGATGGCGGCCAGCTTCAGCTGCGCAAGCTCCCCCAGCTCGATCGAGAGGGCGCCGTCGGCGTCGCCCGAGCCGTACTCGGCCGGCGCGCGCTGGCCGAGC
>Ga0299913_10004886_pt1 | contig 11340 bp, 6 predicted proteins | sample RVTome_9_FD_201360 | JGI IMG/M metagenome (GOLD analysis project Ga0299913, IMG submission 201360) | Soil microbial communities from uranium-contaminated site in the Upper Colorado River Basin, Wyoming, United States - RVT155D38 (version 2) ... | reverse complement strand
CTGCAGGAACTCGGCGACCTCGGCGGCGTCGACCCAGCCCCACGTCACGGGGTAGGCGAACTCGTCGAGGATGTAGAGGTCGTGCTCCTCCGCGAGGATGCGGCGCTTGATCTCCTCCCAGCCCTCACGGGCGGCCTGGGCGTGGTCCTCCTCGGTGCCGCTCTTGCGTGACCAGCTCCAGCCCTCGCCCATCTTGTGCCACTGCACCGGGCCGCCCTCGCCGGTCTCCTCGTGGAGCCGGCCGAGGGCCTTGTACGCCGACTCCTCGCCGACGCGCCACTTGGCGGACTTCACGAACTGGAACACGGCGATGTTCCAGCCCTGGTTCCAGCCGCGCAGGCCGACACCGAAGGCGGCCGTGGACTTCCCCTTGTTGTCGCCGGTGTGGACCATGAGCAGCGGCCGGTTGCGGCGCTGGCGGGTGGTCAGGCCGTCGTCGGGGACGGTGGTCGGGACTCCCTTGGGCATCAGGCAACTCCCCTTCCGGCGGACCCTGTCGGGGCCACCCGAGTACGGACGATTCCGGCGATGGTGGACGCGGCGACCTCGCCGAGCGGCAGGTGCTCGGCGCCGAGCCGGGTGGCCAGGTCGCGGGCCAGGCCGAGGCGTACGACGGCGCGCTGGTCCTCCGCGTCGACGACGACCCACGGCGTGGCCGAGGTGGAGGTGCCCGTGCCGAGCAGCTCGGCGGTCCGGCGGGCCCGCTCGAGGGCCCCCTTCCCGGCGGTCGCACGGCCGTCGGTCACGAGCACGACCAGGGGCCGCCGCTGTGGGTCGCGGGCGCGCTCCCGGCGTACGACCTGCTCGGCGGCGACCATCGCCTCGGCGAGGGGCGTGCGGCCGCCCGTCGGCACGTCGCCGAGCATCCGCTGGGCGCGGTCGACGCTGGACGTCGGCTCGAGCGCGACGGTGGCCCGGCTGCCCCCGAACGTCACCACCGCGACCTTGTCCCGGCGCTGGTAGGCGTCGAGCAGCAGGCTGACCACGGCGGTCTTGACCTCCTTGACCCGACGGGCGGCGCCCATCGAGCCGGAGGTGTCCACGACGAGCACGACGAGGTTGCCCTCCTTGCCTTCGCGAAGGCTGCGGCGGAGGTGGGTGGTCTCGAGCCGACCGCCGTCGCGGGCGGCCGCGAGGATCGTGCTGGTGGCGTGGATCCCCTGCCCCTGCGGGTGGTCCAGCGGCACCGCGCGCAGGTGACGCCCGACGGCGGTGATTGCGGTCGAACGGCGTCCGGTGACGCCCTGGCCGACGCGGTCGACGGTCAGCAGCCGGGCGGAGTACGGCGTGCCGGCCGCCTCGCGGGTGCGCTCCTCGGGCTGGTCGGCGTCGAGGCCGGGGGCGTCGGAATCGGACGGACGTCCGTTCTTCTCAGGGGTCGGATCGGGAGACGGGCGTCCGCTCTTCTCCGCGGTGGGCCCGTCCTCGGGCGCCGGGGCGTCCTGCCCGGAGTCGTCGGCGGTCGCGTCGGGTCCGCCGGCGTCGTCGGGGCCCTCCGCGCCGTCGTCGGACCCGTCGGACGGGCTGCCGTCGGGGTCACCGGGGCCGTCGCCGTCGGGGTCGTCATCCGGGTCCTCGGGCGCGTGCTCGTCGAGCAGCTCCTCGAGGTCGTCGCCGGACGCGTGGTCGTCGAACGGGTTGCGACGCCGGCGGTGCGGCAGGGCGAGCCGCGCTGCGACCCGCACGTCCTCGGCCGTCACCACCGTGCGGCCGGACCAGGCGGCGTGGGCGACCGCGGTCCGCGCGGTCACCAGGTCCCCGCGGAGGCCGTCGACGTCGTACGCCGCGCAGAGCGTCGCGATCTGGACGAGTACGTCGTCGGGCAGCTCGACGCCCGGCAGCAGCGCCTGGGCGGCCGTGATCCGCTCGGCGACGTCGGTGTCCTCGGCCGCGTGCTTGGCGACGAACGCGGCCGGGTCTGCCTCGTAGGCCATCCGCGACCGGATCACCTCGACCCGCAGCTCGGGGTCGCGGGAGGCGGCCACGTCGACGGCCAGGCCGAAGCGGTCGAGGAGCTGGGGCCGCAGTTCCCCCTCCTCGGGGTTCATGGTGCCGACCAGCACGAACCGGGCGGCGTGGGTCACCGACACCGCCTCGCGCTCCACGCGCGCCCGACCCATCGCGGCGGCGTCGAGCAGCGAGTCCACCAGGTGGTCGGGCAGCAGGTTGACCTCGTCGACGTACAGCAGGCCGCGGTGGGCGCGCGCCAGCAGGCCGGGCTCGAAGGCGACCTGGCCGGAGGCGACCAGCCGGTCGAGGTGCAGCGACCCGACGACGCGGTCCTCGGTCGCGCCGACCGGCAGCTCCACGAGGGAGACCGGGCGCTCGAGCTCGCCGGTGCCGTGGGAGGCGGCGTCCGGGCAGGCCGGGTCCGGGTCGTCCGGGTCGCACGCGAAGCGACAGCCCTCGACCACGGACAGCGGCGGCAGCACCGACGCCAGGCCACGGACCATCGTCGACTTGGCGGTGCCCTTCTCACCGCGGACCAGCACGCCGCCGATGCCGGGGCTGACCACGGAGAGGCAGAGCGCCAGCCCGAGGTCGTCCTGGCCGACGACCGCGGAGAACGGGAACTCGTTGGTCGATCCTGTCGAGCCCGTCATGACCGCTCCTCGATCGAGCCCTCGGCCTCGAGCAGCACCTCGGTCAGCGCCTGCACCATCTCCGGGGGCGGCGCCTCCCACAGGCCGCGCGACCTCGCCTCGAGAAGCCGCTCGGCCATGCCGTGCAGCGCCCAGGGGTTGGCCTCCTCGAGGAACGCGCGGTTCTCCTCGTCGAGCACGTAGGACTCGGTGAGCTTCTCGTACATCCAGTCCGCGACCACGCCCGTCGTGGCGTCGTACCCGAAGAGGTAGTCGACGGTGGCGGCCATCTCGAACGCGCCCTTGTAGCCATGGCGGCGCATCGCCTCGATCCAGCGCGGGTTGACCACACGGGCACGGAAGACCCGGGAGGTCTCCTCGACCAGCGTGCGCGTCCGCACGGTCTCGGGGCGGGTCGAGTCACCGATGTACGCCGCCGGCTGCTCGCCCGTCAGCGCGCGGACGGTCGCGACCATGCCGCCGTGGTACTGGAAGTAGTCGTCGGAGTCGGCGATGTCGTGCTCGCGGGTGTCGGTGTTCTTGGCCGCGACCGCGATCCGGCGGTACGCCGACTCCATGGCCTCGCGGGCCGGCTCACCGTGCACGCCCCGGCCGTAGGCGTAGCCGCCCCAGACCGTGTAGACCTCGGCGAGGTCGGCGTCGGTGCGCCAGTCCTTGCTGTCGATCAGCTGCAGCAGCCCGGCGCCGTACGTGCCGGGACGCGAGCCGAAGATGCGCGTGGTGGAACCGTCCTCGGCGACGTGGGCGCGCACGTAGTTGTCCTCGGGCGACTCCTCGAGCTCCGCGGCCATCTTCACCGCGTCGTCGAGCAGGGCGACCACGTGCGGGAAGGCGTCACGGAAGAAGCCGGAGATCCGCATCGTCACGTCGACGCGCGGGCGGCCGAGCTCCTCCAGCGAGATCGGCTCCAGGTGGGTGACCCTCCGCGAGGCCTCGTCCCAGACCGGGCGAATCCCCAGCAGGGCAAGGCATTCCGCGATGTCGTCGCCCGCCGTGCGCATGGCGCTGGTGCCCCACATCGAGAGGCCGACGCTCTTCGGGTACGCGCCGGTCTCGTCCTTGTGCCGCTCGAGCAGCGAGTCGGCCAGCAGCTGGCCGGTCTCCCAGGCCAGCTGGCTCGGGATCGCCTTGGGGTCGACGGAGTAGAAGTTGCGGCCGGTCGGCAGCACATTGACCAGGCCGCGCAGCGGCGAGCCCGAGGGGCCCGCCGGCACGAAGCCGCCGCGGAGCGCGTGGACGACGTGGTCGATCTCGTCGGTCGTCCGGTCCATCCGCGGCGCCACCTCGGCGACCGCGAACTCCAGCACCCGGCGTACCTCCTCGATCCGGTGGTCGAGCTCGTCCATCTCGACGGGCTCGATGACCGAGGGCGCGTCGATCAACGAGACAGCCTTGTCGACCGCGGCGTCGCTCCACCCGCCGGCATCCAGGACCGCGACGAGCTCCCGCGCCTGCGCCTCGACGCGGTCGGCACCGGAGCGGTCGCGGGCGGACTCGTCGAGGCCGAGCGCCTCGCGCAGGCCGGGCACGTGCGAGCTGCCGCCCCAGATCTGGCGGGCCCGCAGCACGGCGAGCACCAGGTCGATCTTCGGGTCGCCTGCCGGTGCCTGCCCGAGCACGTGCAGGCCGTCGCGGATCTGGGAGTCCTTGATCTCGCAGAGCCAGCCGTCGATCTCCATGATCATGTCGTCGAAGCGCTCGTCGTCGGGCTTGTCGATGAGGCCGAGCTCGCGGTCCATCTTCGCGGCCTGGAGCAGGGTCCAGATCTTGGCGCGGAGACTGGGCAGCTTTGCCGGGTCCATCGTCGCGACGTTGCCGTACTCGTCGAGCAGCTGCTCGAGCCGCGCGATGTCGCCGTACGACTCGGCCCGGGCCATCGGCGGCACCAGGTGGTCGACGAGCGTGGCGTGGGCGCGGCGCTTGGCCTGGGTGCCCTCGCCCGGGTCGTTGACCAGGAACGGGTAGATCAGCGGCAGGTCGCCGAGCACCGCGTCGGGGGCGCAGTCGGCGGAGAGGCCGGCGTTCTTGCCGGGCAGCCACTCGAGGTTGCCGTGCTTGCCGAGGTGGATGACGGCGTCCGCGCCCCAGCCGCCCTCGGCCTGCGGGGCCTCCAGCCAGCGGTACGCCGCGAGGTAGTGGTGGCTGGGCGCCAGGTCGGGGTCGTGGTAGATCGCGATCGGGTTCTCGCCGAAGCCGCGCGGCGGCTGGACGAGCACGACGACGTTGCCGCTCTGGATCGCGGCCAGCACGAGGTCGCCGTCGTCCACGAAGAGTGAGCCCGGCGCCTCGCCCCACGCCTCGGTCATCTCGTCGCGGAGCCCCTCGGGCATCCGCGCGAACCACTGCCGGTAGGTCTCGCCCGGGATGCGGTTGGTGTTGGCGTCGAGCTGGCCCTGGGTCAGCCAGTTCTCGTCGTAGCCGCCGGCGGCGATCAGCGCGTGGATGAGGTCGTCGCCCCGGCCGCTCTCGACGCCGGGCAGGTCGGAGGCGCCGACCCAGCCCTCGTCGGCGAGCCGGCGCAGCAGCGCGACCGCGGAGGCACCGGTGTCGAGCCCGACCGCGTTGCCGATGCGGGCGTGCTTGGTCGGGTAGGCGCTGAGCACGAGCGCGACGCGGTGCTCGGTGGGGTCGACGTACCGCAGGCGGGCGTGGGACACCGCGAGCCCGGCGACGCGGAGCGCGCGCTCGGGGTCGGCGACGTAGGTGGGCAGGCCCTCGGCGTCGAACTCCTTGAAGGAGAACGGCACGGTGATCAGGCGGCCGTCGAACTCGGGGACGGCGACCTGGGTCGCGGCGTCGAACGGCGAGACGCCCTCGTCGTTCTCCTCCCACGCCTGGCGCGTGGAGGTGAGGCAGAGTCCCTGCAGGATCGGCCGGTCGAGGTCGGCCAGCGCGCCGGCGTCCCAGGACTCCTCCTCGCCGCCGGCCTGGGCCCTGGCGGGTGTGGTGCCGCCGGCCGCGAGGACGGTGGTGACGATCGCGTCGGCCTCGCCGAGCGCCTCGAGCAGGGTGTCGTCGGCGTCGCGGAGGCTCGCGCACCAGATCGGCAGCGGGGTGCCGCCCTTGGCCTCGATCGCGTCGCAGAGCCCCTCGACGAACGTGGTGTTCCCCGACATCTGGTGGGCGCGGTAGTAGAGGACCGCCACCTTGGGTGCCGAGGTGGCGCTCGTGGCCCCCCGAAGTGGCGCTTGTGGCCGCTCCACGTGCGAGCCCCGCTCGAGGCGACCCCACGCCGGCGCGGCCGCCGGGGCCTCGAAGCCCTCGCCGGTCAGCAGCACCGTGTCGGAGAGGAAACGCGCGAGCTGGCCGAGGTTGGCCGGGCCGCCGTGGGCCAGGTAGGCGTGCGCCTGGGCGGCGACGCCCGCGGGCACGGTCGAGAGGCCCATCAGGTGGGCGTCGGGCGCCTGCTCGCCCGTGAGCACGACGACGGGCCGGCCGCTCGCGAGCAGCCGGTCGAGACCTTCGGCCCAGGCCTGGCGGCCACCGAGGAGGCGTACGACGACCAGGTCGGCGCCGTCGAGCAGGTCGTCGAGGTCCTCGATCGCGAGGCGTGAGGGGTTGGCGTACCTCCACGCGAGCCCCTGCTGGTCGGGCTCGTCGAGACCGAGCGCGCCGTTCGCGGCGCGCGCGCTCATCAGGTCGGTGTCGGAGGTCGACAGGAGCAGCAGCACGGGATCCTCTTCCTGGGGTGTCCTCGCCCCGGAGACGGGTGCGGGCGGCGGGAGTTCCTGACTCACGACCCGCCCGCAGGCGAGCCGCTCACAGTGGCGGGACCGTGCCGGACTCTCACCGGCTTCCTCCGAATGCCACCCTCACGGGCTCGTGCGCCCGGTCAGGCGCACGGCCCCGAGCATAAACCGCACCGTCGGACGGCCGCCTGCCCCGACCGGGTGCCGGGCGTAGGCTTCCGCACCGTGAACCCCGCACCCAGCCGGAGCAGCAGCGACGACCGCTGTCCCGGCGCGCTGCGACTGCACGCGGCCGACGACGGCCACGTGGCGCGGATCCGGGTGCCCGGCGGCCGGCTGGACCCGGCCCGGCTGGTGGCGCTGGCGGACCTGGCCGAGGCGCTCGGCGACGGCGAGCTGTACCTGACCTCGCGCGGCAACGTGCAGGTCCGCGGTCTCGCCGGCGACAGCGGCCAGGCCGTGGCCGACCGGCTGTACGCCTCCGGCCTGTTGCCGTCGGTCACCCACGACCGGGTGCGCAACCTGGTCGCGTCGCCGCTGTCCGGCATCGACGGGGTGACCGACGTCGAGGTGATCCTGGCCGAGCTGGACGAGGCGATCCTCGATGACGATCGGCTCGTTGCGCTCAGCGGCCGGTTCCTCTTCGGCATCGACGCCGGCCCCGGCGACGTACTCGCGCTGCGACCGGACGTGGCGGTGGTCCCCTGCACGACGTCATCCGGAGTGGCTGCCCCGGCAGCCGGATCGGATGACGCCCCGGCGTGGAGGCTCGTGGTGGCGGGCCGCGAGACCGCCGTGACCGCGCCGCTCGACCTGGCCGCCGACCTGCTGGTCGGTGCGGCCCACCGGTTCCTGGCGCTGCGCGCCGACCACGCCCCCCACGCCTGGCGCGCGACCGAGCTGCCCGGGGCCGCGCTGGCCGAGCTCGCCCCCGGTCGCCCGGGACCGCAGCTGGCCGACCCTGTAACGCGGTGTTCGCAACACTTCCCACCTGCTGCAGCACGCGGGAAGAGTGGCGAACACGGCGTTACAGCGGGGGTGGGGCTGGGTCGGCACGGCGTTGCCGTCGTCGCCGGCGTACGGCTCGGCAGCGCGCCAGCCGACATCTGTCGAGCAGTCGCCACGCTGGCCACGGACATCCGGCTCACGCCGTGGCGAAGTGTCGTGCTCGCGAACCCCGCGGATGCGGGGGCCGCGACGGCAGCACTCGAGGATCTCGGCTTCCTGCTCGACGACGCGGACCCGCTGGCCCCGGTCACCGCCTGCATCGGCCGTCCCGGCTGCGCCAAGGCGCTCGCCGACGTCCGCGCGGACGCACCGACCCTCGCCGCAGACCATCCAGGCCGCCGCCTCCACGTCGCCGGCTGCGACCGCCGCTGCGGCCGGCCGGCCGGACCCCACCTCTCCGCCGTCGCCTCGCCCGACGGCTACCAGACCCAGGAGCACTGATGGAGTACGAGAAGGACGGCAACGCGATCTATGCCGAGTCGTTCGCGACGATCCGGCGCGAGGCGGACCTGTCCCGCTTCGACGCCGACACCGCGCAGGTCGTCGTACGCATGATCCACGCGTGCGGCCAGGTCGACCTCGCCGGCGACGTCGCGCACACGCCGGGCGTCGTCGCCGCGGCCCGCGACGCACTCAACGCCGGCGCGCCGATCCTCTGCGACGCGCACATGGTCGCGAGCGGCGTCACCCGGGCCCGGCTGCCGAAGGACAACGACGTCGTCTGCACGCTGCGCGACGAGCGGGTCCCCGGCCTGGCGCGCGAGCTCGGCACCACACGCTCCGCCGCGGCGCTCGAGCTCTGGCGCGACCGGCTCGAGGGCGCCGTCGTCGCGATCGGCAACGCCCCGACCGCCCTCTTCCACCTCCTCGAGATGGTCGAGGCCGGCGCCCCGAGGCCTGCGGCCGTCGTCGGCATCCCGGTCGGCTTCGTCGGGGCGGTCGAGTCCAAGCAGGCGCTCGCCGAGTCCGGCCTCGGGCTCGACTGGATCGTGGTCCACGGCCGCCGCGGCGGCTCGGCCATCACCGCAGCAGCGCTCAACGCGCTCGCGACCGAGCAGGAGATCATGCCCCCGGCGACGGAGCCGAGCGAGGCACGAGCGAGCGACCGAGGCGGGGACAACTGGGCATGACAGGACGTCTGTACGGCGTCGGGCTCGGCACCGGCGACCCGAAGCTGCTCACGCTGCGCGCGGTGGAGGTCATCGAGTCCGCCGACGTGATCGCCTACCACTCGGCGCGCCACGGCCGCTCCAACGCGCGCCGGATCGCGGCCGCGCACATCCGCGAGGACCACGTCGAGGAGCACCTGGTCTACCCGCTCACCACGGAGACCACGGACCACCCGGGTGGCTACCGCGGCGCGATGGACGAGTTCTACGAGGAGGCCGCAGCGCGGCTGGCCGCGCACCTCGACGCGGGCCGCGACGTGGCGGTCCTCAGCGAGGGCGACCCGCTGATCTACTCGAGCTACCAGCACATGCACAAGCGGCTCGCGCACCGCTACGAGACGGAGACTGTCCCGGCGGTCTCCTCGATCTCAGCGAGCGTGGCGGCACTCGGCGTACCCCTCACCGAGGACCGCGAGGTGCTCACGGTCCTGCCCGGCACGCTGCCCACCGAGGAGCTCGCCGCCCGGCTCGCGTCGACGGACTCGGCCGTGATCCTGAAGCTGGGCCGCACCTTCCCGTCCGTGCGTGCGGCGCTGGAGCAGGCGGGCCGGCTCGACGACGCGTGGTACGTCGAGCGCGCCACGATGCCCGAGCAGCGCACCGCGCCGCTGGCGGACGTGGACCCCGCGTCCGTGCCGTACTTCTCGATGGCGGTGCTCCCGTCAAAGGTCGCGGGCATGCGCGTCCCCGGCACGAGTGACGGGTCGACGGCGTCTCGGCCTACACACGTGACGGGTCGGCGGTCTGACGGGCTGCACTCGGGACGGGTCACCGTCGTCGGCACCGGCCCCGCGGGACCGATGTGGCTGACCCCCGAGGCGAAGGGCGCGCTCGCCACCGCAGACGACGTCGTCGGCTACACGACGTACGTCAAGCGCGTCCCGGAGCGCCCCGGCCAGGTGCGCCACCTGAGCGACAACAAGGTGGAGGGCGAGCGGGCCGAGTTCGCGCTTGACCTGGCCCTGCGCGGGCGCGACGTGGTGGTCGTCAGCAGCGGCGACCCCGGCGTCTTCGCGATGGCCACCGCGGTGCTCGAGGTCGCCTGCGAGGAGCGGTACGCCGACGTACCCGTGCGGGTGCTGCCGGGCATGACCGCCGCGCACGCCGCGGCCTCCCGGGTCGGTGCGCCGCTGGGCCATGATTACGCGACGATCTCGCTGTCGGACCGGCTCAAGCCCTGGGACGTGATCGCGAAGCGGGTCCGTGCGGCCGCCGAGGCCGATCTCGTGCTCGCGATCTACAACCCCGCGAGCAAGGAGCGGCGCTGGCAGGTCGAGGCGCTCAAGGAGCTGCTTCTCGAGGTGCGCAAGCCCGACACACCGGTGGTGCTGGCGCGCGACGTCGGCGGCCCGACCGAGGTGATCCGGACCAGCACCCTGGACGAGATGGACCCCTCCGTCATCGACATGCGCACGCTCATCCTGGTCGGCTCCAGCCAGACGCAGATGGTCGAGCGCGGCCAGGGGCAGACCGTCGTCTGGACCCCGCGGCGCTACCCGGACTGACCGCCGGACGGCGAGGGCGGCGCGGCTCCTGGCTCACCGACCTCGACGTCGAGGATCACATGGTGGCTGGCGTCGCCGATCACCGGCGACTGGTTCGCCACCAGCAGCCGGGTGCCGTGGAACGTCGCGTTGGACGGGCCGTCGACCGGCACCCGCGACCCGTTGTCACCGGTCAGCGGCAGCTTCGGGAACCGCTCGACCTCCCGGCCGGACGGGTCGAGCTTGACGACCTGGTTGGTGCCGAGCAACGCCAGGTAGATGTTGCCGCTCGCAGCGATGCCGAAGCCGTCGGGCAGCTCCATGGTCCGTGACGACCACTCCGTGCCGAGCCGTCCCGGGCGGCCGTCAGGCCCCACGGGCAGCCGGTAGAGGTGGCCGCGCTTGAGGTCGAGCGGACCGTCGGTGGTCTGCTGGCTGATCAGGAGGTCGCCCTGGGCGGGACGGAAGACGAGTCCGGTGGTGCCGAGCTCGAGCCCGGTCAGGCGCGCCGACTCGAACCAGCGCTCGGGTGCGCCGCCGCCGGCGGCGAGCCGCCAGATCACGCCCTGGCCGTAGTCGCTGACGAAGAGCGCACCGTCGGGACCCCAGGTCGCGTAGTTCGGGACCGCCGGCGGCGGGAGCGTCGCCCGCACGGCGAACTCGCCGGTGGCGAGGTCGAGCGTCATCACCCGGCGCCGCGACTTCTCCAGCAGCACCAGCCGGCCACGGGCGTCGTGGGTCGCGACCTGCACGCCGCGCGGCACCGAGAGGTCCTGCCCGGGCACGGTCCACGACCGCAGCAGCGCACCGTCCGCGGTCCACTCGAAGACCCGCGCGGGCATGTCGTCGCCCGTGGGGTCGCTGTAGTTGGCCGCGTAGACGCGTCCGTTGGGGTGCACGTGCACGTACGCCGGGAACCCCGGCGGGGGCACGCTCGCGAACACCCGGGTGTCCCACATCGGCCGGCTCATCAGGCTCCCATCCAGTCCAGCACCTCGACGGCGGCGCGTTCACCGGAGCGGACCGCGCCGTCCATGTAGCCGGTCCAGTACGTCGACGTCTCGGTGCCGGCCCAGTGCACGCGGCCGAACCGCTCGCGGACATGGCGACCGACACCGGACAGCGTGCCGAGCGGGTAGTTGCCGACCGGACCGCCCCGGGTCCATCGCTCCCGGGTCCAGTCGAACTCGGTGTACTCGATCGGGTGCAGCGCCCGGTCCCCGAACATCGCGGCGAACCCCTCGAGCACGGCCTGGCGGCGCTCGGCGGCCGCGATGTCGCCGTACGTGCGCCAGGTGTCGCCGCCCACGAAGGCGAGCAGGATGCCGTGGTCGGTGTCGGAGGCGTCGTTGTCGAACGCCACGCGCACGGCGCCGGAGTCGGCGAT
>Ga0299913_10004884_pt1 | contig 11341 bp, 11 predicted proteins | sample RVTome_9_FD_201360 | JGI IMG/M metagenome (GOLD analysis project Ga0299913, IMG submission 201360) | Soil microbial communities from uranium-contaminated site in the Upper Colorado River Basin, Wyoming, United States - RVT155D38 (version 2) ... | reverse complement strand
CGAGCCCGCGCTGCGCAGCCTGAAGCGCTCGGAGGGCGGCCAGGGCGACTGGGACGAGCCCGACGGCCTGCCCGACATCTACATCGCGATGGGCCAGACGGCCGAGAACGTGGCTGAGATCGAGAAGGTCGGTCGCGAGGAGATGGACGAGTTCGCGGCGCTGTCACAGAACCGCGCCGTGCAGTCACAGGAGAACGGGTTCTTCGAGCGCGAGATCACGCCTATCACGATGCCCGACGGCACGGTGGTGACGAAGGACGACGGGCCCCGGCCGGGCACGACGGTCGAGAAGCTGGCCGAGCTCAAGCCGGCGTTCCGCCCCGACGGCAAGATCACCGCTGGCAACGCATGCCCGCTCAACGACGGCGCCGCCGCCGCCGTCGTCATGAGCGACACGCGAGCGAACGAGCTCGGCATCAAGCCGTTGGCGCGCATCGTGTCCAGCGGCGTGACCGGATTGAGCCCCGAGATCATGGGCCTCGGTCCGATCGAGGCCAGCCGGCAGGCGCTCAAGCGGGCCGGCATGACCATCGACGACGTCGACCTGCTCGAGATCAACGAGGCGTTCGCGGCGCAGGTGATCCCCTCGGCGCGTGCGCTCGGTGCTGACTGGGACAAGCTCAATGTCAACGGCGGCGCCATTGCCCTCGGTCACCCGTTCGGGATGACCGGCGCCCGCATCATGACGACGCTGCTCAACGGTCTCGAGGACGCCGACAAGACCATCGGCCTCGAGACCATGTGCGTCGGCGGCGGCCAGGGCATGGCCATGATCGTCGAGCGCCTCTCCTGATGCGTCCCTAGAAGTCCTCTAGGGACTTCAGCGGACGCATCGAGGGGTTAGCGGACCTGGCGGACGTCCCAGATGTCGGCGGTCTTGATGCGCATGGGGCGGGCGGCGCCGCCGACGCGCACGAGCACCGTCCGGCCCGAGCCGGCGTAGCCCTCGTACACGCCGGTGGTCGCGATCGGTCCGCCGTCGCGGGCGCGGTAGCAGACGGCGAGCGTGCGACCCTTGCCGAGCCGGAGGCGTTCGTCCCAGCCGTAGTGCAGGTGGCCGTCGGGCCCGATGCGAGCGGGCTTGCCCACCTGGACCTTCTGGTCCTTGTACGACTCCATGAGCGCCTTGGCCCGATCGGTGCCGCTGAACTCGAGGGTGGCGTCGAGCAGCAGGCGGGCGAACGTGCGCCCGTGGTCGGGCAGGTCGTCGTCGCCGCACATCGCCCAGTGCATGAGCTCGTGCAGCATCACGCCCTTGGTGCGGTAGCGGCGGGGGAGCGTGATCGTGGGATCGGCGGCGCCGTCGTCGTCGCGGTAGAACGCCTGGCGGGCGCCGTGGCCGGGCCGCAGCCGGGGGATCTTGTCGAGCGTGAGGTTGGGGAAGCGGGCGTGCCACCACAGCGTGCCGACGACGCGGTCGGCGAAGTGGGCGCAGGCGTCGAGACCCGGCAGCGGGCTGGTCGGCATCGGGTGCTCGGCCTGGTACAGCCGCTTGCGCTGCGAGTCGCGGGGGTTCTTCTTGACCGGGGGCACGTCTATTCGTGTACCACGCCGGTACGACAGGGTGGTGGGATTCAGCTCAACTCCGGCAGCTCTTGCTCCAATTCGAGGTTGTCAGCGTAGAGGTCGCCGAGCTCCTCGACGCGCTCCAGGACTTCGGACGTCTGGAACGCGAGCAGGTCCGGCTCCTCGGCCTCGGCGGCGGCCTCGACCTCCTCCCACGTCACCGGGGTCGAGACCAGCGGGGTGGGTCGGGCCCGCAGCGAGTAGGCGCAGACCGTCGTCTTGTGCCGGTCGTTCTGGCTCCAGTCGACGAAGACCTTCCCTTTGCGCTGCTCCTTGGCCATCGCTGTCGTCACCCGCTTGGGGTCGCGCTTGTTCAGCAGGTTGCCGAGAGCCAGGGCGAATTTCTTGGTCCGCTCCGCCGTCACGTCGGTGTGCAGCGGCACCGCGAGATGGAGGCCCTTCGAGCCCGATGTCTTGACCACGCTCGTCAGCTCGAGCTCGTCGAAGAGCTCCACCAGCTCGAGGCCGACCCGGCAGCAGTCGATGATCGTCGCCGGCGGTCCGGGGTCCAGGTCGAAGACCATCGACGTCGGCCGGTCCGGGTCGGTCGCGGTCGCCTGGAGGGTGTGGAGCTCGAGGGCGGCCAGGTTGGCCAGCCACACCAGCGTCGGCAGGTCGTCGACGACGCAGTAGTTGACCCCGTCGACGTCCTCCTTCCTCACCCAGTCGGGCGCGTGGGACGGACAGTTCTTCTCGAAGAACGACTGGCCGTCGACCCCGTCCGGGAAGCGGACCCGGGTCGTGGCCCGGTCAGCGAGGTGGGGGAGCATCGTGGGGCCGATCCGGGCGTAGTAGTCGACGATCTCGGCTTTGGTGAACCCCGCCTCCGGGTACAGGACCTTGTCGAGGTTCGAGAGGCGTATCCGCCGCCCCTCGATGTCGACCTGGGTCACGGGATGGGTATATGTGCGCCGAGGGCCACGAGCGGCGAAACTAGTGGTGCGGGTGGAGGTCTAGAGGAGGTCGTCGTGCCCAGCGCCATTTGGAGCGGATCGATCAGCTTCGGGCTGGTGAGCGTGCCGGTGAAGATGGTGACGGCGACGCGCTCCCAGGACGTGCGGTTCAACCAGCTCGAGGAGGGGACGGGCGCCCGCATCCGGTACCGGAAGGTCTCGGAGGCGACGGGCGACGAGGTCCCCGCCGAGCGGATCGTCAAGGGATTCGAGGTCTCCTCGGGCCAGTACGTCGTGGTCGAGGACGACGAGATGGAGGCCTTCTCTCCGAAGGCCACCCGCATGATCGAGATCGAGGACTTCGTCGACCTCGATGACATCGACCCGATCTACTTCGAGCGGCCCTACTACCTCGTCCCCGACAAAGCCGCCGCCAAGCCCTACCGCCTCCTCCTCGAGACGATGGAGGAGATGGGGAAGGTGGCCGTCGGCCGGGTCGTGCTCCGGGCCAAGGAGCACCTGGTGGCGATCCGGCCCCTGGGTGGGGCGCTGTGCATCGAAACGATGCGCTACGCCGACGAGGTCGTGCCCGTCGACCGGCTCGAAGGTCTGCCCGAGGAGGACGTCGAGCCGAGCCAGCGCGAGCTCGACATGGCGCGCCAGCTCGTGGAGACGCTGTCGACCGAGTTCGAGCCCGACAAGTACCACGACACCTACCGCGAGCAGGTGATGGAGCTCATCCACAAGAAGGCGGAGGGCGAGGAGATCGTCGCCGAGCCGCTGGTGGAGGAGCCGGCCAAGGTGGTCGACCTGATGGCGGCGCTGGAGGCGAGCTTGGCGCGGGCGGGTGCCGGGTCGGGCGACGGCGCCGAGCGGCGGTCGCGCAAGGCGGCGGCCAAAAAGCCGGCGAAGAAGAAGGCCCCGGCCAAGAAGAAGGCGCCGGCGAAAGCTCGAAAGTCGGCCTAGCCGCGGCCGGTCGGGAGGCTCAGCCGCCGCCCTCGTACTTGAAGGACAGCTTGACCTTGGCCCGGTAGGCGGTGACCTTGCCGTCCTCGAGCACCATGTCGAGCTTGTCGACCTCGGCGATGCGCAGGTCCCGCAGCGACTGGCCGGCCAGGTCCACCGCTGCCGTCGCCGCCTTCTCCCACGACTCGCTGCTGGTCCCGACCAGCTCGATGAGCTTGTACACGCTGTCGGCCATGGCCTCCTCTTTCGTCAAACGGACCCGTCAGCCCGCTACCTGGACAGTCTTGCCCGCCTTCCACTCCCGCAACACGAGGTAGCGGCCTTTCAGCGCGGCATGGTCGTAGACGCCGAAGCCCATGGTGGTGCCGTCATGGCCCGACGTCGCCGGGAGCTGCTTCACCTGCTCGAGGCCGTCCTTCACTCCCTCGCGGGTGAGATGGTCGGCTCGGGCGACCGCCTCGCCGAGCAGCCGGCCCATGTCGAAGGCGGCGCACCCGATGGGGCCGGCGGCGGCGCGCTTCGACCGCTCGGCCAGGCGCCGGCGCACGGCGTTGTCGTCGGCGACGCCGTCGAGGTACTCCCATCCCGCCCAGCCGTCGCGCCAGTCTCGCTGGGCGTACCCGAACATCAGCGCCGAGTTGGCGACGACGGGCACCGGCCACTCGAGGTCGGCAAGCGCCAGCGCCACCGCTCGCGACGTCACGCCGAGCCCGAAATAGGCCAGCGCGTCGGGCTTGGCGTCGCGGAGCCCGGCGACGGCGCTGCCGGCGTCCTGGGCCAGCGGCGCGATCGCGACCGAGCCGGTGGTCTCCAGGCCGAGGCCGACTCGGGCGTTCTCGAAGCACTCGGCGTAGCGGGCGCCCACGGGCGAGCGGTCGTGCACGACGGCGACGCGCGTCAGCCCGCGCTCGGCGAGCCGGCGGGCGAGCACCGGCGGCTCCTCCTCCAGCGAGCCGATCTGGTAATGGAACATGAACTCGCCGCGAGTTCGCTCGCCACCGGTGTAGTTGATGCACGGAAGGCGCGCCGCGTCGGCGAGCGGTCGCACGATCAGTCCGTTGTCGCTGATCGACGGGCCGACGATGGCGACCACGCCGGCGTCGTCGAGCTCGCGGAACGCCTGCACGACGTCGTGCTCCGTACCGCCGGGAAGGCCGCGGGCGTGCCGGTGCACGAACTCGAAGCCACGATCGAGGCGCCCACCGCCGCCCTGACCGGCGATTTCGTCCAGGCCGAGTCGGACCGCCTCTTCGAAGCTGGCGCCGGCGTCGGCTTGCGGGAAGTCGAAGAGCAGGCCGATGACGATGGGAGCGGGACCGGTGGTCACGCCGGCTGCCCGCAGTCTTCGAGCCCGAAGTCGATGGCGATCTCCGTCGCGTCGGCGAAGTCGGCCGAGCCCCGTCCGAAGCGGGATCGGAACTCTTCGACGTCGGCCAGGCGGGCCGCCTCGATGGCGGCGAGGATGTGGCGCCGGCCGCTTGCGCGTTCGTCGAACATGTCGTCGATTTCTCCGGCGCCGCGTGACGGGAGCCCGAGCGTCTCGAGGCGTGCCGTCGTGTCATCGGAGATGGTGAGCGTCTGCTCGAGGAAATCGGCGGCCATCACGAGCTGGTCGGCCGTCAGGTCGGTGCTGGCGGGATCGAACGCGGGAGGAACGAGCGCGGCGCGCCGCTCGTTCTCCTCGCGGCAGATGGCGTCGCCCCGGCGGATCCACTCGCGACGAGTGAGCCGAGTCTCCTCGTCATCGCCGCCGCAACCGGAGATTGAAGTGGTGATCACGACGCTCAAGAGCGCGCTCAACGCTGTCCTCCCACTCAAAGGGTGCGGGTGTAGTCGACGACCTCGGTGATCTGCTCCTCGGTGAGCCGTCCCTCGAAGCTCGGCATCCCGCCCTCGCCGTCCGTGACGACCGCGATCTCGTCCTCGACGTCGGGGAAGTTGGCGACCGCCTCACCGTCGGACAGCTGCGGGCCGATGCCGCCGCCGCCGTCGGCGCCGTGGCACCGAGCGCAGTTCTCGGCGTAGATCGCCTCGCCGCTGCCGGCGGGGGCACCGCCCCCGCCCGAGTCGGGCTCGTTGGCGAACAACGCGACGACGAACACGAGGATCGCCACGACGGCCAGCGCCTCGATGGTGTTGACCACGCGCTTGAACATCAGAACAGTGGTCCGCCGGGCCGGGACGTGATGAACCACAGGCTGCTCGTCGTCCAGAGCCCGACGAGGGCGGCGAACAGCACGCCGCCCACGACCGGCAGCGTCCACCCGGGGAGGCCGTGCCATCGGACGGACAGCACCTTGATCGTGAACACGCCGTAGAAGAAGCAGCCGAACAACGAGTGCAGCAGCACGCGGGTGTCGGTCGATTCGAAGCCGAGCGCCCAGAGACAGTGGTAGGCGACGGGCAGGCTGAACAGGAAGGCAAGCGTGCCTGTCAGTCGGTGGGCGTCGCCGAGCCACGGCGGCGCGGTGCGCGGCACCGTGATCTTCCCGTAGATGCGCATGGCCAACAGGATCTGCGCCAGGGCCAGGACGACCGCCACGGTGGCGAACCAGACCTTCAACTGGATGGTGCCGGTGAAGAACAGCGTGTAGGGCTGTTCGGCGGTGGGGTCGTGGGCCTCGCCGTACACGCCGAGCAGTACGGCCACGGCGGCGCCGGCCGCGGCCAGCACCAGCAATCGGACGGGCACCGATGGCGCAGTCGTGGTGGGTGCGGTCATGCCTTCGAGTCCCCCTGGCCTCCGGCTCGGAGCCGGTCGGTATCCTGACGCCTGCGTCACTGACGGACAAGGGCGAACGTCGACAAGGGGGACTCGTGCGGCTCGACGACATGGTCCTGGTGAGCGTGGACGACCACGCGGTCGAGCCGCCTCACCTGTTCGAGGGCCGCCTGCCCGAGCGGTATCGCGACGTTGCGCCCCGGCTCGTCCGCAAGGATGACGGCACCGACGTCTGGCAGTACGACGGCCGGGAGATCCCCAACATCGGGCTCAATGCCGTCGCCGGGCGCCCGCCCGAGGAATACGGCATGGAGCCGACGTCCTTCGACGAGATCCGCGACGGCTGCTTCGACATCCACCAGCGCGTGCGCGACATGGACGCCAACGGCGTGATCGGGTCGATGTGCTTCTCGTCGTTCCCGAACCTGTGCGGCCAGCTCTTCGCCCGCTCGAAGGACAAGGACGCCGCCCTCGCCATCCTGAAGGCGTACAACGACTGGCACGTCGACGAGTGGTGCGGCACGTACCCGGGCCGCTTCATCCCGTTGGCCCTACCGCCGATCTGGGACCCGCAGGCCATGGCCGACGAAGTGCGGCGCATGGCGGCCAAGGGCTGCCACGCGGTGTCGTTCTCGGAGAACCCGTCGAAGCTGAAGCAGCCGTCGTTCCACTCCGACGCCTGGGACCCGTTCTGGGCCGCGTGCAGTGACGAGGGCACGATCGTGTGCCTGCACATCGGGTCCTCGTCACAGCTCGTCATCACCGCCGACGACGCGCCCATCGACGTCCTCATCAGCCTCCAACCCGTCAACATCGTGCAAGCGGCGGCCGACCTCCTGTGGTCGCCAGTGCTGCGGAAGTTCCCCGAGCTCAAGGTGTCGCTGTCGGAGGGCGGCATCGGCTGGATCCCGTACTTCTACGAGCGGGTCGACTGGATCTACACCCGCCACCATGCCTGGACCGGCCAAGACTTCGGCGGGAAGCTCCCCAGCGAGGTGTTCAAGGAGCGGATGGTGACGTGCTTCATCGACGACACCGCCGGTCTCGAGCAGCGCCACCGCGTCGGCCTCGACACCATCTGCTGGGAGAGCGACTATCCGCACTCCGACTCGACGTGGCCGGAGTCGCCCGAGTTCGTGATGCGGGCGTTCGACGCCGTCGGCGTACCCGACGAAGAGATCGACGCCATCACGCATCGCAACGCCATGCGCCACTTCCGCTTCGATCCGTTCGCCCACCGGCCGCGTGAGCAATGCACGGTCGGCGCGCTGCGGGCCGGCGCCACCGACGTCGACATCTCGCTCAAGAGCGTGGGCAAGCGACCGCAGGCAACGGGGGCCACCGACCTCGTCGGCATCGCCACCCGCCGCTCCTGACGCGCCCTCATCCTTCGCTCGCTGCGTAGAGTTCTCCTCTCATGTCCCAGTGGTCCCTGCGGGCGCGGTTTCGTTACCGGTTCGACAGCGCGATGTCGCGCGGCATCGGCATCGTCATCCTGTGGCTGACGATCATCACCGTGGCGTTCGTCTTCCTGATCTCGCTCTTCCTGACGATCTTCGACGTCAAGGTCAGCGACAATCCCGATCCGACGTTCGCGGAGCGGTTCTGGCAGGCCTTCATCCGCGTGCTCGATCCGGGGACGTTCTCGGGCGACGAGGGGTGGTCGCTACGGGTGCCGACGCTGATCGTGACGCTCATGGGCGTCATCATCGGCGCCTCGCTGATCGGGCTCATCGTCGCCGCCGTCGACGCCAAGGTCGACGAGCTGCGCCGGGGCCGGAGTTTCGTCGTGGAGCGCGACCACACGTTGATCCTGGGATGGTCGCCGCGCATCTTCACGCTGATCTCCGAGATCGTGATCGCCAACGAGAACCAGCCCCACGGCTGCATCGTCGTACTCGCCGACCACGACAAGACCGAGATGGAGGAGGACGTGCGCACCCGGGTCGGCGACACGGGCAAGACGAAGGTGGTCTGCCGCACCGGCGCGCCGTCGAGCCCCAGCGACCTCGCGATCGTGAACGTGGGCGAGGCGAGGTCCATCGTGGTACTCGCCGGCGGCGACGAGGCCGACGACAGTGTCGGCGACGCCGAAGCGGTGAAGGCCGTCCTGGCGGTCATGAGCGGCGACCCCGAGCTGGAACGGACGTCGGTGGTGGTCGAGCTGGCCGACGCCGAGACCGCCCGGGCGCTGCGAGAGGCGGGCCGGGGCCGGGTGCTCACCGTCCGCTCGGCCGACGTGATCGCCCGCATCACCGCCCAGGCGTGCCGGCAGTCGGGGTTGAGCCTCGTGTGTCGCGACCTGCTCGACTTCGACGGCGACGAGATCTACTTTCATCCCGCGCCCGAGCTGGCCGGGCACACGTTCGGTGACGCGCTCCTGGCCTACGAGGTGTCGTCGATCATCGGTCGCCAGGCGGCGGACGGCACCGTGACCGTTCACCCGCGGATGGACACCGTCTTCGAGCCCGGCGACTCCGTCATCGCCATCTCCGAGGACGATGACACCGTGATCTTCACCGGCATTCGAAACGAGGATGCACCCGACGTGATCACCGGCCCACCGCCGACCGCGGGACCCGAGCAGCTGCTCGTCGTCGGATGGAACAACCTCGGGCCGATCATCCTCGGTGAGCTCGATCAGTTCGCGCCGCCGGGCTCGACGGTCGACGTCCTCGCCGATCCCGACCTGGTCGACACCACCGACCTCGTCGACGTGCAGCTCGACAACCTGGCCCACACGTACCGCCAGACCCACGGCGACCTCGACCAGCTCACTGCGTTCGTGGCCGAGCACCAGTACGACAAGGTCATCATCCTCGGATATCGGAGCGGCCTGTCGGCCGAGGTCGCCGACGCCCGCACCTTGTTGACCCTGCTGCTCCTCCAGCGGGCGCTCGACGCCCAGCAGCACGGGGGGCGCAGCCGGATCGTCACCGAGCTGCTCGACGCCCGGCACGTCGAGCTTGCCCGCGCCACCGGTGCCGACGACTTCGTCGTCAGCGACGAGTTGGCCAGCCTCATGATCGCCCAGCTGTCCGAGCACGCCGGCCTCGAGCCCGTGTTCACCGATCTCTTCGACGTCGCCGGTTCGGCACTGGGCCTGAAGCCGGCGACGTGGTTCATTCAGGCGAACGAAGTGTCGTTCGCCCAGGTGGTGGCGGCGGCGCGGGCACGCAACGAGATCGCGATCGGCTATCGCCTGGGCCACAACGACGAGGGTCGTCCCGAGGTCGTGCTGAACCCGCCGAAATCGGCGATGGTCGAGCTCGGCGCCGACGATCAGATCATCGTGATCGCACCCGTGTGATCGACCGGGTCTGGGACTGGGTCGTCCGGGCCGGCGCCATCAAGCCCGGCCATCGGCGTGCCCGGCGCTTCGCTGCGTTCGGTGTCGACACCGTCATCTGCTTCCCGTACGTCGCGCTGTTCGGCGAGCGCTACATCCGGCTGGGGCGAGGATCGGTGATCGGGCCGTACTCGAGCCTGTCGGCGGGTGTCGGCCCCGGTCAGGTGCTCGACGTGGAGACGGTGATCGCGATCGGGGACCGGTGCGTGATCGGGCGGGGGAGCTCGATCGTCGCCCACAACCACGTCGAGATCGGCAACGACGTGTGGACCGGCCCCAACGTGTACGTGAGCGACGCCAACCACGGCTACGAGGACCGCGACGTGCCGCCCGGGAAGCAGTTCGCCGCCACCCGGCCCGTCCGCATCGGTGACCGTGCCTGGCTCGGTACCGGCGTGCTCGTGATGCCGGGGGCAACCATCGGGCGCCATGTCGTCGTCGGCGGCGGCTCCGTCGTCACCGGCGACCTGCCCGACTACTCGGTCGCGGTCGGCAACCCCGCCCGCGTCGTGCGTCGCTACGTGGACGGCGAGGGCTGGGTGCCAGTCGACTAGGGCCGTTCTGGCGCCACCTACGCACACATATTGTGCCTAGGTGGCGCCAAAACGAGGGGTTACCCGGCGGGGGACGGGTAGTCGGGCGGTTTCGCTTCGGCGGGGATCTCCTCGTAGATGGTCACCGACGACTCGTCGTCGTAGAGGCCGCCGTCTTCCTTGGACGGCCACTCGCCCAGCTTGTAGCGGGCGCCGTTGTTGGCGTAGCGGTACAGGCCGACGCCCGCTTCGCCGGTCTCGGACGAGCCCTCGGCGGTCGGGTCCCACCAGATCAGCGCGCCGTCGTCGACGCCCCACTGGTCCGTGAAGGGCCAGAAGCCGTGGTCACCCCACGACAGGCCCGCGTTCATGATCGTCCCGCCGCTCGGCGGGTAGCGGAACATGCCGTCGCGGAACGTCTCGGGCGTGAGGTCGGGGCCGGCCAACGTGATGCCGATGCCGACCATCGTCACGTCGGGTGCGATGACGTTGTACGTGTTGTTCGGCGGCGGCGAGCCCGTGAACCACTCGTACACGAGGAACGAGGGTTGGGTCGCCTGCTCCCCGCGACCGCTCGGCAGCGAGATCCCGAAGGCGTGCGACCACTGCTCCTGGTCGAACGTGCGGGCGAACACCGCCGTGTCGGCGAGCAGGGTGGGTCCGATGATCCACTCGGGGAAGTAGTCCTGCGCCGTCGCCTCCGCGGTGAGCGACGCCGGCGTGATCGGGTCGCCGTAGTAGATGACGCTGGTGACGCCGGCGTCCTTGAGCTTGGTGATCATGGTGCGGGCGTTCTCCTGGGCCCGGGCCAGGTCGAGGATGTACGGCACGTCGGCGGCGAGCTCGACGCCGTTCGCGCTGAGCTCCTCCTCGAACGTCTCGAACGCCGCCGCCTGGCGGCCGTCGGGCGTCTCGAAATGCACCGCGCCGTACACGCGTTCCTGGGACTGGAGCTCGGGGTCGCCGGCGTACTCGGCCGGTCCCGGTGGCGCCTGCTGGCCGATCAGCTCGGCCGCCAGCCGGCTCGCTTCCTCGGGTGCGGGGCCGACCGACCACAGGTACGGCGCCAGCTCGGGGTTGTCCTCGGAAAACTGCTGGGGGATCGCGAGCGAGCACCGACCGATGCACAAGATGCCGCGCGATGCCAACTCCGTCGCAAATGCCTGTGACGCCTGCGTCGGCCCATTGATCACCGCGAACGGTTGGCGCTCGGCGATGGCGATGGCGTCGTTGCGCGCCGCCGTCTCGTCGTTGTAGGAGCCGGTGCCGACGAACGTCTCGAGTCGGATCTGGCGGCCGTACATCTCGCCGT
>Ga0299913_10004883_pt1 | contig 11341 bp, 11 predicted proteins | sample RVTome_9_FD_201360 | JGI IMG/M metagenome (GOLD analysis project Ga0299913, IMG submission 201360) | Soil microbial communities from uranium-contaminated site in the Upper Colorado River Basin, Wyoming, United States - RVT155D38 (version 2) ... | reverse complement strand
CAGATGGTGCGCTCGCGCCCGGCCGGTTGCGGCGAGGCTGGCCGGCCCAGCCAGCGGGTGAGCACCACGCGGGCGGCGAGGAAGCCGGCCAGCGCCGCCACCACCCGCTCCCATCGCGGGCCGACGAGCAGCGCGAACAGCACGACCACCGCGGCCAGCCTGACGATGCCGGTGATCCCGAGCCACGCGGCCGGCCACGCGGCGCGATCGAGGCGACGGACCACCAGCCAGAGCGTGCCGAAGTAGAAGGCGCCGAGCACGACGCCGGCGGCGGCGGCCAGCGCGAGCCCGGGCAGGCCGTTCATCGCCGCCGGGCTCCGGCCTCACTCATCGCGGCTCTCCCGCTTGACCCAGTACCAGGCGTTCAGCGAGCCGAGCAGGACCCCGGCGAGCAGGAACGTCAGCGTCCAGGAGATGCGAGAGGGAAACCGCGCGTCGAGCCAGAGCCCGAGCGCCACGCCCGTCACGGTCGGCAGCGCCACGGCCCAGCCCACCAGTCCGAACATGCCGAGGCCGAACCAGACACCGCGACGCCCCGCCCGCCGCGCCCGGAGCTTGCGCTCGGCCTTGCGGCCGACGATCGCGGGCACGTCCCGCTCGGGCTCCCGGTCGGGGGCGCGCTCGCCTGTCACACGTGGTCTCCGAGCTCCACGAACCGGCGCACCACGCCCGCCTCCAGACGGGCCAGCGCGCTCCGCGCGATCCGCTCCCGATCGTCGAGCTCGAGGAACTCGCGCGCCACGATCTCCCGGAGAGACTCGAGGTCGCCACCCCGCGCGCCGCGCCACGCCGACACCAGCGCCTCGTCACCGCATTTCACGAGCATCGCGTGGTCGATCGCCACCAGGCCCTCGGCGCCCCCGGCGCTCGTGAAGATCAGGACGCCGGGCACGAGCGCCGCGACGAAGTCGGCGTGGCGGGGCAACAGGCAGAACCAGCCGTTCTCGGCCTCGGCGACGACCTTCCCGACCGCCTCGTCGACCAGAACGCGCGAGGGGAGCAGGACCCGCAGCTTCATGCCCGGACCGCGTCACGGCGGACTTCGTCGATCCCACCGATCAGGTAGAAGGCCGACTCGGGTAGACCGGCCAGCTCGTCGTCGCCCAGGATGCGCTCGCATCCCTCGAGCGTGGCCTCGAGCTCGACGCGCCGGCCTGGCCGGCCGGTGAACTGCTCGGTGGTGAAGAAGGGCTGGGTCAGGAAGCGCTCGAGCCGGCGCGCGCGGGCCACGGTGGCCCGGTCGCGCTCGGAGAGCTCCTCCAGCCCCAGCATCGCGATGATGTCCTTCAGCTCCTCGTACTCGGCGAGCGTCCGCCGCACGGCTGCGGCGACCCGGTGGTGACGCCGGCCGACCACCGGCGGCGTCAGCATCTTCGAGTCCGAGCGCAGCGGATCGACGGCCGGGTACAGGCCCTGGCTGGCCCGCTTGCGAGAGAGGATGACCGAGGCCGACAGGTGCGCGAAGGTGTGCGTGGCGGCCGGATCGGTGAAGTCGTCGGCCGGGACGTACACGGCCTGGATCGAGGTGATGGCGCCGGTGGTGGTGCTCGAGATCCGCTCCTCGAGCTCCGCCAGCTCGGTCCCGAGCGTCGGCTGGTAGCCGACCCGCGACGGAATCCGTCCCATCAGCCCCGAGACCTCCGAGCCCGCCTGGATGAAGCGAAAGATGTTGTCGATCAGGAGCAGCACGTCGCGGCGCGCCTCGTCGCGGAAGTACTCGGCGATCGTGAGCGCCGCGTGCCCGACCCGGAAGCGCACGCCGGGGGGCTCGTTCATCTGTCCGAACATCATGACGGTGCGATCGAGGACGCCGGCGTCCCGGATGTCGCGATAGAGCTCTTCCGCTTCGCGGCTGCGCTCACCGATACCACAGAAGAGGCTGACACCCCCGTAACGGCCGACGACGTTGTGGATCATCTCGGTGATGAGCACGGTCTTGCCGACCCCGGCCCCCCCGAAGAGGCCCGCCTTGCCGCCCCGCTCGAGCGGGCTCAGGAGGTCGATCACCTTGATGCCGGTCTCGAAGATCTCCGAGCCGACCACGCGCCGGGCGAGCGGCACGGGCGGCCGGTGGATCGAGCGCCACTGGACTTCCTCCAGGGGCGCTCCGTCGTCGATGATCTCTCCGAATACGTTCAGCATCCGCCCGAGCAGCGCCTCGCCAACCGGCACCTCCAGGGGTCCGCCGGTGTCGAGGACCATGACGCCGCGAGCCAGCCCGCGCGTCGGCCTCAGCGCGATGCACCGTACCGTTCGCGCATCGAGGTGGTTCGCCACCTCCAGCACGACCGCGCCCGGCTCCCCGGTGACCAGCTTCTGGCGCAGTGCGGGCACGCCCGCCTCGAAGCAGACGTCCACGACATTGCCCTGGACCGACACCACGCTCCCCTGCCGACGTTCGTCCACGACGCGTCCCTTCACCGCAGCGCGCGCTTCATCACGCTCCCTGGGCGCCGCGGAGGCGCACGGGGCGGCTGCTGTCCGAGATCCGCCGTGCAGGGCCCCTGCCAGAGGCGCCTGCACGACCGTTTTCAGGTACTTGCACCCGGCATCGACGCGTCGCGGCGAGGCCGCCCCGCCCGATGTGAGGCGTGCGTGCCCCATCGGTCGGTCTTCCCGAGGGCTGTGCTGCGTTCCCGCAGATGGGTCGTGCCCGGCGACACTGATGCTGATGCTGCGTCCGCTCCGGTCGTCCGTCAACCCGTCCGGTACCCTCGCGCCTCGCAGCGCCGTCAGGTCGACACGGACGTGGCGCCTGGTAGACTCGAGGAGCGCTCTCGAGGAGCGTCCGAGCCATGAGCACACCCTCTGCCGACATCGGCGTGATCGGTCTCGCCGTCATGGGTCGGAACCTGGCCCTGAACCTCGCCGACCACGGATTCCGGGTCGCCGCCTACAACCGCACGACGAGCGTGACCGACGAGTTCGTCGCCGCCCACGGCGACACGCGCGGGGGACTGCTGGGGTGTCGCTCGCTCGAGACGCTGGTGCGCCGGCTGAAGCCGCCCCGCAAGATCGCGGTGCTGGTCAGGAGCGGGCCGCCGGTCGACGCGGTGGTCCGGGGCCTCCTCGAGGCCGGCCTCGAGCCCGAGGACATCGTGGTGGACTGCGGCAACAGCCTGTTCACCGACACCATCCGGCGCGAGCGCGAGTACGCCGGCCGCCTGCGGTTCTTCGGCTCCGGGGTGAGCGGGGGCGAGGTCGGCGCCCGCTTCGGGCCCAGCCTCATGCCCGGCGGGGCCCCGGAAGCCTGGGAGCATCTGCGTCCCCTCTGGGAAGCCATCGCGGCCAAGGTCGACCCGAGGACCGGCGAGCCGCTCGAGGACTACGCCCCGGGCCGGCCGGTCACCGGGGGCGAGCCCTGCACGGCGTACATCGGCCCGGACGGGGCCGGGCACTTCGTGAAGATGGTGCACAACGGCATCGAGTACATCGACATGCAGCTGATCGCCGAGGCGCACCACCTCCTGGGCGCGGTCGGCGGCCTCGGGCTCGAGGAGCAGAGCCGGGTCTTCGCGGACTGGAACCGCGGCGACCTCCGCTCGTATCTCGTCGAGATCACCGCGGACATCCTGCGCCAGCGCGATCCGGTGAACCCGCGGCGCTTCCTCCTCGACGTGGTGCTCGACGCGGCCGAACAGAAGGGCACCGGCCGCTGGACGGCCCAGCAGGCGCTCGAGCTCGGCGTGCCGGCCAACGCCATCGCCGAGGCCGTGTTCGCCCGCTCGCTCAGCGCGCTCAAGGACGAGCGCGTGACAGCCAGCCGGGCGCTCCGGGGGCCGAAGCGGGCGCCGCGGCCGGCCCGGGGGCGGCTCGTTGCCCAGGTCCGGCAGGCGCTCTACTGCGCCAAGATCTGCGCCTACGCCCAGGGCTTCCAGCTCATGCGGGCGGCCCAGGCCGAGCACGGCTGGCAGATCGACTTCGGCCGGCTCGCCGCCATCTGGCGGGCGGGCTGCATCATCCGCGCCCGCTTCCTGCAGAGGATCACCGAGGCCTACCGTCGTGACCCTGCCCTCGTGAACCTGGCGCTCGACCCCTTCTTCAGGAAGGCCCTTCACGCCGGCCAGGACGCCTGGCGCCACGTCGTCGGGCTGGCGGCGCGCCACGGCATCCCGGCCCCCGCTCTGAGCAGCACGCTGAGCTACTACGACGGCTACCGGGCGGCCCGGCTGCCGGCCAGCCTGCTGCAGGCGCAGCGCGACTACTTCGGAGCCCACACCTACGAGCGGCTGGATGCCCCGCGCGGGACGGCCTTTCACCTGGACTGGCCCGATCCCGAGCGGCCGCAGCACCGGGCCTGACCGGCGTCAGAGCACGTCCTTCCACAGACGATCCCGCGCCACGAACACGGCGGTCTTGCCCTCCCAGCCGTGGCGGCCCGCGGCACGGCGCACACCGTCCAGCGTCGCCTCGAGGTCGTCGGCGGGCCCCGGCAGCAGCACTGGTGTGACGTCACGCACGAGCGCGAGCCTGCGATAGACCTCGGGTGTCCCGGTCGGCGCCAGGATGGGCTGCTCGGGACGGTAGCTGGCCGCCAGTCGCGCGGTCTCGCCACCGTGCGTGACCGTCACGATCACCGCCGCCGGCAGGCGCGCGGCCAGCTGACAGGCGGCCTGGACCACGGCATCCTCGTCGCTGGCCGGTGGCTGGCCGTCCGCGCGGCGAGGTGGCGCCTCGGGGAGGGCCGCGCGCTCGGTCTCGAGGGCAATGGCGCCCATCACCTGCACCGCGCGCACCGGGTGCTCGCCGATCGCGGTCTCCTCGGAGAGCATCACGGCGTCGCTGCCGTCGATGATCGCGTTGGCGACATCCGCGACCTCGGCGCGGGTCGGGTGAGGGGCCGTCACCATCGAGAAGAGCATCTGGGTCGCGGTGATGACGGGCTTGGCGGACCGGTTGGCCCGGGCGATGAGCCGCTTCTGGACGACGGGGATGCGGGCGAACGGCGTCTCGATGCTCAGGTCGCCGCGGGCGATCATGACCCCGTCGGCGGCGGCGAGGATGTCGTCGAACTGCTCCAGCGCCGCCCGGGTCTCGATCTTGGCGATCAAGGCGACGCGGCCGCCGAGAGCGTCGACCCGGGCTCTCACCGCCCGCACGTCGGCGGCGCTGCGGACGAACGAGAGCCCGACATAGTCGATGCCCTGGGCGATCCCGAAGCGAAGGTCCTCGAGGTCCTTGTCGCCGAGGATGGGCAGCCCACCCAGCCCGGACGGGACGTTGATCCCCTTGCGGCTGCCCAGGCGGCCTCCCACGATCACGCGACACCGGATCTCGTCCCCGGTCACGTGCTCCACGCGCAGCTCGATGGCGCCGTCGGCCATGAGCAGGGTCTCACCCGGCCGGACCTCGGCCGGCAGGCCCTCGTAGGACACCGACACGCGATCGCGGGAGCCGTCGACGGCACGGGTCGTGAGGGTGAACGGCTGATCGGGCAGCAGCTCGACCCATCCATCGGCGAGCGTGCCGATGCGCACCTTGGGTCCGGCGAGATCCTGCAGGATCGCGACAGGGACGCCCAGGTCGTCGGCGAGCCGGCGGACGCGGGCGATCACCGCCGCGTGCTGCCCCGGCTCGCCGTGAGAGAAGTTGAGCCGGGCGACGTTCATCCCGTTGTCGACGAGCGCTCGCAGGCGCGCCTCGGACGCGGTGGCCGGGCCGATCGTGCAGACGATCTTCGTGCGTCGCTGGATCATGGCCTCGCTCTCCGTCATTGTCGCAGAAACATCGGGCTTGGCCCGCCGGAGGCGCTGCGGCCGGCGGCGCCCCCGTGCTATACGTTGCTCCCGCGGGCCGTCCGATCGTGCGCCCGCCAGAATCGTGATTCCCGGGGGTGGCGATGGGACAGGTCGGCTGGTGGAGTGCGGGCGCCGACACGCTCGAGCCGCTGCAGCTCTGGCTGGGCGACGTGCTGCCCCGCGTCCTGGCCGCCGGGGCATTGCTGGTCGTGGGGTGGCTCCTCGCCCGCCTGCTGCGGGTCTGGGTGGCGCGCGGCGTCGCGCGCCTGGGCACGCTGATCGGGGGGCAGCCGAAGGCGGCGGCCCCGCGCCCGGCGGGGGTCGACGCCGGGACGCTGCTGGGTAGCGTCGTGTACTGGGGCGTGCTCCTGGTGTTCGTCACCGCGGCGACCGACGCGCTCGGCCTGCCGCTGCTGGCCGCCTGGCTCGGGGCCGCCTCCAACCACCTGCCACGCGTCCTGCTGGCCGTGCTGATCGTGGTCGCGGGGTTCGTGGGCGGCGCCCTCGCCCGCGACGCCACCCGGGCCGCGGCGCGCGCGGCCGGATTCGCCCGGGAGGCCCTGCTCGGACGCCTCGTGCACGGCGTGATCGTCGTCGTCGCGCTCGTCACCGCCCTCGACCATGTGCAGGTCGACGTGGCCTTCCTGACCGCGACCCTGCTGATCGCGGTCGGCGCCCTGGCCGGCAGCGTGGCGCTCGCCTTCGCCCTCGGCGCGCGAACCGCCGTCAGCAACATCATCGCCTGCCACTATCTGCAGCAGACGCATCGCGTGGGGCAACCGGTGCGTCTCGGGAGCGTCCAGGGGCGGATCGTGGAGTTCACGAGCGGAGCGGTCATCCTGGATGGGCCCGAGGGCCGCGTCATGGTGCCGGCGAAGGTCTTCAGCGAGTCGGTCTCCTTCTTCGGGCCCGGCGACGAACGATGAGCGTGGCCAGCCGCCTCGCCACGGCATTCCTCGCGGCCCACCCGCTCGACGCCGCGCCGGTCGTCGAGCGTCTTGGGTCGGCCGAGGCCGTGCCGGCGCTCGCCGGAGCGCCGGCCGGCGTGGCGGCCGGCGTGCTCCGCCACATGGCGCCGCCGGCCGCGGCCGAGTGCCTGGAGCGCCTGGGACCGGACGGCGCCGCACCGATCGTCGCCGCGCTGCCCCTCGATGCCGCGGCCGCGCTGCTGCGGCGCCTGCCGGAGCCGACGCTCGCCCCGACGCTGGCGGAGGTGCCCGCGGAAGCTGCGGCGGCGCTGGCGACCCTGCTGCGGCACCCCCCGCACACGGCGGGCGCCCTCATGGACCCGCGCGTGTTCGCGGCGGCCGGCGACATGACTGTCGGCGAGGCGTTCGGGCGGATCCGCCAGTCGCCTCGGCACGTGCTCTACTACGTCTACGTCGTCGACCGCGCGGGGAGCCTCATCGGGGTTCTGAATCTGCGTGAGCTGATGCTGGCCCCGGTCGACGTCACGCTGCAAGCGGTGATGCGGCCGGCGACGGCGCGGCTCACGGCGCTGGACGGCCTGGGCGCCGTCGTCGTGCATCCCGGCTGGCGGGCGCTGCATGCCCTGCCGGTCGTCGACGCCGGGGGCCGGTTCGTCGGCGCCATCCGTTACGAGACCATCCGGAAGCTGCAAGCGGATCCCGAGCCCGCCCTGCAGCCCGGCAGCCGCGTCAGCCTCTGGCTCGGGCTCGCGGAGCTGTGCTGGGTCGGGCTGACCGGCGTCCTGGTGAGCCTCGGCTCGCCGTCGCCGGAGTCGAGCGGGGGCGCGCCGCCGCGCGGGCGCCTGTCGTGACCGTGCCGGAGTCGGCGGCGGCCCGGCTCGGCGAGGAGTTCGTTCGTCTCTACCCGTACGAGGTCGCGGGCATCCTCGAGGAAGAGTCCCCCGCGGCGACGGGCCATCTGCTCGTCGCCTGGGACGCGGCACGCTCCAGCACGCTCCTCGAGCGGCTCACGCCGGACGTTGCCGCGCAAGTGCTGGCCCGGCTCGACGCCGACACGGCACGCGCCGTGCTCCCTGCGCTCGATCCCGCCCGGGCCGCCGTCCTGCTGGCCCGGCTCGACGACGACCTCCGCCGCGATCGCCTGGGCCTCATGGCGCCATCCGACGCCGCCGAGATCCAGGAGCTCCTGCAGTACCCCGCCGACAGCGCGGGCCGGCTCATGGAGGCGGCAGCCGTGACGCTGCGCCCGGACGCCACGGCGGCGGTCGCGCTGGCCCGTCTGCGCGCGGCGCGCGCCCGGCGGGTCCACGACATCTTCGTGGTGGATGGCGACGGCCGGCTGACCGGAGTCGTCAGAGTGCAGGACCTGGCCACGGCCGACCCGGAGACCCGGCTGGACGCCCTCACCCAGCCTCCGGGGGGATTCGTGCTGCCGGTCGCGCCGCGCGAGGAAGTCGTCGAGCTCTTCGCCGAGCGGCCGCTGTCGAGCCTGCCGGTGCTCGACGTGGGCGGGCGGCTGCTCGGCGTGGTGCGCCACCCGGCCGTGGTCGCCGCCGCCGAGGCCGAGGCCACCGCCGACATCCAGACCATGGTCGGCGCCAGCGCCGAGGAGCGTGCGCTCTCACCCGCGCTTTTCTCGGTCGGCAAGCGGCTGCCGTGGCTGCAGCTCAACCTGGCCACCGCCTTCCTCGCCTCCGCGGTGGTCGGGCTATTCGAGGGCACCATCGCCCGGTTCACCGCGCTGGCCGTCCTGCTGCCGGTCGTCGCGGGCCAGTCCGGCAATACCGGCGCCCAGGCGCTGGCGGTCACGATGCGGGGGCTCGTCCTCCGCGAGATCCGTACCCGCCACTGGCCTCAGGTGACGAGCAAGGAGCTCCGCGTGGGCTTCATCAACGGGGTCGCGATCGCCCTCACCACGGCGGCCGGCGTCTGGCTCTGGAGCCGTTCGGGCGGGCTCGCCCTGGTGATCGGCATCTCGATGGTCATCTCGATGGTCGCCGCCGGCCTGGCCGGGGCGACCATTCCCATGATCCTCAGCGCCCTGGGGCGGGATCCCGCCCAGTCGTCGTCGATCTTCCTGACTACGGTGACGGACGTGGTCGGGTTCCTGAGCTTCCTCGGCATCGCCACACTGCTGGCCGGCCTGCTCGGCTGACGCCCCCGCCAAGGAGTGGCGCGCCGATGGCCCGCCGGCGCGACACCTCAGGTGGGGCGAGGCTCGTCCGGCGGGTCCGGGCGAATGGCCTCCTGGCCGGCCCGAAGCGTGTCGCGAACGTGCGCCTTGGCGTGGTCCAGCACCGACTCGACCCGGCGCAGCGGGCGACCCGTCTGGTCCAGCACACGCTCGGCGGTCTCCTCGACGGACTGCAGCCGATCAGCTGCGCGCTGCCGAACCCCGCGTGTCTGCTCGGCCATGTACGCCTCGATCTGCTGCCGCCACCGCCAGACGACGAGTCCTCCCACGAGCGCGCCCGTGACGAAGCTGCGGATCATTCACGTCCCTCCCGGTGGCGGGGCGGATCCAATGCGCCCGGTGACGGCGCGTGGTGGCGCCCGAGTTCCCCGGCGAACGCCCCGCTGCTGACGATCATGCCATGCGCCCTGCCATCGCAGCTAGCCCCCGACGCCCCGCGCGATGACACCCTCCCAGGCCGGCGTGCGGCCGGCCAGCGGGGGCTCCACCGTCGGTCCCTCGCCAGCGATCGTCGTTCGCCGCATCACGCGCCGGTACCGTGCCGCATCCCAGGGGCGGCCGCGGTGCAGCACGCAGCGGTTATCCGACATGACCAGGTCCCACTGGCGCCAGCGGTGCTGGTTCGCATGCTGACGAACTCATGGCCTCGGCTCCTCGGGTGCGGATGGCGACGGCGCCAGGGCCCGCAGCGCGTCGAGCAGCACCCGGCGCCGGCGCGCGGGCTCGGCCTCGAGCGTGGAGACCTGCAGGAACGCCGTGTCGATGCCGGCGTCGAGGTATCGCTGGACGTGAGCGCGGATGTCGCCCGGCGACCCGCGCAGGATGAGGTCGTTCATCACGCGCTCCGGCACCGCCGCCACCGCGCCCTTGCGGTCTCCGCGCTCCCAGGCCTGCCACATCGCGGCCAGCTCGGCGCCGCGCCCGAGCCATTCCTGGTACGAACGGTAGACGGGCACGTTCAGGTAGGCGGTGACGTGACGCCGCACCCCCACGTCGGCGGCGTCTCCCGGCGGATCGACGTTCACCAGCAGCCGTGCCGTGATCTCGACGGCGGCGGGATCCCGCCCGGCCCGGGCGGCGGCCTCGCCCACCAGGGCGACCACGCGAGGCACGTCGGCGGCGGCCAGCCAGTTGAGGATCACCCCGTCGGCCACCTCGCCGGCCACCTGCAGCATGCCGGGCCGCAGCGCGGCCACGTAGATCGGCACGGGCTCCGCCGGCGGACGGGCCAGGCGGAAGCCGTCCACGCTCAGCGTCGCGCCCTCGTAGACGACGCGCTCGCCCGTCAGGGCCGCGCGGACCACGTGAACCATCTCGCGCACGCGGGTGGCCGGCCGCGCGAAGCGGCCGCCGTTCCAGGCCTCGACGATCGGCTGCGAGCCGGCGCCGAGTCCCAGGCAGAAGCGCCCCGGGGCCAGCTCGGCCAGGCCGGCGGCCGACATGGCCAGCGTGGCGGGGCCGCGCGTGAACACGTTCGCGATCGCCGTGCCCAGGCGCATCCGGGTGGCGAGCGCCACCGGCGCCAGCGAGGTGAAGCAGTCCAGGCCGTCGGCCTCGTAGGACCAGGCGTCGGTGTAGCCCAGGCGCTCGGCCTCGCGGGCCAGCTCGCCGTGCTCGGACAGCGCGAAGCCGTCGATCGGCACCGACAGCGACCACCGCTTGCGGCCCATCAGCCGCCCAGCTCCCGCACGTACTCCGCGATGCGGGCCGCATCGGGCGCGGCGGGCGCCCGCTTCAGATACTCCTCGAGCGCGGCCCGGGCCCGGGGAACGTCGTCCTGCTGGTAGTAGAGCAGGCCGAGCTGGCGATGGGCCAGAGCCAGCGCGGAGTCGAGGGCCAGCGCGTGCAGGTAGCGGGCGCGGGCCTGCCGCATCTCCCCGTCGCGCTCCCGGAGCGTGGCCGCCCGCTGCGACCGCAGGCGATGCAGCTCGCCGTAGTGCACGTGCGCGAGCGCGTCCGTGGGCTCGGCGGCGAGCACGCGCTCGAGCTGGCGCCGGGCCAGCGCGAAGCGGCCACGCCGCAGATCGTCGACGGCGTTGTCCCGCAGCAACGAGCGCCGGTGAGTCGCGAGCGTCTCCATCCCCGCCGGCGACGCGACCGTCCGGGCGCCCGGAACCGCGGACGCCGATTCCCGCCGCGCCGCCAGCCACGCCGGCCGGGCGGGGAGAAAGACCTCCAGCCCGTCCCGGCCGGCGAGGTCGTCGGCGAGGACCGGCCACACCGCGGTCGCGGCGCGCGGATCCCAGCCGCCGCCCACGAGGCCGGCAAGGGCCACGACGTCGGCCTCGCGCTCGAGGTCGTCGCCGTACCCGGTGAGGGCCGCGGTCGCCATCACCGGCAGCCCGGCGCCGAGGATCGCGGCGGCCGTGGGGCTCAGGGGGTCGGCGCCGCCGGCGAGCGAGGGGACCGTGACGCGTCCGGCCCGCCAGGCGGCCAGCGCGTGCCGCTGGAACACGTGGGCGAGCTCGCGCGCCAGCACC
>Ga0299913_10004882_pt1 | contig 11341 bp, 9 predicted proteins | sample RVTome_9_FD_201360 | JGI IMG/M metagenome (GOLD analysis project Ga0299913, IMG submission 201360) | Soil microbial communities from uranium-contaminated site in the Upper Colorado River Basin, Wyoming, United States - RVT155D38 (version 2) ... | reverse complement strand
CCGGCGGGGACGCCGGACCGCTCGACGACGGTGTCGTCGGTCATGCCCCCACGTCCCGGACCGCTGGGGCGAAGGCACCGAGGTAGACGCCCGCGAGCACGAACGCGGCTCCCACGAGAAGGCGTGGGGTGACCGGCTCCCGGGTGACGAGGGCCGAGAATGGGATGGCCACCAGCGGGAGGAGCGGCCAGACGTAGCTCGACGCCGACGCCGTCCAGCGGCCGACGACGAACAGGAACAGAACGAACACCACGACCGAACCGATGACGACGAGGTAGGCGAACCAGAGCCACGCACGGGCGGAGTCGAAGACTGTCCATGGCTCGCCGACTCCGATGGAGGCGACCACCAGGAGGGCGGCGCCGACGCCCATGGAGATCGCGTTCCCGGCGACGGGGTGGCTACCCGGGAGTCGCTTCGCAACGACGGTCCCCTCGGCGATCCCCAGCGCCCCCACGAGGATCGCGAGCAGCACGACGCCCGGCAGAGCCGTCCCGAGGCGTTCGCCGAACACGAACGCGACCCCGACGACCGCCAGGAGAGCACCCGCCAGGCTCTGCCAGCGGAATCGCTCGGTGCGGTGGGCGACGGCAAGCAGGAACGCCGCCAGGGGGACGACCGCAAGGACGACCTGCGTCATGCCGGGCGGCGCATCGACCAGCGCCCAGTGAATCAGACCGAAGCCGATGCCGAAGTACAGCGCTCCGTAGGCGAGGCTGCCGGCGAGCGCGCTGCCCCGGGGAAGGGCGATTCGCCGTGCCGCGCAGACCGCGAAGAGCAGCCCCGAGGCGGACCCGAACCGCAACGCCGCGCCCCACAGCGGGGCGATCTCCTCGTTGACGATCGCGACACCCACGCCGTTCAGGCCCCCGAAGATCACCACGCCTGCGAATGCCAGGAGGGCCGCACGGTCCATCGCTCTCAAGGATAGGGGCGCGGCGGTGGGTGCTACTGCTCGCGGCCGCCCGCAGGTCCGATTGCGCCCGAGGCGCCGTCGGCCAGGCGCAGGCCGAGGTGCACGGCCAGCTGACGGGCGAGCTCGTCCTCGACCGCCTCCATCGGCACGGATTGGCCCAGCTCGCGTGCCAGCGAGGTCACCCCCTTGTCGGGGATGCCGCACGGGATCATCTCGTCGAACCAGCGCAGGTCGGTATTCACGTTGAGCGCCAGGCCGTGGGTGGTGACGCCGCGTCGGACGCGCACGCCGATGGCGGCCAGCTTGCGGTCTCCCTCGACCCAGATGCCGGGGAGGCCCTGCAGCCTGCCGGCGGCCACCTCGAACGCCGCTGCCGTCTCGATTACTGCCGCCTCCAGGATGCGAACGTAGCGGCGAAGGTCGAGCGGGTCGTGGAGCTCCACGATCGGGTAGGCGACGATCTGCCCGGGACCGTGGAAGGTGATGTCACCGCCGCGGTCGATGCGCACGAGCTCGGCGCCGATCTCACGGAGCCGTTCCGGGCTCGCCAGCAGGTTCGCGTCCGAGCCGCCGCGACCGTTGGTGAACACCGGGAAGTGCTCGAGCAGCAGCAGGCGGTCGCCGATGCGACGTGACCGCCGCTGGTCGGCCAGCTCGTTCTGCAGCTCCCAGGTCGGCCGGTAGGGGACCGTGCCAAGCCGATCCACGGTCAGGACGCCGCCGTGCGCGGCGAGCAGCGGGTGCTCGTCGCTCGCCGGTCGGTGCGGAGCGTTGCAATCCGGTCGCCGCGGTTTGGTGATCGCCGCGGAGTCTGGCGGGGCGGAGATGTCGCGGAACGGCGTGTCGGTGTTCATCGGCGGGGAACGCCGCTCAGGAGGCGGCGGCGGCCTCGCGGCCAGGCACCTGCTCGGCGGCGTGGTAGCTGGAGCGCACGAGCGGGCCTGACTGGACGTGCTTGAAGCCCATCTCCAGGCCGATCCGGCGCAGGCTCATGAACTCGGCCGGTGTGTAGTACTTCACCAGCGGCAGGTGCCTCCGGCTCGGGCGCAGGTACTGACCGATGGTCAGCACCTCGACTTCGGCCTCGCGCAGCAGGCGCATGGCTTCGACGATCTCGTCCCAGGTCTCGCCGAGCCCGAGCATGATCCCGGTCTTCGTGACCATCCCGTCGAAGCCGATCTCCGCGGCGACCGCGCGGCCGTGAGTGAGCACGTGGACCGATCGGTCCCAGCGCGCGCGACGGCGCACTGGCCGCTGGAGGCGGGGGACTGTCTCGACGTTGTGGTTGAGGATGTCGGGCTGCGCCTCGACGACGGTGCGGATGTCGACGTCGCGCCCGTTCAGGTCGCTGATCAGGACCTCGACGCTGGTGCCCGGATTCTCGAGCCGGATGGCGCGGATCGTGTCTGCCACCATATGCGCGCCGCCGTCGGGGAGGTCGTCCCGCGCGACCATGGTGATGACGACGTGCTTCAGATTCATGATCCGGGTGGCCTCCGCGACGCGGCGCGGCTCGTCGAGGTCGGTGATCGGCGGGCGGCCGGTGTCGATGGCGCAGAAGCCGCAGTTCCGGGTGCAGACGCTCCCGAGGATCATGAAGGTGGCGGTGCCGAGCGCCCAGCACTCGCCGATGTTCGGGCAGCGGGCCTCCTCGCAGACGGTGTTCAGGGCCTCGTCGCGCAGGATGTGCTTCGTCGTCGCGTAGGTGCTGCCGACGCCGATGCGGACCTTCAGCCACTCCGGGCGCCGTCCGCCGGGGCCGGCGTTCTCGGGGACCGGGTCGCCGGGGGCGAGCAGGCCGCCATCGGTCTCCGCTCCGCCCGGATACATGACGTCGGACGGCGTCGCGTGCCCGCCCGTCGGGTTGCTCACCACGCTCAGCTCGCCGAGCTCGCTGAAGCGGGTGCCGAAGTCCGGGCGTGGGGGATCGAGGGCCATGCGGGAAGTCTACCGAAGGGGCGTAGGATGCGCCGATGCGGGCGAGGGCGGTGGCCGACGAGCTCGAGGCGCGCCTGCGCGCCATCGGCACTCCGAAGCGGGCGATCGGCGAGAAGGCCTACCTGAAGAGCGACCTGGACTTCACCGGCACGCTCGTCTCGCAGACGCGAGCCGAGGTGAGGCGCCTCGCCGCCGAGGTCGTGCTCGACCACGATGCCCTGGTCGAGCTGGTCGCGGCGCTGTGGTCGAAGCCGGTGTTCGAACGCCGCCTGGCGGCGATCATGTTCCTCCAGCGATTCCCGCGGCTCGTCTCGGTCGCGGACCTCCCCCTGCTCGAGCGGATCGTCCGCGAGTCCCGGACCTGGGCGCTGGTGGACTATCTCGCCGTCGACGTGCTCGGGCGGCTCGTGGAGGCGGACCCGGACGCGGTGTCGCCGGCCATGGACGCGTGGGCCACCGACGGCGACTTCTGGATCCGGCGCGCCTCGCTGCTGGCTGAGCTTCGCCCGATCCGCCGCGGGGCCGACCCCGATCGATTCCTCCGCCGTGCGGAGCCGATGCTCGAGGAGCGCGAGTTCTTCATCCGCAAGGCCATCGGCTGGGTCCTGCGCGAGACCGGGAAGCGCCGGCCCGAGGCCGTGACGGCCTGGCTCGACCCGAGGACCCATCGCGCCAGTGGGGTGACGATGCGCGAGGCGGTGAAGTACCTGCCCCTCGACGACCGCGACCGGCTGATGCGCGCCTACCGCGAGCGGCGTCAGCCGACCGATCAGGGCCGGGCGTCCGCCCAGGGATCCGCGTAGAGCTCGCCGTCGCCGAGGCGCCGGACGACGAGAGCCCTGGGGTACCCGGGTACGGGGTGGGTCCTACGAAATCGTGCCCGATGCGGGCTGTCACCACCCTCCGGCCGCAGCCGATCACATCGCATGGTACGGAGGCGCTCCATCGGGCTATACCGCGCGTGGGACCTCCGGGCGTACGGTTCGCGCCCGATGCGTGAAGCCCGCCCGACGACCAATCGCCCGGCCCGCGCGCCGCGCCTGCTGGTGCTGGTGTTCGGCATCTTCCTCGTGCTGGTCGGCATCACGGCCAGCGCCCTCGTGGCGGTCACGTCGGACCACCTCGCCCGAGCCACGCTGAACGCCGTCGTCAGCCGCGACCGGTCCCTCATCGACCTGTTCGCCAACGAGAACCTGCTGCTCAGCGACCTCGCGGAGCCGATGGGTGCCGAGCGGCGGGCCGAGCTCGGCGCGGCGCTCGACGCTCTCACCGATCGCGACGCGATCGGCGCGATCGAGATCCACGCGGCCGGCGGCCGGGTGATGGCGACCGATGCTGCCGCGAGCGGCATCTCGGCGCCCGCACTGGCGAAGGCACTGGCCGGCCAGGCGAGCGCCGAGCTGGCGGGGAGCGACCTGCTGGAGTACCTGCCGCTGGCGACCGAGGCCGGGGAGGTGCTGGGTGCCGTCGTGCTCCAGCGCCCATCCGCCAGCCTGCTGGCCGGGCTCGACGAGGCTCGGCGCGACGTGCTGCTGATCGCCGTGGGTGCGGCGCTCGCGCTCGCCGTGATCCTCGTCCTCGTCTTCCGCGCGGCGCACGAGCGCCTGGTCCGGCAGCAGCATCAGCTCGCCGAGGCCGCCCGTCGCGACGCGCTGACCGGCATGCTGAACCACGGCTCCGTGGTCACCCTCCTCGCCGAACGGATCGAGGACGCCGGGGCCTCGCAGCCGACGGCCGTGGCACTCGTGGACATCGACAACTTCCGGCTCTTCAACGACACCCATGGCCACGAGGCGGGCGACGCCGTCCTCGTGCGCGTCGCCGAGTTGATGACCGAGGCGGCGGGCCCGGACGGCATGGCCGGGCGGTACGGACCCGACGAGTTCATCGTCGTCCGCCCCGGCCTGGATGCGACCGCGCTGGCCGCCTCCGCGCGGCTTCTGCAGGAGGCCGTGCGCGCGATGGCGATCCGGGTGGGGGACTCGGAAGAGCTGCCCGTGACGGTCAGCATCGGAATGGCCGCGGTTCCGTCGCACGCCGCATCGGTCACCCCGCTGCTCGCCGAGGCCAGCGTCGCGCTCGCGGAAGCGCGTGCCAGTGGCGGCGACGTCGCGGTCGTGGCCCGCATCGGGGAGGAGAAGCTCGGCCACGACGGCAGCTTCGACGTTCTCCAGGGCCTCGTGTTGGCCGTCGACACCAAGGACCGATACACGAAGCGCCATTCCGAGGACGTCGCGCGCTACGCCGTCTTCCTTGGTCGGCGGATGGGCCTCCACGACCTGCTGGAGCCGATCCGGGTCGCGGGCCTCCTGCACGACGTCGGCAAGATCGGCATCCCGGACCGGTTGCTTCGCAAGCCCTCGCGGCTGACCGAGGCCGAGGTGAAGGTCTTCAACCAGCACGTCGCCCTCGGCGACGCGATCCTTCACGGCATCCCGCACCTCGAGGACGTCCGCGCGGGCATTCGTCACCACCACGAGCGATGGGACGGCGGCGGGTACCTGGATCAGCTGCTGGGGGAGGAGATCCCGTTGATCGCGCGGATCATCGCGGTGGCCGACACCTTCAGCGCCATGACGACCACCCGCCCGTATCGCAAGGCCCTGCCGGTCGACGAGGCGCTGCGGCGCCTGCGCGACGCCGCCGGCACCCAGCTCCAGCCGGAGCTCGTCGAGGCATTCGCCGCCGGGATCGAGTCCGATCCCGAGGCGCCGATGCCAAACGAGACGACCGACGTCTGGCTCCCGCTGCGGGTGGCATGACGATGCGCCGGCTCTCTCGCCTGGCCCTCGCCACCGTCGCCGTGGCGCTGGCGGTGGGCACCGTGGCACCCGTGCGGGGCGCGGTGCTGTGGACCCTGACCGCATCGCCACTGACCGTCACCACCGGCACGCAGACGACGTTCAGCCTGCGCGCGTCGCTGACGCTGCTCGGCGACATTCGCTGCGTGGAGGTCGAGGTCCCGGGCAACTTCACGGTCCAGGGTGCGGCGGTGGTCGGGTCGAACGCCGGCAACAGCTGGGTCAGCGAGGTCTTCGGCAACGACGTGTGGATCCGGACGACGAGCGGCGGCGATCGCCTGCGGTCCATCGGCCACTTCGTCGACTTCACGATCACCGCCACCGCGTGGTCGACCGGCTCGCGGGCATGGGGTTCCCACGCACACGCCGACGAGGAGTGCGAAGGCGCCGAGTCGCTGCTCAGCGTGCCGCCGGTCGTGCTCGTCGTCGGGCCGACGGTGACCCCCACACCGGCCCCAACCGTTGCGCCCACACCGGCGCCGACGGCGAAGCCGACCCCGCTACCGGTTCCCCTTCCCACCCTGACGCCGATCGCGCTCCCGACCCCGCGCCCAACCGCGAGCATCGGGCTGCCCCCGCTCCCGGTCGCAACCCCGAAACCGACGGCCGCCCCGTCGGCGCCCGCGAGGCCGACACCCACCGCCAGGGCGTCGACGTCGCCCTCACAGGTCGCATCGCCGACGCCATCCGAATCCCCTCCATCCGCTTCGACGCCACGGCCATCCGGGTCGGACGAGGCGAATGTGGTCCCGATTCCCGCACCCCGGCCGTCGGGAGGTGCCGGAGCGCCGCTCGAGGGCCGCATCATCGCCGACCCTGCCTCATCCGGCGATGGTGAGGCGGCCGGCGGTGTGGCGGTGGCGCTTGGCGCGCTCGGACTGCTCGGATCGATCGACATCTGGATCGTGCCGGGGCTGCTGCTGGGCGTTCCCGGCCTGCTGGTCGTGGCCTTCGTCCTTTTCCAGGCGGTCGGCGCGCTCGCTTGGATCCCGGCCATCCGCCGGCTGCGTGGACCCGATGAAGCGGTGGCGATCCGGTAGGTCCGGGTCGGGCGCGGCGCCGCGCCTGTCGGCATGACCCGTGGGCGGGTCAACCGACACGCGAGCACCGGACGGTGCCCATCTCCGGCGCCGAAGGACCCGTACCCGCGGGTGAATTGCGCCGGAGCTCCGCCTCCAGCGACCGTTGACTCGTGGTGCGGGTCAGTCGTCGCGGGCCGGCCCGCACGGCGCGGAGATCAGCCGAGCGGCGTGCCCTGGTCCCACTCCTCGAGGACCTTGCGCACGTCGGCGAGGAAGAAGCCGACCTGGGCGCCGTCGAGCACGCGATGATCGAACGAGCACGTCATGTTCATCATGTGGCGAATGGCGATGACGTCCTCGCCGTCGATCTCCATGACGCGAGCCCGCTTCACGATCGCCTCCATCGACAGGATGGCGACCTCCGGGGTGTTGATGATCGGCATGCTCGAGACCGATCCGAACCACCCGGTGTTGTTGACCGTGAAGGTGCCGCCCTGGAGCTCGTCGAGCCGCAGCTTGCCGGCGTGGGCCCGCGAGCTGATGTCGCGGATGCGGCCGTTCACGCCGCTGATGCTCAGCTGGTCGGCGTTGGCGATGACCGGGACGATCAGGCCGTTGTCGACCGCCACCGCGATGCCGATGTTCATCGCCTGCTTGAGGATGACCTTGTCGTCGGCGAACTGGCTGTTCAGGGTCGGGTGCTTGCGCAGCGTCTCGGTGACGGCCTTGACGACCACGGCGACGTAGCTGAGCGAGGCGCCTTCGCGGGCCTTGAAGGCCATGTTGTTCGCCTCGCGCCACTTCACGACGTTGGTCATGTCGACCTCGATGACCGTGTAGGCGTGCGGCACCGTGGCCTTCACCTGGGTCATCTTCTTCGCGATGGCCTTGCGCATCTGCGAGAGCGGCACCTCGGTGTCGCCCGCGATCGGAGCGGGAGCCGATGCGGCGACCGGCGTCGGGGTCGCCGCCTGCGGTGCGGGAGCAGGGGCGGCGGCGGCCGGTTGTGCCGCAGGCGCCGCGGGTGCGGGCGCCGCGGGGGCCGGGGCCGCCTGCGGGCCCTTGTCAATGAAGGCGAGAACGTCGTCACGGGTCACGCGGCCGCCGGCACCGCTGCCATGCAGCTGTGCGACATCGATCCCGTGCTCGCGCACGAGCCGACGCACGGCGGGCGTCATCCGCGCAGTGCCGCCGTCTCCGCTGCCGTTCTGGGGCGCCGGTGCGGATGCCTGGGCGGGCGCAGGGTCGGCGGGTGCCTCCGCCGCGGGCGCCACGGGAGCCGCCTCGGCCGATGCGGCCGGTGCCGCCTCCTGCTCCTCGACGGCCTGCGATCCGGCATCCGCCGGCGTCTCGGCCTGGGCCGGCTCCTCGGCGGCCGAAGCCTCCGGGACCGCCTCCTGGGCGGGAGCGGCCTCCGCCGGCGCCTCCGCGGCGGGCTCTGCGGGTGCCGCGGCCGCGCCTGCGCCCTCGGCGTCGATCTCCGCCACGGGCGTGCCGACCGCGACGGTCTCGCCGTCGGGCACCATGATCTTCGTGATCGTGCCGCCGATCTCGGCCGGCACTTCGGCGTTCACCTTGTCGGTGACGACCTCGAAGAGCGGGTCGTACTGCTCGACGGTGTCGCCTTCCTTCACCAGCCAGCGCTCGATCGTCCCTTCGGTGACCGATTCGCCCAGCTGGGGCATCTTGATCGTGGTTGCCATCGGTATGCGGGCCTTCCTCTGGTCGTCGCGTCAGGTGTCGTGCATGGTGCCAGATCGGTGCTCGGTCAGTAGGCGGCCAGGTCTCGGGCGGCCTGGACGATCCGCGCGGGACTCAGCATGAACCAGTCCTCGAGGGTGTGATGGAACGGCACGCCGGGGACCTCCGGCCCCGCGAGGCGGGTGACCGGTCCATCGAGATGCTCGAAGGCGCGCTCGCCGATCTCCGCCGCGATCTCGGCGCCGAAGCCCCCGAAGCGGTTCGCCTCGTGGACGACGAGCGCCTTGCCGGTCTTCTCGACCGAGGCGAGGATCGTGTCGAGGTCCAGCGGCCGGAGCGTGCGCAGGTCGACGACCTCGGCCTCCACGCCGTCCTCGCGCGCGAGCGTCTCGGCGGCCTCGAGCGCACAGGTGCGCATGAAGCCGTAGCAGAAGATCGACAGGTGCCGGCCCTCGCGGGCGACGGACGCCTTGCCGATGGGGACCACGGTGTCGCCGTCGGGCACCTCGGCCTTGAAGAGCCGATACGTCTTCTTGTGCTCGAAGAACATCACCGGGTCGGGGTCGCGGATGGCCGCCTTCAGCAGGCCCTTGGCATCGGCGGGAGTGCCGGGTGCCAGGATCTTCAGCCCGACCGTGGAGGTGAAGTACGTCTCGTTCGACTGGCTGTGGTAGAGCGCGCCGTGCACGCCGCCGCCGTACGGCATGCGGATCACCATTGGCGCGGAGAACGTGCCGTTCGATCGGTAGTGGAGACGGCTGATCTCCGACACGATCTGGTTGAACGCGGGATACACGAAGTCGGCGAACTGCATCTCCGCGATCGGGCGAAGGCCGTAGACCGCGGCGCCCATCGCGGCCCCGGCGATCATGCCCTCGGTAAGCGGCGTATCGAGCACGCGCTTGTCCCCGTACTTCGCCCACAGGCCCTCGGTCGCGCCGAAGACACCACCTTTCTTCCCGACGTCCTCGCCGAGCACCATGACGCGCTCGTCGCGGGCCATTTCCTCGTCCATCGCCTGGCGGATCGCCTCGAGCATGTTGAGCTCGGCCATCAGTGGCTGCCTCCGTCGATCGGCGCCAGCGGGACCGGCGTCCCGCCACCGGCGATCGGCTCCGCGTACACGCGCTCGTGGGCGTCGTCGGCGACCGGCTCCGGCCGCGCCTCGGCGCGCTTCGTCGCATCGTTGATCTCGGCCTTCACCTCGGCCCTGATCGCCTCGTCCACCTCGTCGGTCAGGACGCCGGCGGCGCGCAGCTCGCCCGCGAACATCGGGATCGGGTCCTGCTCCTTGAGGTGCTCGACCTCCGATGGATCGCGGTAGCGGCGCTGATCGTCGTCGGACGAGTGGGAGGTGAGACGGACGACGCGGGCCTCGATCAGGGTGGGCCCGTCGCCGCGCCGAGCGCGGTCGTGGGCCTCCTTCGCGGCGGCGTAGCAGGCCAGGACGTCGCCTCCGTCGACGACCACGCCCGGCATCCCGTAGCCGGCCGCGCGCGCCGCCACCGATCCGCCCGCCACCTGGCGGTCGAGGGGCACGCTGATCGCGTAGCCGTTGTTCTCGCACACGAAGATCACCGGCAGCTTGTGGACGCCGGCGAAATTCATCGCCTCGTGGATCTCGCCCTGGTTGCTCGTGCCCTCGCCGAACTGGGTCATCGTCACCACGTCGTCGCCCTTGACCCACGCCCCCATCGCGATCCCGACGGCGTGCAGCACCTGCGTGCCGACGGGGGATGACAGGCTGACGATGTTGTACGGCGCGCCGCCGTAATGGCCGGGCATCTGCCGCCCGCCGGAGCTCACGTCGTCCGCCTTCGCGAGGTGCGCGGTGATGATGTCCTCGGCGCTCATCCCGAACGTCATGGCGCTGGCGATCGACCGATAGAACGGTGCCATCCAGTCCTGCCCGCGCCGCATCGGCCAGGCGGTTGCCACCTGGGCGCCCTCGTGGCCCTGGCCGGAGATGATGAAGGCGATCTTGCCGGCCCGCTGCATGAGCCACATGCGCTCGTCGACAGCGCGTGCTATGAGCATCGCGCGGTACATCCCGAGCACGTCGTCGTCGGAGAGACCGAGATCGGCGTGGCGGAGCTCCGTGTCGGTGGTGGCCATCTCTCCCTCGTGCCTCCTCAGACGTGGATGGGTGCGCCGTCGACCGCAAGGGCGGCCTCCGGAAGCACCTCGGGCAGGGTCGGGTGGGCGTGGACGTTCATGGCCACCTCCGCGGCGGTGGCCTCCACCAGCTGGGCGAGTGTCGGCTCCGCGATGAGGTCTCCCGCGTGCGGACCGATGATGTGGCAGCCGAGGAGCACGCCGGTGTCCGCGTCGGCGACGAACTTCGCGAAGCCATCGACCTCGCCGATGATCGTCGCCTTGCCGAGCGCCCGGAACGGGAACTGGCCGGTCTTCACCTTCCGGCCGGCTGCCGTCGCCTCCTCCTCGGACAGCCCGACCGATGCGATCTGCGGCCGGCAGAAGGTGACGCGCGGCATGAGCTCCATGCGGACCGGCTCCGGGTCGTGGCCGGCCAGGTGCTCGACCGCGACCACCGCCTCGTGGCTGGCGACGTGCGCCAGCGCGAAGCCGGGGACGATGTCGCCGATGGCGTACATCCCCTTCGCGCCGGTGCGCATGAACTCGTCGACCTTCACGTATCCGCGGTCGACCTCGACGCCCTCGATGCTCTCGAGGCCGATGCCCTCGGTCAGCGGTCGCCGCCCGACGGCCACGAGGATGACGTCGGCCACGAGGTCGGTGCGCTTCCCGCCGTCCTTCGTGGCGACCTGGAAGCTGACCTCGTGTTCGCCCTTCTTCAGGGTCTCGGGGTCGATGGTCGAGGCGACGTGGGTCGTGATGCCGCGCTTGCGGAAGACGCGCGCCAGTTCCTTGCTGATCTCCGGGTCCTCGAGCGGCACGACGCGATCCGCGAATTCGACGAGCGTCACCTCTGCGCCGAAGTC
>Ga0299913_10004880_pt1 | contig 11346 bp, 11 predicted proteins | sample RVTome_9_FD_201360 | JGI IMG/M metagenome (GOLD analysis project Ga0299913, IMG submission 201360) | Soil microbial communities from uranium-contaminated site in the Upper Colorado River Basin, Wyoming, United States - RVT155D38 (version 2) ... | reverse complement strand
GCAACGCCTCACCGGTAGCAACAGTCGCCGCGGCAGGATCGCGGCGACCGTCGAGATGCCGGCCAACAACCTGGTTCCGATCCTAACAGTGCGTGTCCACTGAGCCGCTGCCGCACGGAGCGGAAGCAGCGGCTCGCGATGACGGCCCACTTCGCTAGGGATACTTGTTGATGATCCAATTGCGGAACCGCGAGACGCGGGTATAGATGCCGAACAGCTCAGGGTCGGCGCATCCGATGCCCCAGCTCACGATGCCGGTCAGGATGTCGTAAGTTCCCACTCCACCGGTGGTGCCCAGCGGCCTTGTGGTCAGCGGGCCGCCCGAGTCGCCCTGGCAGGAATCCTTGCCGCCGGCATCGAGCCCGGCGCAGATCATGTTGTTGGTGATTGCGCCGTTATAGGAATCGGCATCGTTGCAGTCCGCCTTCGGCTGCAGCGGCACGATCACCTGCCTGAGCTCAACTGGAAAGCTATTGCCTGATCCCGTCGTGTTGCCCCAGCCGGTCACCAGCGTCTTTCCCTTCTTTGGCTCCTTGGCCAGCTCGACCAGCCTAGCTTTCTCGATACCGGCGGCGTTGCTCTTGAGAATCCACACCGCGACATCGGAATCATTGGTGTTGGGGTTCCAATTCGGATGGACAATGATCTTCTTCACATCGCGCCGCGTACCGCTGCCGTTGAGGCTACGGGTGCCGGTCAGCACTTGGACCAAGTCAGGCGTGACCATGTCACTGCAGTGCGCCGCGGTCACCACGACATTCGGTCTGACGAGAGTGCCGCCGCAGAATTGGGCCTGAAAATTGTCGGATATACTCTTGGTCAGAAGGCCCACCTGAAACGGATTCGCGTTGGGGCCGGCTTTCGTGCCGCCGACGATCTTTGGCTGCGCCAGCATCCTTGCACGCAGCTCCGCAGCCCGTTCGATGCCGATGGCGCGCTCGAGCATCGCCTGCTTGCGAAGTTGCACATACTCTCGCATCCAGTTATCGGCGGCGAACGCTGTTCCCCCCGACAGTCCATGCGCGATTGCAATGACGCCTAGTAAGGATCCTGTTTTGACGGTTCCCATGGTCTCTGTCCTTCTGAGTGGCATGCTCCAAACAAAAGCCCAAATCGTTAATATTCCTTGCCTTGAGCGCCGGACGGCGCGCGGGGGCAGGCTTACGGGTAGGAATCTGGCGTTCGTTGAAGCCCTTCCGAGCGAGCCTCACGACTCCGCGGTCTACGGTGACCTTGGGTCAGAGTTCGCTTCCAGAAGTGCGGCGAGAAGAAATCGCTGAGTCGAGGCCCCCAACAGACCTCTCAACCCAGATTAAGCGATATTTCGGCCAATCGCGAGAAACTTATCGCGGCGCTGCTTGCGGATCGTGTCGCGGTCGAGGCCGCGCAAGTCGTCGAACGCGGCCGCAATTGCTTCGCCGGTGGCGGCAATTGTCCCCGCGGGGTCACGGTGCGCACCACCGATCGGCTCGGTGATGATCTGGTCAATGACCCCGAAACGGATGAGATCCTGTGCGGTGATCTTCATGTTGGTCGCCGCGTCCTGCGCCTTGGAGGAATCGCGCCACAGGATCGAGGCCGCGCCTTCCGGTGAAATCACGCTGTACATGGCGTGTTCGAGCATCAGCACGCGGTTGGCGGTGGCGATTGCGATCGCGCCGCCGGAACCCCCTTCACCCAGGATGACCGCGACATTCGCCACGCCGAGGTTGAGACAAGCTTCGGTGGAGCGCGCGATTGCCTCGGCTTGGCCGCGCTCTTCGGCGCCAATGCCCGGATATGCGCCGGCGGTGTCGACGAGCGCGATCAACGGAATGTCGAAGCGGTCCGCCATTTCCATCAACCGCACGGCTTTGCGATAGCCTTCGGGCCGCGCCATGCCGAAATTGTGCTTGAGCCGGCTTTCGGTCGAGGAGCCCTTCTCGTGGCCGATGACGCAGATGCTTTCGCCGCGGAAGCGCGCGAAGCCGCCGACGATCGCCTCGTCCTCGCCGAACTTGCGGTCGCCGGCGAGCGGCACGAACTCGGTCAGCAGGCCATTGATGTAGTCGAGGCAGTGCGGACGCTGCGGATGCCGCGCGACCTGCGTTTTCTGCCATGGCGTGAGGCTGGCGTAGACGTCTTTGAGCGCCTGCGCGGCTTTGACTTCGAGGCGGCCGATTTCCTCTTCGACCGCGACAGCGCCGCCCTCGGATTGCATCGCGCGCAGCTCTTCGACTTTGGCCTCGAGCTCGGCGACCGGCTTTTCGAAGTCGAGATAACTACGCATTGAGCCTTAAGGATTGTTCGGTGAAAGCGCCCGGCATCGCCGGAAACTGGGGTTTTGCGGCAAGGCAGTCAAGAAACGGTCACATCCCGCGAAGGCCGATCATCCGCAAGCGGGTGCAGGTCGCGGACGAGGCTCTTCAGCCGCTCCTCCAGCACATGCGTATAGATTTGAGTGGTTGAGATATCGGCATGCCCAAGCAACGTCTGCACGACCCGCAAATCCGCGCCGTTGTGCAGCAGATGACTGGCGAAGGCATGCCGCAACACATGCGGGCTCACCTTCCCTGGCGGCAATCCGGCGAGGCTGGCCAGTTGCTTGAGATCGCGGGCAAAGTGCTGACGCGTCAGGTGTCCGCTTTCGCCGAACGAGGGGAACAGCCATTTCGACGGCTTGCCTCCCGCGTCGGCGCGAATCGCCAGATATGCGGCCATCGCTTGCTTGGCCGCACCGTTGAGCGGCACCAGCCGTTCCTTGCCGCCCTTGCCACGGATGTAGAGCATCCGGACGTCGCGCCGGGCCGCCGTCAGCGGCAGCGAGACCAGTTCCGAGACCCGCAGCCCGGTCGCATAGACCGCCTCCAGCAGGCAGGTGAGGCGCGCCGCGCGCAATCGCTTCGACGCAGTCGTCTCTGGATCGTCGGCGGCTTGCCGCGCCGTCTGCATCAGCCGGTCGACCTCGGCGATCGACAGCACTTTCGGGAGCGGCCGCCCCCGCTTCGGCCCGCCTACCACGGCCGCCGGATCGTCCCCGCGCAGGCCTTCCGCATAGAGAAACCGGTGCAGCTGGCGGATCGCCGACAGCCGCCGTGCCGCGGTCGTCGCCTTGAAGCCCCGGGCATCAAGATCAGCGAAATAGGCGCGGATTTCAGCCGTGGACGCGCTCGCGACACCGGTCCCAGCCTCTTTGAGGGCTTCGGAGTAGTCGTCCAGATCCCGGCGATACGCGGCTAGGGTATTGCCAGCCGCGCCGCGTTCGGCGGCCAGCATATCGAGGAACAGCGCAATCAGCGCCGCATCGGATCGTCGGGCTGGGCGTGGCATCCGGCTCGTGCTGTCCGGAGGGTCCGAATCGCCGCAAGAGTATCAGGTTGCGCATCCGCAGAAGCGGCGGAATATTATCCGCAGCGGACCGACAGGACTTTCAGTTCTTGATAAATTTGTCTGGTGTAATCGTGACGGTGATCTCGCGGGGATGCAGCTCCCCGTATTGGGCAAGGGCATACAGAGCCCCATAGCCGAGACCGCCCAGCATTCCCAGAAACACCAGCAATCTGAACAGACTAGGCATCAGACCACTCGAACCGGCTGGCCGCCGCCACGGCCTTTAGATAGGTAGGAAACACCACGTTCTAAGGGCCACGGCAAGGGGCCCGCGTGCGTTGTTGTAGTCCATAGTTTATGAGGGAGCGCTCGGCGGATTTATTGTGATGAATCAGACCACTCGGCATATGCGCCACCTTCAGGCGGCCCCTGGGGCGGAGCGCGCGGTCGCGGAGGCGCTGGGCGCCCGGTCGGTTGTCCTGGTGGGGATGATGGGTGCCGGAAAATCGTCGATCGGCCGCAAGCTGGCGCAAATGCTGGGGATTCCCTTTATGGATGCGGATACCGAAATCGAGACCGCCGCCGATATGACGATCCCCGAAATCTTTTCCAGACACGGAGAGCCCTATTTCCGGGCGGGTGAGGCGCGGGTGATCGCGCGCCTGCTGGAGGGCGGGCCACAGGTGCTGGCCACCGGCGGCGGCGCGTTCATGCGCGACGAGACCCGTGAGGCCATTCGTGCAAAGGGAATCTCCGTCTGGCTAAAGGCCGACTACGATGTGCTCGCCCGCCGGATCAAACGCCGCAACGACCGGCCGCTGCTGAAAACGGACGATCCCGCCGCGACGCTCAGAACGCTCATGGACGAGCGTTATCCGGTATACGCCCAGGCGGACATCACCGTGCTGTCGCGCGATGTGCCGCACGAGACGATTGTAGGTGAGATTCTATCCGCACTGGTCGGTTGGCTTGGCTTGGCGGGGCACGGCGCAAGCGGTCAGATCGCAGGAGACCGAGCGCCATGACGGCCCCGCTGCGCACCGGCGAACCGATTGTCGTCAACGTGCCGCTGGGACCGCGCGCCTACGATATTGTCATCGGCCGTGATCTGCTCGCCTCGATCGGCGCGCGTATTGCGGCGCTTCGTCCGGGAGCGAAGGTCGCCATCGTCAGCGACGAGAATGTGGCCAAGCTGTATCGGTCGGCGGCCGAGGCGGCGTTCGCATCCGCCGGCATTGCCGCCACGTCGATTGTCGTCTCGCCCGGCGAGGGCTCAAAGAGCTTTCAGGTGTTCGAACGCGTCTGCGAGGCTGTGATCGACGCGCGTATTGAGCGCGGGGACTTGGTGGTCGCGCTCGGCGGCGGCGTGATCGGCGACCTCGCGGGCTTCGCGGCGGCGACGGTGCGGCGCGGGCTCGACTACGTGCAGGTGCCGACCACGCTCCTAGCGCAGGTCGATTCCTCGGTCGGCGGCAAGACCGCGATCGATTCGGCGCACGGCAAGAATCTGATTGGGGCGTTCCATCAGCCGATCCTGGTCGTCGCCGATACGGCGGTGCTTGACAGCCTGCCGCCACGCGAGTTCCGCGCCGGCTATGCGGAAGTCGCCAAGTACGGCCTGATCGGCGATGCCGCGTTCTTCGCCTGGCTCGAGGCCAATTGGCGGCAGGTGTTCGCAGGCGGCAGCGCCCGCGAGCACGCGATAGCGGTGAGTTGCCGCGCCAAGGCCGCTACGGTCGCGCGCGACGAACGCGAAACCGGCGAGCGCCAGCTTCTTAATCTCGGTCACACGTTCGGGCATGCGTTCGAGGCGGCGGCCGGATTCTCCGACCGGCTCCTGCATGGCGAAGCGGTGGCGCTTGGCATGGCGCTCGCCTTTGCGTTCTCGGCTCGGCGCGGGTTGCTCCCGGAGACGGAAGCGCAACGCGTCAAGCAACACCTCGCCGACGTCGGATTGCCCACGCGCATCGCTGACCTGGCGGGGCCGATGCCGTCCGTGGATCGGCTGATGGACCTGATCGCCCAGGACAAGAAAGTGCGGCGCGGCGCGCTCACCTTCATTCTGGCGCGCGGGATTGGGCAGAGCATTGTGGCGCCCGATGTCGATCCCGCCGATGTTCGGGCCTTTTTGGACGACATGATCGCTGCATCATGACGACATACGACTGGTTTGCTCTCGTCGCGATCGTCTTGTGCTTGTTGCTGTCCGCGTTCTTCTCAGGCAGCGAAACGGCCCTGACGGCATCCTCGCGCGCCCGCATGCACCGGCTGGAGAAGCAGGGGAACCGTCGGGCAGCGATCGTCAATGCAATGCTTCTCACGCGGGAGAGAATGCTCGGAGGGATCCTGCTCGGCAACAACATCGTCAATATCGCGGCTTCTTCTTTGGCCGCGGGGGTGATGCTGGTGTGGCTCGGGCCGATCGGGGTCGCCTACGCAACCATCGTCATGACCGCGCTGGTTGTTATCTTCTCGGAGGTTCTGCCGAAGACCGCTGCCATCAACGCTCCGGACCGGATCGCGTTGGCGGTCGCCCGGCCGATGAGCTGGATCGTGTATCTGTTCGGCCCCATTCTGATGGGTGTCGAGGCGCTGGTGCGTTGGATACTGCGTTTCTTCGGCATCCGCATCGGGGAGAACCGGTCGATTCTGTCCCCGCACGAGGAACTGCGCGGCGCGGTCGATCTGCTGCACCACGAAGGAGCGGTGGGAAAGCTCGACCGTGACATGTTCGGCGGCGTCCTCGATCTGCGCGAGCTGGAAGTTTCCGATGTGATGGTCCACCGCACCAAGACGCTCTCGGTCAACATCGACGATCCGCCACAGGAGGTAGTGCGGGTCGTCTTGGACGCGCCCTTCACGCGCCTGCCGCTGTGGCGGGGCACGCCCGAGAACATCGTCGGCATGCTGCACGCCAAGGACTTGCTGCGCGCGCTGCAACTCGCCGGCGGCGATCCGGCCAAGGTGGACATCGCGGCGCTGGCCACCGAGCCGTGGTTCGTTCCAGACACCACGCCGCTCTCCGAGCAGTTGCGTGCGTTCCGCCGCCGCAAGACTCACTACGCCATTGTGGTCGATGAGTACGGGGTGGTGATGGGCCACGTCACGCTGGAGGACATCCTGGAGGAGATCGTCGGCGATATCGCGGACGAGCACGACGTCGACATACCGGGTGTTCGGCCGCAACCCGACGGCTCAGTCAATGTCGACGGCGGCGTGCCCATCCGCGATCTTAACCGCGTGATGGATTGGCACCTGCCGGACGAGGAAGCGACGACCATTGCTGGGCTCGTCATTCACGAATCGCAGTCGATCCCGGAACCGGGCCAAAGCTTCACCTTCCACGGCTTCCGCTTCCGGGTGCTGCGCCGCAGCCGCAATCGCATTACGGCGCTGCGCATCACGCCGCTCACGCCGCAGCGAAAGCCAATTCCCGCGAAGGTTGGATAGACGCTTCACAAAAAGGGCAGGCCATGGCCGACGACACGCGGGCACACCAGGACAATGAGATGCCTCCGGCCGTGAATGTCGTGCGGGTTTGCGAGAACGGTCCGTTCGACGTTCAGGCCGACCTGGCGATTGGAGGGCAGGAGCGCCGCTTTCGCGCCACGCTCTGCCGCTGCGGCGCTTCCAACCGCAAGCCGTTCTGCGACGGCAGCCACAAGACCGTCGCCTTCACGGCCACCGGCGAGCCCGAGGCACACGAATCGGCGGTGCTTGCAGTGCGTGGTGGTCCGCTCGCCGTGACGCCGATCCGAAATGGGCCGCTGATGCTGAAGGGGCCGCTGGAAATCATATCCGGCACCGGACGCACGGTGATGTGCGGGACCGAAGCTTTCCTGTGCCGATGTGGCGCTTCGGCAAAGAAGCCGTTCTGCGACGGCACGCACAAGAAAATCGGATTTGCGGCCGACGGCGGTAGTCGTTCTTAGACTAGGCGTTTTCCCCCGATGCGCTGGCATGGATCGCAAGGGCGTGCACGGTGCCGGCAAGCTCGCTTGCGAGCGTTGCGTTGATCATGCGGTGGCGGTCGACCCGGCTCTTTCCGCTGAAGGCCTCCGACACGATATATATGCGGTAGTGCGTTTCCCCGCCCGGCCGCGCGCCCGCATGCCCGGCATGCAGGTGCGACTCGTCGACGACGGAAAGGCTTTCCGGCGCGAAGGCTTTGGTCAACTTCTCTGTGATCAGATCCTGGGTTCGCATTGTTCCGCCATCGGCTGAGCAACTCTGGACCGCTGCCGGAGCACTGTCATGGTTCAATGTCAAGACTTGCGGCCGGCTTCGCAGCGGACCCATAATGTTCGGCTATGAAATTTGACTCGCCCTTGTTCGATCGCATCCGCGTCAAGCCCGACGAGGATCGGCGCTTGCGCGCAAGCTGTCCGGCTTGCGAGTGGCCTGGATGTGCCGAGGCGGCGACGCATCGCGCCCCGAAGGGGCGCTTGCAGGAGAACGAATACTGGCGGTTCTGCCTTGGTCACACGCGCGAATATAATCAGTCGTACAATTACTTCGCCGGCATGAGCGAAGACGCGGTCGCCCGCTTTCAGAAGGACTCGATTGTCGGTCACCGGCCGACATGGAAGATGGGGATGAACAACCCCATCGGGCAGAAGGGCCGCAAATCGACGCGGTTCGACGCCGGGATGGGTGACGCCAATGACCCGTTCAATATGTTTGGGGAGCTTGGCGGCCGCACGCGCCAGAACTTCGAGGCGCGTAGTCCGGAATCGCGGATGCTGCGCAACGCCGAGCGCAAGGCGCTCGATACCCTCGGCCTCGAACGGACCGCCACGGCCCACGAGGTCAAAATGCGGTTCAAGACCCTCGTGAAACGGCACCATCCCGATACCAACGGCGGGGACCGCTCGACCGAAGACCGGCTGCGGGAAATCATCCAGGCTTATAATTATTTGAAATCGGTCAAATTCGGTTGACGAAGCGGCCAAAAAGGCGCCGGAGCGGCGTTGCCACAGGCTACTTCAATCCCCATTTTTCGGGCAGAAGTGGGCCTGTAAAAGCGGCTGCCAAAATAGGCAAATTCTGCTGCAAACCAAGGCCGCTACGGATGTGTGTCAGACCCGCGCCCGGGGCGCTTTCGCGGGTTACCGGCAATCTGCTAAGAGACTGCCATTACGTCTACGAACCCGCCCGAATCCGGCCTCGGCGCCCGTCGGGGCCACGGAGGAGCAATGACCACTGCGACTGAGCATGTGGCCGGGCTGCCGGACATGAAGGTGTCCGTCCGTCAGGTCTTCGGCATCGACAGCGATCTGGAAGTGCCGGCGTATTCCGAACCCGATTCCCATGTGCCGGATATCGATCCCGACTATCTGTTCGACCGGCAAACGACGCTGGCGATTCTGGCAGGCTTTGCCCACAACCGCCGCGTGATCGTCACCGGCTACCACGGCACCGGCAAGTCGACGCACATCGAGCAGGTGGCGTCGCGGCTCAACTGGCCGTGCGTGCGCGTCAACCTCGACAGCCACATCAGCCGCATCGATCTCATCGGCAAGGACGCCATCGTCATCAAGGACGGGCAGCAGGTCACCGAATTCCGCGAAGGCATTCTGCCGTGGGCGCTGCAGAACAACATCGCGCTGTGCTTCGACGAATACGATGCCGGCCGGCCGGATGTGATGTTCGTGATCCAGCGCGTGCTGGAAGCCTCCGGCCGCCTGACGCTGCTCGACCAGAGCAAGGTGATCAAGCCGCATCCGTGCTTCCGCCTGTTCGCGACCGCCAACACCGTCGGCCTCGGCGATACCTCGGGCCTCTATCACGGCACGCAGCAGATCAACCAAGGCCAGATGGACCGCTGGTCGATCGTGACGACGCTCAACTATCTGCCGCACGATAACGAGGTCGAGATCGTGCTCGCCAAGGCAAAGCACTATCGCAACGACAAGGGCCGCGACATCGTCAACCGCATGGTGCGGGTGGCGGACCTCACCCGCAACGCCTTCATGAACGGCGACATCTCGACCGTGATGAGCCCGCGCACGGTGATCACCTGGGCGGAGAACGCCGACATCTTCCAGGACATCGGCTTCGCCTTCCGGGTGACGTTCCTCAACAAGTGCGACGAACTGGAGCGGCCGATCGTGGCGGAGTTCTATCAGCGCTGCATGGGCACGGAGTTGCCCGAGAGCGCGGTGAACGTGGCGCTGAGCTAGGTTTCACCTCTCCCCGCGAGCGGGGAGAGGGAGTAGAGCATGGCCTCGAACATCAAAGGCAAGACATCCGCCAAGGAAGCGCCGAACGAGCCGTTCAAGCGCGCGGTGGCCGGCTGCGTGCGCGCGATCGCGCGCAAGACCGAGCTCGACGTCTCGTTTGCGGCCGAGCGGCCGGGTCTGATCAGTGGCAAGGTGCGGCTACCCGAGCCGCCACGCAAGCTTGGCAAGCAGGAGGCGGCGATCGTGCGCGGCCACGCCGATTCGATCGCGCTCAAGCTCGCCTGTCACGATCCGGCGGTGCACCGCAAGCAGGCGCCCGGCGGGCAGCAGGCGCGGGCTGTGTTCGACGCGGTTGAGCAAGCGCGGGTCGAGGCGATCGGCGCGCGCCGCATGGCGGGCGTGAAGCAGAATCTCGCTGCGATGATCGACGACCGCTTTCACCGCAGCAAGTTCGACGAGGTCACCGACCGCGCCGATGCGCCGATCGAGGAAGCGCTCGCCATGTTGGTGCGCGAACGGTTGACCGGTGCGCCCCCGCCGGCCGGCGCGCGCAAGCTGGTCGAACTGTGGCGGTCGATGATCGAGGATCGCGCCGGCCGCGATCTCGACCGGCTGGAGGACCTGGTCGAGGACCAGCGCCGCTTCGGCGATGTGGTGCACGATCTGCTCGACTCGCTCGACATGGGCGACGACCGCTCCAGCGATCAGGACGAGGACGAGGAAGGCGAGGCGGGCGATCAGGATTCGCAGCCCGACTCCGGCAAGGACGGCGATCAGGACGATTCCGGCGACATGCAGCGCGCCGGCGAGGAGGCCGAAGTTTCGGCCGAGGACAATCCCGATGCATCGGCGGAAGCGGTCGATGCGCCGTCGGCGGAAATGTCGGACGACAGTGACATGGGGGACTCGGAGGCCCCGGCGGAACCGTGGCGGCCGCGCCAGCATGGCGCCAACGAGCCGCGCGGTCCCGATTATCGCGCTTTCGTGTCCAAGTTCGACGAGATTGTCGCGGCGGAAGACCTGTGCGAGGCGGAAGAGCTCGACCGCCTGCGCGGCTATCTCGACAAGCAGCTTTCGCACCTGCAGGGCGTAGTCGCCCGGCTCGCCAACCGGCTGCAGCGGCGGCTGATGGCCAAGCAGAGCCGCGCCTGGGAGTTTGATCTTGAGGAGGGCCTGCTCGATCCGGCGCGGCTTTCCCGCATTATCATCGACCCGATGCATCCCCTGTCGTTCAAGCAGGAGAAGGACACCAATTTCCGCGACACCGTGGTGACGCTGCTGCTCGACAATTCCGGCTCGATGCGCGGCCGGCCGATCACGGTGGCTGCGACCTGCGCCGATATCCTCGCGCGCACGCTGGAGCGGTGTGGCGTCAAAGTGGAAATCCTCGGCTTCACCACGCGCGCCTGGAAAGGCGGGCAGTCGCGCGAGGCATGGCTTGCCGCCGGCAAGCCGCAGCTTCCGGGCCGGCTCAACGACCTGCGCCACATCATCTACAAGGCGGCCGACGCCCCGTGGCGGCGTGCGCGCAAGAACCTCGGCCTGATGATGCGCGAGGGCTTGTTGAAGGAGAACATCGACGGCGAGGCGCTCGACTGGGCGCACAAGCGGCTGCTTGCGCGCTCCGAGCAACGCCGCATCCTGATGATGATCTCCGACGGCGCGCCGGTCGACGACTCCACGCTGTCGGTCAATCCGGGCAACTATCTCGAGCGGCACCTGCGCTACATCATCGAGGAAATCGAGACGCGCTCGCCGGTCGAGCTGATCGCGATCGGCATCGGCCACGACGTGACCCGCTACTACCGGCGCGCAGTCACCATCGTGGACGCGGAAGAGCTGGGCGGAGCGATGA
>Ga0299913_10004879_pt1 | contig 11346 bp, 12 predicted proteins | sample RVTome_9_FD_201360 | JGI IMG/M metagenome (GOLD analysis project Ga0299913, IMG submission 201360) | Soil microbial communities from uranium-contaminated site in the Upper Colorado River Basin, Wyoming, United States - RVT155D38 (version 2) ... | reverse complement strand
TAGCAACCTATGACGACAAACAACGCGACCCAATCCCCCCTCCAGTACGTCATCGAGCTCCAGGACCAGGTGATCGACGCGGTGAAGGCCGTCCAGGAGCCGGTGGTCGACGCGGTCAAGACCGTCGCCGGCTTCCTGCCCGACCTGCCCGAGCTGCCGTTCGCCGACCAGCTGCCCAAGCCCGAGGCCGTCGTCGTCGGCTCCTTCGGCTTCGCCCAGCGCCTTCTGGCCGCCCAGGGCGAGCTGGCCCTGGCCGCCGTCCAGGCCTGGCAGAACCCCGACTGAATCGTTCTGGCGTACCTCACCCGTGAAAAACCCGGGTGAGCTACGCCAGAACCGTCAGGTCTTCTCGATGTAGGACCGGTAGACGGCCAGGAGGGCCACCTTCTGCTCCTCGGAGAGGAGGGGATCGGCCCGGATGGCTTCCTCGGTGGCGGGGGCTTCGGCCCCCGCCCCGTTCGCGTCATCGTCGAGGAGCCCGGCGTGGACGAGCAGGGTCTCGGCCGACAGGTCGAGCGCCTCGGCGATGGCCTTGATGACCCGCACCGACGGCTCGTGGAGCCCCCGCTCCAGCTGGCTCAGGTAGGGGTTGGAGACGTTGGTGCGGGCCGCCATCTCCCGCAGTGACAGCTGGGCCAGGCGGCGTTGGGCCCGGATGAAGTCGCCCAGCGCCCGCAGGTGCTCGCGGTCGGCCGGCTCGGTCATGCCGCGAGGCCGGTGAAGAAGTCGTGGACGAGGTGGCGCCACCCGAACGCGTCGTCCAGCGCGGTCGCCACGTGCAGCGTCGAGTGGGGAAGGAGGCGGTCGAGCTGGCGCGCCGTCGACTCGGGGTGGCCGGGGTCGCCCTCCCACGCCAGGACGAGCGCGGGCACAGCGATGCCGGCCACCGCGTCGGGCTCGGGGAACTGGCTGCGGGCCGCACCCCGGAGCGCGGTGCACAGCCGGGCGGGGTCGGCCGCGGCCAGGCTCTCCCGTCGCCGCTTGCGCACCAGCGCCTCGAACGGCTCGAACAGCGGCGGCAGCGGCTGCGAGGACATCACGTCGGCGGCGGTCTCGATGCCGGCCGTCTCGATCAGCTCGACGTTGGCCTCGTAGACGGCGGCCTGGTCGGCCCGCGTCTCCCACGCGGTGGGCGGGATGACCAGGACCAGCCCCGTCACGCGCGCCGGCGCGGTCAGCGCGGCGAACAGGGCGGTGGCGCACCCCATCGACGCCCCGCCCGCCACGAACCGGCCGGCGCCGACCCCATCGGCCACCGCCAGCATGTCGCCGGCCAGCCGGTCCCAGCGCAGCTCGTCGACGGTGGCCCCGCTCGACGACGCGCCGTGACCCCTGGCGTCGTAGCGGACCAGCCGGCCGGCGGCGGTGATCGACGACCAGTCGAAGATCCCGGCTGCGTCCTCGTCGTCCATGCTGCTGGTCAGGCCGTGGCCCCACACCAGCGCCGGCCCGTCGGTCTCGCCGGCGACGCGCACCGCCAGCCGCGCTCCGTCGACAGCCACCGGTTCCACCTCGCGCACGGTAGCGGGGTGTTCACCGGGCAGGTGCCGGGTAGATGGGGCCGGTGCCGCAACAGGAGACGGGCGAGCGGGTCATCGCGAGCCGCTACGAGCTGGGCGGCCTCCTCGGTCGAGGAGGCATGGGACAGGTCTGGCGGGCCGAGGACACGCTGCTGAGCCGCCCGGTCGCGGTCAAGGAGATCACCGTTCCCGACGCGTTGCCGGAGGACGAGCGGGAGCGGACCCGGCGCAAGGTGATGCGGGAGGCGCGGGCGGCGGCCCGGCTCGCCCATCAACGGTCGGTGACGGTCTTCGACGTGGTCGAGGACGCCGGCCGGATCTTCATCGTGATGGAGCTGGTCGACGCCCCGACCCTCTCGGCGCTGGTGCGCGACCAGGGGACGATGGCGCCGGCCCGGGCCGCGGCCATCGGTGCGCAGGTGCTCGACGTGCTCGAGGCGGCCCACGCCGAAGGCATCGTCCACCGCGACATCAAGCCCGGCAACGTGCTGATCGCAGCGGGCGACAACGTGAAGGTGACCGACTTCGGCATCGCCTCGGTCCTCGACGACCCGAGCGTGACCATCTCCACCGACGGGGTGGTCGGCTCGCCCTCGTACATGTCGCCCGAGCAGGCCCGCAGCGAGGGCAGCGATCCGGCCACCGACCTGTGGGGCCTCGGCGCCACCCTCTACTTCGCGGTCGAGGGCCAGCGTCCCTTCGACAGGGGCCAGGCCGTGGCGACCCTCCATGCGGTCGTGACCGAGGACCTGCCCCCCATGCGCAACGCCGGCCCCCTCGAACCGGTCATCCGCTCCCTCATGGCCAAGGATCCCGCCGATCGCCCGACGGCCGCGGAGGCCAGGCGCATGCTCGAGGGTGTCGCCGGCCGAGAGAGTGGGACGCAGACGGCGGTGCTGGCTGCCGCCGCTCCAGCCGCCGCGCCCGCCCCGCCACCGCCCCGGACCATCGCCACCGCGCCCGCCACGCCGCCTCCGCCCCCGGTGCCGCCGGGGCCCGGGCGGCGCACGCCGTGGGCCCTGATCGGGGCGCTCGTCGTCGTGCTGCTGTTCGCCGGCGCGGTGGCGGCCGGGGTGCTCCTCAACGACGACGACGGCGGCGACGGCACCGATGTGGCGTCCGACGAGCCGCCGGTGACGGAGGCGCCCGCCGCCGCTGACGCGGAGGGCGAGGAGACGACGACCACCACCGCGGCGCCCACGACCACCACCGCCGAGGCGACCGAGGAGGAGGACGAGGCGCCCCCGCCGGAGGGCGGCGGCGGCACCTACACCCACCCCCGCCTCGGCTACACCGTCGAGCTCCCCGACGGCTGGACAGCACCCAACGGCGGCGGAAACACCATCGACATCCAGGCTCCCGACGGCGGCTACCTGCGCATCGGCCACACGCCCCGACCGGGCGACGACGCAGTGGCGGCGTGGGAGGCGCAGGAGCGCGCCTTCCGGGCCGAGCACCCCGACTACCAGCGCATCAGCCTCGAAGAGGTCGACTACAACGGCTGGGAGGCGGCCCTGTGGGAGTTCACCTTCGAGGGCCAGCACGCCTACAACCTCGGCTTCGTCGTGAGCGACGACCAGGGCTACGCGCTCAACCTGGTCGTGCCCGAGGACCAGTGGGATGCGTCGCAGCCGGCGTGGGAGCAGGTGCGGGACTCGTTCGAGCCCCGCGACTGACCTCACTAGTCTCCGCCCGTGGAGTACCCGGGCGCCCGCCGACCTGACCGCCGCCGCACCGTCGACCGCCACGGGCTGCAGCTGGCGGTGTGGGAGTGGGGCGAGGAGTCCGCTCCGCCGCTGCTGCTGGCCCACGGCGGGTTCGACTTCGCCGGCACGTTCGACGTTTTCGCGCCGGCGCTGGCCGACGGCGGCTGGCGGGTGGTGGCCTGGGACCACCGCGGCCACGGCGACTCCGAGCACGCCGTCCTCTACTCCTGGGACGCCGACCTGCGCGACATGCTCGCCGTCCTCGACACGGTCAGCCGGCGGCCGATCCCGTTCGTCGGGCACTCCAAGGGCGGAAACATCACCCTCCAGCTGGCCGAGGCCTGCCCCCACCGGGTGAGCCACGTCGTCAACATCGACGGGCTGCCGTCGCGCAACCGTGCCCCCGACGTGGCCGACCACGAGCGGACCAAGATGCTGGCCGGCGAGCTCAGCGGGTGGCTCGACTTCCGCCGTGGCGCGGTCGGCCGGGCCCGCAAGCCCGGCACCCTCGACGAGCTGGCCAAGCGGCGCCAGCGCATGAACCCGCGGCTGCCGCTCGACTGGCTCCGGTACCTCGTGACCATCGGCGCCCGGGAGGACGAGGACGGGTGGCGCTGGAAGATCGACCCGATCATGCGCTTCGGCGGCTTCGGGCCGTGGCGGCCGGAGTGGGCGCTGGAACGCCTGCCCGGCCTCGGGGCCCCGCTGCTCGCCTTCTTCGGCACCGAGCCCGAGCCCATGGGGTGGAGCACCACGCCCGACAGCGTGGCCCGCTACATGCCGGCCGGCGCCCGCATGGAGGTGATCGAGGGGGTCGGCCACTTCATCCACATCGAGCGGCCCCGCGAGGTGGCCGACGCCGTGCTCGAGTTCCTCTCGTGACTGACATCACCTGGTTGCAGCACGCCAAGGTGACGTTGGCGCTGCACCGCCTCCGGGAGGGCGACGGCAACCGACGCCCGCTCCTGCTGCTCCACGGGCTGGGCGAGCAGGCGCCCGCCGCGCCGCCGCCCGAGACCGCGGCGTGGCCGGGCCCGGTGTGCGCCCTCGACTTCACCGGCCACGGGCGCTCCACCATCCCGGCCGGCGGCGGCTACACGTCCGAGCTGCTGATGGCCGACGTCGACACCGCCCTAGCCGAGCTCGGGGAGGCGACTGTCGTCGGTCGGGGCCTGGGGGCCTACGTCGGCTTGCTGATCGCGGGCGCCCGTCCCGAGCTGGTGCGGGGAGCGGTCCTGGCCGACGGCCCGGGTCTGGCCGGAGGGGGCGGCAAGCCGTCGTCGCCCCACGTCCCGACGGTCGAGGCCTCCGACGGCGGTCCGCCCGACCCGTACGCGCTCGTCGACCTCAGCCGCGACCTCCGCCCGCCCGACTACGCCGCCACCTTCGTGCGCCAGGCCAACCAGCTCTCCGGCATCGACTGGCCCGTCCACGTCGCCGCCATCGGGCGCCCGGACTGGCTGGCCGCGGTCGTGGCCGAGCCGGGCGTGCGGGAAGCCTCGATCGCCGACGCGCTGACGCACTATGGGCAGGAGAACGAACCTCCCGTGTCGTAACAAGACCGACATGAAGTCCGCCCGCTTCATCGTCCCCGTGCTCGTCGCGTCCCTCCTCACGATGGGACCGGCGATCGCCCACCACTCGGAGCCGGACGAGCCGCTCAGCCCCACCGAGGGCGGCCCGTGGGCCGGGCTGAGCAGCGGGGAGGGGGAGTGGACCTTCATCCGCAACTTCCCGGCCAACCCCGGCACCGACCTCGAGCTCTTCGGTCGTGACGGCGCCGTCTACTCGTCGTCCGGAACCCTCGGCCAGGGGTCGGTGGGCCACGTCGGCCAGCGCATCCTGCAGCTGGTCGATGCCGAGGGCAACGTGGCCCCCGAGTGGGTGGCCGACCACGGCTCGGCGGCCTGCCCGACCTCGAACCCGAGCGGCACCACCGGCCTGCAGCACGATGTCCAGATCACCCCGGCCGCCGACCCGCAGCTGGCGGTCGACGCCACCGACGCCACTGGCCGGTGCCACGACCCCGACGGGGGTGGCCTGGAGCTGGTCGACATCAGCGGCGTCGGCCGCGAGGACGGCGCCCCGGTGCGGGAGGTGCACCTCACCCGCCACGACGGCACGTCGCACAACGTGACTGTCGACGCCACCCGGCCGTGGTTGCTCTACAACTCGAACACCGACGGCGGGCGGCCGTGGATCGACGTGCTCGACATCCGCAGCTGCCTCGACCTCGACAGCGGCGGCGACGCGGCCAAGGGGCTGGAGAAGGCGAAGGGCCTGGCCAACGGGCACGCCAAGAAGCTCGGGCTCGGGGCGCTCACCCTCGAGCAGAAGCAGGAGCGCTGCCGCCCGGCCGTGTACCGGATGCCGTTCGAGGCGGAGTGGACGAGCGCCCGGCGGACCGACGGCACGCTCGGGACGCCGAACGGGTGCCACGACATCACCGCCCGCGACGGCCGCCTCTACTGCGCCGCGGTGGCCGGCACCGTCGTGCTCGACGTCACCGGGCTCACGGACGAGTCGGGGGCGGTGAAGGGCACGCCGCTGCCCTGCCCCGTCGTCGACGGGACCGACACCACCGCCAAGGTGACCAACTGCGATCTGGGCGGCACCACCGCCGACTCCGACATCCAGGCCTGGCAGGACGCCGGATCACCGCGCGCCGAGGGCTGGTCGATGGTCACCTTCCTGAACCACGCCGGCATCGAGGGACCGGTGCCGAACAACAACGTGCTCGTGCCCTCCGACCAGGAGGTGTCGATCTCCCACGAGGCCGATCCCACGCCCGACGAGAAGTGGCTGTTCGTCACCGACGAGCGGGGCGGCGGCGTCGTCCCGCCCGGGTCGAGCTGCGGCCCGACCGTCGACAACCCGGTCGGCAACGGCGGCATGCACGTCTACGACATCTCCGACCCGGCCAACCCCGAGCCGGCGCTGACGCCCGAGGGCGAGCGGGCTGTCTTCTTCGGTGAGAACCAGCTGCCGGCGGCCACGTTCTGCACGATCCACGTGATCGAGCACCTCCCCGACGAGCAGCGGCTGATCATGGCCTGGTACAGCCAGGGCATGAAGATCGTCGACTACGAGATCGACGAGGACGGCCGCTGGACCTTCGAGCAGGTGGCGGCCTTCACCCTTCCCGGCGCCCAGACGTGGGCGGCCGAGCACTTCAAGATCGTGGACAACCCCGACGGCACCCGCACCTACTACTTCCTCGCGTCAGACATCGCCCGCGGCATCGACGTCGTCAGCTGGACCGGCCTCCCGGCGGGCAGCGACGCCGAGGTCGAGGCCGTCGCGGCCGCTCAGGGCGTCCGGGGCCTGAACCTCCGCGGGCCGGCGTTCGCGGCCGCCTCGCTGGTGCTACCCCAGGCGGCCCCGACGGCGGTTGCCGATCGCCAGCGGGTCTGCCTCATCCCGGTGTAGTCCGCCTACGGTGAGGTGGTGGAGATCGCCGCCTCACCACTCGAGCTGATCGGCAACACCCCGCTCGTACGCCTCAACAAGGTCACCCAAGGACTGGCCTGCCAGGTCGTGCTCAAGCTGGAGACGACGAACCCCGGGGGCAGCGTCAAGGACCGGCCCGCGGTGGCGATGATCGACGCCGCCGAGCGGGAGGGGCTGTTGCAGCCGGGCGGCACCATCGTCGAGCCGACGTCGGGGAACACCGGCGTCGGCCTCGCCATCGTGGCCGCCCAGCGGGGCTACCGGTGCGTGTTCGTCATGACCGACAAGGTGGCGCCCGAGAAGGTCGACCTGTTGCGGGCCTACGGCGCCGAGGTCGTCGTCTGCCCGGTCGCGGTCCCGCCCGACGATCCCAACAGCTACTACTCGACCGCCGAGCGGCTGGTGCGCGAGATCCCGGGCGCCTACCAGCCCAACCAGTACGCCAACCAGTGGAACCCGTGGGCCCACGAGCAGTGGACAGGCCCGGAGATCTGGCGCCAGACGGAGGGTCGCGTCACCCACTTCGTGGCCGGGGTGGGTACCGGAGGCACCATCACCGGGGTCGGCCGCTACCTGAAGGCGCAGAACCCCGACGTGCAGATCGTGGGCGGCGATCCCGAGGGATCGGTGTACTCGGGCGGGTCGGGCCGGCCCTACCTGGTCGAGGGGATCGGCGAGGACTTCTGGCCCACGACGTTCGACCCCTCGATCGTCGACCGCGTGGTGCCCGTCAGCGACGAGGACTCCTTCCTCGTCGCCCGCCGGGTCTCCCAGGAGGAGGGCATCCTCATCGGCGGCTCGGGCGGCACGGCGGTGGCCGCCGCCCTGGAGGTGGCGGCCGAGCTGGGGCCAGACGGGCTGGTCGTCGTGCTGATCCCCGACTCCGGCCGGGGCTACCTGTCGAAGGTCTTCAACGACGACTGGATGGCGGGCTACGGCTTCTTGCGCACCTGCGAACGGTGCGTGCAGCAGATCCTCGACAGCCGAAGTGACGACACCCCGCCCCTCGTCTACGTGCACCCGACCGACACCGTCCACGAGGCGGTCACCATGATGCGCAAGCACGGCGTGTCACAGCTGCCGGTGGCGGTGGGCGAGCTGCCGCTGGCAGCGGCCGAGGTACTGGGCTCGGTCGACGAGCTCCGGCTGATGGACCGCGCCTTCGTCGACTCGGCCGTGCTGGAGCAGCCGGTGGACGGGGTGATGGGCCCCCACTTGCCGACCATCGGCGTGGGCCAGTCGATCGACCTGCTGGTGCAGCAGCTGGAGACGGCGCCGGCGGTGCTCGCGCTGTCGGGCGGGCGGCCCATCGCCATCCTCACCAGGACCGACGTGCTCCGCTTCCTGGACGTGCCCCGTGACTGAGTCGGGCCACGGAGACGGCTTCGAGACGCGGGCCATCCACGCCGGCCAGGAACCCGATCCGGCCACCGGCGCGGTGGTGACGCCGATCTCGCTGGCCACGACGTTCGCCCAGACCGGCGTCGGGGAGCACCTGGGCTATGAGTACGCCCGCAGCGGCAACCCCACACGTACCGCGCTCGAGACATGTCTCGCGTCGCTGGAGTCGGCCCGCCACGGCCTGGCCTTCGCCAGCGGGCTGGCCGCCGAGGACTGCATCCTCCGGTCGTTGCGGTCCGGCGATCACGTCGTCCTCGGCAACGACGCCTACGGCGGCACCTACCGGCTCATCAGCAAGGTGTTCGAGCCGGCCGGCATCGCGTGGTCGGCGGCCGATCTCACCGACCCGTCGTCGCCGTGGCCCGACGAGGTGGCGATGGTGTGGGTGGAGACGCCCACCAACCCCAAGCTCAACGTGGTCGACATCGCCGCCACCGCGCAGCGGGCCCACGCCGCCGGGGCCAAGGTCGTGGTCGACAACACCTTCGCCACGCCGTACCTGCAGCGGCCGCTGGAGCTGGGCGCCGACGTGGTCGTCCACTCCGCCACCAAGTACCTGGGCGGCCACTCCGACGTGGTCGGCGGGTTCGTCGCCACCAACGACGACTCGATGGCCGAGGGGTACCGGTTCACCCAGAACGCGGTGGGGGGCGTGCCCGGCCCATTCGACTGCTACCTCGTGCTGCGGGGCGTGAAGACGCTCGGGGTACGGATGGACCGCCACTGCTCGAACGCGAGGGCGGTGGCGGAGATGCTGGCCGCCCATCCCCGGGTGGAGCAGGTCAGCTGGCCCGGCCTGCCCGACCATCCGGGCCACGAGATCGCCCGCAAGCAGATGGCCGACTTCGGCGGCATGGTGTCGTTCACCGTCGAGGGGGGCGAGGCGGCCGCCCTCGAGGTGGTCACGAAGACCCGGCTGTTCACGCTGGCCGAGTCGCTGGGCGCGGTCGAGTCCCTCATCGAGCACCCGGCTCGCATGACGCACGCCTCGGCCGCCGGCTCGCAGCTGGAGGTCGACCCGTCGCTGATCCGGCTGTCGGTCGGGCTGGAATCGGTCGACGACCTCCTCGACGACCTCCGAGTGGCGCTCGCCTAGCCCGCCACGCACCGGTTCTCCAGCATTCCCACCCCCTCGATCGTCGTGACGACGACGTCCCCGTCCTTCAGGAACTTGGGGGGCTGGCATCCCATGCCCACGCCGGCCGGGGTGCCGGTGAAGATGACGTCGCCCGGACGCAGCTCGCAGATCCCCGACAGGTAGGCCACCAGCTCGGGCACCGAGAAGATCAGATCGTTGGTGCGGGTCTCCTGGCGGCGCTCGCCCGACACGTCGCACGCGAGGGCGAGGTCGTTGGGGTCGGCGATCTCGTCGAGCGACACGACGGCCGGACCGATGGGACCGAAGGCGGGGTACGACTTGCCCATCGAGAACTGGGGCGGCTTCACCGCCAGCTGGACCATGCGCTCGGAGTAGTCCTGGCCGGCGCAGTAGCCGGCCACGTGATCGAGGGCCCGGTCCTCGGCGATGTGGATGCCACCCCGGCCGACGACCGCCACTAGCTCGGCCTCGTAGTCGACGAACTGCGAGGGGAGCCGGACCTCAGCGTTCGGCCCGGCCAGGCAGCTCGGGAACTTGGTGAAGACCGCGGGCGACGGCGGCAGCTCCATGTTCGACTCCTCGGCGTGGCTCCGGTAGTTGAGCCCGATGCCGAACACCTGGGTGGGCCGCGGTGAGCACGGCCCCAGGACGGCGTCGCTGACCGCCACCTCGCCGTCGCCGGGGTCGAGCCCTGCCGCCCACTCCCTCACGTCGTCCCAGTGGGCGAGGGCGTCCATCGGATCGGACGAGAACCGGCGGTCGGACCGTCGTTCGACGTCGACCAGCCGGTCGCCGACGATCAGCGCGGCCCGTCCCTCGGCGTTGGCGAGCTTGGTCATGGCGGTGATCGTATGGGCGCCGTGACGGTCGCTCATCGCACGGTGCAGACCAACGGCATCTTCATGCACGTGGCCGAGGCGGGGGACGCCGGAGGAAGGCCGGTCGTCCTGTGCCACGGGTTTCCCGAGCTCTGGTACTCGTGGCGCCACCAGCTCGGCCCGCTGGCCGACGCCGGCTACCGCGTCATCGCCCCCGACCAGCGCGGCTTCGGGGGGACCGACCGGCCGGCGGCGGTCGAGGAGTACGACGTCTTCCACCTGGGCGACGACCTGCTCGGCCTGCTCGACGAGCTGGGGCTCGAGTCGGCCGTCTTCGTCGGCCACGACTGGGGCGCGCCGGTGGTGTGGCACCTGGCGGTGCGGGCACCGGAGCGGGTCGACGCGGTGGTCGCCGTGTCGGTGCCCTTCTCGCCCCGGTCGCCGACGCGGCCCAGCGAGGCGTGGGAGCTCGCCATGCCCGACCGCTTCTTCTACGTCCGCTACTTCCAGGATCCGGGGGTGGCCGACGAGGAGCTGGGCCGGGACGCGCGGCGGACCCTGCGCGACTTCCTCTGGACGATCTCCGGCGACGCGCCCAAGGGCGCCTGGAAGATCCTCGCGCGGGACGGCACCTTCCTCGACTGCTTGTCGTCGCCGGAGGAGCTGCCGGCGTGGTTGACCGAGGAGGACCTCGACGTCTACGCGGCCGAGTTCGGCCGGACCGGCTTTACCGGCGGGCTGAACTGGTACCGCAACAGCGACCGCAACTGGGAGCTGACCGAGCCGCTGGGCGGCCGGAAGGTGGAGATGCCGGCGCTGTTCATCGCCGGCGAGCGGGACCCGGTCCTGCGGATGTCGCCTCCCGACTCGATGGGCGAGTGGGTGCCCGATCTACGAGGCAAGGTCATCCTCCCCGGTGCCGGACACTGGACCCAGCAGGAGCGCCCGGCCGAGGTGAACCGGGCGCTCCTCGACTTCCTGGCGACGCTCTAACGCTCCCGGCTGGAGCGGCTCGGCGCCAGGAGGGCGAGACCGAGCCCGACCAGCAGGATGGGCCACACCCACTCGAGCCGGAGGTTCCACCAGTCGAGGCCGTCGGCCAGGAAGCTGGCGGCCAGGCCGGTGAAGAGGAACCCGGCGATCAACGACGTGAGGTCGAGCTCATGCGGCTGCACGGCCCACCTGCACCCTTCCGGCGCCCATGTCGATCCGGAGGAGGAGCCGACCGGGACGCCCGTCGACGTCGTCCACGTTCGTGCTCTCCAGATCGAAGCCCTCCTGGTGGTTGGTGAGCACGAGGGCCTCGCCGACATGGAGGTGCGACTTGACCTCCACGTCAATGCCGCGAGGGA
>Ga0299913_10004878_pt1 | contig 11346 bp, 10 predicted proteins | sample RVTome_9_FD_201360 | JGI IMG/M metagenome (GOLD analysis project Ga0299913, IMG submission 201360) | Soil microbial communities from uranium-contaminated site in the Upper Colorado River Basin, Wyoming, United States - RVT155D38 (version 2) ... | reverse complement strand
TCGCCGACGACGAGTTCCCGTCAGTGGACTGAGGCGACGGCGCCCGTCAGCCGTCGGGCTGCTCGACCGTCAGATCGGCGAAGTTGGCGGAGGTCTTGCCGAACTCCCACCAACCCGGCGTTCGTCCCGCAAGTCCACGACCGAATACTCGCGAGCGAGGACCGCTCGCCACCTCGGATTCAGCCTGCGGCGGGGCGAAGGGCTGCCCGCACGAACAGCAGCACCTCTCGCTCGCGGCGGCGCAGCGACGCCTGGCCCGTGTCCGACCCGACGACGGCGTTGAGCACGCTGGCCTCGGTGAGCGACCCGACGACGGCCGTGTAGAGCGTGAACAACAGCATCGCCGGATCCTGCTTACGGATCTCGCCCGCGTCCATCCCTGCCTGCAGGAACTCGATCGCTCGCAGCCGCAGCGGATCGAGCACGTCGGCGAACCGATCGAAGGCGGCCGGGCCGAGCCGGGCAGCTTCGCGCACGAACATCGGGAACTCCGGCCACTCGGTCGCGAGCCGGAACACGCCGTGGATCACGGCCTCCGCTCGATCCCAGTAGGTCTCCTTCCCCTCGAGCGCGGCCGCGAGCTCGAGCGCAAGGCGCTCGCCGGCGGCCTGCAGGCACGCCTCGAGCAGGGCCTCCTTGTTCGGGAAGTAGTACAGGAGGGTCTGCTTGCGGACTCCGACCGCCGTCGCGATGCTCTCGATGCTCGCTCCCTTGTACCCGTCGCGGCCGAACTGATGGATGGCCTCCGCGACGATCGTCGTGCGCCGTTGCTCGCCGCCGGTGCGGGGCACCCGCTACTCCCAGGTCTTCCTGGTGCCGCGGCGCTCGATCGGGCGAGTGCCCTCCCAGCGCCTCAGCCACTCTGGTCCACCGGGACCATACGGAGCCGGCGTCTCGCCGTTCTCGGCACGCTGCAGGGCCTCCCACCACGTGGTGCGGTCCTCGTCGAGCAACTCGGCGACCGCCTGGGTCATGCGCGCCGTGAAGGCCTGGTGCGTTTCTCCCGGCTCCGGGTACAGGGGCGCTCCGATCCGCACGCGCACCGGCGGCCGGCCCGCCCGAGGCCACCAACGGCCCTTCGGCATGGCCTGGTAGGCCCCGCGGATGCCGATCGGCACCGCGCCCACCCCCGCCTCGATGCACAGGCGCGCGGTACCGTGGCGGAACCGCTTCGCGTGTCCGTCGGGAGACCGCGTTCCCTCCGGGAAGACGACGAGGCTCCACCCGTCGTCGAGCAGCTGGCGGGCCTTGGTGACCGCGTTGCGAGCGCCCCCTGAGCGATCGATCGGAAACGCCCCGTACGCGAGCGCGGTGAACGCCGCACGCCACCAGACGTCGAAGAAGTAGTCGCGCGCCGCGCCGACGGCCGTCTTCTCCTGCCATCGATCCGGCAGCGCCGTCATGATGATCGTCGCGTCGAGGTGGCTGGAGTGGTTCGAGAAGAAGATCACGCCGCCGTCGAGCGCCGCGAGATGCTCGAGCCCGTAGACGCGCAAGGCGACCTGGCTCCGCAGCAACGGTCCGAGGCCCAGGTTGAGGATCACGAGCCTCGTCGCGGTGCCGGCGCCGTTGCGGGCCCAGTCCGTCGGGAACACGGGATCCTCGCGCGGCGGGGTATGCGGCTCCGCGCTCCGCGGCACCATCGGCCGGCGGCCCCACCGGAACCCCTCGGCCATCGTCTTCAGCTCGTCGCGCATGCCCATGGCTCGCTGGCTCCTACCGAACGTCGGCGATCATCACCGGCGGCGCGTGGAAGTACGTGATCGACGGCGACGATCCCACGGTGTCCTTCGCCATCTCCAGGGCGTCGCGCATGGAGTCGGCGCGACGGTAGCCGAGTCGCGCCACGCTCGAAGGGTTCCCGCCCACGAAGATCACGTCACCGGCGTGATCGCGCCCGTGCGCACCCCAGTACCACATGTAGAACGGGTGCACGCCGTGGTAGGCGTGGCTCGTCCGGTACAGGTGCACGTACCAGGGATCGGTCGCGTATCGCTCCTCGAACTTCGTCTCGATCGTCTTCGGGTCGGTGCTCTCGGCGAGCACCTCCTCGAAGAAGTCGATGTAGCTCGGGTGATGGATCGAGTGGAACTCCCACGGCACGGGGTGGTGCAGGATGATCACGCCGCCCTGCTTCACGAGCGGCTTGTTCCGATACATGTTGAAGAGGTAGCCGAGCCCGAGGCAGTGCACGAGGATCGGGTTCAGGATCGAGTTCACGTTGTAGGGCCCGAGGTAGGGCACGCCCATGATCAGCACGTCGCTCTGGCCCTCGACCTCCACGAGTTGCTGGCGGTGCAGGTTGGTGAGGGTGCGTTCGTGCACCGCCTCGACCTCGCCGGCGTTCACCCCGGTGAGCTTGTACGGCGCCTCGATCCGTCGGAAGAACTCCCGCCGCACGCGCGGTGGCGCCACGTCGTTCGCCTTCTTCGCCGCCATCATCAGCGCCTGATCGGACGCGCTCCACTCCCACTCTCGCTTGTTGAGGAAGCCCAGGTTCGACGGGAACGTCTCCGAGTTCACGGTGGTCTCGATCTGGAAGACCTTCACGCCGGCGTCGCGAAGCACGCGGCCCATGCGGTTGACGGAGTCGTTGATCGCGCTGTGCCCCTCGCGCGGATCCATGTAGGACTTCGAGTGCATCATCGTGTCGACGTTGTGGTGGTACTTCAGGCTCCGGTATCCGGCGAGGCCGACCGCGGCGGACTTGTGGCCGCCGTCCATGGCGACGAGGTTGATGTTCACGTACACGATCAGGTCGCTCTCCGCCGCGCGCTTCGAGATCTCGACGAGCTCGTGTTCGTCGGTGGTGCCGATCTCGACGAGTCCCTGCGGGTCCTCGGCATCGAAGTTCTTCAGGCGTTCGGGATAGAACGAGCGATAGACCCGCTCCCCGACCGCTCGCCGGATCTCGGCCGCCGTCATGCGCCGGTGGAGCGCCGTCGCCACGATCAGCTCCAGGTCCTCGACGCCGGCGCGGGCGGCGAGCTCGATCACATGCTCGAGGATCGGCTGACGGATGTCGGGGGTGCGCATGGGGGGCAGCGGGATCGAGATGTCGTCGATCGCGATCGTCAGCTTCATGCCCGAGAAGAGCAGCTCGGGCAACGGCTTCGAATCACCCAGCGGGTTGAGCAGGGCGTGGCGCACGGCGGCGGGCACGTCCCGGATGCCCGGCAGGGGATCGGGCGGATAGACGACCCTGGTGCCGAGCGGAAACTTCTGCATGCGGTAGCCCTCGCCCTCGTGCACGAGCAGCGGTGGGGTCCGCTCGTCCACCTGCAACACGAATCCGGGTCTGGGCATCGGTCGTCGTCTCCTAGGTCGTCGTCGATGTGATCGGTGCGCGCTGCGCCGCCCGCGAGCTCTCTTGGGGCGCGAACGCCACCTTGAACGTGCCGAGGCGACCGGCCGACATCGCGTGGTCGACGGCATCGCGCCACCTGGCCAGGGGATAGGTCGCGCCCACCATCGGTGCGAGCATGGGGCCGATCTGGCTCGCGAGCTCGAGGGCCAGGGCGAACGAATGGCGACGGCCGCCGTCGGTCTCCTCCATGCCGGTCGTGTAGGCACCGACGAGCTCGAGCTCGCGGAACCACAGCGGAGTGAGGTCGGCGCCGGTCGCCGGGATGCCGCTCACCACCACGCGTCCGCCCGCCTTCGTCGTGCGCAGCGCCATGTCGAGGGCGCGCCGCGAGCCGGTGCACTCGAACACCACGTCCGCGCCACCGAGCAGGAACTCCTGGCCGCGCTCCGGCGTGAGCTTCACCGCATGCCCCGCCCGGCGCACGGCCTTCAGCGCGTGCTCGGGTCGCACGACCTCGTCGGCGCCGGCCATCTTCGCCGCCGCGCGCTGCGCGGTGTGCTTGGCGGCGACGATGACCCGCCCGGGCTGCGCGAAGCGCCGCAGGGCGACCTGGGTCAGCAGCCCCACGGTGCCGGCACCGATGACGAGCACGTCGTCGCCCTCGGCGACACGGGCACGGAACACCGAATGGATCGCGGTCGCCAGGGGCTCGATCAGCACGGCGACGCGATCGTCGAGGCCGTCGGGCACCGCCCACAGCTGCGAGCGATGCGCGAGCATCATGCGGCTCCAGCCACCGCCGGTGCTCGAACAGAACCCGGTCTGCAGCCCCGGCTTCAGCGAGCCGACCGTGACGCGATCGCACCGGTTGTACTCTCCCGCCGCGCAGTGCTCGCACAGCGAGGCCTGATCGCGCGAGGCGCAACCGAGCACCGACGAGAGCGTCACCCGCTGACCCGCGTGATGGTCGCCGCAATCGTCGATCAGCTCGCCCACCACCTCGTGGCCGGGCACGAACGGCATCGAGACGAGCGGCGAGAAGTAGAAGGAGGACTCCCCCGCGATCGTGGACAGATCGCTGCCGCAGATCCCAGAGAGCGTGGGCTTCAATCGCGCCCACCCCTCGCCCCGCGGCTCGGGGTCGCTCTGCGTGACCAGCCGCAGCGGGGTGAGCGGTCCACCGGCGACGAGGCCGGGCGCCTTCCGTCCCGCGACGCGCGCGCCGACGAAACGTGGCATCGACCGGAAGTATTCGAGCGCGAGCGCCATCAGTGTTCCGCCGCCATCACGTGCGCACCGCCGGCCTGGGGAACCGCACCCGGGGCATGCCCTTGGTCATGCCCCATTCCTCGATCGGCCAGCGCCGCCGACGCGCGTATCGATAGAGCGAGGCATCGGGTGAGACCGCCACCGGATTGCCGACCGCCCGAAGCAGCGGGAGATCGGAGTAGGAGTCCGCGTAGGCGTACGAGTGCCGCAGCGCGATGCCCTCGAGCAGGGCGTGGCGGCGGAGCCAGGCCGCCCGGGCCTCCCCGACGAGCGGCGGCGCCGACATGAACCCGGTGTAGCGGCCGTCACGCTGCTCGAGCTCGGCGCCGATGACGAGGTCGAACAGCGGCGAGAGCGGGCGCACGAAGGCCTCCGCGGCAGCGGTGATCAGGATCGTGCGGTGTCCGGCGGCCCGATGGGCGCGGATCCGCCGGATCGCTGCCGCGCTCGCCTTCTGCAACATGAACTCGGCGACGTGGTTCGCGACGAGCCGATCGATCCCCTCGACGCTTGCGCCCTCGTACCGTCGGAAGAAGGTGCGCAGGAAGTCGCCTCGGTCCCGCCGGTCGACCTGTAGGTAGCCGGGGATACGGCTGAAGACGCTCGCGAGCTCCCTCGGCCACTCCTCGGGGGTGAGATCGGCCATGCGAGCCCACACGTAGCTCTCGACGACGTTCGACGAGATGATCGTGCCCTCCATGTCGAACAGGGCGAGCACGGGTTCCTCACGCTCGCGGATCGACACCGTCGGGCGTTCGCGATCCCGCTTCGACAACTCGCGCAGCGACTGCGTCACGGCGGGCGAATGCACGTCCTGCAGGTAATACTTCCAGTCGACCATCGCCGCGTCGAACGGGAACGCCGCCTTGTCCTCGGGGCCGAGCGACTCGAACAGCGCGAGCGTGCGGTCGTCGGTGTAGACCACCTCGGTCTCGGTGTACATGCCGTAAAGATCGCTGTAGCGCTTCACGAAGTCGATCCGCGCCTTGTCACGGTCGACGCGCCGCACGGCCTCGCGCATCGCCTTCGACTTCGGCATGTGCGTCACGACCTGCTCGGCGATGTCGGTGAGACGCTCGGCCCGGCGGAGCATGCGCTCCACGGTGAGGTTGCCCGGGAAGTCCCAGGTCGGCACCTTGTGCTCGCCGCGACCGCGCTCCGGCAGCGGGTGCTCCTCGAAGTAGGCACGGATCCACTCGTAGAGCTCGAAGAACCGCAGGGGGTTCCGCGACCCGGAGCTCACGTTGTAGTGGTGCACCGCGCCGGGTGCCGGAGGATTGGCCGCGACGGCGAGCAGCGCGTTCACGACGAAGTCGACCGGGATGATGTCGATGATGCCTTCCGGGATGCCGGGGAACTCGGGGATCTGACCGAGTCCGTAGGCTCGGATGATCGGGTCGGCCATCTTGAATCCGTCGATCCACCCCGGCGCCGGATGCGTGTACGCCGACTCGATGATCGACGGCCGCACGATGCTGAGGGGCAAGCCGGCGTCTGCGGCGAGCTCTTCGACGGCGCGCTCACCCATCGCCTTCGTGAACGTGTACACGTCGGGCCACCCCAGCGATCGGGCGCGGGTGCGCCCGTACTCGACGAGCCGTTTCGTCACCCAACGCTGGCGTCGTTCCTCGGCGTCGTCGGCGACCGTCGTCGGACCCGCGCGGGAGTGCTCGTCGCGTGCGAGCGCGATGAAGGCGTTCAGCATCTCCGGCTTGCGGCTCGCGGCTTCCACGTCGGTGCGGGCCTGCATCGCGAGCTCGAGCTCGAGGCGGTAGTCCACCCGGTGCTCGAGCGGCCCCTCGGGGATCACGCCCTTTCGCACCCCGGCCACGTACGCGGTCGAGACGTGCACGAGCGCCGGCGTCGACCCGCTCGCGACGACGCCGCCGTACAGGTTCATCGCGCCCTGCACGTTGGTCATGAACCCCTCGTCGATGGGCGGGTCGAAGCTGACCGTCGCGGCGGAGTGCATCGCGATGTCGATGCCGCCCGGCACGTCCGGCCGGCCGCGTCCGAAATCCCCGTCGACGATGTCCACCCGCTCGTCGAGCATGCTTCGAAGGCCGTCCTCGCCGACCCGTGCGCGCAGGCCGTCGAACGCCGGCTTCCGGAACAGGTACTCGACTCGCTCCCGGCTCGTCGCGCCGGCCTGGCTGCGCACCAGCAGCACGACCCGCGTCTGCGGGAAGTCGGCGAGCAGGCGCTCGAAGACGACCTGCGCGAGGAAGCCGGTCACCCCCGTCAGCAGCATCGTCTTGCCCGACAACGCGTCGACGATCGAGGTCGGCGTCGGTGTCCGCGTCTCTACCACGCGGCAGATTATGCCCTCTCTACCGGTCGGTAGACAAATCGAGCGAGGCGGGTCGTCGAGCAGCGAAACGACCCCGCTGGTCCGGTCCGCTCGAACCATCGTCACTCACCCGCGTTCCGTCTCGTCGGACCCGATGGGAGCGGCCGACCGCCTTCGGCACTAGAGCCTCGGTCTCGATCCCCGACGCACGGCCGGAAGATGGTCGAAATCGGGTACGTCCCGGGCCATCCGCGGGTCAAGGCCTTCGACAGGACCGCCGACCCTACACGGGATGAGACGCAAGACGATGTCGTTGAAGAGCAAGGCGCTCGTGGTGCTGACCCTGCCGCTGATGATGCTGGTCGCGACCACGGTGATGACCGCTCGTGCCCTTCGCCAGTCCGAGCACAAGGACGCCCGCGTCGCCCACGCGGAGTACGTCAAGGAACGCATCAACATCGTCCTCAACGACCTCGTCGACATCGAGACGGGGATCCGCGGATTCCTTCTCACCGGGGAGGACGAGTTCCTCGACCCCTACTGGCGAGCGTCGAACGACATCGCGGAGGATCTGCAATACCTGCAGCTCGCGGTCGAGCACGAGGGCGCCGACCTCCACCTGCTGCGGCTGCGGGAACTCGTCCGTGCGCGTCTCGACATCCTCGACCACCTGCGCGTGGGATTCGACGACGGCTCACTCGACGGATCCCAAACCCTCCCGCTCCTCAGGCGTGGGCGCGTCGTCATGGAGGAGAGCCGCAGGCTGCTCACCGACATGGCCGCCGAGCAACAACGCATGATCGCGGCCACGCAGGAGGAAGCTTCCCGGACCAGGAACGGGGCGTTCCTGGTCGCGGTCGTCGGCGCGCCGATCGGCATGTTCCTCGCCCTCGCGATCGTGCTGGGCTTCAACGAGCGGACGGTCCGGCGGCTGGCCCGCGTCGAAGAGAACGTTCGGCGGCTCGAGACCGGTGAGGCGATGGTGGCCCACGATGACGCCGACGACGAGATCGGACGGCTCGGGCGCGCGCTCGTGCGGAGCGGGACGCTCGCCATCGACCTGCAGGAAGAGCTGCAACGGCTGGCCAGTGTCGACCCGCTCACGTCGCTGGTGAATCGCCGGGGTTTGATGCCGCTGTTGGAGCACCAGCTCGAGGTGGCGCGCCGGCATCACGAACCCGTGGCCGTGCTCTTCGCCGACCTCGACGGCCTCAAGGCTGTGAACGACGGCCTCGGGCACGGGGTGGGTGACGAGATGCTCGCCGAAACGGCCGCGATCCTCGTGGACACGTTCCGATCCTCCGACGTGTCCGCGCGCATCGGTGGCGACGAGTTCTGCGTGATGCTCACCGCCGACTCGGCGGCCTCGACCGAGGCGGCCATCGCTCGGCTGCAGCACTCGATCCGGACCGCGAACCGGCTTCCCGATCGGCCCTACCGGCTGTCGCTCTCGATCGGCGTGGCCACGTTCGACCCCGAGCGTCCGGTCTCCGCCCACGATCTCATCGCGGAGGCCGACGAGCGAATGTACGAGCACAAGCGATCGAAGCGCGCAGCCGAGGACGCGGCGTCAACGACGTCCGAGCACGTGAACGGGGTTCTCTCGGCCTGATCGTTCGTGGACGGCGAACGACTGTCCCCGCACGCCGGACCGCGTCACGCCGTCAGCGCGGAGTCGTCGTCTCGAAGGTTCGTCAGCTCGCTCCAGCGTTCCTCGTGCGGACCGTCGTCGCCATCTCGCTCGGTGGCATCCGCCGTTCGATCGAGATCGAGGAAGCCCGCCGACGCCGACTGGTCGGCTCCGGCCGCGCGGCGACCCGCCGACTTGGCGCGCATCGCCTCGAGCCGGGAGATGTGATCGAGCACGAGCGCAAGCTCTTCTTCGAGCCGGTCTCGCTTCTCGAGCGAGGCTCGGATCGACTCGGCGAGCGTCGTCTCGAGTTCGGAGGCGGCACGCGCGGCCTCGTCGGCGAGCTGGCGGCGTCGTTGCTCGGTCTCCTCGAGTTCGGCCTCTGCCCGTTCGAAGCGCCCGAGGGCGCCGTCGAGGGCCTGATCGTCGATGCGCTCGATGTGGTCGGCCATGTTCCCTCCCGAAGACTGGCTCTCTCTCCCTCATCGGCACGCCGGCAGCGGAATCTTGACCCTTCTCTGACCGCGGCCGTACGGATCCGTGCCGCGGCTGCCGAGGCCGCCTCCGGGGATGTCTAGACTGCCCACCCCATGGAACTGCGCGCGCTGCAGACGACGATGATGCGACTCTACGGGCCGCGAGACGCGGCGCGTGGCCGCGATGCCACGTTCCGGTGGCTGACCGAGGAAGTCGGCGAGCTCGCCCGCGCCCTGCGCACCGGCGACCGAACCAATCTCGAGCACGAGTTCGGCGACGTGCTGGCCTGGCTGGCGTCGCTCGCGAACCTGGAGGAGATCGACCTCGAGGCGGCGGTCGCCCGGTACTCGGGATCATGCCCCCGATGCGCCGAGTCGCCGTGCGGCTGCCCGTTCCCATGAGCCAGGAGCTGGTCCGAGCGCCACGCGACGACGAGCGGGAGCGCATCGCCGAGGTGCTCGCGATGTCGCTCAACCTGTCTCGGGAGGCATCGATCGCCCGCTCGCACCTGTACCCGCTCCAGGACATGCGGGTCGTCACCCTCGACGACGGCATCGCATCGACCGCGGGGGAGTTCCGGTTCGATCAGTGGTTCTCGGGCCGAGCGCTCCCGTGTTCGGCGATCTGGGGCGTGGCGACCGTGCCCGAGCATCGTGGAGCGGGGCTCGCATCGGCGGCGACGGCGGCGGTGCTGCGATCGGCGCGAGAGCGGGGGGCGCTCGTGAGCGCGCTCTACCCGGCGGTCCTGAGGCCGTACCGCGCTCTCGGGTTCGAGATGGCCGGCACCTTCACGAAACATCGGATCGCGATCGAAGCCCTCCCTGCCCAACCGCGCGGCTTGCCGACGCCCGAGCTGTTCGACCTGGACCGTGACCTCGCCGGCGTCCGGGCGTGCTATCGCGCGTTCGCCGCTCGACACACGGGCCCCGTCGAGCCGACGGCGGACGCGCATTGGGCCGAGCGGATCATGGTCCGCACCGACGACGAGAGCCGGCGCGCCGTGGTCGTACGGGAACACGACGAGATCACGGGATTCCTGGTCACGGGTCGCGAATCCGACCCGGGGCCACTCGACGTCGCGTTCGGTCTGTGGACGGAGGCATTCGTCGCGAACACCGGCACGGCCCTGCGCTCGCTCCTGGCGTACGTGCACGGATTCATGGGGCTGGGCAGGTGGTTCCAGTGGAGCGGGCCGCCGAACGATCCGATCGGGCTCCTCGTCGGCGACCAGTCGCTCGCCGTCGACATGCACTATCGATGGATGCTGCGGCTGCTCGAGGTGCGTGCGTCCTTCGAGTGCCGTGGATGGCCTGCGATCGACGCCGAGGTGACGTTCGCGGTCGAGGACCCGATGTTCCCCGACAACGCCGGACCATGGCGCGTCCGCATCGACGGCGGACGCGCCGAGGTCACCCCCGCGGACGCAGCGACTCGGCCGATCGCGATCGGGGCGCTCTCATCGATGTTCAGCGGCTACCTGCGCGCGCACGACGCCGTTCGCCTCGGCGTGCTCGACGCCGATGACCCGGCGGTCCCCGTCTTCTCGGATCTGTTCGCCGGCCCGGACCCGTGGTGCCCGTTCTTCTTCTGATGGCCGACGACGTGAGCGAGGTCGTGGTTCGCATGGCCGCTCCCGGCGACTGGGGAGCGGTGGCGGGCTTGCTGGTCGAGCTCGGCCGAGGCGTGGCTGCGGGCACCGCCGAAGACCCGACCCACCGGCAGGCCTTCGCGGGGCGCCTGCGCCAGCTCGGCAACGTCACCCTGGTCGCGGAGCGCTCGGGCTCGGTCGTCGGCGTGATGGACATGGAGTACCACCAGCGACTCGGGGACCATCGCCCGCAAGCCCGGGTCAACGACATCGTCGTGACCGAGGCGGCTCGTGGCTCCGGTGCCGGCACCGCCCTCCTGCGCCGAGCCGAGGAGCTCGCTCGAAAGCGCGGTTGTTTCCGCCTGGCGCTCGTGACCGCGGGATGGCGCGACGGCTCGATCGCCTTCTACGTTCGCGAAGGATGGCACGACTACGGGCGGTGGTTCGTGAAACCGCTGGCCGACGACGTCACGCCCGGGGGCCAGCCCCTCGACGACAACTGACCCGTCAGTCGCCGCTCAGGCGCCGGGCAACCACCGGCAGCATCTTCGCCGCGATCGTCGGCTGCGCGTCGAGCACGAGGGAGAACTCGTGCCGTCCGATCGCGAGGCACCGCACGTCGGTCGCGGCCCGAACCCTCGCGTTGCGCGGCGAGTCGGTCAACAGTGCGACCTCGCCGAAGAACTCGCCCGGGCCGAGCTCGACCTGACGGCCGTCGGACAGGTCCACGACGACTGAGCCTTCCTCGATGATGAACAGGCCGGTGCCCGGCCTCCCGACCTCGG